>Ga0075421_100009217_pt1 | contig 12159 bp, 12 predicted proteins | sample SoiMetdeltSBSDD5_FD_75292 | JGI IMG/M metagenome (GOLD analysis project Ga0075421, IMG submission 75292) | Bulk soil microbial communities from a Populus tree surrounding site in Tennessee, USA - Soil MetaG P. deltoides SBSDD5 | ecosystem: Environmental > Terrestrial > Soil > Tree plantation...
CTGGGTGAGGCGGGGCCGGGTGACCCGGCCCTGCCTGCCGCGTGCGCCCAGCGCGCGCTAGATCGCCTCCGCCGGCTCCTTGCCCGCGACCTGCTGCAAGCCCTTGTTGAAGCGTCCGGCGTGGGACTTCTCGGCCTTGGCGAGCGTCTCGAACCACTCGGCGAGCTCGGGGAATCCTTCGTCACGCGCCGTCTTCGCCATGCCCGGATACATCTGCGTGTACTCGTAGGTCTCACCGGCCACGGAGGCCTTGAGGTTGAGCTCGGTCTTGCCGATCGCCTCGCCGGTCGCGGGGTCGCCGACCTGCTTCAGGAAATCGAGGTGACCGAACGCGTGCCCGGTTTCCGCATCGGCGGTGTCCTTGAACAGACCCGCGATGTCCGGAAAACCCTCGATGTCCGCGATGCGCGCGAAGTAGAGGTACCGGCGGTTGGCCTGTGACTCGCCCGCGAACGCCTCCTTGAGATGCTCGAGGCTCTTCGTGCCCTTGAGGCTCTTCCCTGCCATGGTGCTTCCTCCTTGTCAGACTGCTCGTGGAGCGGAGCGGCCCCGGCGCCCGCGACAGGTGGCGCAGAGACCATAGAACTCGACGCGATGGTCCAGGACTTCGAAGCCGGTGCGCGCGGCCACGCGATGGCGCGCGCCCGCCGTCGTCGCCGCCGGCACGTCGTAGACGCGGCGGCAGGCGAGACACGTGAAGTGATCGTGATGCGTCGTGTTGCCGTCGAACCGCAAGCCATCGGCGCCCGCACGCTCGAGGAGAAACCCTTCCGCCGCGAGCCGGCGCAGGTTGCGATACACCGTGGCGAGGCTGACGCGCGGCAGGCGCCGCCGCAGCTTGCGGTACACCATCGACGCCGACGGGTGCGCGTCCGTCGCGCGCACCGTCTCGAGGATGAGCCGGCGCTGCTCGGTGAGGCGCAAGCCCCGCGCGCGCAGCGTCTCTTCGGCCCCGAGCTTTTTAGGAATCATTCTCAACAAGCGGACGAATTCTATCGGCGGGTCGGGCACGTGTCAAACGCGAGGCCGAACGGAAACCGTGTGGAAGGGCGCGGGTGGGAACTGGCCGATGGCGCGAAGGGCGCGGGTGCGACCGGGCGCCGGTGCGAACGGTGCGAACGGGGGCCGAGCGGGCGGGCCAAGCCCGGGAGCCCGCGAGTTCAAAAACCCCGCGAGTTCAAAAAAAGCGCCCGGGAGCCGGAACGGCAGAGGCCCCCGGGCGTGAGCGAGTCTAGACGGCCGCGACGGCCGGGCCGCGGCGGCGGCGCGCGGCGTCGAGATCGAGGACGCGGGCCGGGCCGGCGGTACGGCGGCGTGGCGCCGGCAAGTCATCGGCCACGAACCAGGCGTGATCTTCCAGCGGATTTCGGCCGGCACGACGGAGCACGACATAGAGCTCCGCGACGGTGAGGCGCATCCGCCACCACGCGCGATGCGCGCGCGCCTGAAAGACCGACCACCGCGAGGCGGTCAGCGGAAGCGCGGGCGTATCGTTCTGTTGGCGCGTGGGCAGGTAGTACACGTTCATCGCAATCCCCGATCCTTCATCATTGAAGTCAGCTGCTTCATCGTTCCCGTGAGCACGTCGTCGAGCGCGGACTCGACGCGATACGTCTCGAACACCGCCGACACTCGCTCCCGATCGGTCACGGCGTCGCGCACACGCGCCTCCGCCAGGGCCGCCCGCACGCGCAGGGTCTCGCGCTTCTCGGCGAGCGCCGAAAGCATCGTGCGCGTGCTGTCCAGCTGGACCCGGGTCGCCTCGGGGCGGACGGTCGGCTCGCCCGAGAGGACGATCGACCGATGCGCGAGCGGCCGCTCGGGCAGGACGATCTCCGGACGCCAGAGCGCAATCGGCGACGGCTTGGTACGGAGATTCTTCTTGGGCGTGTCGAGGTCGCGTGAGGGCCCGAAGAGCGGGGTGCTGTTCATCTCGCCTCCTTCCAGGGGCAACGTGAGTGCCACGGACAATGCAGCGTAAGCATACGGAATACTGAGCGTTGAAGAAAACACACAGAGTGGTCGCATGGGAGGACATCCCAGCAGCAGGGAGCTTCTCCCGGGACCCTCACGCGGGGCGGGTAATACCGAAGTCGCGGATCTTCTTGTTGAGGGTCTTGATGTCGACCTCGAGCACGCGCGCGGCACGGGCCTTGTTCCAGCCCGTTACCTGCAACACGCGCTCGACGTGACGGCGCTCGACCTGCGCGAGCGAGCTCAGGCTGTCGGCGGCGGCGTCATGCTCCACCGGCGTCTCGGCGGGTGCCACCGCGGCGACCGGCACGACCCGGGCCACCTCGCGGGGGAGCATGCCGAGACTGATCTCTTCCCCTTCGTGGAGGATGAGGAGGCGCTCGATCAGGTTGCGGAGCTCGCGGATGTTGCCCGGCCAGTCATACGCCTGCATCCGCGCCATCGCTTCGGCCGAGAACCGCAGCGACTTGCCGGCGCGCACGTGCGGCGCGATGAAATGCTGGACCAGCAGCGGAATGTCGTTGCGGCGCTGCCGCAGCGGCGGCACCGGCACGATGACCGTGCTCACGCGGTAGAACAGATCCCAACGGAAGCGCCCCTCGGAGGCTTCCTGGGTCAAGTCCTTGTTCGTCGCCGCCACGACACGCACGTTCACGTGGAACGCGCGTTCCTCGCCCACCCGCCGCACCTCGCCGGAATCGAGCGTGCGGAGCAGCCTCACCTGCATCGCGGGCGACATCTCGCCGATCTCGTCCAGGAAGAGGGTGCCGCCATCCGCCGCTTCGAAGAGACCGGCGCGCGCGGCCACCGCGCCCGTGAACGCGCCCTTCTTGTGGCCGAACAGCTCCGTTTCCAGCAACGTATCGGGCAGCGCCCCGCAATTGATGGAGACGAACGGCCGGCCCGCGCGCTTGCTGCGCAGGTGAATCGCGCGCGCCACGAGCTCCTTGCCCGTGCCGCTCTCGCCGTGGACGAGCACCGGGCTCTCGCTCGCCGCCACGCGACCGATCATCGAGAGCACCTCGCGGATCTCGACCGTGCCCCCCACGATCTCGGGCAGGCCATCCCGGCGAGTGATGACCTCGCGCAGCACGACGTTCTCGCGACGGAGCGCCTTCTTCTCGACGGCCTTCCGGACGACCTCGAGCAGCTCCACGTTCTTCCAGGGCTTCGCCACGAAGTCGTACGCGCCGAGCCGCATGGCCTCCACCGCCGTGTCGACGTCCGCATGGCCGGTGAGCACGATGAACTCGGTGTCGATCTCGGCGCCCCGGGCCCAGCGGAGGATGTCGAGGCCCGAGTGGTCGGGAAGCAGGACGTCCACGAGGACCACGTCGAACTCGTCGCGCCCCAGCGCCGTCATGGCGTCGGCGCCGGATCCCACCTCGACGACGGTCATCTGGCCCCGGGTGAGGACCCCGGTGAGAAGGCTCCGGACGTCGCCGTCATCGTCGACGACGAGCGCGCGAATGCGGTCCTGCATGTGGCGCCAATGATAGCACTCGGTTAACATGGGTCGTTCATGCGAGTACCCGATTCGTCACACCCTGCCGCGCTCCGTATCGAAGGAGCGCGGCAGAACAATCTGAAGAACATCTCGCTGGAGATTCCGCACGACCGGTTGACCGTTGTGACGGGTGTCTCCGGCTCCGGCAAATCGTCTCTGGCCTTCGACACGCTGTTCGCGGAAGGCCAGTGGCGCTACATCGAGTCCCTCAGCACCTACGCGCGGATGTTCCTCGATCGGGTGGATCGCCCGGACGTCGACCGCATCGTCAACGTCCGGCCTGCCGTCGCCCTCGAGCAGAAGAATCCCGTGCGCACCGCGCGCTCCACCGTGGGCACGGCGACGGAGATCTACGACTACCTGCGTCTGCTGTACGCCAAGATCGGCCGCGTCCACTGCCCCGACTGCGGCGGCGAGGCGGCCAGCCATTCCGGCGCGTCCATCGTGGAGACGCTGCTCACGCGCCATCCGGGTGCGCGCGCGCTCGTGTGCTTCCGTCTCGCGCTTCCCGCCGGGCTCCCGGCCGCGGAGCTCCGCGCGAGCCTGGTGCGGCGCGGCTTCGCGCGGCTGCGCATCGACGGTGCGGTCGTGGATCTCGAAGCCGCCGTGCTCGACGACGTCCGCGAGGTCGAGGTGGTCCTGGACCGCGTGGTCCTCGACGCGGGCCGGCGCGCGCGACTGACCGAATCCGTGGAGACCGCGCTGCGCGAAGGCGGGGGCGAGGTCGCCATCGAGGTGCTCGACGTCGGCCTGCAGCGCTTCGCGGTGGACTTCCGGTGCGCCTCGTGCGGCAAGGCGCTCGAACGGCCGCAGCCGATCCTGTTCTCGTTCAACCATCCGCTCGGCGCCTGTGGCGAGTGCAAGGGCTTCGGCAACGTGCTCACGTACGACGAGGCGCTGGTGGTGCCGGACCGCACGGTGACGCTCGGCGCAGGCGCCGTGGAGCCGTGGACGTACCCGTCCGGCAAGTGGTACCAGCGCGAGCTGGTGAAGGCCGCCAAGCGGCGACAGGTGAGTCTCGACACGCCGTGGGAGGCGCTGTCGGCCGACGCGCGCGAGTTCGTGTACGGCGGCGACGAGAAGTTCCCCGGCATCCGCGGCTTCTTCGAGGAAGTCGAGTCGTATCGCTACAAGCTCCACGTGCGCGTGTTCCTCTCCCGTTATCGCAGTCAGTCACGCTGCACGGCGTGCGGCGGCGCCCGACTCAAGCCCGTCGCGCTCGCGGTGCGCGTGGCCGGGCTCACGATCGCCGAGTTCAGCACGCTCACCATCGAGGACGCCGCACGGACGATCGCCGAGCTCAAGCTGACGACGTGGGAGACGCTGGTCGCCCGCGAGATCTTGAAGCAGCTCGGCGCCAAGCTCACGTTCCTGCTGCGCGTGGGGCTCGGCTACCTCACGCTCTCGCGGCAGACGCGCACGCTGTCGGGCGGCGAAGCGCAGCGCATCAACCTGGCGAACCAGCTCGGCTCGCAGCTCGTCGGCACGCTCTACGTGCTGGACGAGCCGTCGATCGGCCTGCACGCGCGGGACATCACGCGCCTCGCCGACCTCTGCCGCGAGCTCGCGCAGGCCGGCAACACGGTGGTGGTCGTCGAGCACGATCGCGCGTTCATCGAGGCCGCCGACTACGTCGTGGAGCTCGGGCCGGGCTCCGGCGACCGTGGCGGCGAGATCGTGTGCAGCGGCTCGCAGGAGGAATTCCGGAGCAACCGGCGCTCGCTCACCGCGCGGTACCTGACCGGCCGCGAGACCATCGCGGTGCCGTCGACGCGTCGCAAGCCCCGGCGCTGGCTGAGCCTCGTGGGCGCACGCCAGCACAACCTGCGCGACGTCACCATGCGGGTGCCGCTGGGCACGCTCACGGCCGTCACGGGTGTCTCCGGATCCGGCAAGTCCACGCTCGTCCACGACACGCTCTATCGCGTGGTCGCGCGCGCGTTCAAGGCCGACCACGCGGTACCCGGCGCGTACGACGGCCTCACCGGCCTCGAGTATCTGAAGGGCGTGCGCCTCATCGACCAGGAGCCCATCGGTCGCACGCCCCGCTCCAACCCCGTGACGTACGCCAAGGCCTTCGACGAGATCCGCAAGCTCTTCGCCGCGCTCCCGCGCGCGAAGACGCTCGCGCTCGCGAGCGGAGCGTTCTCGTTCAACGTGCCGGGCGGCCGGTGCGAGAAGTGTCAGGGTGACGGGTTCGAGAAGCTCGAGATGTACTTCTTCGAGGACGTGTACGTCACCTGCCAGGAATGCGAGGGGAAGCGCTATCGTCCCGACGTGCTGTCGGTGAAGTATCGCGGCAAGAGCATCGCGGACGTGCTCGCGATGACCGTGGACGACGCGCTCGAGTTCTTCCTGTCCAACGACGCGCTCGCGCGACGGCTCCGGGTACTGCAGGACGTCGGACTCGGGTATCTTCGCCTCGGGCAGCCCGCCACCACGCTGTCGGGCGGCGAAGCCCAGCGGCTGAAGATCGCCGCCGAGCTGGGCGGACGCTCCGGCGGCGACATACTCTACGTCCTGGACGAGCCCACGACCGGGCTCCACCTGGACGATGTGCGCAAGCTGCTCGGCGTGCTGCACCGGCTCGTGGATGCGGGCAACTCGGTGCTCGTGGTCGAGCACCACATGGACGTCATCAAGAGCGCCGACTGGGTGATCGACATGGGCCCCGAAGGGGGCGACGCGGGCGGCGAGATCATCGCTCAGGGCACACCGGAGACGGTGGCCGGAGTCGCGGGATCGTACACGGGTAAATTCCTGGCGGAAGCGCTGCGCGCGTAGACGGAGCGCAAGGAGAGGCCAATGCCTTACGACGTGATCGTGGTCGGCGGTGGGAATGCAGCCATGTGCGCCGCGCTGTCCGCGCGCGAGCACGGTGCGCGCGTGCTCGTGCTCGAGAAGGCGCCCGAAGCGTGGCGCGGGGGCAACGGCTTCTTCACGGCAGGCGGGTTCCGCTTCGCCTTCAAGAGCTTCGAGGAAGTCTGCGATCTGGTCGGCGACCTCTCCGACGAGGAGAAGGCGTCGATGGACGTCCCGCTCTACAGCGAGGACAACTACTACGACGACCTCATGCGCGTGACCGAGGACCTGGCGGACGCCGACCTCGCGCTCACGCTGACGCGCGAGTCGCAGCCCACCATGAAGTGGATGAGGGCGCAGGGCATCCGCTGGATCCCCATGTTCGGGCGGCAGGCCTACAAGGTCGGCGGCAAGTTCACGTTCTTCGGCAACCTCATCCTCGAGGCCGTGGGCGGCGGGCCGGGGCTCATCGACATGGAGTACGAGTCCGCGAAGAAGGCCGGGATCGACGTGCGCTTCGAGGCGAAGGCGCAGCGCCTGCTCACCGACTCGCGCGGGCGCGTCATCGGAGTCGAGGTCAAGAAGCCGGACGGCACGACCGAGACGGTCGAGGCCAAGGCCGTCGTGCTCGCATCGGGCGGCTTCGAGGCCAACGTGGAGATGCGCACGCGGTACCTCGGGCCGAACTGGGACCTCGCGCGCGTGCGCGGGACGCCCTACAACACGGGCGACGGCATCAAGATGGCGCTCGAGATCGGCGCCCAGCCGTGGGGACACTACAGCGGCTGCCATGCCGTGCAGTGGGACTACAACGCGCCCTGGCACGGGGACCGCAAGGTCGGCGACAACTTCCAGAAGCACAGCTATCCGCTCGGCATCATCGTCAACGTCAACGGCGAGCGCTTCGTCGACGAAGGCGCCGACATGCGCAACTACACGTACGTGAAGTACGGGCGCGAGGTCATCAAGCAGCCGCGGCGCGCCGCGTTCCAGATCTTCGACCAGAAGGTCATCGAGATGTGCCGCGAGGAGTACCGCATCCGCGAGGTCACGAAGGCCGAGGCGAACTCGATCGAGGAGCTCGCGCGCAAGCTGGAGATCGACGTGCCCGGCTTCGTGAAGACCGTGAACGACTTCAACGCGGCGGTCATGAAGGAGCAGAAGTTCAACCCCGCGGTGAAAGACGGACGCGGCACGCGCGGTCTCGCGCTGCCCAAGTCGAACTGGGCGAACCCGCTCGATACGCCGCCCTACTACGGCTTCGCGGTCACCACGGGTATCACGTTCACCTTCGGCGGGCTGCACATCGCCGACGGCGGCGCGGTGCTCGACAACGAGGGTCGTGCGATCGCGGGCCTCTACGCCGCCGGCGAACTCGTCGGCGGGCTCTTCTACAACAACTACCCTGGCGGCGCTGGGCTCATGGCGGGCTCGGTGTTCGGACGGATCGCGGGGCGCTCGGCAGCGAACGCGGCGCGCTGAGGGGGGCGGTCATGCTCACGCGCATCGATCACGTCATGATCTGCGTGACGGATCTCCAGCAGGGGATCGACGCGTACACGCGGATCGGCTTCGACATCCGGCCCGGGGGCGACCATCCGGGCCGGGGCACGCACAACGCGATCGCGTTCCTGGACGAGGACTACCTCGAAGTGATGGGGGTTCGCGACGCCGAGGAGTACCGGAGGGCCGCCGGCGCCACGGGCGGCCTTCTCGACTTCCTCGCGGACGGGCCGGGCTTCCGGATGGTCGCCGTGCAGAGCAACGATCTCGCGGCGGACGTCGCGGCCATGCGGCAGCGCGGCGTCGATGTGAGCGATCCGGTCGCCGGCGGGCGCCGCACACCCGCGGGTCAGGAGTTACGCTGGAAGAGCGCGGCGCTCGGCTCGCGCAATCCCCTGCCGATCTTCTTCATCGAGCATCTGACCCCACTGAACGAACGGCGGGGCGGTCCGGCCAAGCATCCCAACGGTGTCCAGCGTCTCGACCGCGTCTACATCGCGGTGACGGACGTCGGGGCGACGGCGAAGACCTACGCCACGGTCCTCGGGATGCCGGTGCCGAAAATTCAGCGCGGCGCGGTCATCAAGGCGGACATGGCGGTCTTCGATCTCGGGCCGACCGGATTGACGGTCGCGCAGCCTGCGGACCCCGGTCCGGCGGCCGAAGCGTTCGCGCGACGCGGGCCGGGTCCGTTCCAGGCGCTCTATCGCACGAGCGGAATGGACGCCGCGGCGACGTGGATCACCGATCACGGCCTGCCGCCGCCAGTGCGCGGGGTCCGCAACACCGGCGAGCACGCGATGCTCGTGACGCCGGAGCACGCGTGCGGCGCGTACATCGGGTTCGTCGGACCTGCTTGAGTTGGGGGGCTCCGGGCGCCCCCCAAGCCCCCCAACTCCGGGTCCCGAGTGAATCGGGACCCTCCGCGGCTGCTTTACGGCCCGCAGCCCATCGCGGGCGGCACCGCGGGTACGCGCGTGGCGGCAGGATCTGTCAACGACTCGAGGAACGCCACGAGGTCGTCGATCTCTCCCGGTGTGAGCTTCAACGGGCGCAGGAGCTGCTCGCCGTGCGTGTGGATCCGCTCCACGTCCAGCTCGGAGTAGTGCCGGACGGCATCGCGTAGCGTCGCGTAGCGACCATCGTGCATGTACGGCGCGGTGTGGCCGAGGTTGCGAAGGCTCGGCGTCTTGAACTGACCGAAGCTCGCATGGCTGGCCTCGACGTGCCGCGTCTTCACCGCGACGGTGCCGCTGCGATCATCACTCCACGGGCCCAGCAAGTTGAAGCGGTCCGCGCGCACACGCTTGATGCCCTCGGAGCGTCCCGCATCCACGCGACCCGCGCCAAGGGCGAACGGCACGCCGACGTCGTGGAACTCGCCATTCGTGAACGCGGGGCCGAGGTGGCAGACGTTGCACTGGCTCTTGACGAACAGGCGCGCGCCGCGCTGCGCGGCCGCCGGGTAGCGCGCGGCGGCCCCGGCATCGCCGCGGGCGAGCGCGTCGCGAAAATCGTCGAACGCCGTGCGTCCCGAGCGGACTGTCTCCAGAAACGCCGCGAGCGCTTTGCCGGCCTGGACCAGCGCGCGGTCGGCCTCGAGGCCGGGCGGCGTGCCGAAGGCCTTCGCGTGCAGACACGCGAGCGTCGCGTCCGCGCGCACGATCCTCGCCACGTGCTCGCCGGACGCGCCCATCTCGCGCGGGTCGACGATGGGCTTCAGGCTCTGCGACCACAAGCTGTCGGCCCGCCCGTCCCACGAGAACCAGCGGTGGAGCGCGACATCGAGGACCGTGGGTGTGTTGCGATCGACGTCGGCCAGGCCCAGCGCCCGCGCCCGACCGTCCGTCCAGCCGCGGGCGGGAGCGTGACACGTCGCGCACGCGACCGCGCCGTTCGCCGACAGTCTCGCGTCGAAGAAGAGCCGATGCCCCAGCGCGATGGCCGCGGCGTTGCCGGACGCGGCATTGCTCGGATCGCGTGGCGTCGAAACCGGCCACGGGCCGTGCTGGAGCAGGCGCTTCAGCTCCGCGTCGTCCGCGCGGCCCGGCGTCGCCAGGAGCGCGACCGCGATCACGCCCAGGAGGAGCTGCCTCACTCCATCACCACGTCCGTCACCAGGCGCGTCCGGCGCTCACCGGCTTCGACGTCGAACGAGAGCTCCCAGCGCCCCGGCATGTGGAAGAGCAGCCCTTCGGCGAGATAGCGCCCGTTCCCCTGCCCGGCGAGGGTCGGGCGGTAGTTCATGCCGTGGCGGTGCTCCGGCATCTGCGCGTCGACGCGCGTGAGAACCGGGGACGCGCCGTCACCACATACCAGCGCCTCGACGGCAAAGTGACGTCCAAGCTCGATGGCCGGGGGCAGCGTCCGGAAGACGACCGTGACGCCCGCCGACTCGAGGCGTCCCCGCGGCGTGAATCCGGCCGGTAGCTCGCACGCCTCGACGGCCGCAGCGCCGATGAGGAGCGCGACGAGCGTGACGCTCAGCGCGTACCGAACAGGGCCTCGGCGTTCTTCCACGCGATGCGCTCGGCGAGATCGCCCGGTAGGTCGGCCAGCCACGCGCGTGAAAACGTCGCATTGTCCGGCACGTAGTGCCAGCGCTCGGGCACGAACGTATCCGTCCCCACCATGAAGCGGTCGGGGAACTCGGTGAAGGTCTCACGCCACTCGGGCGGGACCTTGCCGCCCGTGCCCTGCTCGCTGCGAAACGCGAGATCGGCCCAGAGGTTCTTGTGCTTGCGCAGCATCTCGCGCACCTTCGCCGGCTGCTCGAACCCGGAATGCGCCCACAGCACCCGCGCGCCCGGATCCTGCTGGAAGATGCGATCGACCGCCTCCGTGTCCGAGTGCGCGTGCAGGATGAGGCCGTACTGCTTCGCGAGCTGGACGATGCGGCGAGGGATCGGGAGGTCGGCGTCCGCGCCGAAGAGGTGGAACTCACCGATGGCGACGTACTTGTTCTTCTTGAGCAGATCCTCCACGTAGCGCAGCGCGTCGGGGTCCTTCGCCCACGTCCCGACGTCGCCCCGGCGGCGATAGGGTCGCAGTTCCGGGACGATGAGGTCCGGCGCCTCCGCGAGGAGCTTCTGTGTCCCCTCGTCATCGGAGCTGGAGACGAGCGCCCGCTTGACGCCCGCCTTCTTGAGCAGCGCGATCGCCTCCTTGGGCGGAACCACCGTCCACGCATCGTGGCTGTAGTGGATGTGCGCGTCGAAGATCGGGAGCTCCGCGGCCTCCGCGAGAGCGGGCACGGCGAAAAGGAGTCCGAGCATCAGAGCCTTGAGCATGCGTGTCACCTCGGGAGCGATCGGGTCGACCCATTGTAGCCGCGACCGGGGACCGACGAGGAGTGCGGTATAACGTCCGCCATGGCCATCAGGAATCGTGTCGTGATCGTCACCGGCGGCAGCGGCGCGCTCGGGCAAGCCATCACCCAGCGCTTCCTGCGCGAGGGCGACACCGTGTGCGTGCCGTGGATCGTCGACCGTGAGCGCGAGCGGCTCGAGCAGAGCGTCGACGCGACGACCCGCCCACGGTTGCGGCTCGAGCAGTGCGACGTCGCCGACGACACCGCCATGGCGCGCTTTGTGTCCGGGGTCGTCACGCAGCACGGCCGCGTCGACGTGCTCGTGAGCGCGGTCGGCGGCTTCGCCATGGGCGATCTCGTGCAGACAGACCGCGCCCTGTGGGACCAGATGCTCTTGATGAACCTCACGACCCAGTACGTGGCGGCGCACGCCGTCCTGCCTCACATGCTGACGGCAGGGTCAGGGCGCATCGTCGCGGTCGCCTCGCGCGCGGTGCTGACGCCGAGCGCGGGGTTGATCGCGTACACGGTCTCGAAGGCCGCCGTCATCACCTTCGTGCAGACGCTCGCGATCGAGACGCGCGCGCACGGCGTGACCGTCAACGCGGTGCTGCCGAGCACGATGGACACGCCGGCGAACCGCGCGGCGATGCCCGACGCGGATCCGAAGGCATGGGTGCCGGTCGAGGCGGTGGCCGACGCCATCGCGTATCTCGCCGCGCCAACCTCCGCGCAGGTGACCGGGACGCTCCTGAGTATTTGAGTGGGGGGCTCCGGGCGCCCCCCAAGCCCCCCACGCTCCGCGCGCGGGATGAACCCGCGCGCTCCGCGAGTGCCGCCCCAAGCTCCTCCTCTTCGAATGAGGTATAAAGACGCGCATGGCCAACCTCAAGGACAAGTACTGCATCGTCGGAATCGGCGAGACGGAGTTCTCGAAGAACTCGGGGCGTACCACGCGCGCGATGGCCGTGGAGGCCATGCGCAAGGCGATCCTCGACGCCGGGCTCAAGGCCTCGGACGTCGACGGGGTGCTGAGCTATCAGAACGGTGACTCCACCTTCTC
>Ga0075421_100009218_pt1 | contig 12157 bp, 11 predicted proteins | sample SoiMetdeltSBSDD5_FD_75292 | JGI IMG/M metagenome (GOLD analysis project Ga0075421, IMG submission 75292) | Bulk soil microbial communities from a Populus tree surrounding site in Tennessee, USA - Soil MetaG P. deltoides SBSDD5 | ecosystem: Environmental > Terrestrial > Soil > Tree plantation...
GTTGTGCTCGCCGTCGAGCACTTCGTCAACGCCTGTGAACCCGGACTGCACCATGAGCGCAGCAGTGACGCCGTTGCGCGCACCCATGCCGCCGAAGTCGAATGCTTTTTCGATGTGCTCGCTGTCGCGCGTCCAGCTCCAGATTCCAGACACCTGCTGCGCCGCATATGACAAAGCGTGCCTCATCCCTCGTTCGTCCAGCCGGGCCAGCGACGCTGCGGCAGCGACCGCACCGAATGTGGCGCTCGTGCCTTCGGCACTGCGATGTGTTCCCCGCACATGGTCCGGGCCCAGAGCCATCAGAAATCGACAGCAGAGGTCGTAGCCAAGAGCGACGGCGCGTACCACCTCGGTCCCGGAGCGCCCTTCGCGCTCCGCGACTGCGAGTGCTGCCGGCAGAACAGCGCATCCGGGATGCGCCTTCGTGACCGGCTCGAAGTCATCGGTCTCGTCTGCGTGCCCGAACATGCCGTTGGCGAGCGCCGCGTTGACGGCCGAGGTTTTGATACTGGTCGTGAGTACTGAAGCCTCGGGCGTTCCTCCCTGGGCTTGCACGTATCGTATGGCCGCCTCGCCCGGCTTCATCTGAGCGCCGGAAACGATCGCACCGATTGTGTCGAGGATGCGGTGCCGGGTCTCCCGTGCGATATCGGGGGGCAGATCGCGATCGCGAGCCTCCACCATATATCGTGCAAGCTGACGCGTGATGTTCGCGGACGCAGCCGGTCGTGCCGCACTCTGCGATAGCGGGTGGGCGCCGGAAAAGGCCGGCAGTCCTGCGGCCGCCATCAACCCGCCCGCACCCTGCAGGACGCGACGCCTGGACAATCGGGAGGCTTTCGACATGCCGCCGATTATATGTTCGGCGGGTCTGCTCCGCCGACCTGCACGAGAAGTAGGCCGGGCCTTTCGGACCCGGCTTATCCTGGTGCTATAGTCAGCCGTTCTTCAACGGCACTGCCATGGCTCCTCAAATCACCACGACGTTTACCGGCCTGCGTTTCGAGAACCCCTTCCTGCTCGCATCGGCGCCGCCGACCGAGTCCGACAGCAACATCATGCGCGCCTTCGATGTGGGATGGGGCGGCGTGGTCACCAAGACCATAGGTCTTCACCCGGTCGTAAACGTCGCGGGGCCGAAGACGAAGTTCCTTCGCTCGAACCCGGAGTCTGGAACCTTGTCGATGCAGAAACGCCCGGGCACTGCGTTGCATTCCTCGTGGAACTGGGAGCTCATTTCCGACAAGCCGCTCGACTGGTGGGTGCCGCGAATCTCACGCATCAAGCGGGCTCATCCGAAACGGATTCTGGTGGCGTCCATCATGGCCGGCTCCGGCACGGACGAGGAATTACGCAACTGGCAGACGCTTGCGAAGGCCTGCCAAGGCGAAGGCGCAGACGCCGTCGAGCTGAACCTCTCATGTCCGCACATGGACCGCAAGGACATGGGTTCGAACATCGGCAAGGATCAGGGCCTCATCTCAATCGTGACGCAGGCAGTCGCCGAGGTAGCGAGCGTTCCCATCTGGGCCAAGCTCACTCCATCGACGACCGACATCGTCGTCGAAGCGGGCGGCGCATTCCTGGGGGGAGCCGCCGCTGTGACTTCCTCGAATACGTTTCCATCGCTCCCCCTCATCGACCCTGACACCCTGGAGTTCGAGATGAACGTCGACGGTTTCGTCTCGAGCGGCGGTCTGGGAGGTCCCGCAATCCTGCCGCAATCCATGGCAAAGATGGTGCAACTCACGCAGGCGTTCCCCGACAAAGCGTTTTCGGGAATTGGCGGCATCGCGGAGTTCGCGCACGCGCTCAACTACTTTCTCCTCGGGTGCGGCACCGTGCAGGTATGCACGGCGGCGATGCTCGACCATGCAATAGGCCCGAACGTGATCAAGTCACTCATTGCCGGCATGGGCGACGCGATGGAACGCCATGGATGGGCGAGCCTTGACGACTTCCGCGGTATTCGGCGCGACCGAATCGTGCCCCACTCGCGAATTCGACGTCCCGACGCGAAGGCGTATCACGGTGGATACGAAACAGAGGGGTACGCGGCCGAAGACGTACCGGCCAGTAAATCGGAGCACTGATCGGGTCGTTCGGCTTTTTTCTGGTACTTTCAGCGTCTGGCGAGTTCCGCGGCGGCTCGATCAATGGGATGTGCAAGCACGGCGGTGTCCGACCGTCGAAGCGCGAGATACACGACGGCCGAGACGATGAACCCGACGAACCAGGCGTAGTCATACAGTGGGCGAAGGCTACCGATCGCCAGCCCGCTCCACGCCAATGCGCATCCGATGGCGGTGGCGACGATCGCCGGCCACTTCCATCCGCGATGCACACCGTCGGCGAGATACAGATCCTCGAGGGGAAGCTCTCTCTTGCGGACAATCCAGTAGTCGGCAATCAGGACGCCGGCAATAGAACCAAGCCCGCCCGAGTAACCGAGCAGCCATAAGTAGATGTAGCCGGATGGGTCGGCGAGCAGCTTCCACGGCTGGATCGCGATGCCTAGAACGCCCGTGATCAGGCCCCCTGTCTTGAAGCTGATGAAACGCGGGAGGGCATTCGCGAAATCGTTGGCCGGCGAGACAACGTTGGCGGCGATGTTGACGGCCAGCGTGGCGACCACGGCCGTGAACATCGAGATGGCGACGACGAGGGGCGACGAGAAGCGGCCGACAAGCTGGACCGGATCCCAGATTGCCTCACCGTAGATGATCACGGTGGCGCTCGTGATGAGCACCCCCATCGCCGCAAACACTGACATCGTCGTCGGCAGTGCGACGACTTGACCGATCATCTGCTCGCGCTGGCTGCGCCCGAACCGCGTGAAATCGGGCATGTTGAGCGACAGCGTCGCCCAGTAGCCAATCATGGCCGTGAGCGATGGGAAGAAGATCGGTAAGAACTCGCCGAGAGTGCGGAATTTGCCCGGCGCCTCCAGGAGCGGGCCGATCCCGTCGGCACGTACCACCGCCCACCAGAGCAGCAAGGCGGTCATCACGAGCACGAACGGCGCCGCCCAGTTCTCCACCGCGCGCAACAGATCCATCCCGCGGTAGATGATCCACACGTTCAAGCCCCAGAAGAGTAAGAACGACAGCCACTCGGTTGTCGTGTGCCCGCCGAATCCGGCCCCGAGCAGCGTCGGCCAGGACGGCATCACAGTCCTGAGCAGCGTGTGCACTGCTTCTCCACCGATCCATGCCTGAATACCAAACCAGCCGCAGGCGACGAGCGCTCTCATCAGCGCCGGCACGTTCGAGCCGAGAGTGCCGTAGGCGGCACGGGCGAAGACGGGGAACGGAATGCCGTACTTGGTGCCGGGATGAGAGTTCAGCAGAATCGGGATCAGGACGATCGTATTGCCCAGGAGGATCGTGATGATCGCCTGCCGCCAGTTCATACCCGACGCCATCAGCCCCGAGGCGAGCATATAAGTGGGGATACAGTGCGCCATGCTGATCCAGAGCGCGGCGTAGTTGTAGGTGGACCAGTTGCGCTGCGAAATCGGCACCGGCGCGAGATCGTGGTTGTACAGCGTGCTGGCTTCGATCCGCCTCGTGTTGATCAGCTCAACGCGGCCGTCAGGGAGCCGGCGCTCGTTCGTCATGGGCGGATTATAACCAGGCAGTCGTCATTCCTTGGCGTGCGGAATTCGTACGTAGTGTCCGGCTTCAGCCGGACCATCTACGACGTACTGACAATCACCACAACCGCCGCAAGCGCACACGCGACGCCTATTCCCTGGCGGCGGCTCAAACGCTCACCCGCGACCACCCGAGCCAGTACGACCGTGCTCGCCGGATACAGCGAGGCAAGCGTCACGACGACGCTGAGCGGACCACCGCGGCTCGCGAGCAGGTACAACGCGTTCGCCAACATGTCGACCATGCCGCACGCGACCGCGATCTTCAACACTTCCCGATCGAGTCGCAATCCTTGAGACCCTGCTGCTGCGATCGCCCCAAAGACCAGCATCGACAGTCCGCGCGATGCGAACAGCGGCCACAGACCCGCTCCAGCACTCGTTCGGGCGAGCGCAAGAAAAAAAAGACCGATCGCGACGCCTGACATGAATGCGAGACCGATTCCGGGCGGAATCACGCGTCGGGTCGCCGCCGCAACGTCGGATTCGGACGAGTCCTGCTGGCTTACTAATACAATCGCGACAACGGCCAGCCCAATGCCGCCCTGCGTCAGTGGTGGCAACCGCTCACCCCTGAATGCTTCTACCACCACGGGCACCATCACAGCGCAGACAGCTGTGGTCGGCGCCACGATCGACATCGTGCCGATGGCAAGCGCACGGTACAGCAGCGCGACACCGACGCTGCCGGCGAGACCGGCGATAGCGCCCCAGACGAAATCCTGTCCAGATGGTGTGCCAGGCAGCACGAACAGCAGCAGCGCCAGCGGAACGAGGCCGGCTGCCTGCGACACGAGGACTATCGCTATCGTGCTCGCCCGTCGCGAGGCAAGACCGCCGAGAAAATCAGCGGCACCGTACAACGCTGCCGACGCGAGCGCGAGGAAATAGGCCACGATCCGATGGCCGATCGATCAGCCCAACAGCGCGCCGAACGATCGAACGACGAAGAAGCCGTAGAAGATCGCCATCGCGACGAGCGCCACGCGGCGCCACATCGGAGGACGCACGTGCTCCGGCAAAAGGCGTGTGTTGACGTAGAGCAGATGCACAGACCCGATCACGAGAACGAGGCCGGCCATGTTGGCGCCAATCTGCAGCAGCAGGAACGGCTGGGCGAGTCTCAATGCCACGATCCCCCACAACACGGCCATCGCCAGCACACAGTAGTACACAGCCCTGACGTCCCCGCCGCGCCACCCGCGCAGCCGGCTACTACCCGTCCACAGGATGTCCGTAATCGCGCGGGTCATGCCTTCGAGCTGATCGAGCTGCGTTTTGAACAGGATCCATGCGCCCAGAAATGCGATGATGCCGCCGACGAGCGCACCAGCGGTGCCGGTGATGCCCTGCGCAAGCGCCGCGCTGATGCCAAGCCCCTGGATGTCCGTGCCCCGCGGCAGAAACGTCACATAGATCATCGCGGGAAGAATCATGCCCAGAATCGCACCGGTGAAGAAGACGCCCCACTGATCCGCGCCGACCACACGCCACCAGCCGCGCCAGCGCCGCATCCCTTCGGCATCGCCATCAAATCTGAATCCGGTGTGCGCGAGCGCGACGTGCTGACCACCGACGGCGCACGGAATGTAACCCGCACGCTCACCCATGCCGTACCCACGGTCGCGCGCCCAGTTCGACAGCACGATGTTGATGACGCCGCCCGCGCCCGAATATGCCACGAGCGCGCCCAGGAGGAATAGATCCGTACCGACGGGAAAGAAATCGAATGTGCCTCGTGACAGATCGAAGCCGCTCATTCCCAGTGCCCCAGCTGCCCACGTGTTCGCCGGCACATACAGCCCGGCGAGCACGAGAAAACTGCCGAGAATCGCAACGACAAGAATCCAGTTCAGCAGCTCCAGCGTCCGCTCGATGCGCCGGCCGACCGACAGGATGACGACGCAGAGCAGGAACGTACCGACGCCGATCAGGTAGATGACATTTGCGTCAGGAGCATTTGCAAGCCGGCGCGTGAAAAGAAAAAAGATGGCGCCCGCCGCCGTGCCGGCCCAGGCAGGCCACCCGACTTGCAGGAAGTACAAGACCACATACACCCACGCCCAGAACGTAGACGAGGGACGCGTCCGCATGAAGCCGGTGAAGACGGGCTCTCCCGTGGCGAGCGTGTACCGCATGACTTCAGTGTTGAAGATCGTCTGCAGCGTCACAGCTATGCCAACCACCCAGAGCAGCGACAGGCCGTGACGCACGAATGCGGCAGGACCGAGCAGGAACTCGCCGCTTCCTATTGCGGCCCCGAGGACGATGACGCCAGGCCCGGTGACCTTGAGCCACTCGAGACCCCGGGGCATCGGAGGAAGGGGCAATTCGGCACGCGTCCACGGATCCAGGCCCGAACGCGCTTCGACCGCGGCAGATTGTCGGGTGTACGGGATCGCCAAGAGCCACTCATCGTAAACGAAAGACATGGCTGCTGCCAGTAGCGGTAGACTGTTGGAATGCTGCGAGTATGGGTCGCGGCCGTCCTGACGCTCGCCGCGGCGGCGGTGGCGGAGGCCCAGTTCGGCCGCGGGTTCTTCGGATCGCGGGTAGCCGGCGAAAAGGATTTCGACGGTCGTTTCCACTACTGCCGCCTCGTCTACCGTCCCGGCATGAACGGCTACGGGGGCAGCTGGAGGACCGACTATCCGAATGCTGACATCAACCTGTCGGTTCGCCTGTCGGAGCTCACGAAGATCCCTGTGAGTAAGAACGGCTCGGGATCACCAAATCACCTGCTCGTGCGGGCGAGCGGCGACGAGCTCTTCCAGTGCCCGCTGGTGATCATGTCCGCGCCGGGCAGCGCCGTTATTGATGAGGCTGAGGCGCAGCGCCTTCGGGAGTACTTGCTCAAGGGCGGCATGCTCTGGACCGACGACTCGTGGGGCTCGTATCAGTGGCAGCACTGGGTCGCTGAGCTGCGGAAGATCCTGCCGCCCGCCGAGTACCCGATCTTCGACGTCCCGCTCGATCATGCGCTGTTCAAGACGCAGTTCGAGGTCACGGAAATTCCACAGATCCCGAACATCGGCTTCTTCCTGCGATCCGGTGGACGAACGTCGGAGCAGGGTGCGGACAGCGCAGTGCCGCAAGTCAAAGCCATCGCCGATCGAACCGGCCGGCTGATGGTGCTGATGACGCACAACACCGACATCGCCGACTCGTGGGAGCGTGAAGGCGAGGATGCGTCGTACTTCTACGCCTTCAGCCCCCGTGGGTACGCCTTCGGCATCAACGCGGTCCTGTACGCGTTAACGCATTGATGTCGCAGGTCCGGCGAAAGCCGGACACTACGCACACACCCCGCCAATTCTCCTCTGTGTCTCCGTGTCTCTGTGACACGTAGGGGTGAAGGCCCGGCGCTGGCCCCCGCGGGGCCTACTTCCCCCTACCCGTGCTGCGCTCTGGTGACGACACCGCGCCGGCGCCGCCGCCTGCCGTGGCTCGGCCGTCGGTCGCAAGATCGGCCTTCGAATCTGCTTCGGTCTTGTGCGGCGTGATCTTGTCGGGATCCACGCGGACCATCAGATACGTGATGTGATCGTCGATTCTCGTGAACTGATGTCCCGTGCCGGCGGGAATGACCACCGCGTCGCCAGCCTTGAGCTCGTACGACACACCGTTCCGAATGGCCTTCGCGTTGTTGCCGGGCCCGTTCAGCAGCCTGACCGTGGTCTCATCAGCGGGTCTTCGTTCCTTGCCAATAAGATCCGGACCCAACACCAGCGTCGCCGATCCGTCGATCACGTGGTACACCTCGCTGACCAGGTCGTGTTCGGCCACATTGGCGTTCGGGTTGTTGATCTTGCCCCGATAGACGACCGCTACACCGACGTTCGCCTTGCCGATATCCACCTGTCGGATCTGCTGGTCGGTCAGCTGGTTCGCGATTGCGCGTTTCACGTACGCCTGAACCTCGCTGTTCGGGATGTAGGTACCCGGGCACATTTTGCACGTCGGGGTGTACTCTCGCTGCTGCGCGGAGAGCACGACGAATGCACCGAGAATTCCACCCGCAACGACGAGTGCTGCAGCCTTCATAGCGTTACTCCTTTGACTCTGCCCATTCCACGGGCGCTCCCAACTCAATCTCTCCATCGTCCAGTACTTCGCCGTAGGCGCCGCCTCGCCACGGTGGCGCAAGCGCGTGCCGAAGGCCTGGCCTGGCTTCGTCCATGCGCTCGCACGGTCTCGTTTCGCCGTTGAGGCGCAGCCGGCAGTCTCCGACGCGAAGGATCATGCCGCGACTGTCCGCAAGCGACAATCCGCCGACCAGCAGGTTCGCCCGACGTGCGGCAGGGTCGACATAATCACCGAGGTCGTCCATCACGCGATCCCAGTGCTGGCGGTCGATGAGCGTTACTTGTCGGCGGCCGCCCTGGTCAGCGTTGCCAACGATACCGCGTCCGGCTCGAAACGTTGCGCGTGTGACCGGGTCCATCGGGCCACGGTGAGCGCGCTTGATCCAGATTGCCTCGATTCGACCTCGTGTCACGCAGCCGCAACTTTCAGAACGTCGCGATCGGATTGACGGGAGAGCCTGTGCCGCCGCGAATCGGAAGCGGCGCCACCGTCAGCAGAAACTCCCATCGCTTCCGCGCCGCAGCCGCTTCGGCCAGCGCCTCCAGGTCGCAGTTGTCGAACAGATGCACTCCGAGCGTCACGAGCGTAAAGTCATGGACGGCACCTCCCTCGCCAGCGACGTCGGATGGCGCGGTGCTCGGCGGGACGTCGCTCCCCAACAACGCGACATCTCTCGCTTTCAGCCACGGAAGAACCATCGCGCTCGGTCCCGGCCGCTGGCCTTCGCGACTGACGTCCCATGGCCCGACGGCCGCTCGCCGTGCCCATCGCCCCGTGCGAATAAACAAAGCGTCGCCCGCAGACACTTTCAAGCCCGCCATCTTTTCAAAGGCTTCGATATCCTGCAGTGTGATGCGAGCGTTCGGCTCGAGGTACGGCACACCCTTGAGCCTCGGAATGTCGATCAGGATGCCGCGCGTGAAAATCCCGTTTTTGAGATTGATGATGGAGTTCCGCGCATGGCCGCCCGCCTTCATCACCGCGCCAGGGTCTGGTTTGTAGCCGTTGTAGAAAACGCCGTCGTAGTTGATGTGCGCCAGCGAGTCGAGATGGGTATGCGCCACACCGTGGAACGCTACGCCAAACCGGTCCGATCCGATCGCGAGCATCTGGCGCTCATACGGCTGCGGATTATCCACGGCCTTCTCAGTGTCCACGTCTCGCGCCAGTGAGACGGAAACCCCTTCCTTCACGAGTGCGGCGGCCTGGCGTCGCTTCGCCGGCGTGATCAGATTGACCGCACCGATCTGATCGTCTTTGCCCCAGCGTCCCCAATTCGACAGCTCTGTCTTCCACCGGTCGTAATCGGCTTTGGTAACGGCCTGCGCTGCTCCACTGGATTGAGCGGAAGGCGCAGACGCTGGCAACGCCGATATCGTCAACAACGCCGCAAGGGTTCCGAGAATCGTGCGTCTCATCTTCTCCTCCCGCTCCAGAACACCTCGTTCCCCAGTGTCACCGTCCGGCAGCCCACCTGATCGCGCCCGAGAGCTGTTGCACGAATCGCTGGTTGGCCCAGGTCTCGGAGAAATGTCCGAGCGCATTGTAGTAGACGCGGCCCGCACCAAATGAATGTGCCCATGCCAGCGGATAGTCGCCGATTGCTCCAACCGACGCTGCATCGAGCCGCAGCAACACCTGAACGCGCCCTCGCGGATTTTGCTGGAACGTATAGAACTCCTCGCGAATGGAAAACCTGCTGCCCAGACGAGACGTGGCAGGATGCGCCTCGGTTTCCACGACAACGTCCGCCTGCTGCGTCCAGGGGTGCTCCTTGAAGTAAGCCCCTATGAGCCGACCGTATTCAGGCCAGTCATAGAGGGTGTCCGTAGCGCTGTGGATTCCGATGAATCCATGCCCCCCTGCGACGAAGTTCACCAGCGCCGCCTGCTGTCCTGCCGTCAACGGCAGCTCGCCGCTCGTAAGTGCAAACATCACGATGTCGTAAGAGGCAAGCGTCGCCTCCGCGAGCATCGAGAGATCCTCCGTAGCCGTGATTGTGAATTCACCCGTTGACGCGGCGGCGCTGCGCATCGACTGAACGGCACTCGGAATGGAGTCGTGTCGGAACCCCGAGGTCGCGGTAATCATCAGCACGCGTACTCGTCCATCTGCTGGGGGCGCAGTCTGTCCGGTCGGCCCGAGGGGCGGCTGCGGCGATCCACAGGCACAGACGAAAACAAGCGGCACAAGCCAACGCAGCATGCTGTTTAGGGGTGATCTCAGAACGTGGTTATCGAATTACGCCCTTTACGGCCCACGCGCGCGCCTCGAGCTGAATTGGACGATCGGGGCCATTGCCCACCAATCGTTGTCGAATCCTGTTACGAAGCGCGTCGCGCCGAGCCGCAGTCAGGCTCGCGACATGAGCGCCGGCTGGACCTTGCCCACCGAGGAACGGTTCCCAGTAGTCCTCGAACGAGGAAAACGACATGCGGATCGTGAGTGGTTGTTCCTCGACCTGGGCAAGCCCGTGTTCGCGCCACAAGGCTGCCAACTCTCCCCGTCTGCACAAGGGCATGTTGCGCTCGTCTCGAGCCGCAACGGCCGGATCAAGAGCAACCGCTTCATCCCAGAACACTCTCAGCATCTGCATGCCGTCGCCGTAGTCCCAGACCGCGGCAGCAATCAGACCGTCGGGGCGGGTGACACGAATCATTTCCCGAAGTGCCTTCGGGCGATCGGGAATGAAGTTCATGACGAACAGCGTCACCACACGGTCGAAGGTCGCGTCTGGCATCTGCAATGCCTGCGCGTCGCCCACGGCGAACCGAACGCGCTCTGTGGGCGCACGCCCCTGTGCGTACGCTACATATGAGGCGGAAGGATCCACTCCCGTAATCTGCGCTGATGGTGCCATCTGAGCGGCAGCCAGCGCCAACGCCCCCGTGCCTGAGCCGACGTCGAGGACCGCCTGCCCGTCGCGTATGTCGGCAAACTGAACCAGTAATGGGGCGACCTGACGACTCCATCGCCCCATGAAACGCTCGTATGCGGCGCTCTCCGCGAAGAAGCTTTGCTGCATAGAGGTCAGCGCAACGCTATGCAGCACAGCGTTCGAGGCTGCAACGAATGCCAGCAATGACAACGGTAGAGGTACACGCAAAGCACTATCCCGTCGTCTCGTGGCTAACGTGTCGCGACCCTCGTGCTCTGGCTGGACACGCACTGCCAGCGCCCATCGCGCACTATCCAGACGTCCGTGTAGCGCAGCATCAACTCGGATCGCTGCCCCTGTCGCACTCCGATCACACGCAGGGTGAACCAGACCACAGCGGTATCACGATAGATCCGCACCGCGAAGTCCTCCTGAACAGCCGACTCCACCTGCTGATTGAACTGCACCGCCAGCGCCAGCTCTTTTGCCTTGTCGCCCTGGCTTCCGTCGTCATACGTCGCCACAAACTCGTCGGCGAGAAGATTCGAGATGAACGCGACGTCCTTGCGATAGAACGCGTCGTTCCAACCACGTTCGAGCTCGATCAGAATCTGCTGGTCAGATTCGACCGGTGGTCTCTGCGCCGCGGCGGTGGCAGCGGACGAGACAACCGCAGCCAGACAGCAGCACAGGAGGAGGCGCAATTTCATCGGCAGGTCCCTCCCTGTCCAATGTTGCAGCTGTCGCGACAGCTGCGCCCGTGGACGTATACAGGTGTATTCGTCAGGCCGCAGCCTGCCGAATCTCGGGCACTTCCATCGTTCGTACGCCTTCACCCGGCGTCCTTATCGCGCTCACGATTGCGGCAATCATAGTCTGGCGTGTTACCAGACCCAGTCGCGCTGCACCTTGGCGTGTCGCGGGGATGCAGCGCAGTACGGCGTAAATCGGCAGCAGCAGATACGGCCACCGATGGCCTGGCCCGAGAATGTACCACGGCCGCAGGATCGTCGCTCGAATCCCGCTTGACCTCACCAGCGCTTCGCCCTCTTCACGTACTGCGATGTACGCGTGCATCACCGGAGCCGGGTGTGCAACGCTGACGTAGATGAAATGATGGACGCCCGTACGGATCGCGGCGGCAACGGCAGCTTTGATCGAAGCGAGATCCACGCGTCGGAACTCTGAGGCTTTTGCAGGGTTGGGGTGCGGGGTTCCGACCAGGTGCACGAAGGTCGCGCGCGGCGGAATTGCAGCCGCAAACGTTGTGTCGTCCAGAGCGTTGCCGATCACGTGGACTGCGCCGGATGGAAGCCTCTGCACCGACTGGGATCGCGCGAGCGCATGTACGACGAACCCTCGTTCGAGCAGGGCTGTGATTAGTGGCCTGCCGAGGTATCCGGTGCCGCCCGTGATGAACACAGGATTTACCGGCCCGGCGTCGTCACGGCCGCGATGCGTCACACGACTCGAATCGGTACCTGCTGGATCGCGTTGTTGCCGTAACCGAGTCGATTCCACTCGGCACATTCCGGCTG
>Ga0075421_100009219_pt1 | contig 12155 bp, 14 predicted proteins | sample SoiMetdeltSBSDD5_FD_75292 | JGI IMG/M metagenome (GOLD analysis project Ga0075421, IMG submission 75292) | Bulk soil microbial communities from a Populus tree surrounding site in Tennessee, USA - Soil MetaG P. deltoides SBSDD5 | ecosystem: Environmental > Terrestrial > Soil > Tree plantation...
ATAAGAGTTCTTTGACTTCTTCCTCGCGGATAATCTCGATATCCTGCTCCAGCGCGTGGCCGGTGCGTTCCCTGACGCGATCCATCGCATGCTCCTTCACGAGGACGCGGATCTGTTTCGCCACGTCGGCTCTTGCGGCCAATTCGGAGACACGCTGGCAGACCACCACGCCTTTCGACATCTCACCCTGACCGACTCCAAGCAGATAGTCCTGTTCCGAATACACCCCGCCGTCCGCACCCCGCCGTTCCTCGGAGGGTGCGAGGCTGGCGACCAAGACGATCGCACCCACTAGGAGCGCACCGGAGAGAACGGCGGGGCGGATCATCGGTGGGCGCGTCCATGGCCGCCGCGACTGAACCGGGGCGCCGATCCGTGCGGCATGTATGCGTGCGGCCGCTGTCCGACCATCGGCACGCGTGACCGCAGATGTCCAATCGCTGGAGGAACATGTAGAGGCGGGTGCATAGTGCTCAGTGGGCGGGAAGAAAAACCCGGCCCGGGGGGAGCGGGTATCGCGAGGAGGGGACCGGGACGGAACCGGGGAGCACGGCTGAACACACCGGGAGGCGCGCCCCGCGGGGGCTGTGGAATTTGCACGGGAAGGACCCGTTGCAGCACGACCAAATGGGGATTGGCGGGATAAAGACCCCAGGCCTGCGCCCAGAGGCCTTGTACGACGTTCATTCCGATCCAGGGCGTCGGAGATCCCCAGGGGACGAGCGCCCAGTTGGTCCAGGCTTGTCCCAGAGCGTCGTTGGACTCGACCCGGCTCAGGAGTTCTTGCCGCTGCTGGGTTGCCAGCTGTAATTGCTCAGGGGAATTCGCGGCGGCCAGCTTGTCGGACACGTCAGCCAACTCACGATGCAGGTCGTCGACTTCAGTCTTGAGCAGCCGGACTTGCTCGCGGGCATCCTCGTTCTGGCGCAAGGCGACGATGGCCTGTGTCACTTCGTCAGGATCCACGAGCGCGGTGACGTCGACCCTGACGATGACGGCGTTCTCCTCGATGCGTATGCTGACGTCCTGGTCAATGACATGGACGACGCCGGCCGTATAGGTTCGGATCTCATCCTTGGTCAGGTCCACGGCAGTCGAGACGGAGACGCTTTCTATGTAGGTTGCGACCTGCTCAAGGGCGTGCCGTTTCGCCTCCTCTGTCGCCAACCGGACGGCGTCTTCCCGGGTGTCCCGAGCGCCCATGCGGTATTCGCCTTCGCCGGTAACGGTCCGGAGTTCACCAGAGGACAAGACGGGCAAGCCGAAGAGTACAGCGGTGACAATGACAAGAACGGCGACGAGGCGTTGCGGGCGTTCGAGAAGCCTGGGCCGCATGGTCGCCTCCTTCGCCTTTAAGATAACACTAAATTCATTGCAGGAGTAGCCCTTGGCCCGGCGCGGTGTCTCGGGGGCGATAGGCGATTGCTCGCCGCTGTGCCAGCGTCAGTCCTCATGGATGGGCCCGGGCCTGAGCCTCGCTCCGTCATGGATCTTGCCAAAATGTCCGAATGTCGCGAACTCATGCCACGTTCGGACCGTGCGACCTGAATTCCTCATAGACCTCCGTCTCTCCGACGTTCGGAACCCGCCGCCGAGTATTCGTTTGAAGCACGGATTCACTCCTTCGTATCATTGAAATACTCCGGGGGCGGGCGCCATAAAGGGCTATCGGTGCGTTATGGCTGGAACGGCTTGATTCCGGAGTCGTCATGAAGACGTATGTCAGTGCCATCCTCGCGAGTGCTCTTTGTTTCTCTACCACATCAGCCGAGGCCGGCTCGGCCACCTCGAGCTTTCGAGTGACGGCCACCGTAGATCCCGCATGCACGATTCAGACAACTCCTCTGGTCTTCGGGCACTACAACGCCCTCACGAAACACAGCGCCACTCCACTGGATGTCAATGGAACCGTCACGATTACGTGCAGTAAAGGTATGGTCACCAGGATTGCGCTCGACCCCGGTCAATACGCTGCGCATGCAAGAGGGACGACCAGGGCGATGAAACGGCTGTCGGGAGAAGATTATCTTAACTATGAGTTGTTTCAGGACATCGTGCGGACGACTCTCTGGGGAAGCACGGGAGACACGCTGTTCGTTCCCCCCGTCGCGCCGGACACGAAGCCCCGGACGTTTTTCGTCTTTGGAAGAATTCCCCCTGGCCAGACGATAGCGGTCGGGGATTACGCCGATACGATCGTCGCGATCGTCAACTTCTAACCTGCATCCCGCCGTCCTCGGGGATGGCCATCCCTCCCCAGCATACCGTCTTCGTCTTTTGGCGCATCACTGTCTCACGCGCCCCGTCTTCGAGACACTCCATTTTTCCTCTCCCTGTTTGTCTCACGACAAAATATAAATTGAAATCAAAGGCTTAGGCTGAAAAAGCGCCTGGTACCGGTCCTGCTAGTGTCTTGGCTCTAGGGAAGAAGGGGGGCCAAGTGAAACACACACTCAACACAGCAGCGGGGGAACCGGGGCCGAATGGACCTTCATCCTTGGCCCATTTATCACCCGCTACACTAACAAGGAGACATCCCATGAAACGGTCATTGACTCTCACTGTATCGGCTCTGGGTTTCCTGGCGTTGTCAGCCGCCCCGTCGGCTCATGCCGGTTCGGCCACCTCGAGTTTCACGGTCAGCGCGGCGGTCGTCGCGAGCTGCACCATCTCTACGACGACGCTCGGCTTCGGCAACTACGATCCGATCGTGACGAATGCCACGACGCCGTTGGATGTGAATGGCTCGGTGACGATCACCTGCACAAAGGGTTCGACGACGACGATTGGTCTCGATGCGGGCCAGAATTCAGCGCAAGCGGTCGGGACGACTCGTGCCATGCAGGTGGCCGGCCCCGATTATCTGAGCTATGAGCTGTACCAGGACACCGGCCGCACCACGGTGTGGGGCAACAGCGGCGTCGCCCTGTTTACTCCCGCTGCCGCTCCCAACAAGAACCCGCGGTCGTTCAGCATCTACGGACGGATTCCGGCGGGCCAGGGCAGCACGATTGGTAACTATACCGATACGGTTGTCGCGACGGTCAACTTCTAACGAGACGGGTGAACTGTGTACCGACTCACTTTCCTGATCAGCTCTCTGGTGCTCGTCCTGACTCTCCTCCTCGCGGAAGAGAGCTGGACGAGCTCCTTCAATGTCTCACCTCTTCAAGTCGTGCTGTCCACGTCAGGTCCCAGTGCTCTCGTTGAGATTCGGAATCAGGCCATGGAGCCGCTGCGATTGCAGTTGTCGGTTACGAGCTGGGAGCAGTCGCCCGCCGGGGAGATGATCGTCACGCCGACCGAGGACATCGTCTTGTTCCCGACGCTCGTAACGCTCGAACCCGGTGAGACCAGGAAGGTTCGGCTCGGCACGGCCAGTCCTGCAGCGGCGACAGAAAAAACCTTTCGGGTCTTTGTCGAGGAATTGCCCTCTCGGGAACAGACGGCTCAAGAGGCCGGGACCATTCGCGTGATGACCAGGCTAAGCATTCCGGTCTTCCTTCAGCCCGGCAAACGCGTCGCCGCCGGAGATATCCAAGGCGTCACGATGAAGGACGGGATCGCGTCGTTTCGGCTCGAAAACACGGGAAACGTCCACTTCTCTGCGCGGCACATCCGCGTCGTTGGCATGGCGGAATCCGGCGATGTGATCGGCGAACAGGCCGTCGAGGGTTGGTACATCCTGGCTGGCGGATCGCGCCGCTACGACATGCCGTTCTCAACAACCAAAAATTGTTCGAACATCCGAAAACTAGCGGTCGAAGCGGAAACCGAGATCGGGACATTCACGAAGCAGGCGGACGTGCCCTCAGGAGCCTGCAGTCACTAGCGGAGGGCTCGGTGCATTGGCGGATCGGACGGTGGTGGGTATGGATTCCCGTCGACTGGGTCGACAGCTACAGATGCGACCGGTGTGCCGCCTGGCCGGCCTCCTCGGATTCTTGCTGCTCACCTTTCAGGTCATTGCACCAGTGATCGCCGCCGAACCAACTACCGGTCAACGCGCCATTCTACAATTGGTCATCAATGAAGTGGACCAGGGGGAAGTCTACGCATGGCTGCGATCCGGTGACGTGCTGCTTCGTCTTCAGGACTTGGAATCAGCCGGCGTTCACAACCTCGAGGGCACCCGCGAATCCATCGGCAAGCACACGTATGTCGCTCTCTCGTCGCTGGCGCCTGCTGTGACCTACCTCTTCGATGACAAAACGCTTGTGCTGCATGTCACCGTCCAGTCGACGTTGCAAGGGACGACCGTCCTGGATCTCACCCCCGCCGCGCCCTCCGGCACCGTCTATACGCGTGATACGAGCTTATTTGTGAACTATGCGGCGGAGACGCGGGGATTCAGCCGTTACAGCGCGTTCGGCGAGGCGGGGTTGAGCATCAACGGGCACCTGCTCTCGAGCACGGTGAGTCGGAACGAAGATGGCCGCGTGGTCCGGGGACTTTCGGCTCTCACCTTGAACGACACGCAGAACCTGACGCGTTGGACGATCGGCGACAGTTTCGCCACGTCCGATCTTCTGGGCGGAAGTGTATTTTTCGCCGGCATCAGCGTCTCTCGGAACTTCGGCCTGAACCCGTATTTCTACAGCTTTCCTCGTCCGGGGCTCAGCGGGACGGCGCTGACGCCCTCGACTGTCAGCGTCTATTCCGACAACGGGCTTTTGCGCCAGGAGTCGGTGGCACCCGGCCAGTTTGAACTTCAAAATATCCCGGTGTCCAACGGGTATCGGGTCAATCGAGTCGTCATTCGGGATATCTTCGGCAGAGAGGCCGAGATTCTCTCCCCCTTTTATTTGTCCACCCGAGTGCTACAGGCGGGCATCAGCGAATATAGCTACAATGTCGGAGTCCGACGGAACAATCTCGGTGTTGAGAGCTGGCATTACGATTCCCCGGTGTTGTTGGCGCGGTATCGGTTCGGGGCGACGGACAGTCTGACCCCCGGCGGCCACGTTGAAGCCGCCGATCATGTGGTCAACGGCGGACTCCGGTTGACGACGCGTTTCATCCTGGGGGAAATGGATCTCTCGGTGGCCGGCAGTCACGCGGATGACGTGTCGGGCAGCGCCGCCTCCTTCACCTATAGCTTCCTTCGGCGATGGTTCAGCCTGGGGGCCAGCGTCCAAGTCGCCAGCGCGCACTACGCCACCGTGAGCTTGCCGGCTTCCGTTGACCGTGCCGAGGTGCAAGCGACAGGGTTCTTCGGGTTTCCGATCGGCACGCGCACCAGCATCAATGTGGAGGAGACCTATTCACGTTTCCGGGATACGGGCGAGGTCAGGCGGACGGGTGTGACGGGCAACGTTCGTGTGACGGAAAACCTGAGCCTGTTCTCGTCCAACAGTTGGTCTCAAGTTTCTGCCGGCAGCTCGTCCTTCGAGGTTTTTGTCGGTCTCAGTTACTTCTTTGGGAACAACACGACCGGGAACATCTATACGCAACAACAGAAGGGGTCCTCGGTGGAGGGCATCCGTGTTCAGAGGTCACTGCCGGTCGGGCCCGGCCTCGGCTATCTGGTGGAGGGATCCACGGGGGCGGATACGTCCCATGGACTGGGACAAATCCAATATCAGGGACAATACGGCCGATACGAAGCCTTGTATGATTCGGCGGTCGCGCGTCCAGTGCTGACCGTTTCCGGCGGCGTCGTGGCGTTGGGCGGATCGGTGCACGCGACCCGCGCCATTGACGACGGCTTTGCCTTGATCAGAACGCCGGGGGTGTCCGGCATGCGAGGATACGTGAACAATCAGGAAGTCGGCCGGACCAACGCCAAGGGGGAATTGGTCGTGCCGAACAACCTCGTTTCCTATTATGGAAACCGGATCGGCATCAACGATCAGGATATCCCGCTCGACTATCGCGTCGACACGACCGAGAGGACGATTGCACCGCCGTTCCGAGGAGGCGCTCTGGTCGTCTTCCCCGTCAAGCGGCTCCAGATCCTCACCGGCACCCTGCGTATCGAGACCGCCGGTGAACTTCGTGTACCGACCTATGGGACTCTGACTGTGACGACGCAGGATGGAACCATCGAGTCGCCTGTCGGGAAGAATGGAGAGTTCTATCTGGAGAATCTCGATGCTGGAAGCCACGAGGCCGTCGTCGAGTACCAGACGACCACCTGTCGCTTTAGGCTGAACGTCCCTGCCACCCCGGAACCGTTCGTGAAGCTGGGCGAGATCCGGTGCGGCATGGCTTCGGAAGGAAACCGATGACCATGAGGCTGATCATCGCGCTCAGCATTACGATCACGTTGTTTTTGACGCAGGCTGCTCTGGCGAGCAATTGCTCGATCAGTACGGTGGGAGTGCTCTTTGGGAATTATAACGTTTTCTCGCCGACGGCGCTTACCTCTAACGGGAGCGTCACGTATAACTGCAATGGAGTGGTACCCCTTTTAGACCGGGTCACAATTGATCTGAGCCAAGGGAGCGCCGGCAATTATGCATCACGCACTATGCTCCGTGGAACAGAGGCCCTCAACTATAATCTTTATCTGGATGCGGCGATGACCCAGGTCTGGGGAAATGCGACCGGGGGGAGCCAACACTATGGTCCGACTGGTCCGCCGAATAACCAAAATGTGACGGTCACGATTTTCGGCCGGATCCCGCCCGGGCAGGACGTCACGATTGGAAACTACACGGATACGATCGTGGCGACGGTCAATTTCTAGGGCGGATTCGCCCAAGTCGCCGACGATGGGGCAGGCCCGAGCATTTCATTACTAGATAGTTTCACGGAAGTGTCTTTGCGGCTTCCATTTTTTATCTAAAGGCGTAGGATAGAACAGTATGTCGGTGTAGGTCGCACGACTACATAACGGAGGGGTTATGGACCATCTCGTTTCAGATCCCCGTGGTTACTGGGGTCATGCAGGGGAAGCGGACTTGGTTGCGCGGCTTGCGATCAGGGCGGAGCGTGAACGGTGGCAGTCTGTCCTTGCCAAGTTTCTATCGCCCGAAACGTTGGATATCGTGATTCAAAAGGTCCTTGAAGCAGCGGACCGTCGGTCCCTCGATCAACAACCGGCGAAGGAGGCGTTATGAACACGACTGATCCGGATCGTTGCCCTGTAGGCCGCGATATCGCCCGCGATAACGACCACGCCGTCGCGCAATGCCAAGGATCGATTAACCACGACGGCCAGCACTTCTTTGGGGAGGACCACTACACCATTCGCTGGCATGACTCACGAGACTGACTCGTGACCACGAAAGGCACCAGGTGATCGATGGGAAAGCAAATTTTGGTGGTAGATGACGATCCGGTTACGCTTGAGGCGCTCGCTGAAACGCTCCGGATCAAGTTGCAGGATGTCGACGTCGCGGTGTGCGTCTCGGCGCAGCGAGCATTTGAGGCCGTGGGGTTTTTCAACTATGATTTGGTCATCACCGATGTCCGCATGCCCGAAATGGACGGGACCGAGTTGTTGAAACGCATCAAGACGATTCGGCCCGATCTTCCGGTCCTGCTGATGTCAGGACATCCCGACGAGATGGTGAACGGACGTCCCGGAAAGACTTTGGCAAATGCGTTTTTGGCGAAGCCGCTCAATCCCAAGGCGTTGACGAACGCCATTCGGCAGGTGTTCACGACACATTGACGAACGTCCCCGCGTCCTCGCACGAAAGTCCGCTCCGGAACGGCGCAGCCGGGCCTGCATCGAATGTCATTTGAGACGGTCCAACGGCGCTCAGCTGGGAATCAGTACCGCCGCAGATCGGGAAGGGGAAGGTTCCAGAGCCGGTCACGAATCGCCTGCCAGATTACGCGAGAGGTGTCGTTCAGCTCGATGGCGGTCCTCGCCAGCAGCTTGACGACCAACCCCGGCGCAGCGGGTTCGGACACACCGCCGAGAATGGAGCTACGCGCCCGAGCGAGGAGTTCCGTCACGACGTCCCCCAGGCTCTTGCAGGCCTCTTCGTCCAGCGACTCCCCGACGAGGTACAGCGATCCGATATAGTTCCAATCCTGCGCCCACTGCGCGCGGTCGAATCCCTGTTCAGGGGTGAAATGACACCGCTCCAGCAGCGATGCGCCCGACGCCGTGACGAGTCTGATCTCGTTTTCATAACTCGTGAACGCCCACCGCTCGTCCCGTGCAATTCTACCTGCAGCCATGGCATCCCACAGCAGCACGGTTGACCGAGGGGCCAGGCTGACGTGAATCCGCTGACGGAAGCGCGACCCTGCAAACGGAATGGTCAGCTCCGGCAACCATTCCAGGATCGCGCCGCTGCCGACCGTCATCCGAACCGTTTGCACCGCCACGTTCAAGGGCGACCGGTAGACTCGGTTAGCCGAGGGCGACGAGATCAGCACGTGCGCGTCTCTGCCGACCGACGCGTGGATGGTGAGGCGATCGCCGCCGACGAGGCCGCCGGATGGATTCAGCAAAAACGTGCACGCGCTTCCGGTATCGTCCAGGTACATCGGAGGAAGGAGATGCCACGGGCTGGTGCAATGCGAGTCGGCGAGGATCGTTCGTCCACCGCGGCGAACGTATGCGAGGCTCAACGTCCCCACTCGCCCGACGGCCGCCGTCGGCGCCGTGTCGGGATGTGCCGTCGCTGACTCTGGTGAAGCGGAGCTCAGCCCCGCCGCGCTCGCTCTTGAATGCGCTGCCCGACCCATGTCACGACCTGATCCAGCCCTTCTCCCGTCAGGAGGTTGGTAAAGACGAACGGCAACTCACCGCGCAAACGTCGCGTGTCGCGATCCATGACCGAAAGGTCGGCCCGCACGTGGGGCGCCAGATCTTTCTTGTTGATCACCAGCAAATCCGATCGCGTGATGCCGGGACCCCCTTTGCAAGGGATCTTGTCGCCGGCCGCGACGTCGATCACGTAGATGACGTAGTCGACCAGGTCCGGACTGAACGTCGCCGCCAGATTGTCCCCGCCGCTTTCGACGAACATCAAGCTCACGTCCCGGTGGCGGCGTACCAGCTCGTCGATGGCTTCTTGGTTGTGCGAGGCGTCCTCGCGGATCGCCGTATGGGGACATCCGCCTGTTTCAACCCCTAATATCCGATCAGCGGAGAGCGCGCCCCGCTGCGTCAGAATCTCGGCGTCCACTTTCGTAAAAATGTCGTTCGTCACGACAGCGAGACTGTAGTCATGCTTGAGCCTCCGGCACAGCGCCTCGATCAGCGCCGTCTTGCCGGAGCCCACCGGGCCGCCGACGCCGATCACCGGTATCCGCTTCGCGCGGGCCAGTGTCGATCTGTCGGCGGCGTGATGGTGATGCTCGAGTCCGCTCACGACCGGAACAGCCTCCATTCCAGTCGACCATGCCGCATACCATAGATGTCGTGGAGCGGAACCCGGGATCCCATCGATCGCGTCGTCGCTGCCCGACGGCTGATTGTCTCGATCAATGGCAGCCACGCGGCCAAGAGACGTTGACCTTCTAGCTGACCGATCGGCAGGAGCCTGAGCGCGGCGGAGACGAGCCCCGTCACGCTGTGATACAAAAACGCCGCCACCGTCTCGTGTCGGCCCCATCCGCGCACGCCGAGCAATACACCCAGGCAGACCGGAAGATGCCCCGGCGTTCGACCGTCCTTGACGGCCATTGCGAACCTGTGCAGGAGAGCCGGGGCCATCTCCTCTGCGACGGCCCTCAGCATGTGCCGTCCCATCTGGCGGCTGGCCAGCCGGGCTTCGCGCCCCAGTTTCATCGCATCCAGCTCATGGTCGGCCGCGACCGCAACCTCGACCTTCCCGGTGACCGCGGCGCGGTGCCCAAGCCCCGCGGCCACCGCTTCACGGATGCCCAACCCTCCCTGCAGGAGGTCCGTGAGATATCGGGACAAGCCGTCGGCATCCCGGACGGCGCCGTCCTGGACGGCCGCCTCCAATCCCGACGAGAAGGCAAAGCCGCCGGACGGAAAAAAACTGTCGATCAATCTGAGTCCGTGAAGAAGAGCCAAGGCGTCCATGTCGTTTCAACTCCGGAGGGGACTCGGTATCGAACCCCGCGGCACTCGTTCAAAAGAGGAAATACCGTTGCGCCATGGGCAGCACGACCGCCGGCTCGCAGGTGATCCGGTTCCCGTCCGCCATGACCACGTAGGTCTCCGGGTTGACCTCGATCCGCGGGAGCGCATCATTGAGCTTGAGGTCGCGTTTCCCGATGCCGCGACAATTTCTCACCGCTACGGCGCGCCGCTGCAGCCGAAGCGTCTTCGGCACCTCGCGCTCCAGGGCCGCTTTCGAGACAAACGTCAGGCAGGTAGTGGAGAGCGCGCGGCCGAAGGTTCCGAACATGGGGCGGCTGAGCACCGGTTCCGGTGTCGGGATGGAGGCGTTGGGGTCGCCCATGGAAGCCTGCGCGATGAAGCCGCCCTTGAGCACCATGTCGGGCTTCACCCCGAAGAAGGCGGGTTTCCACAGCACCAGATCCGCGAACTTGCCGACCTCGATCGAACCGACTTCATGGGAAATTCCGTGCGTGATCGCCGGATTGATGGTGTATTTTGCGACGTACCGGCGGGCCCGGAAATTGTCGTGTCTTTCAGAGCGGCGATTCGTGCCATCGGAGAGATGACCGCGCTGCACCTTCATCTTATGCGCGGTCTGCCAGGTCCTGATGATCACCTCTCCGACCCGACCCATTGCCTGCGAGTCGGACGACATCATGCTAATGGCTCCCAGATCGTGCAGGACATCCTCGGCGGCAATGGTCTCACGGCGAATCCGGGATTCCGCGAAGGCGATATCCTCGGGAATACGCTTGTTGAGATGATGGCAGACCATGAGCATGTCCAGATGCTCATCCATCGTATTGATCGTAAACGGCATCGTCGGATTGGTGGAGGAGGGCAAGACGTTCGGCTCCCCGCATACCTTGATGATGTCGGGCGCATGCCCGCCGCCGGCGCCCTCGGTGTGAAACGAGTGAATGGCCCGGCCGCGGAAGGCCTTGATCGTGTCCTCGACGAATCCCGCTTCATTGAGGGTATCGGTGTGGATGGCGACCTGTACGTCGTATCGTTCGGCGACATCCAGGCAGGTGGAAATGGCGGCAGGGGTCGTGCCCCAGTCCTCATGCAGTTTCAGCCCGATGGCGCCGGCCTCGATCTGCTCGTCCAAGGCGTCCGGCATCGACGCGTTTCCTTTCCCCAGGAAGCCGAGATTGACCGGGATGCCTTCCGCCGCCTCCAGCATGCGCGCGATATTCCAAGGACCCGGCGTGCACGTCGTCGCATTGGTGCCGGTGGCGGGCCCTGTTCCCCCTCCGATCATCGTCGTGAGGCCGGCCGAGAGCGCGTCCCAATATTGCTGGGGACAGATGAAATGCACATGCGTCTCGACGCCGCCAGCCGTGACGATGCAGCCCTCGCCGGCAATCGCCTCAGTGCCCGCGCCGACCTCCATCCCCTCGGTGACGCCCGGCATGATATCGGAATTACCGGCCTTGCCGATCCCGGCGATCCGGCCGTCCTTGATCCCGATGTCCGCCTTCACGATGCCCCAATAATCCAGGATGACGGCATTGGTAATGACGGTATCCAGGGCGCCGCCGGCATTCGTGGCGCGGGACGATTGCCCCATTCCGTCACGAAGGACTTTGCCGCCGCCGAACTTGGCTTCCTCGCCCGGGACCGTGAAATCTTGCTCGATCTCGACGATCAAGTCGGTATCGGCCAGACGGATCCGGTCCCCGATGGTCGGACCGAACAAATCGACGTATTGCCGGCGGGGTATCTTCACGATCGGTCTCCTTGCCCTGTAAACCCTTGCTCGGCCGCCCGGTTCAGCGCTGCAGTCTTGACCGCGGGATCGTCCACGGGCCCGTTGGTCAATCCATTCATGCCATAGGCCATGCGCTTCCCTCCCAGCGCGACGAGCGTGACTTGTTTATGTTCCCCCGGCTCGAACCGCACCGCGGTCCCTGCGGGAATGCACAGCCGAAATCCGAAGGCCTGTTCGCGCTCGAATGCCAGCGCTCGGTTGGCTTCGAAGAAGTGGCAATGCGAGCCGACTTGAATCGAGCGATCACCGGTATTCGACACGGTCATCCGGCGCGTCTCCCGTCCTTCGAAGGCCTCGATGTCCCCGGATCCATAGAAAATCTCACCTGGAATGATCGGGGCAAGCAGATCGTTCTTGATGGTTCTGCGAGCATCGTTT
>Ga0075421_100009222_pt1 | contig 12154 bp, 10 predicted proteins | sample SoiMetdeltSBSDD5_FD_75292 | JGI IMG/M metagenome (GOLD analysis project Ga0075421, IMG submission 75292) | Bulk soil microbial communities from a Populus tree surrounding site in Tennessee, USA - Soil MetaG P. deltoides SBSDD5 | ecosystem: Environmental > Terrestrial > Soil > Tree plantation...
TCGCGCGGAGCGTCGTCAGATACTACTCGCGAACAGCTTCGCGTGATAGGCGCGACCTCGATGAGAGGCGCCCCAGCTTCGCGTGCATGGATTCGCTCACAGGGACGGCCGAGGGCCGTCGAGCGGCCTTTCGTGAGAGCAGTGTAGAGTTTTAAGACGCCGGTGACGATCCCGCCCTCGTCTTTGCGACCAGCCGTTCGTACGGGGTTTGTCCGTCCAAGGCCCCGTGCGGCCGGTGGTAATTGTAGTAGTCCTCCCACACTCCCGCAGCTTCTCGTTAAACAGGTGAATGTCGTCGGAGATGCCGCCTTGGTCGAGGAGCTGGTAGAACTCCTGATCGTCGACGCGATGCGATCGCTCGACTTTGCCATTCAGGTGTGGTGTGCGTGGCCTGATTTACAAGTGGCCAATGTCGAGTGATTCGAGATACCAATGGAACTGGGACTGGAACTCGGCTCCATTGTCGGTCTGGACGACGTGGACTCGAAACGGGAGCCGGCGGATCACTTCATCGATAAATCGAATCGCCGTGGCTTGATTAGACGCATCAAACACTTTGAGGATTCGCAGGCGCGTGCAGTCGTCGATGGCCGTAAATTGATAAAGGCGCTTCCGATTGCCTGGAATCCGCTCGAGGACTTCACGTCGAGCTGCAGGCGGTGCCCCGGCAGCGGTTTCTCGTAGCGCTTCCAGCGTTGCCGGTGAGGCCGGTGCTTCTGATTCGCTGGCAGCCGGTTCATGCCGTGTCGCACCAAGATGCGATGAACGGATGACACGGCCAGCGCGATCTCGTGAAAACGCTTTAGATAATCGGCATTCTTGCCGGGCCAAAGTGGTAGTGCTGACGAAGGTAGAGGATTTTGCCGATGACCTCACGCGGTGTCGCGCGGGGCGAGCGGTCACTCCTTGACATGCGCGCGCTGGTGACGGCCCCTCGCGCTGGCGGGCGCCGACATCCCCATGGAGCTCGCGATGGTCACTCTCATCGGTGCCTGCCTGTCTGCGCAGTTGGCGGTTGCGATTCCGATGCGTCACCCGATGGCCGTTGGGCCTTGTGCTGAACGCACGTTTTATTGATAGCCCCGAAGGTTCGTCGTCTCGATGACGCCGCGGCCGCGTGACCAGCGTTTTTTCACGCGGACGGCAAGGGTGAGCAATGTTGTGGAAGAGACGATGGCTCTGATTCGTTACGCGCAAGGGCGGTGCAGAGGATCCGAACCACACGAGCGGTTTCCGCGCCGCGTCTCATCGCCTGCAATGCCTGTCGTTTGACGTCTTCTGAATCTGACCCAGAGGACATCGTCCCCCCCTTCTTCTCTTCCACTTCAGCCATCGACGTCGCCAACTGAACCACCCACACAGTGGGTCGTGGCCCCAGACGGTTTACCGAGTCGGCGGCAAGCCGTTGCCACACGTCTTGCATGAGTGTCTCGACATCATCAAACGCAGTCTCCTGATCGATCAGGAAAACCACTCGGCTCAGAGGAACGCGGTGAAAGATCAGATCGAGCTCATACAAGCACCCGCGGTTGCTCTTCGACAGTCCGGACAAGTTCATCAACACAAGAGACGAGTCACTCAATAGCCGGTCCAACGCCAGCTTCCAGACTCGATCCTGACAGAGAAATGTTTCGATCGTTACACTCTGCCGTTTCTGGAATTCGAGCTTCGCGTCGAGATCTTGAGGCGTATGGACCTCAACTCGCCGGCTCTGCCGCGCAGCCAGGACCAGAGTAGTCGAGGACCAATGAGATGAGTCCCCAGGAATTCTCCACCACCCAACAGTCGCGTCCTGCCTATTGCGGCCCACTCCTGAGCCAGACCATTCAAGAGAAACCACACGCTGCCGCCAGACTTGAATACCCATAGGAAGAGAAGATTGTGGCGGGCTCTATGTTCGTCTGGTTGCCTGAGTGTCAGACGCCGATGCCGACGATGAGCGGATACCAAGGCAATGACGCCGATCAGTGAAAGACCCAAGGACGTGAACGCGACGTCCAAGTGAGAATAGTTCGTGACGGTTGCGCCAAGATAGTAGGCCGTCGACACCGCAATGGCGCAGACCCAGAACCAATACGCAAGGCCGAGCAGGCCGACTCGGTACAGGAACAGCTCGTTGCGCCGCCGCCGGGTAACAAACAGCGTGACGATGAAGGCCAGCCACGAAATCCACCCAAAAGAGTATCGAGCAGGCGCAAGCACCCCAAGAGTTGCAATCGCGACCCCGTACCAGGCAAGAGCCCGGACGGCTGCCCGAAGTTCGGTAGTCATGAAGCTTTTGAATTCTTCAATGCGCGCAAGATGGGAGGTGCCGCCGGCACCTTCTGGTGGTTGGCTCGCAGTCGGCAAGAGCTCCACGGTGAGCGGAGGAGGGGCGGGCGCTCCGTCGGGCAAATCACGTTTCGGCTGCTGTTCGAGCGATTCGCCGGCCTCCTTTCCCTGCATTGCCAGGATTAGTTCGCGATTGACGCGCTCCCGTACATATGAATATGCCGCCAGCGCGAAGAAGAAGAGAGGAAGCAAATAGGCCCACCAAACCATGGACGGAGTGCTTCTCTGGGCCGCGATGATGAAAATGAGCAGCGCTGCTGCGAAAAGGGCTGCGCACAGCGGGAAGATGAAGTCAGTTCTGCGCATTGGTCATCGGCGGTGAAAAGTCGGGGACACTTTCTCGTCTTGCTTCCTGGTCGGCCTACTTCCCCTTCTTCCCTGGTGTTTGGGCGTTACTGTTCCCAAGTTGTTCCCAACTTCCGCTGACGTGGCCACCCTTTTATCGCATTGTTTCGGCGACGAAATCGATCGCTTTGCCGTTCACATGGCGAGCCAGTCTCCGGTCGACCTCTATCCGGCGTCGAACTGGCCAAGGCCGCGCGTTCGTGCCGAAGTGGCCGTGTCGTCCAGAATGCAAGCACCTCCGGTGGCGTCGCCAGCCCGCCAGCGAAGAGTCGACTGGCCATCTGACATACCGCGAGATGCACGCCCCGATTCAAGACGGAGTCGAGGGTATTGCCGAGGCTCGGCCGCGCCGCGGCGTGAGACGCCGAGTTGTACACGTTGATCGTTGCCGGCTTCTGACTCTGCGGATCGCTGAAGTTGCTCCGCTGCGACATGATGGCGCCGTATTTGGCCCACATCGCGTCGTTGTACGCGAATACCGTCGAGAAATGTCGCAACACGGTTCGGTGATCGCCATCGGCCAGGCGAGTCGCTGCCGCCGCTGGGCGCCACGCGTGACTCACATCGGCAACGACAGCTGGCAGGACGAGGTCGCGCGCCGCATGAACGAAGCACAACTGATCGTGTTCGGGCACTGCGCCTCATCAGTATTCGGGGCCGCTGGCGATTGACGGCGTAATATCTCGCTTACGTTAACGCCTTCACGTCATGTGCTCAGGCGCGCACAATGAGATGACACGTATTGACGCGTGGAATTCTGGCATCGCTCTGGGTACCCGCTCGCTGGACGCCGTCGAGTAGGAGTCGACCGATGAGCCAAGATCCCGAACGCAATTCCACCACGCCTACTGGTTGGCATTTCTGGATTGGCCGAAGCAAGTCTGAGATCGAGCAACTTGCTAAGGATGCGGGGGAGCGTGTGATCAACGTGCAGGTCAACTCAACAAGCCCGCTGCTGTTCAACGTCGTGATGGTCAAAAACCAAGCGCCGTACGCCCGGACGGGAGGATGGTCACACGGATCCGAGGCTGAGGTGACCGCCATGATCAATGCCCAAAAGGGACGATTGATCGACCTCGATCCGTTTACCGTGAATGGTCAGCGCCATTTCGCCTTTGTTTGGGTGCGCAACGAAGGAGAAGCCGGGAAGACTTGGCACTGGAACTACGACCTTACCGCCGACCAGGTCACCGACGAGATCAATAAGTTCGAAATTCGTCTGATCGACCTTCACGCATATCTCGTGAGCGGCCAGCGCCGCTACTCGTACATCGGCATCATCAACCAAGGGGTCGATGGCAAGGGTTGGTGGTGGTACCCCGATGTGACGCCGCAGTTCGTCCAACAAGAGGCGGAAAAGAACAAGGCCCGGCTCATCTCAGTCAATCATTCTGGTACAGGTCTGATGACGGTCGTGATGCAGCACAATGACGAGGGCGCTTACTCGCGTCACGTCCATAACTACACGCTGATTGATCTGCGTCGGCTTCAGGCGTCCAATGGGCTGCGGATAACCGATTTGCAAGAGTACAAGGTGAACGGCCAAACGCGCTACACAGCAACCTTGATCGACAACGCAACCGCAGAAAACCGGCGAATCCGGTCAATCTGGCGCTCCAGCACGATGGCGAACGCGCCTTCAGGCAACGACGCCTGGTTCGGCATCTTCGCCAAGGAGGTCAACGGGGCTGTCGACGTCGGGTTGGCACACCATCTGACGTTTCAGCCGCTCAGCGTGCTCAAACTTGTGCCACATCTGTACGTCATGGACCTGCTCGACAAGGATCCAGGTGTTGATCTGCTCGATGATCCGAATGGGATCTCGTGGACGTCACTCAAGGGTAAGCCAGACGAAATCTACTGCCCCTTTCGCGATGCGGGCGCCGCAACGCAGACGAATACGGAATCTCTTCGCAAAACCCTAACACGCGGCCTCGGCGAATCACTGAACCGCGCCCATGAAGCACTGGTCAACAAGTACGGTTCCACCGCTATAAATGCACGCATACACGCCATGGGCCTCACAGACACGAACGTTTTCCCTGGGTGTCCACAGCCGTCCGGGCAAAAAGACTGGACCTCAAATACCACGACACTGACTGACCTGAGTCGACTCTTCGAGGGGGTCGACGCGAAGCAGTTCTTCCCTCATCACTGGGACAAGGTGAGTGTGGAGTTTTACGGCCTGATGGCGAACTGGGACGTGAAGGGCGGCATTAAGGCGGTCCTGGTCGATGAGGCTGCCAAGGCAGGGAAAAGCGCGATTGTCGACAGCTTCATGACGAAAGTCACTCTCAATGGAAAGGGCGGCGGCACAATCATTCCCCAAGCGGACGGTACGTTCCAAGGCGGACGGGCCTTCTTCGGCCGGCTGGAACTCCCCTTCGCCACCGGACCCAACAAGACCATCACAATAAAGACATTCGTGGGCGGGTACTTCGTCGATAACTTTACGGCGCCGTGCAACGAGGATGAAGCGGCAAACTCCTCGAACGCGACGTGCTCAAACTGGAAAAAGAAACAGGACGCTACCTACCAGTTGTTCTTCGGCGAACCATTCCGGGTTGCGATTCGGAAGGCCGTGGCGACTTGGCCAAACGTATAGGCATCCTGGGTCTCTGAGACGGGAAACAAGACGCGATAGTCGTCAATACACACGTGGAGGACGGTTCGCGCGCGTCCGAATGATCGGGAGCCGCCTCGTGGAGCTCGAGGCCCAGAAAGCGGCGAATGCTCAAGGCGTCCGCCGCACGCCACGCGATCGCACGCTCGGCGTCGAGACCTTCGAAGTACCCCAGCAACAGCATGCGGAAATACCGGCCCGGCTGGAGGCCGGGACGGCCCACGCCGTCGGCGTAAAACCGCTGGCACAGCGTCTCGACGTGTCCATCAAAGTTGGCGTTGTCGAGAATCTGATTCAGCCGCGTGTAGAACGGATGCGCGGCGCTGCGCGGCAGGTCTTGCGTGGCCACCCATATCGATGTCTGCGTCGGACGACGCCGTCGTTTGCCCATCGCCATCGGCGATAGTGTAGTACGCGGGATATCGATCCCGTCGATCCCCAATCAGCGTCACCGGCAAGCTTCGATTTTTGTGTTACTTCGTCACCATGCGCTCTCCTCGTCGTTCGTGCCACGCTCCTCAGAACGTCGGTCCTCCGCCAAAGGCCAGAACATCGCCGTTGGAGAACCTGATCTGCCCCGCTCCCGCGATGCGCGAGGATTTTCTGGCGTCGTCGGATTTCGTCGGCCAGACCGTCAGCGCGTCGTTCAGATGAAGCGGGATACGCGGTGGCCAAACGCGAGCGGAGATCGGGGTGCCCGGTTTCAGCCGCTCCTTCATCGAGCCCACCTCACGCAACGCGTTGTTGAGCGACCGGCCATGGAGAACCCATGTCTCCACTTCGCCCTTTTCATCCTTCGACTGGAGAAATAGAAGGACGTGTGGATTGATCCACTCCACGCGCAGGACCGTGCCTTCCAACGTGATTGCTTTGGACAGATCGAAGTAGAGCGGATTCGAGTGATGGGCTGTCGCCTGGATACCGGACGCGACGACGACCGCTAGGACGGTCGTCCCAAACATGCGTCTCATGGATAGTCCTTCCCGTTGTCGTTAATCTTCGCAAATCCGCGCATCCATACGGTATCGAGGCAGTGTTACCGGTCTATTACGGCGCCAGCGTCGCTGCCCGGAACATGGCTTTCACCACCGGCTGCTAAGGGACAGTCGGATGAATAAGCAACGTCGAACGATATTCGAAACAACGAAACACCCACTCGTCGTGCTCGTCGCTAGCACTGTCATCGGGTCAGCAGCTGTGCCGTTCATCGCGTCGATGATTGACCAGCAGAATCAACGTCGCGAACTGAACGGATCTCGAGCTATCGAAGCGCTACGTGACGTGATGACCCTGATGATCGGGCCGAGAGTCAACGTTGGCGACCTGTCGATGGCGCGGCTGCGGACTCGCTCGCGCGCGCGTCATTGGCTTGGCGCGAGGCGCTTCAGCTCTTCACTCCAATTGAGGACGATGTTGATTTGGGGCGGCGGCGGATCACGAGGTTCGGGCTGGCCAGCCGGTACGATTATCAACAAGAGTTTCTTACCGTCCGGGGTGATGTCGTAGGAGCGATGGGGAGGGAACACTCGGAATGCCTTCATCGGGAGGACGCGCTCGTCTGACCATCGAGGGGCACCGACTTCTGTGGTGATACCTACAACCATCAACCTGGGTCTTCCAGCAGAGACAGAGGCAAGGCCACTCCTATAGAACAATTCGCGCCCATCCGCAGACCACAAGGGCTGCGCCCCTCCGTTTTGCGAAATTCGAAAGGACCAGCGCCTGTAGCGGGAAACGGCTGGATGTATATCTGCTCACCAGCCGTGTCATTTTCACGATACGCGAGCCATCGTCCGTTCGGCGAAAAGACGGCGGCACCAGCGGCGCCGCCGACGAAAAAGGCCGGCTTGGCCCCGTCGGCGAGAGACAACGTCCAGACGCTCTGAGGCACACTTCCGGCTTTCGTGAACGAAAGCGTTCGGCCATCAGGTGACCATGACTCTGGAGTGTGAACCTCTCCCTCTTTTTCGGGGGTTCTCAGGCGCTCGGCCGCGCCGCTTCCATCGGCAGCCTGCCAATAGATCCCTCCGCTTCCAGTGCGGTTCGAGCGAAACGTGATGCGGTCCCCCTCAGGCGTCCATATGGGGTACCCACCGTTTCCCCCGTGAGTCAACTGCCGGAGGGCTGTGTCTCCAGAAATGTTGTAGACCCAGATGTCGCTTCCTCCATCGGCCGCAACGATGTCTACCGCCAGCTGGTGTCCATCCGGTGACAGGTCCGCACCCCTGTACTGGGCTGGAGGAAGTTTGAGCTTCTCCTCGACGCCGTTCCGGTCCACGAGCGCGAGCACACCGTCGGGTGCCACGGGCAGCAGGTTCGTCGGGACGTAGGCCAGCGTTCCGGTGTCGGAAAGACTGTAATTGGCAATTCCGGACAACCCGCCGTCTGCACGCACGACCCTTTCGACAATCGGAACCGGGCTACCGGTCACTCTGATTTCGCCAACGTCGAAGGGAAGGGCAAACAGCGTGTTTCCTTGGGCGTAGACGATGTGTCCTGTCGGCACGTAACGGGCATCCGCGCCGCCCCGCCAAATGGGCCGGCGTTCGCCGGAATCGAGTGACTGCGCCAGAATCTCGGCGGAATCCCATCGATTGACCCCGGTGGCCTTCGTGGAGGAAAAGAGCACCCACTTTCCTCCCGGCAGAAGCCGTGCGCAGCCGAGAGCTTCTCCGTCGATCGGTTTCACGAGGACTTCCGGCACCCCTCCACTCGCCGGGATTCGCATAATGCCGCCAGGTTCGGTGTACAGGATGGTTTCCTCTGTGTCCCATGTCAGATCCAACAGCGGCCGATCTGACGATGCGTCGAGCAGCGTCTCTGGGGTTCCACCGGTGACCGGGATTTTCTTCAAAGCGAACGAAAACCGCGCCGCGCGAGCGACATCCGCATAGAGAAGCCACTGGCCGTCTGGAGAGAACACCGGCTGAGCCGCTGCTAGCGCTCCGCGCGTCCCCGGAACAGGTCGGAAGTCCATCTCGCCAAGGTTCCGGAGATAGAGTTGGCCGTCGGCCGCGTAGACAACGCGCGTTCCATCACGCGAGAGGGCCATAGACGAGAGAAGAGACGTGACCGCGTTCTGCTCACCAGGCCCGACGATCGCAAAACGCGTGACCGGCGCCGATGTGAATGGCCTCAGGTTCCGGCCAACCACTCCCGCGACGATCGCGACGACAACGAGGGCAGCAGTGAGTGCTGCGACGAGAGTGGCGCGGTGCCAACCGGGCCCCACACCCGGGCTCGAAAGCGCCGGTTGGATGCCTCCATCCGCCGTCCGCCTCAACGCGGCCAGCAGGTCGCGCGCCGTCTGCCAACGGTCCTCCGGGTCCTTGGCGAGGCATCGTCCCACGATCCAATCGAACCCGGGCGGCGACACCGGCGCCACCGACGAAATCGGTGGCGGATCCCGATCGATGATGGCGGCGATGAGACTCGCCTGGCTCTTGCTCTCGAAGGCCTTCCGCCCCGTGACCATTTCATAGAACACCGCGCCAAACGCGAAGAGGTCGGTGCGGGCGTCGGCCTCTTTGCCTTCGAGCTGCTCGGGCGCCATGTATGGCAACGTACCGAGAATCGTCCCTTGCGCGGTCTGTGGACTCTCCTGCGTCGGCAGCATCGACAGCGAGGCCACTGCGGATGGCGGCCTGAGCTTCGCCAATCCGAAGTCGAGCAGCTTCGTCCCGCTCTTCGTCAACATGATGTTGCCGGGCTTCAGGTCGCGATGAACGATTCCTTTCCGGTGCGCTTTGTCGAGCGCGTCGGCAATCTCGATCGCGCACAGGAGCGCCTGCTCCAGCGGCAGTGGTCCTTTTATGAGCCGCTGGGCGAACGTCTCGCCCTCGAGGTGCTCCATGACCAGGAAATCGATTCCGTCCTGCTGACCGACATCGAAGACCGGGCAGATGTGCGGATGGCTCAGAACGGCGAGTGTCTTGGCCTCGCGCTCGAATCGCCGCTTCACCTCGGGATCGTTGGCGACGTGTGCGGGCAGGACCTTGATCGCGACCGTGCGATCGAGGCGTGTGTCCCTCGCGCGATAGACTTCGCCCATGCCGCCCGCGCCAATCGCAGATTCGATTTCATACGGGCCAAGTCGCGTGCCGAGTTGCAGAGCCACCGCGGTCGCCCGAGTATACGCCCGAGTGGCCAATGCGGACTCGATCAGTCGTTCCACGCCATCGCGATTTGACCGACGAGGACTACAGCATGCGCGGTTTCCGTAACTCCTTCATCACACTCCTTCGATATCCTTCGTAACGTCTGATCAAGTTCCTCTTCTTGACGTGAGATTCGCCTCCACGGACTGCTGGGCAGAGGCTTGGAGTGCTTGTGGAATCACGCATCAACTCTGCCGCTCGGCAAGCCCGTCTCAGTTTTCGGACATCACGGGCGAGGCATCGGCGCTCGCCGTCGTCGAAAGGCGGGCGCTGCCCTTGTCGGAATACTGGCGAACCACAGCGCGTTCGATTTCCGCGCCTGTGCTTGACTGTCTGATGTCGGCAGCGCACGCTCATGCGCCACGACATCACGGAGGAGTGACGCATCATGATGAGCGCACCGACGGATTCTCGCGGAGCCAACTCGAATTCGGCCAGCGATTTCGACGCCATCATCGTCGGCGCTGGGTTCTCCGGCTTGTACATGCTCCACAGCCTGCGCGACCGGCTCGGGCTGTCGGTACGTGCCTACGACGCGGCACAAGGCGTTGGCGGTACTTGGTATTGGAATCGCTACCCGGGCGCACGCTGCGACTCCGACAGCTATGTCTACTGCTACACGTTCGACAAGCAGTTACTGCAGGAATGGGAGTGGAGCGAGCGTTATCCCGAGCAGCCCGAGATCTTGCGCTACCTGAACCACGTCGCCGACCGCTTCGACCTCAAACGTGACATCCAGTTCGGCACTCGTGTCATCGGAGCGACGTTCAACGAGAGCACGAACCGGTGGGACATCCGTACCGACCGTGGAGATGTCGTCTCGGCGACCTTTCTCGTCACGGCAGTGGGCAGTCTCTCGACGGCCAACATTCCGAGGGTCGAGGGCCTCGAATCGTTCGCCGGCACGTGTTACCACACCAGTCAATGGCCACATGACGGCGTCGATTTCACCGGCCAACGAGTGGGAGTTGTCGGTACTGGCGCAACCGCCGTGCAGGCCATCCCCGAGATAGCACAGCAGGCCAAACACGTGACGGTGTTTCAGCGCACGCCGAACTACTGCGTGCCGGCGCGCAACGGCAAGGTTGACCCCGCCGTGGTCAACGCGCGCAAGGCCAACTATGACGCGATCGTGGAGCGGATTCGCAATTCGTTCTTCGGCTTCGAGCTGGAATTCATCCCCAAGTCGGCACTCGAGGCCACGCCCGAGGAGCGCGAGCGAGAATTCGAGGCGAGGTGGGATACCGGCGGCTTCGGGTTCTGGCTCAGCAACTACCAGGATATGTTCTTCGTTAAAGAGGCGAACGACCTGTGCGCCGATTACCTGAAGCAAAAAATTCGCGCGACCGTCAAGGACCCCGAGGTTGCAGAAAAACTGATCCCGAAAACCTACCCGTACGGCACCAAACGCCAGCCGCTGGACAGCAATTACTTCGAGACCTTCAACAAGGATAACGTTCTCCTGGTTGACGCGGGCGACGCGCCAATCGAGGCGATCACGCCGAAGGGGATTCGCGCGGGCGGCCGGGAGTACGAGCTCGACATCATCGTCTTCGCCACTGGCTTCGACGCGCTCACCGGACCATTGAAGAGTCTCGGGATTCGCGGCCGCGGCGACCAGCTGCTAGCGGAGAAGTGGACGAACGGCCCGCAGACCTACCTCGGGCTTGCGATCGCCGGCTTCCCGAACCTGTTCACCATCACGGGCCCTCACAGCCCATCGGTCCTCTCGAACATGCCGGTGTCGATCGAACAGCATGTCGAGTGGATTTCGGACTGCATCGCATACATGCGCAAGAACCAGTTTGCGACGATCGAGGCGACGCCGGAAGCCGAAGAGCAATGGACGGCGCATGTCCTGGCGATAGTCAACATGACACTGATGCCGGAGGCCAACTCGTGGTACATGGGAGCGAATATCGCCGGCAAGCCGCGCACGTTCCTGCCGTATCTCGACCCGGCCGGCGTCGGCGGCTACCGGAAGCGCTGCGACCAGATCGCGGCCAACGGCTACGAAGGCTTCGCGCTCAAGGCGTACTCCAATCGAGAACTTGCTGTTTGACCGTTATTGAAACGGACTACCGCTGATTCCGTCAGTTCGAGGCCTGAAGTTCGGAGTGATTGAACTTCCGCTTTCGTACATTGATGCCGATTCCGAACTCTGCCTTGCCGCTTGAGGTGCTCGCACGACGGCTCGCAGCTCTCTGCTTGAATCGAACGGCCGCACGACCGCGACTGAGTCTGTGTAAGTCAGGGATCAGATTTTCGAAAGTGACGTCGCGGGAAACCTGTGTAGTGTCCGATTACTGAGTCGTTGTGCTCCGCAAAAAGACGCAAGCTGCGCTTCCGCATAAGCGCGAGGCGGTGGGTGCCAGCCGCTATCATGGTCACAAGTGATCGCGCCGTCAGTATAGCCGACCGTCGCGAGGTCATCTTTACTGTGCAGCCACGTTCACTGTTCCCCCAACGCGTCGACACACTCGCTTGTTGAGCCTGCTCGAGCCATCCCAGGACCACGGCGAGGAGCATCTGGAACGGAATCGTCGCCCGAGTTTTCAGACACTACGCGCAAGGCAGGCGACACACCAGCGCAGGCGATTGTTCTGTGCGCACGCGACATAGGGCCTCCGTCGGCGTGTGTATACGATAAACAGCGGACACGCGCTGATGTGCTGCGTGGCGCATTGATTCACGCGGG
>Ga0075421_100009223_pt1 | contig 12153 bp, 9 predicted proteins | sample SoiMetdeltSBSDD5_FD_75292 | JGI IMG/M metagenome (GOLD analysis project Ga0075421, IMG submission 75292) | Bulk soil microbial communities from a Populus tree surrounding site in Tennessee, USA - Soil MetaG P. deltoides SBSDD5 | ecosystem: Environmental > Terrestrial > Soil > Tree plantation...
TCTCCGCAATCGCCGGTGGCAGCCCGGTCAGATCGAGCGACAACCTGCGCAGCAACTGCTCGCGTCCCGCCTCGGCTGCGGGCTTCAAACCTTCCTTCTCCAGCCGCGCGAACACGAATGCGTCAATCGCGTTCCGCTCGCGTTCGGTCCACGGCGTCTTGGGCACAGCCGGCCGCTCAGGCTTCAAATACGACCAATGCTTCTCCCATTTCGCCCCCTCGGCCACCCAGCGCTTGAGTGTTTCAATCTCGGCCGGTTTCAGGGTGTGGCCAGTCGCCAGCGGGGGCATGCGTAGAGCTTTGCTTGCCGATTGAATCCGCACCACCAACTGGCTCTTCCCCAGGTCGCCGGGCGTGATCGCCCGCCGTCCCTTCCCAAGGTCCGCCGTCGCGGCCTCCAACGAATCCAGCCGCAGCGGAACGTTTTTGTTCTTCGCATCCGGACCATGACAAGTAAAGCAATGATCCGAAAGAATCGGACGGACATCGCGATTGAAGCGGATTTGCGCCTCCGCCGGAAGGCTCCAGGAGAGGAGTCCCATCGCAAATGGCGCGAATAGGCGTGCGTGCGGCATGAAAGTAGATTGTGAGCGAATTATATCGCGTATGATCGCGGGTTACCTGCACTTATACGTGGGCAGGCACAATAAGCTCAAGCAACCGCCGCCGCGCCTTGCCCAAGCGGTCATCCAACACTTGTGCCAGACACCGGTACACCTCGTAACCCAGTTCATGATCCGCTTTGATCATTTGGCCCAGTTTGGCGCAATCAATGGCGATCGCATGCACGTCTGTTAACGCACGTGCGTCGAAGTTCCATTTCTGTGAATCGATCAGTCCGGTCCCTCCCAGGAACTCGCCCGGTTCGATCGTGTCCACCCCGATTGGTCCATGCATGGGTATATAAATCTCCAGTGTCAGCCGCCCCTTTAGGATCAGATAACAGGTTTCGTGCACTTCGCCTTGCCGCCACAGATGCTGGCCCGCTCGAAACCAGGCCTCGGACGAAATCCTCGCAATCAGATCCAAATGAGGGGCGCTGAAGCCGGACGAGAAGGCTTGGCTTGCGGCGAGTTGGACGGCAGTGATCGGCACAGTGCGAATCGGGGAGAGCAATTCATCCGCCATTCCCCTACCGCGCTGAATCATTCCGTGTCACCATTCCAGATGGGCCCACTTGCGCCATTTCACGCATTTCCTTGGGTGCTTCGCCGCAACACCACTTCAGGTTCGGTATACTCCCTGCGAGCGGTTCATTTCGATTTTGAGCCGCGTCGCCCAGTTGGCTGGCGAATTGCGTAGGACTGGGTATGCACACGCTGGAGGAATGCTCACCGGATGGTACGAGGTTGAATGGACCGCTTCTTGACAGAGTCCGGGCCCCTTTCCCGCATTCTCGACTTGGCCGACGACGCCATCATTACCATCAAAAAGGATCAGAAGGTCCTGTTCTTCAACGCGGGTGCGGAGCGAATCTTTGGCTATAAGCGCGAAGAAGTCGTCGACCGACCGATCGATATGTTGATCCCTCTTGGGTTTCGCCGGGCACACGCCAGTCATGTACAGGATTTTGCCGTACACCCGCAAGCTTCCAAACGCATGGGCGAACGGCGCGAAATTTACGGATTGCGTAAGGACGGAACCGAATTTCCCGCCGAAGCCTCCATTTCCAAAGCCGAGTCCAACGGAGAATTCCTGTTTATGGTGATCCTGCGCGACATCACTGCGCGCCGCGACGCTGAGCGAAAAATCGAGCAGTCCCTGCGTGAAAAGGAATCGCTGCTGCAGGAAATCCACCATCGCGTGAAGAACAATCTGCAGGTTGTCTCCAGTCTGCTCGGCCTTCAGGCGCGTCAGATGACCGAGGAAGAGATCCGCCGCGCCTTCCGTGAGAGCCAGAACCGTGTCCACTCGATGGCTCTCATTCACGAACGTCTCTACCAGTCCAAGGATCTGAGCGAGATCGATTGCCAGGAGTATGCTGATCAACTGGTAGGCCATCTCTTCCGTTCCTACGGCGTCAGCCTCAGTCGCGTAAAGCTCGAAATGAACTTTGGGGGCGAGCGAATGCCGATGGCGCTTGCGGTCCCGATAGGACTGATTCTGAATGAGTTGCTGTCAAACTGCCTCAAACACGCTTTCCCTCGCGGCAAAGAGGGCAAGATATCGGTGACGTTGACACGCTCCGATGGCGGGAAGTTGACGCTGGTCGTCGCCGACGACGGCATCGGGCTCCCCGTCAATGCCAACCTCTGGAATGCGCGATCGCTGGGGCTGCGCCTTGTGCGAATACTCAGTGAACAAATTGGCGCCCAGTTAACCATGGGCGCTGACCAAGGAACCCGCACCGAAGTCGTATTTCAAGCCCATGGAGAGGCACTGCAACCGTGACACACCCCGCCCGCATCATGGTGGTCGAAGACGAACGGATTACTGCCGAAGACCTCCGCGACATCCTCACCCAATGCGGCTATCAAGTCACTGCTGCCGTGGCCAATGGCGCCGACGCGCTCCGCCGCGCCGAAGCCGACCAGCCTGATCTTGTACTGATGGATATCCGCATTGAAGGTTCCATGGATGGCCTGGAAACCGCCCGCCTGCTGCGCCAGCGCTTCGATATCCCCGTCGTCTATCTCACCGCGCACGCCGACGAAGATACCCTCTCCTTGGCAAAAGTCTCCGAACCTCTCGGCTATATCGTGAAGCCGTTTCAAGAGCCTGAGCTTCACGCCACGATCGAAATGGCCTTGCACAAGGTCGCCGTAGAACGCGAATCCCGCCTCCGCCAGCGTCTCCTCGAGGACACCCTATCGTCGATGGAAACGGCCGTCATCACGCTCGACCGCGACGCCCGCATCGCCCTAATGAACGCTTCCGCCGAACGTTGGACTGGCTGGCGGCTGACGAACGCCAGCGGCCGCTTCTTCAATGAAGTGGCGCGGCTCCTGGATTCCCAAGGGAACCTGCTCGATGGACTTCTCCTGAACACGCTGGATAGCGGCAAGATGGTTGAACTTCCCCCCGGCGCTGCTCTTTCCGGCTCCGGGGGACTACAGCGGCCGGTTTCCGGCAGCCTCTCGCCGATCCTCGATCGTGATGCCCGTGTGCGCGGCGCCGTCGTCGTGCTTGAGCCCGTCGTGGATGACAACGCCGAGGATCGTTCCACGACCGGCGTGCGCGTTCCTTCCAAATCGGAATTGGGCGGTTTCGAAATGGTGGTCGAATCGACGCTGATGCGCCAAGTGGTGAACTTTGCGCGCCGCGTCGCCGCAAGCGAGGTCTCGACCATCCTGCTCGAAGGCGAAAGCGGAACCGGCAAAGACGTGCTGGCCAAGTTCCTCCACTATCACAGCGCCCGCACGTCGGAACCCTTCCTCGCCATCAACTGCGCCGCAATTCCCGAAACCCTGCTCGAGAGCGAATTGTTCGGCTATGAGAAGGGCGCCTTTACAGATGCCAGAGCACAAAAGCGCGGCATCCTCGAATTGGCAAGCAATGGAACCGTCTTCCTCGACGAGATCGGCGACCTTCCGCTCGCTCTCCAGGCCAAACTGCTCAGGGTCCTCGAAGAGCAGAAGTTCCGCCGCCTCGGTGGCGTCAAAGACATCGACGTCAACCTGCGCATCGTTACGGCGACCAATCGCAATCTGCGCGATGCCATTGAACAAGGGCGCTTCCGGCTGGATCTCTTCTACCGCTTGAACGTAATCCAGCTTACAGTTCCAAGTCTCCGCGAACGTCCCGACGACATCCTCCCGCTCGCGGCTCACTTCCTGCTCCTGTTCTCCCAGCGGTTCAAGCGCGACATCCGCGGCCTCTCGCCCGCCGCCGAATCGGCAATGCTGCGGCACGATTGGCCTGGCAATGTACGCGAGCTCCGCAACACTATCGAGCGCGCAGTCGTGCTGGAGGAATCCAACTGGGTCCAACCGGAAAACCTGGGCATCAACGGTGGACTCATGCCGCGCTCAATTCCAGCCACGCCGCCGGCACCTCCCTCTGTGCGCAGCTCCGCTCCCTCCCTCGAAGGAATGTCCCTCGAGGAAGCGGAGAAAACAATGCTGCTCAACGCACTCGAGAAGACAGCCTGGAATCAGACGCAGGCTGCCAAGTTACTCGATGTCACCCGCGACACGCTTCGCTACAAGATGAAGAAGTACGACCTCAAAAAGCGCTAAATCCCCCACTGCGCGCCGGGGGAATTTCCGCTATATCCAACCGGCTGCTTAGCATTTATGGCCTTTTTGCATTGGCCCCACACGTGCGTAGTCACGGATTGATGAGGGAGGTCCGCATGGGACGGCTTCTTACCGTTGTTAAGTTATTAGCGGTTTTTACACTCATTGGCCTGGGATGGCATCTGACAAGCGCCTCCGGTCCAGAGTTTACAGAGAACGACAAAGCGTTTTACGCAGATGCCAATCTGCTGAACTTCGTCCGGCCCGGACTTGTTATTGACGTGATCGGCCATGAAGTGAGCGCCGACGGCACCGTGAGAGCTCGGGTGAAGCTGACTGACCTGAGAACGGCAGGTCTCGACCGCGAGGGCATTCAAACGCCCGGAACGGTCGCAACGAGCTTCATCCTCGCCTCGATTCCTTCCGGACAAAGCCAGTACACGGCCTTCACGACGCGCGTGCAAACGAGTGCTCTTACGGGTCAATCGGCCACACAGGCAGGAAGCGATACGGGCGGTACGTGGCAAAAGATTGCCGATGGAGAGTATTGGTACACGTTCGGCAGGAAGTTGCCAGCCAACGCAGCCCGCGATGCAGTCTACGCCATCGGCGCTTACGGTTCCCGCAACCTTTCCGAATTCGACCTCCCGACGAACTATGACGACGATGTCTACCACTTCCGTTTGGACGGAGCGGCGGTAAGGACGGGTCGCGATGTGGTCACCACGGCAAGCTGTAATAACTGCCACGATCCACTCGCACTGCATGGCGGCTCGCGCCGCAGCGTTGAGTTGTGCGCCATGTGCCATACGCCGCAAACCACCGACCCGGATACGGGGAACACCGTCGACCTGCCCGTGATGGTGCACAAGATTCACATGGGCGGACAACTGCCGAGCGTGGTCGCGGGCGGCAAGTATAGGATCATTGGCAACGCGAACTCCGTACACGACTACTCGACGATCCAGATTCCGTCCGATCCCCGGCGCTGTGAGGTGTGTCACGACGGTAAGGCGGCCCAAGCCGACAACTGGCTGCAGCCCTCGCGCAAAGCCTGCGGCGCTTGCCATGACAATGTGAACTTCGCTACCGGCGAAAATCACGTCGACTTACCGCAGTTGAGCGACAACCAGTGCGCCAACTGCCATACGCCGCAAGGTGAGTTGGACTTCGACGCCTCCATCATGGGCGCGCACACCATTCCGGAACGCTCGCGCATGCTGCCGGGTGTGAAATTCGAAATCGTCAAGGTCGACGATGGGTCCGCGGGCAAACGGCCAACGGTTACGTTCTCGATCACGGACGGCAAGGGCGCGCCGGTCAAACCCTCCGAAATGACTCGGCTCGCCCTTGTATTGGGAGGCCCCACCAGCGACTACACCACCTACGTCTCCGAAGACGCTCGTGCGGCGCAGGGATCGGGCAACACTTACTACTGGACCTTCCAGAATCCGCTTCCCGCCAACGCCAAGGGCAGCTACTCGGTTTATATCGAAGGCTATAAGAACACCACGCTGCTCGGCGGAACACGGCAGGAAGTCACGGTCCGCGACGCCGGCGCCAACAAGGTTTCCTATTTCTCCGTGGATGGTTCCGCCCTGGAGCCGCGGCGCAAGGTAGTGGACCTGGCCAAATGCAACTCCTGCCACGTCAACCTGTCGCTGCACGGCGGTAGCCGCAACACGATCGAAGCCTGCGTCACCTGCCACAACCCGGGCGCGACGGACGCCGCTCGCCGTCCCGCGGCCGCCAAGCCCGATGAATCCATCGCCTTCGGCCGCATGATCCACCGGATCCATACGGGTGAAGAAAACGGCGGGCCGTACGTCATCTACGGTTTTGGCGCAAGCGTGAACGACTTCTCCGAAGTTCGCTACCCAGGCGACCGCCGCAACTGCAATGCCTGCCACGTGAATGGATCGCAGAACCCGCCGCTCAGTGAAAAGCTCGAACCGGTAAGCAACCCCCGAGGTCTGGTAAATCCGCTCCAACCGGCCACGGCTTCCTGCACTGGCTGCCACCTCAGCCGCGACGCTCTCAGCCATGCCCTCGTGAACACCTCACAACTCGGCGAAAGCTGCGGCGCCTGCCACGGCTCGAACGCCGACTTCAGCGTCGCCAAATCGCACGCCAGATAGTTGTTTGCACCCCCTGATACCCGGGGTGGCTACAGGACGAGGGCGGCCTCCAATACGCCCTCGTCCAAATCATCCTTTATCGTGAAGCCGGTCTTTCGCGCCAGCGCGATCATTCCCCGGTTCTCAGGCAGAATCTGTCCCACCACGCGCGTGATTCCTTCGGTGCGGGCAATCTCGATGAGTCGCCGCATTAACTCTAGCCCCAACCCTTGACCCTGCCACAAGTCCGCCACCAGCACGGCAAACTCCGCGTCTCCCATCCCACGCAGCCGCGAGAAGCGGCCCACTCCGATGATCTCGCCTCCGGCCCGCTCGGCCACAAGGGCCATCTGTCTTGCGTAGTCGATGAAGCAGATTCGGGTTAGCCGTTCGTGCGCCGTTCGCTGGCTGAGATTCAGGATCTGGAAATACCGGAAGTACACCGACCGTTCGCTCAACCCCTTGTGGAACTCGACCATCGCCGGCTGATCTTCGGCGCGGATCGGCCGCACCGTGACCTCCTCACCGTTCTTCAACACCGCGGAACCGACGTACTGTTCCGGGTAGGGCCGAATGGCGAGACGCGGAAGGCCTGCGTCGGCGATGGAACTCGCATGAAGGACGATGCGCGCCGCTCCTGCCTCAATCTTGTTTCCCGTCAGCCACAACGGGTCGAGCGCAATCTCCCGCACGCGTGGCTGCTCAGATACCAGCGCGCTCAGGCCGAGGACGGCCTGCTCCAGCGGTTCCACAGCCAGGCCGGACCGCGACAATCCATCCCACACGCAACTCCTTTCGATCAACAACCGCGCGAGCGTGGAATTCAGCGGCGGCAACGCCAGTGATTCGGAGGGCAGAAATGCGCTCAGCGCTCCTCCCGCTCCCAGGCTCAGTACCGGTCCAAACTGCTCGTCGGGCCGTGAGCAAAGCCGCAGCGGGACGTCGCCACCGCTCCCCGCGCGGATGCCATAAGCCCCGAGCAACTCCGCACACTCAGGCGGCGTCAGAAGTATGCGTCCCTCGTCCTTGGCTTGCTGAAAAACCGTTCGCGCTACGGCATGGCGCTCCGCGTTCGCTCCCGCACCGACCGCGAGGGGTGTTTCATAGAGGCTCTTCAGATTCCGCGCGTACCGCACCATATAGGTGAACGAGCGCGCGGCCGTATCCGGGTAAGGCACCGTGGGAATACCGGCTTCGTTCAGGATTGCCACGCCCCCTGCCGCCTCGCGTCCTCCCAGGAAGCTCGCCAACAATGGTTTAGCCGGATGGTGCGCATGCGGACGAAGGGCCTCGGCGACCTCAGCCGGCGTCGCCGCGCTTTGCGGCGTAAGTACCGCCAGAACGCCATCCGTGTGTATGTCTCGCCCCGCCTCCGCTACGGCCTGCGCAAATTCGCCGGGTGTGGCGCCGGGCGCCATGCCCAGTGGATTCGTCAGCCCTTCGCGCCGCGCCAACTCTCCGCCGGTGGCCACCAGCGCGTCCACCGCCAGTATGGATGGACCGGCGGCATTGGTCACAATCGCCAGTCTCGGTCCTCGTGGCAGCGCCTGCTTGGACAGCACCTCACTCATGTAGAAAAGGTCGCTGATGCGCTCCACGCGCAGCACTCCGCAGCGCCGAAAGGCGGCGTCCAGCACGGCGTCATCGCCCGGCGATTGCCGGCTATGTTCAGATGCTGCCAGCGACCCCGCCGCTGTCCGCCCCGCCTTCAACACGATGATCGGCTTGCTCAGCGACACCTCGCGCGCCGCCGACAGAAAGGAACGCGCCTCGCCGATCGACTCCATGTAAATCAGAATCGAGCGTGTGTGGGGATCGTCGCCCAGCTTGTAAATGAGGTCGCCCCAACTCATGCTGGGCATCGTGCCCAAGCTCAGGAACGTACTGAATCCCACGTTGGCGCGGACGCTCCAGTCCAAAATCCCCGCGCCCAAGGCCCCACTTTGGGTGAGAAAACCCACTGTCCCCCGCCGCGGCGTTACGGGGAATGTTGTGGCGTGCAGTCCGATCCAGGGGCGCAGCAATCCGATGGAGTTCGGGCCTATCAGCTGCGGGCGCTTCACCCTGGCCAGGGTCGCGAGTAATGGACTATCCGTGGCCAGCGGCGCCAACAGCGCGGCGAAGCGCACGTTTCGGTCGGCGCACTCCGCCAGCAAGCTGGGGAGACGCTCCGCCGGCGCCGTAATCAGCGCCAAGTCGACGCCTGCTTCCGCAGCGTCCAACCCCGTATGCAACGCGCCTTCATAGCCGCCCTGCTTCAGGTGATCGAGCAACCGCAGCCCCACTTCATCCGGTTCGCCGCCGTCACTCAACACGGCCAACGTTCTTGGATCGAATAGTGGATCGAGTGCCCCAGGCTTGTCGAGGAAGCTGTCCTGACGTTGGTTGTCGCTCATTCCTGCCGGCAGGCGGCTGGTTAGCGCATTTCAGCAGGAACGCCGAATGCAGCGGCATTGAGCGCCTGAACGACGTCCGCCACCGCGATCTCTTGCCGCCGCGCCACCGTCTGCAAGTCACAATCATGGCATATGGCACGAAAGCCTAGATTTTCGATCACTTCACCCGTGGCGGGCCATCGTTGCAGCACTTCCCGTACCGTCATCCGGGAATGGATCATCTCATCAAACCGGAACATCTGTCACTCCTCCACTAAATGCTGATCACCGGTACCGGCGACTCACGCACAATCGCGTACGCGTGGGTTCGCAGCCGTCCCAGGATTCCGGTGCTCACGTGGCGGCCGATCACTACAATGTCGGCGCCAACCGTCTTTGCCGCGTCGTGTACCACTCGCGCCGGATCGCCGTGCTCCATAATCACGTCGCTGTCGAGCCGCACACGTGCCAGGAGCTTACCGGCCTGCTCGCGAGCCTGCCGCGCTATGGACACCTGAAACTCCTCGTCCAGATAGCGCGCCTCGCCTGAACTAAGCGCCGGCAACGCGTGCACCACGTGCAGTGAAGCGCCGTAGTCTTCCGCGAAGTCACTTGCCCACCGCAGCATCACTTCCGACTGCGGGCCAAAATCAACGGCGCACAACAATCGCCTTACGACCAGCCGCTCCGGCGCCGGTTTCTCCACCAAGTGCGTGCCTGTAAACACCGGGCAATCCGAATCGTGGAGCACCGTGGCCGTCACCGAACCAATGAGGAAACGCCTGAACGGCCCGTAGCCGTGCGTGGGCATCACGATGAGGTCGCAACTCTCCTGCTTTGCCAGCGCAACGATCTCCGCGGCGGGATTCCCTTCGAGAACCACGCGCCGGACGGGCAGGTTTTCAAACTCCTTCACCTGGAATTTGTTGAGTTGTCCGCGCCAGTCCTCCAGCCGCGTTGCATACCATTCACTCCCCACGGCCCCGGTCAGTTCCGCCCCACCCATTGCATAGTCCAACGGGCGGACGACGTGAACCATGATTACTTCCGAATGAAAAGGCATGGCCAGCGCGTGCACGTAGTGCGCGGCCGCCACCGAACGCTCGGAAAAATCGACGGGCAACAGAATTTTTGATATACGCATAGGAGTGTCCTCGAATCGCAGCGGCTCATCGCGCTGGCTGCGCAATTCTACCTCGGCAATAAGGAACGAGTGATCCAGGCGTCCCACATCAGCCAAGCCACCAGCGCGGCGCCATAGAGTACGGCGGCCACGGTAAGCGCCTTGCCGGTGCGTTCGATCTTTTCCAGTTTGTGAGCGAACGCCACTTGCGTACTTGTCATCGCCATATCGCTAGCTCGTAGGTGGATGTGGTCATCCTGGCGAGTGCCGAGGGCTAGACGATAGATTGCCAGCGCAATCACGGCCGAGGTTAGGATCAGCCAGCCAATTGCGGGAACGAGAAGCTTCGTATCCATTGCTTCCTCCTTGCGTTTCGCAGTGCAAGTTTAAGGCCAACCTGGATCGGGCGGCTGCCAGGACCGCCAATTCCTGGATCTCCTACTACGGCATGCGATAAACTAATACGAGTTCCCGGCGCGGTAGCCAAGTGGTAAGGCAGAGGTCTGCAAAACCTTTATTCGGGGGTTCGATTCCCCCCCGCGCCTCCAAAGTTTTTCCCTGAACAATTCGTCGTGGCAGTGATCGGAGCGGTTTGGAGGCTCCGCCACTCCGGCAGTCGAGCCCTCATCGGACGTACTGCAGACGCAAACGGTACTTTTCAAAGGAGACTGGTACCGTGCAACCATTGCCAACGCATGGAGTGCCCCCAAAGATTGCTTTGGAGGGAACTGCATGCGAAAAATCCTATTGGTTGCTGCCATGGCGACGATGTTCAACATGTCTGCATTTGGCGCATACATATTTGGGGATAGTGGCGGCATTTTGGGCCATTTGACCATTACGACCACGACCGGCGTGTTTGAGAACGACGCTTTTGATCAGGGCTGGTGGAGCGACACCGCTGCGAACGACCCTGCTAACACGAACTACATCGCTTCCAACGTCGGCATCCCACCTGATGACCTGGGTTTCAACACGAACAATTTCTTCGCGTTTCGTCTCGGCCAAGGCTTTATCACCGGGGATATTCTTTCGGCCACGCTGACGTTGTTGAACCCAGCTAGTGGGTGGTCCGGTCCGGCGACGGGCGCGACCTATCACCTGTGGGACGTGAGTACGGATATCAACACCCTGACTGCCCCGGATAGTGCTAATGCAGGGATCTACAACGACCTTGGCTCCGGCGCAGCGTACGGCAGCCAGCATGTCGGTCCTGCGGATGACGGCCTGAACGTGGTGGTGAATATCACGGGTCAGGGGCTCATCGACTTGCAGAACGCATACAAGAACACCAGTCTGTTTGCCATTGGCGGCTCGTTGGGTCCGGCAGAAGTGCCCGAACCGGCGGCGTTTGCGTTGATGGGCGCGGGGCTCGTCGCTCTTGCGTTCATGCGGCGGCGCAACTAGCCAGTTGTGAGGTCGGCCGCCGCCTGATGGAGCGCTTGGGCGTAGAGGGCGGCGGCGCGTGCGAGGCTGTGTTCGCGGCGGATGTAGGCCGCCGCGGATTGGCCCATGAGACGGAGCGGGTCGGGGTTACGGAGAGCCCAGAGGAGATACGCCGCGATTTGTTCTTCCTCCGCTGTCCCGCTATCGCATCGCATGCAGGTCCCTTCGGGAAATCGCGACGTCTCAGCATTCGCCGTCAGCATCGTCGCGCAGCCCGCGCCCATTAAACGCACCGCGATCCCGCTGCTCTCGCCCGCGGATGGGTATCGCAAATTGACGCACACATCCACCGCGGTCGCGTGCAACCAAAAATCGCCTTCCTCCAGATACCCACGGCGGATGATGCCGGGCTGCGTCAACTCATAGGCAAAGCTGCGCTCCGTTTCGCCCGATACAAAATCGCCCGCCACGAGCAAGAACACCGCCTCACCTGACGCTCGCAAACGAGCGACGGTACGCAGAATCGCACCCAGGCGCTTCGTCTCGCGTAGATGGCCAAACACGCTCGCGAGCAACGCGCCTTCCGGCACTCCTAACTGGGCCCGCAGCCGCCGCACGTCCGCCTTGTCCGGCTCGGCAAAGGGCGCCCACAGATGTGGAATCTCCACCACGGGCGTCTCCGGAACATGACGCGCCACGGCCGCCCCGGCACCCGGATTGTGCACAATCACGGCCCGCGCGCTTCTGCAGATGCGCCCAATCATCGGCCAATCGAAATAAGCGGTATCGCTTCCCGAACGAGCCCGCCCGCGCCACAGTTCACGCGCCAATTCCCGGTGCCACTCGCCGTAGTTGTAGACAAACTCCTCCACATACGACTTCTCATCCAGAGCGCCGAGGTAAAAGTGATTCAGCACGGCGTCATGCAACACGACGACGCCGGGCTTTCGCAGCGCCTGCGCATACATCTTGGCG
>Ga0075421_100009228_pt1 | contig 12151 bp, 9 predicted proteins | sample SoiMetdeltSBSDD5_FD_75292 | JGI IMG/M metagenome (GOLD analysis project Ga0075421, IMG submission 75292) | Bulk soil microbial communities from a Populus tree surrounding site in Tennessee, USA - Soil MetaG P. deltoides SBSDD5 | ecosystem: Environmental > Terrestrial > Soil > Tree plantation...
CGGCAGGTTGGCCATCTGCACGATTGCCTTGCCGACGTGCTCGACGTCCATGCGTGGCTCCGGCAGCGTCGTGCCATTGGCTTGGGCCACGCCCTTGGCCATGCGCTCGGTGAGCTCCGTTGCGGCGTTGCCGATGTCGATTTGGCTGCAGGCGATGTCGTACTTGCGACCGTCGAGAGCAGCGCTCTTGGTCAGCCCAGTTACGGCGTGTTTCGTGGCTGTGTAGGGCGCCGCATTGGGCCGCGGGGTGTAGGCAGAAATGGATCCGTTGTTGATGATGCGACCACCGCGCGGCTCCTGAGCTTTCATGAGCACGAACGCCTGTTGGGTGCACAGAAATGCGCCGGTCAGGTTGGTGTCCACGATCTTCCGCCAGCGGTCGATCGACAGCTCTTCGAGCGGCACGCCGGGGCCGGAGATCCCGGCGTTGTTGAACAGCACGTCGAGGCGGCCGAAGGTGTCACGGGTCCGGGCGAAGAGCGCCGCAACGGACGCCGGGTCGGTGACGTCCGCCGGTACGGCGACCGCGGTCGAGGCATGCGCTCCGGCCAGCGTGACGGTCTCGTCGAGACGCTCGGCGCGGCGGCCCGCGAGCACGACGCGATAGTCGGCCGCCAGAAGCTCCAGCGCGACCGCGCGGCCGATTCCCGATCCTGCGCCCGTGACCACGGCAACCTTCGGCATCATGCGCGAATCAACGGCAGCGACACCGGCGTTCCATCGAGCTCGGCGGATCGGTCCGCCGCCAGGCACACCTCCATCGTCTGCTGGGCGTCGAACACATCGATCGAGGTGTCGCGCCCTTCGAGGATGCAGTCCACGAGCTCGTCCATCTCGGCCTGGAACGGGTGATGGCTCACGTCAGCCGACCCGGGCATGGCTGTCTGAAGCCGGACGGCGGGACGTCCCAGGAGATCGGTCGACTCGGCGAGCGTGACGTCTCGAACCGGGTTCGCCGCCTTCAGCTCGTCGAGATCGATCCGGCCGTTCAGCGTCTGGAGGAGATCCTGGCGCAGGGTCGCCTTGTCCCCCATCAACTCGACCTCGAAGCTGTAGGGCATCATGAAATCGGTGGAGCTCGTCACGTGACCGAGCGCGCCTCCTTCGAGCGTCGCGTTCATGATGATCGACGTGGGCCACTCGTACCCGGCGGTGAAGCGGGTATGAAACGCGCTCACTTCCATGATCTCGAGCCCCGAGCACCAGCGCAGGGCGTCGACCGCGTGGCAGCCGGCCGCGAGGAGATGACTGCGGCCGCTCGCCCGCGTGCGCACCCATTCCCACCCCGGATACCAGTCGGTGACATTGGACAGGTATTGGGTGCGGGCGAAGCGCAGTGCGCCGAGCCGTCCGGATTCGCGCAGCCATCGTGCAAAAGCGAGAAACGGGTTGTAATGCAGCTCGAACGAGACAATCGTCCGCACGCCCGACTCGCGCACGGCGTCGCGAATGCGGACAAGCTCTTCTTCGTCGAGCCCGGTCGGCTTCTCGAGCACGATGTGCTTGCCGGCCCGTGCCGCCGCCACGGCCTGTTCGGCGTGCAGATGGTTCGGCGTCGTGATCGAGACGATGTCGACGTCGGCGGCCGCGAGCAGGTCTTCGTAGCGGGTGGTGACGCGCACGTCGGGCAGCGCCAGGCCGTGCTGCTCGAGCGTCCGGACGACGCGTGCGGGGTCGCGGCCGTGCAACCAGGTAACGGCTGTGTGGGGATTCTTCAGAAATGCGGTGATGTGCTGGGCGCCGCACCAGCCGATGCCCGACACGCCAACGCCAAGTTTTCCATCACGCGCAGGCACCGGCATAGCCTAGACTAGACCCGCCATGGCTGCAACGCTCGGACGACTCGCCACGATATCCGCGCTGGCCCTGCTCGCGCTCGCGGCGCCGCGCGCACAGGACGGACTCACGCCGCTCTTCAACGGCAAGGACCTCTCCGGCTGGAAGGTTCCGCCGGGCGACAACGGCCACTGGAAGGTCGTCGGGGGCGTCATCGACTACGACGCCGAGAGCGAGGCGACCGGCGAAAAGTCGCTGTTCACGGAACGGGAATTCGGCGACTACGTGCTGCGGATCGAGTGGCGGATCAAGAGCACGCCGTACGTCAACCCCGGCGTGCCGATCATCCTCGCCAACGGCAGCCACAAGAAAGACGCCGACGGCAAGGAGATCCGCCTCAACGTGCCGGACTCCGACTCCGGCGTCTACATGCGCGGCTCCAGCAAGGCGCAGGTCAACATCTGGTGCTGGCCGATCGGGTCGGGCGAGGTCTACGGCTATCGCACCGATGACAAGATGCCAGCCGAAGTCCGCGCCGCCGTGACGCCGAAACGCCATGCCGATCGCGACATCGGCGCGTGGAATTCGTTCGAGATCACGATGCGCGGCGATCGGCTCACGGTGGTGCTCAACGGCGAGGAAGTGATCAGCCGCGCGCAGCTGCCGGGCGTTCCCTCGCGCGGGCCAATCGGCTTGCAGCATCACGGCGCGAAGAAGGGTGGCGTGTGGACCAGCCCGCCCGCGCTCGTCCAGTTCCGCAACCTTGCAATCAAGGAGCTCTGAGGCGGAACGCCCACCGCGCGCATGTTCCAAGTCATCTTCCAGTACGGCATCATCCTGCAGGCGCTGGCGATCGTGCACTTCGTGCGGCGCCGGCCCGACACCTACTGGCTGTTCATCATCCTGATCGGCGGCGGCCTCGGCGCTCTCGTCTACATCATGGTCGAGGTGATCCCCGACGCCGGTCTGCTGCGCAGCACGGTCCAGGTGTTTCCGCGCCGCCGGCACATCAAGCAGCTGCAGACGGCGATCATCGACAACCCCTCGATCGGCAATTACGAAGATCTCGGCGACCTCTATCTCGAGGACAAGAAGTATCCGCAGGCCCGCGAGTGCTACGACAAAGTGATCGGCGCGCGGCCCGATACACCCGATCCGTTCTATCGCCGCGCGCTCGCCGCGCTCGAGATGAACGACCACTCCGCTGCCGTCGCCGACCTCGAGATTGTCGTCGCGCGCGATCCCAAGTACGACTACCAGCGCGCCGCCGGTCTGCTCGCGAACGCGCTCGGCAAGACCGGCCATCCCGACCGCGCGCTCGCGCTCTTCGCCGACGTCACCGAGCTCTCGACGCTGTCGGAAACGCAATACAACTACGCCAGCCTGCTCGCCGATCGGGGCCGCGGCGCCGAGGCGCGTGAATGGGCGGAAAAGATCCTGCGCAAGAAGCCGACGATGCCCAACTACCTGCGCCGCCGCGAGCGGCCGTGGTTTCGCAAGGCCAAGGCGTTGCTGAAGCGTGTGAAGACGGCCTAGCCGCGCGCCTCAGACTGTCACGGCGCCTGCGGCGCAGGCACGAAGAACACAAAGGACACGAAGGCCGCAGGCGCCGTGTCGTTGCGAAGGCGCTGGTATCAGCTCACATCCACCCAATTCAGCGTCCGCTCCACCGCCTTCTGCCACCCGCGATACGTCGTCTCGCGCTGGTCGGCGCTCCACGTGGGCTCCCAGCTGCGATCGGCGCGCCAGTTGCGCCGCAGGTCGTCGAGGCCGCCCCAGAAGCCGGTCGCCAGCCCGGCCGCGTAAGCGGCGCCCAGCGCGGTCGTCTCGGCGACGACCGGCCGGACGACTTCGACGCCGAGGATGTCGGCCTGCAGCTGCATCAGGGTGTCGTTGACCGTGGCACCGCCATCGACCTTCAACAGCTCGAGACGGACGCCGGAATCGTCCACCATCGCATCGAGCACGGCACGGGTCTGGAAGCAGATCGCTTCGAGGGTCGCACGCGCGAGGTGGGCCCGGGTGTGATAGCGCGACAACCCGACGATCGCGCCGCGCGCGTCGGATCGCCAGTACGGCGCGAACAGACCGGAGAACGCCGGGACGAAATACGCGCCGCCGGCATTCTCGACGCTGTTCGCGAGCGCTTCGATCTCCGACGCCGTCTTGATGATGCCCAGCTGGTCGCGCAGCCACTGCACCGCCGATCCCGTGACGGCGATCGACCCTTCCAGCGCGTAAACCGTCGCCGCGCCGCCCAGCTTGTAGCCGACGGTGGTGAGCAGCCCCGCCTTCGACGGCACGATCTCGGTACCGGTGTTGAGCAGCATGAAGTTGCCGGTGCCGTAGGTGTTTTTGGCTTCCCCGGGTGACGTGCACACCTGACCGAGCGTCGCGGCCTGCTGGTCGCCGAGATCGCCTGCCACCGGCACTTCCCCGCCGAGCGGCCCGTGCGGCCGCGTGACGCCGTAGAACGACTCGTCAGACGAAGGGCGGATGTGCGGCAGACACTCACGAGGAATATCGAAGATCCGGAGCAGCTCGTCGTCCCAGTCGAGCGTGCGCAGATCCATCAGCATCGTGCGGCTCGCGTTGGTGACGTCGGTCACGAGGGCGCCGCCGTCGACGCCCCCCGTCAGATTCCAGATCACCCAGGTGTCGACGGTTCCGAACACCGCCTCGCCGTTCGCAACCGCGTCGCGAACGCCCGGCACGGTCTCGAGGATCCACTGCAGCTTGCCCCCCGAGAAGTACGTCGCGGGTGGCAACCCGGTCTTCTTTCTGATCACCGCACCCGCCGGCGTGCGATCGAGCGCGCTGACGATGCGATCGGTGCGGGTGTCCTGCCAGACGATGGCGTTGTACCAGGGACGACCGGTCTTGGGATTCCAGACCACCGTCGTCTCGCGCTGGTTGGTGATGCCGATCGCGGTCAGGTCGGCAGCCCCGAGCCCCGCGTGCCGGAGCGCGCCGGCAATCACGGTGTTGGTGCGCTCCGCGATCTCGAGCGGGTCGTGTTCAACCCAGCCGGGCTGCGTCATGATCTGCTCGTGCTCGAGCTGATGCCGCGCGATCTCGTGACCGCCGCGATCGAACACCATGAACCTCGTGCTGGTCGTACCCTGGTCGAGCGCACCTACGAAATCGGGCATGTGGTCTCCTCACGCGCGTGGCTTCCGGCTTCAGCCGGAAGTCCGGTCTTCCCGCGAAATCCGTCTTCCGGCTGAAGCCGGAAGCTACGATCTCTCAGAACGCAACGAGCTTTCGGAAGGCGCATCCTCAAAAGCCGACCAATGCATAGAGCCCGGCCCCGAGGACTCCGCCGACGATCGGCCCCACGATCGGAATCCACGCGTAGCTCCAGTCGGAGTCGCGCTTGCCGGGGATCGGCAGGACCGCGTGCGCGAGGCGCGGGCCGACATCGCGCGCCGGGTTGATGGCGTAGCCGGTCGGGCCGCCGAGCGATATGCCGATGCCGAGCACCAGGATGCCGACCAGCAGCGGCTGCAAGCCGCGACTGAAGACGACCGACAGATCGACGTCGCCCGGCCGCGTGAGCGTTTGCGCGTTGCCGGCGATGGCAAGCACACCGAACAACAGCACCGCGGTGCCGACGATCTCCGTCACCAGGTTGGCGGCCGGCTGACGAATCGCGGGGCCGGTCGCGAAGACGGCCAGCTTGGTGTTGGCGTCGGCCGTCGCCTGCCAATGCGGCAAGTATGCGAGCCACGCGAGCACCGCACCGGCGAAGGCGCCGAGAAGTTGCGCGATCACGTAGCCGGGAACGTCCGCCCACGGAAAGCTGCCAATGGCCGCAAGCCCGATGGTCACGGCCGGATTCAGGTGCGCGCCGCTGATCCGCCCCACCGCGTAGATCGCAATGGCAACCGCCACGCCCCACCCGGTCGTGATCACGATCCAGCCCGAGCCCTCTCCCTTCGATCTCGTCAGTAGGACATTCGCTACGACACCGTTGCCGAGCAGCAGAAGCATCATCGTGCCGATGGCCTCCGCGAGCAGACTCTGCATGCACCCTCCAGGCTGGGGGATTATAGCGGCTTCGCTGCAGGCTCAGGGGGCTGTGCCCAAGAAGGGAGGCACAGGAGGTCACGACGAGAACGTTGGAGGCTGAATTACGTTACGCTAGCCGATTGCCGGACCCGGAGTGCCGGCCTTCGGAGGATCGCTCATGACCGCGCACGCCGTTCTCGTCACTGTCGTCGACGAGCCGGGAATTCTGTTCGGCCTGACCAAGGTGTTCGCCGATCATCATGCCAACGTTACCCACCTCGACATGCACGCGGCGGCACCGGATCCCGCGGTGTATTTCGAGTTCACCGTCGCCGACACGGCCATCGAGCGTGTGGTCGCGGAGCTGAAACAGGCGCGCGGAGTGGTGCGGGTCGAGGAAACCCCGTCGCTGACCAACATCTACGGCAAGCGCATCATCGTCATGGGCGGCGGCGCGCAGGTCGGCCAGGTGGCGCTCGGCGCGATTACCGAGGCGGACCGCCACAACATCCGCGGCGAGCGGATCTCGGTCGACACCATTCCCCTCGTGGGCGAGCACGAGCTCGCCGCCGCGGTCCGCGCGATCGTCCGGCTGCCGCGCGTCAAACTGCTGGTGCTCGCCGGCTCGATCATGGGAGGCGAGATCACGACCGCCGTCGAGGAAGTCCGCCGCGCCGGCCTCCACGTCATCTCCCTGAACATGGCCGGCAGCGTGCCCGACGCCGCCGACCTGGTCGTCAGCGATCCGGTGCAGGCCGGGGTCATGGCGGTGATGGCCGTCGCCGACACCGCCAAGTTCGATATCGTCCGCCAGCAGAAGCGGCGCTACTGATTGGAGGACTGGGCAAAGCCAGATTACTTCGTGTCCTTCGTGGCCATCGTGTTCTTCGTGAATGCGGCGGAGCCGCCGGGTGGTTGCGAAGGCGATCGGCGAGTACTCAGCGAGTCGAGAGTCTGTAAATCGACAGCGCCGGCCCCGGCCGTTCGCGCGCTTCGAAGTCGGCGAACGGCAGAAAGAAGGCGTCCTGTCGATCGAAGATCGATTCCGGCTCGGGCTCGCGCGAGGGTGAGAACTCACGGACCTTCTCGTAGCGGGCCGACAGGATGCCACGCAGCGCAGCGGGCACCGGCGTATAGAGCCGCAAGGGTGATTCCGCCAGCACGACCCAGTCGGGAGCGATCGGCTGGCCCGCGGCCGTGACGAACGTCGAACGCCGCTCGTCGAACTCGGTCTCGAGGACCACGACGGGCCCGGTCCAGGCGAAATGTGGCCGTGCGTACGACGCCCCTGATTCGTAGAGGCTCTGGCCGGGCTGAATCTCACCACGAAGCCACGCCGCTGCCAGCACGCGCGTATCCGTGCGCGTCAGCATCCGGTCGAAACGCACGACCGACAGCATCGACGGCAGCGTCAGCAGCAGCACGATACCCATCATCGCGAAGGCGCGAGCCCGTGCGGTCCATGGGGGTGGTAGCAACGCCCGCAGGACCCGGTCCACCGCCCACGCGGCGCCGATGCAGATGAACGGAACGAGCGGCGTGACGTAACGGATGAACGCGGTATGGCCGCCGCCAATGACCGCGAAGTAGACGAGCGGAAACGACATCACGATCGCCGCCCGGCGCCAGTCGGTCAGAGCCAGCCATACGCTGCCGATCGTGCCGGTCACCAGCACTGGCCAGCCCACGCCGTGAAACAGCGAGAACGTGAGGTGACGCAGCCACACCTGCTCGATCCTGATGCCGTGACCTTCAGTCAGCCGCGTGACCTGCGCCGACAGCCCCTCGCGAAAGGCAATCGGATCGAGAATCGCGTATGGCGTACCGGCGACGAAGCCACCGGCAAAGGCCACGACGAACAGCGCCGTCGCGGCCATCGTTCTTCCCCGCTCCACGGGTGTACCGTCGCGCAGCCGTATGGCCGCCGCGGCGATGGCCGGCACTATCAGCACGCCGGCGTTGTATTTGATCGACGTCGCCAACCCGGCGGCGAGGCCGGCGAGGGCGAACCATCGGACGGCCTGCTCGTCACGACAGGCGCGCGCAACGAGCGCGACGGTGCCGACGATCGCCAAGGTGAGCGGGACGTCGAGCACGCCAAAATGCGAATCGCGGACGTGCAGGTAGGCCACCGCCAGGAATGCCGCGGCGGCCAGCGCAGCGTCGGCATTGAATAGCCGCCGCGCGAGGCGATACACGACCGCGATCGTCCCTATGCTCGCGATGACGCTCATCGATCGGAGCATCAGGTGAACCCAGCCGGGGTCGCGCGAGACAGCCGCGACGAACGCTGCGGAATCGGGATAGGCCCCCATCACGTACGCCCCGCGAAGCGCCGCATGGACGACGTAGAAATACAGGGATGGCCACTCGAAGAAGTGCGGGTTGAAGTCTCCGGCGAAGAACCGCAGCGCAACCGAGATCAGGAACTCTTCGTCCGGACGGGTCATCGGATGCGGCAAGCCGAAGCCGAGGCCCCAGAGGCGGACACCGACTGCAATGACGAGGACGGGCAGGAGCAGCCAGGCGTGGATCGACGGCCGGTTCACGGCCGGGCATTATGGCAGGTTCAGCGGGCGGCGACCGACGAGTCGGCCGGCGGCGGGACGCGGCTGGGGATCGCCGCGGTCCGTGCGACCGTCTGGAAACTCGCGTCGCGTTGCACGCCGAACGTGATCGTGGCGAGCGCAGCAAGCCAGATCACTTCCGCGGCCGCGAACTGCCCGGTCAGCCGAACGCAGATAGACGCTATCGACAGCAAAAGACATCCAACCCTCGGCGACACCGGCCCCTCCATACGGACGGGGTTCGCAAGTTCGCTGCCGCGTACACATCACGATCAAATCGGACGATTTCATTCGGAAATCCATCGATCTCGCGAGGAAACGCGCGGACAAAAGTTCGCCGTGACGCTGACTAATGCCATCACGAATGCATACAACCGCACGCGCCGGCACTGGGTTCTGGACTCCGACTGCGCTCAGCGTTAGCCTTGCTACTTCGACCATGCCCGGCGACCACCGCCTTGTCGTTCTCGCGTTCCGCCGCGCCATCGCGCCGGTCCTCTGCATCATCGCGCTGCACGTGTCGACGACATCCGTCGCCGCCCAAAGTGCGCTCCGCTCCGTCGCCGTCTCGACGATCGGCGCCGAAGCGGTCGTCACCGTGGAGGCGACCGGGCCGCTCCCATCACCCACGCTGGGGGCGCTCGATGGGCCGCCCCGAATCTTCCTGGATTTCGCCAATGTCCGGCTGGCGGCGCAGGGCCTGACGCGCCCATCCGATCCGCGGATCCGTCGCGTCCGCGTCGGCACGTTCAGCGTCAACCCGCTCGTCACGCGGGTTGTCATCGATCTCGTGGCCGTGCTGCCGCATCGCATCGAGGTTGCGACCGGACGCGTCATGGTGTTCATTGGGCCTTCCTCGTCGCCCGCGACGAGTACAGCCCCGGCACCGGTGCGCGAGCCCGCGCCCGGCGTGCGGCCGGTCGCCGTCGCCCCACCGGAGGGCGCAGCGTCAGCCAAACCTTCGACGTCCGCGCCCGACCCGCGGACCACGTCACCATCGGCCGCGCCGCGACCGGAGAGCCCGCCGTCATCGACAGCCATCCCGCCGGTCCCGCCGCTTCCACCTTCGCGCAATGACGCATCGAGTCCGCGCACGCCGCCACGCGTTCCTCCGTCAACGGAGACGGAGGGTGTGCGGCTGCCCTATCGACCGCCGACTCCGCCGCCGGCGTCGAAGGACATCGAGAAATATCGAGCGCTGGCGGGGTCGCTGCTGGAGCGATTGAAGCTGCAGATGCCGCTCCTCGAGCTCATGCAATCGCTCGATGAAGACCTCGGCCCGCGCCTGCCCCCGGCGGTAGCGGAATTCGATCGACTGCGCGACGAGCTCGACGCAATCAAACCGCCGGAGACGCTCCGCACGCAGCACGAGCTGCTGCTGCAGGCCGCGCGGCTCGGCAGCACCGCGGCGAGGTTGCGAATGGAAGCGCTGCAAACGGGAGATATCCGAGTGCGCCGGAACTCCTCGTCAGCGGCCGCCGGGGCCACCCTGCTGCTGGACCGGGCGTTCGCCGCAGTGGGATACGGGGGGAGGTAGTTAAAAACCACGGGCCACGGGGCCACGGGGCCTAGGTGCCACGGTGCGACGGTGCCAACGTGCCAGAGTGCGATGGTGCCAAAGTGCCAGAGTGCACGGTGGCACCCCTGCACTGTGGCGCCGTCGCACTGTGGCGCCGTCGCACTGTGGCGCCGTCGCACTGTGGCGCCGTCGCACTGTGGCGCCGTCGCACTGTGGCGCCGGGGCCCCGTGGCCCCGTGGTCCGTCGGAAGAGTCCGTCTATGAACCGCCGTTGATGGCGATGACGATTCTGACCCCGCTAGGCGTGGCCGGCGGAGTCGTCGCCACCTGCTGAGTCACTGTCAGCGTCTGACCTGCAATCGTGATTCGGCCGGTTCGTAACGCTGCGGTAGTGTTCGGCGCAACGGTGAACCCGACCGTCTGCGAACCCCATCCCAGGATGGTGTTGATGGAGATCCACGAATCAGAGGTCGTCGCCGTCCAGATACAGCCGGCATTCGTACTCACGGCGGTGGTCGACGAGCCGCCGCCCGCGCCGATCGTCCGCGTCTGTGGGTTGAGTGAGTATTGGCAACCGCTGCCCCCGCCCTGCGTGACCGTAAGCGTGCGGCCGGCGATCGTCAGCGTGCCGGTGCGCTGCGAGGTGACGGTTGACGCCGCGACCGTGAACGTCACGCTGCCATTGCCGCTGCCGGTCGATCCGTTCGTGACGGTGATCCACGAGACATTGCTCTGCGACGTCCAGCTGCAGGCGGCCGTGGTGGCCACCGCCGACGACCCCGTGCCGCCGCCGCCGACGACAGCGAACGTCGAGGGCGTGATCGCGTACGAACATGCCGCGGCAGCCTGACTGACGGTGAACGTCTGGCCGCCAACGGTAATCGTGCTCTGTCGCGTTTGCGGCAGCGTGTTGGCGGCCGCGGAGAAGAACACCGTTCCGTTGCCGCTGCCGCCCGCGCCGGCGGTGATCGACAACCACGTTGCCCCGCTCGAGGCCGACCACACACATCCGGCGGGTGCAGTCACGGCCGTCGACCCGGTACCGCCGGTGGCGGCGACCGAGGCGCTGACCGGCAGGATCGCGAACGAGCACCCGGCAGCCGCCTGGTTCACGGTGAACGTCTGCCCACCGATCACGATCGATCCGAGTCGCGGCGTGGTGGTCGTATTTGCCGCGGCCGCGAACGTCACCGTGCCGTTGCCGTCGCCGTTCGCACCTCCGGTGACGGACAGCCACGCCGGCGTCCAGGTGGTCGCCGACCACGTGCAGCCGGTTGACGTGGTGACCGTCGTCGTGCCACTCGTGGCGCCGGACGCGATCGAGACGCTGGCTGGTGAGAGCGAATACGTGCACGGCGCCGCCGACTGATTGACCGTGAACGTCTGGCCGCCGATCGTGATCGTCCCTTGGCGCGCCTGCGCCACCGTGTTGGGCGCGGCCGAGAACATCACCGTGCCGTTGCCGCTACCGCTGGTAGTACCGGTCACCGTCAACCATGACGGCGTGTTGCTGACCGCGTTCCACGAGCAGCCCGGCGTGGCCGTCAGTGACGTCGAACCGATCCCGCCACCGGCGGCGGCCGTCGTGCTGGTTGGCGAGAGCGAGTAGGTGCAGGGCGCCGGATCCTGATCGATCGTGAAGGGTACCCCGCCGATCGTAATGATCCCCTGGCGCGGCTGCGCCAGTGGATTCTCGTCCACCTCGTACGAGACGGTGCCGGTGCCGATGCCGCCCGAACCGGCGGTCACCGTCAGCCATGAGGTCGAGTCGCTCACGGCCGTCCATGAGCAGCCGTTTGGTGTGTTCAGCGTAGTTCCCCCGCTGTTCCTGCCGGCTCCCACTCGCCTACCCGGCGGTGACAGCGTTTTGTTGCACGGGGCTGCCGACTGATTGACCGTGAACGTCTGGCCCCCAACGGTGATCGTGCTCTGCCGCGTTAGCCCGTCAGGGTTCGCGGCGGCGGCGAACGTGACGGTGCCGTTGCCCGAGCCCGACGCGCCGGCCGTCACCGTCAGCCACGACGTCGCGCTGCTGACCGCGATCCACGAACAGCCCGCCGTGGCCGTCATCGTCGTCGATCCCGTTCCACCGCCGGCGGCCACCGTCGTCGTGCCGGGCGAGATCGCGTAGGTGCACGGGGCCGCCGCTTGATCGACCGTGAACGTCTGGCCGCCAATCGTGATCGTGCCCTGACGCGTCGTGCCCTGCGGGTTGGCCGCGACCGAATACGAGACCGTGCCGTTGCCGCTGCCGCTCGCGCCTCCGGTCAGAGTCAGC
>Ga0075421_100009229_pt1 | contig 12151 bp, 12 predicted proteins | sample SoiMetdeltSBSDD5_FD_75292 | JGI IMG/M metagenome (GOLD analysis project Ga0075421, IMG submission 75292) | Bulk soil microbial communities from a Populus tree surrounding site in Tennessee, USA - Soil MetaG P. deltoides SBSDD5 | ecosystem: Environmental > Terrestrial > Soil > Tree plantation...
TCCAGGTCGTCTTTCGCGAAGCCGAGACCGCGCAGGACGGTGTGGATGCGCAAGTCGATGCTGTAGCCGTCGCTCCGCCGGAAGCGCTCCTGAAGGTCGCTGTAGCGCGTGAGCATGCCGGCATGATCGGCCTCCTCGCCGCTGTCGTCGGCGAGGCGCGCTTCGAGCGCGGCGATTTCGTGGCGCATGTCGAGCAGCGACTTGAACGCCTGCCCGGCCTCCTCGATCAGCGTTCGACCGCTGTGGTGGAGACCATCCTGCGGCAGGTAGCCGATCGTCAGCCCGTTGGGTCTGACGATCGCGCCGGCATCCGGCTCGTCGAGCCCGGCCAGCATCTTGAGGAGGGTGGTCTTGCCGGCGCCGTTCGGCCCGCTCAGGCCGACTCTGTCCCGATTATCGATCTGCCAGCTGACGGTATCCAGGAGGACACGGTCACCGAACGATTTACTGACGGCGGCGAGCTGGATCACGCAGCTTACTCACCCAGGGCTTTGGCGGCTGCCGCCAGCACGCGCGGCACGCGGAAGGGCTTCGTCAGATATCCCGAGACGCCGAGGTTGACCGCTTCGATCGCGCTCGCTTCCGTGGAGAACCCGGTGATGATGATGACCGGGATGTCGGCCTTCAGCCGTCGCGCTTCCCGGATCACCGCCAGGCCGTCCACGCCCGGCATCTTGAGGTCGGTGATCAGCAGGTCGTAGGGAATGATCCGCAAACGTTCGAGCGCGGTTCGGCCGTCGGGCGCGAGGTCGACGTCGTACTCGGCGAGCGCGAGCGTCTTGGACAGCAGATCGCGGATCGCCGCTTCATCGTCGACGACCAGCACCCGCGGGCGCCCGGTGGTTGGAATCGCGGCGGTCCGCCCCGGCGCCGCGCCCGTGCGTCCCTGCCGCGGCCGCTGACTCTCCAGCCAGGCGTCGATGTCGCGCTTGCGGAAGCGCCACTGCCGGCCGACCCGGACCGCAGGGATCTTGCCCGCCTTGATCAGGCGATACACGGTCCGCAAGTTCACCTGAAGGTATTCGAGTACTTCTTCGGTCGTCAGGAATCCTTCATCGGCCATGTCGATGGCACTTTATCAGACTTGAGAGCCGCCGGCGGACGGCGGGCCCGCCGGCTCGACGGCCGGCGCGGCCGGCAATTCGATCGTGAACATGGCCCCGCCGCCCGGATCGTTGGCCGCGTGGATCGTGCCGCCATGCTCCTGGACGACGCCGTAGGCCAGCGTCAGCCCGAGTCCGGTGCCTTGACCGACTTCCTTGGTGGTGAAGAACGGATCGAAGATGCGTGGCAGGATGTCGCCGGGGATCCCCGGGCCGCTGTCGGCGAACGTGACCTTCACGGTCCGGCGATCGGTCACGGTGGTGGCGATGGTAAGTGTGCCCGGCTCCCCGGTCTGAGCGATCGCGTGCTCCGCGTTCGTGATGACGTTGAGGAACGCCTGGTGCAGCAGCAGCTGATCGCCAATCACGCTCGGCACCTCCTCCGGCTGGTCGCGAACGATCTCGATTCCGGCGCGCAGCAGTGCCGAGCGCCGGGTGGCAAGCGCGCGCGTCAGGACGCGGTCGACGCGGAGCCGCCGCCGCGTCAAACGCGGCGAGCCGCTGAACGCGAGCAGGTTGCTCACGATCCTCGCCGCCCGATCCGCTTCGTGATAGATGCGCCGCAACTCCTTGCGCAGCGGCAGTGGTGTCCCCACCGCCGCACCGGCCGTCCGCTTCCACAGCAGCAATTCGAGATGGCCGAGGACGCCCTGCAGCGGATTGTTGATTTCATGAGCGATCCCGGCCACGAACTGGCCGAGCGAGGCGAGCTTTTCCGACTGGGCCAGCCGCGCGCGCAAGTTCTCTTTCTCGGCCTCGAGCGCCGTCTGCCGGGTGATGTCGCGAGCGACGAGCACCGTCCCCACCGGTTCGCCGTCCTCATTGATCAGGGGCGTGGTGGTCACGTTGAAGATCCCGCCGAGCGCCGCGTGTTCGACCGTCCGTACGCGCGCGCCTTCGTGGGACCGATCGGCCGCCGCATCTCCTTCAGTTCCCGCCGCCCACTCGGTGAGCTCGCGGCCGATGAGCTCGGCGAGGTGGCGATCGAGGAGATCGACGCGCGTGCGGCCCAACCGCAGCGCGAAGGCCTCGTTCATCTGCACCACGCGCAGCCGGCGATCGGTGACGACGACGAGATCGATGAGCGAGTTGAACGTGTCCTCGAGCAGGCGGCGCTGGCGGAGCAGCTCTTCGAGCAGCTGGACGTTCTCGATGCCGACCGAGAACTTGCGCCCGAGCTCTTCGACCCGATCGAGCCGCTGCTGCGCGTCCATGTGCCGGCGCCATGGACCTTCGACGACCAGCGCCCCCAGCGCCCGGCGCCAGCCGCGGAGCGGGGTAATCACCAGCGGGACGGGCGTCTCCCGGACGGCGGCGCGCTCGAGCCGGAGGCCGACGGCCGGCGGGGCGTCCTCGTCGCCACTCGGGACGCGCGGCGCGACGGCGCGGTACTCGGGGTCCGACGCCGCCAGCAGCGCCAGAATCCGGGCGCGCCGCTCGTGAATCCAGACCGCGGCACGCTGCGCGCCAATCTCGACCTCGAATTCGCGCAGCAGCTCCTCGATCGAGGGGGTCAGCCCCTGGATGGACGAGACGCCCCGCCAGAAAGTCCAGGAACGTTCGCTGAACGAGGCCAGGGTGGAGGCCGGCGCGCCGGAACCGAGGGACGGCGGATCGGAGAGGGTCATGCGCGGATCGGCCAGCAGCTGATGATGGAGGCATTCTAAGGTGTTGAAGCTAAAAGGTAAAATGGCTGCAGACTGCGCGGTCGCCGCCGGCGTCTAACCTAAAAGACGCGCGTAGATCAGAATGATTGACGACGAAGAGCTGGTCGCCCGCTCGCGAGGGGGCGATCTGGACAGCTTCAACCAGCTCGTGCTGCGCTGGGAGAGGCCTATCTACGCGCTGGCCTATCGGGTCATCGGCCGGGAAGAAGACGCGCGCGACGTTGCACAGGAAACCTTCCTCCGCGCCTTCCGGGCGCTCGGCGGGTTCAAGGGCCAGGCGAAGTTCTCGTCGTGGCTGTACCGCATCACGCTGAATCTCTGTCGCGACTGGATCCGGCGTGAGCGCCGGAGCAATATCGCGCCGGTCCCCGAGGGCGTCGACATCGTCGAGCTCGCGGGAGAAGCTACGCCAACGGAAACCATCGAGGATTTGGTGTCGCGAAAACAACTCGGTGAAGCGGTCGCGCGAGCGATGGCGCTGCTGCCCGAAGAGCAGCGCACCGCGATCATCCTCAAGGAGTACCACGGTCTCACGTTTCAGGAGATCGCGGACCTCCTCGACTGCCCGTTGAGCACGGTGAAGACACGGCTCTATCAAGGATTGACGGTACTGCGCCGGCACATGCAGCAGGCGCCGCGACGCGAGACGAGCACCCGGCCGTCGGGATCGCTCGATCCGATCGCAGGTTCGACGAATTGATGGGATGTGAACATCATGTGCGATAAGGAACTCCTCATCGACTATCTCTACGGCGAGCTCGCGACGCGCGAGCAGGAGGCATTCGATAGGCATCTGGCCTCGTGCGCGGATTGCCGAGACGAGGTGGCGGGGCTGCGCGGCGCGCGCACGCACCTGCAATCGTGGGCACCGCCGGAGCCGGAACTCGGCTTTCAGATCGTCCGCGGCATCGGGCGATCGGTGACGATGTCGCGGCGCTGGTGGGGACTGTCGCCGGCGTGGGGCCTGGCAGCCGCGGCGATGCTCGTCGGCGCCGTGTCGGCGGCGATCGCGCAGGTCGAAGTGACCGCCAGTGCGAATGGCATCAGCGTGCGGACCGGCTGGAATCGCACGGTGGCGCCGGCCACCACCGCCGCGGCGGTGGACGCGGCATCCTCGGCCGCCCTGACACGGATGGAAACACGCGTCCGCGAGCTCGAGGCCAAGCTGGCCGGCGGCACGACCACGCTGACGCCGACGTCACTGACGCCTGGCGCCGCCGTCACCAGCCGCACGTCCGACGCGGAGCTGCTACGCATCGTGCGCCGGATGATCGAGCAGAGCGAGGAGCGGCAGCAGACCGGGTTCGCGGAGCGGGTCCTCCGGGTCAATAGCGACTACGGGGTGGCGCGCCGTACCGATCTGGATCAAGTCGGCCGCCGGATGGACCAGATTCAGCGCAGCACGTTCGACACGTATCAGCGCACCAAGACGCTCGAGGACTACGTCACGCTTCGCGTCGGGCTGCAGCGATAGTTCGATTCTTTCAGAGGTGAGACCGTGAAGAAGGGGAGCTACTCCGCCGTCGTTTTCGTGGTTGCGGCCGCGACGCTCGTCGCGGCGTTGCCGTCGGCGTCGCTGGCGCAGTCGGCAGTGCCGGTTGCACAGGACCGTCCGGCGGAGCCCGATGCGCAGAAACGCCCGGCGGTGCCCGATGCGCAGGAACGCCGCCGCAACATCCGCTACATGGAAGGCGTGCTGGCCCAGGCGGTGCGCGTCGGCGCCGAGCAGGTCGGCAAAGAGCTCGAACGCGTCGATCCGAACGCGGTCACGGCGCTCTTGGGAACGCCGCGCGCGCGCGGCTTCCTCATCGACGGCCACGGCGTTTTCTTCGACGTCGAAGTGCCCGACATGGATCAGAGCCTCGTCACGTCGCTCGTGATGTCGCAGCGCGAGCAGCTGATTGGCAATGCCGCCGATTCGCTGCGCGCGGCGATCCGCGCGATGCCGGAAGGGCAGACGATGCAGCAGGTGCAGACCGCGCTGCAGTTCCTCGCGGGGACCGGGGTGACCAAGGATGCCCAGGCCGTGCCGCCGCTCCCGCCGGGACAGACCGTGGCCGCGCCGGTGATCCTCACCAATCCCCGCAAGGTCTACCGCGCCGCGGTCATCGACAGCGTGGTCGGCGCGATGTTGGGCTACAGCGTTCAGATGAACCTCGCACCCGACGAGTGGCTGACGGTTGCCGCGCGCGGGGTCGAGCCGACGGGGCCGCTGCAGGGCTTGCAGGAGTCGACCACCATCACCGTGCGGGTCAAGGGGTCGGACCTCGCGATCTATCACAGCGATCCCGCGCGCCGCGCCGAGATCCGGGAAAAAGTGAAGAACGACGCCAAGGTGTTCTGATCTACAATCCCCGGATGTCGGCCTGGGTCCGTCCCGCGAGACGAGTCGCCGCCGCGCTGCTGGCCGGCGCCGTCATGTCCAGCGTCTCGTGCAGTGAGACGATCGACTACAAGAAGGCGCTGCAGGTCACCGATCTCAGCGGTGGCTGGTACGACGCGGGCATCGTCGACGGCAAGAACAAGCTCGTACCCAGCATTTCATTCCGCCTGCAGAAGCCGGCCGACACCCGCATTCGCTCGCTCGCGATCAACGTCATCTTCAAGCGCGTCTCGCCGGACAAGAAGACGGAAGAGGATCTCGACGAAGTGTTCCTGCAAACCGTGGAGTTTTCGGAGGGCAACCAGACGCCGCTGCTCACCGTGCGTCCGGAGCATGGCTATACCGGCGATGCGCCGCAGACGCGCGCGGAGATCCTGCAGCACAGTCAGTTCCGGGATGGACGCGCGATCGTCTTCGTGAAACAGAGCTCGACGACCTGGGTCGATCTCATTCGCTACGACGTGCCCCGCGTGGTCCTCACCAAGTAGCGTCACTTCCCAAGAGACACATTGGCGCGCACACCTCCAGCATCGGCAGCGGCCCAGGCGCCACGGGAGCCGCAAGTGCTTCAGCGGAGGCTCGGGCCGCTCGATGCCGCGGCGATCATCGTGTCCAACGTCATCGGCGGCGGGATCCTGTTCACGCCGCCGCAGGTCGCGGCGGCCGTTCCGAATCCCTATCTGTTCCTCGGCACCTGGCTGGCGGGCGGGTTGCTCGCGTTCGCCGGGGCGATGGCGTACGCAGAGTTGGCGGCGCTTCGCCCGCGCGCGGGTGGGGAGTACGTCTACCTGCGCGCGGCCTTCGGCCGGCTGGCCGCGTTCCTGACTGGCTGGACGTCGTTCGTGGCCGGCTTTGCCGGCGCGATTGCCGCCAACGCGTTCTTCCTGGCCTTCTACCTCGGTCGCTTCGTGCCGGCAGCCAAGGACGCCACGCCCCTCCTGGTGATTCCGGTGCCGTTGGTGCCGTTGACGATCTCGCGGCAGTCCATCGTCGCGATCTCGGCGATCGTGCTGCTGGCGTGGATTCACGTCCGCGGCGTTGGTCCCGGCCGCCTGGTGATGAACGTGCTCGCCGCGCTCAAGGTGTCGGCGCTGTTGATCTTCATCGCGTTGGGCCTGTCGCTCGGCGCCGGATCGTCCGTGAATCTCACCAGCGCCGCGGGACCCGTCTCGGGCGCCGCGTGGCTGCTGGCGTTGATTCCCGTGATGTTTGCCTACTCGGGCTGGAACGCGGCTGCCTACGTGGCAGAGGAGCTTCGCGAGCCGGGACGGAACGTGCCGCGTGCGCTCGCCTTCGGCACGCTCGCGGTGATCGCGATTTACGTCCTGTTGAACGGGCTGTTCCTCTACGTGTTCCCGGTCGATCAGCTCGCGAAGGTGCAGGGCAGTGTGCTGGACGTTGTCGCCGACGGCTTGCTGGGGGTTCGCGCCGGCGACATCATGGGGGCGGTGTCGGTGATCAGCCTGGCAGCCAGCATCAGTGCGATGACGTTCGCCGGGCCGCGGGTGTATTACGCCATGGCGCAGGATCGGCTCTTCTTCCAGCGCGCCGCCGAAATCCACCCGCGCTATCAGACGCCCGCGACGGCCATCATCGCGCAGACCGTGTGGGCGTGCCTGCTGGTGCTCTCGGGTGGCGCCAACGCGCTGACGACCTATACCGGTTTCGCTGTCGTGCTGTTTGCCGGTGTGGCCGTCGTGTCGCTGTTCGTGCTGCGTCAGCGCGAACCGAACGCGCCGCGTCCGTTCAGGGCCTGGGGCTATCCGCTCGCGCCCGCGATTTTCGCGATCGCCAGTCTGGCCATCGTGCTGAACGCGCTGTGGAAAGATCTTCTCGTCCCGATTCAAGCCAACACGGCGTGGGGACCCTCCGCCTACGGCCTGATCATCATCGGTCTCGGCATTCCGCTCTACTACTATCTCTTCCTCGTAAAACGCCCGTAGTCGGTCGACGGTCTTCCTCCGGCTTTATCTCCAATGCGGCTCCGGTGGAGGCACGTCACCGATCCTCAGCGCCCACCAGGTCAACAAGGCGAGCGTGCCGTCGGAGGCGGCGAACAACAGGAACGACGGTGGGGATCCGCGAAACCAGTAGTCGAGCACGAAGGCGAGCGCGCCGGCCCCCTTCAAGCACGCTCCCATGATCCACAGGTAGCCGCGATAGCGATGGGGATCGCGCCACGGAAGCCAGTAGCCCAGGCCCACAGCCATCAGGAACAGCGCGTTCAGGTCGGAGAAGATGGGAGGCGATGCCGGGGGAACGCCGAAGAGCGATGCGAGCGCGCCTGGCGCCAGCAACAAAAAGGCCCCTACGAGGAAATCGTAGAGGCCTGAGACGAGGGCAATGAATGCGAGCATGGGGCCGCATTCTACCTGCGGCCCCGTGCGGACTACTGGTTTCGCTTCAGATCGCCCTTGTACGTGACGGTCTGACCGGGCGTGATGAGCACGTCGAACGCGGTCGGCTCGAAGCCGGGAGCCTTGAGCTCGATCTTGTGGTTGCCGGAATCGAGTCCGAGCTTCTGGAAGGCGCCGTCGAAGCTGTCGACGACACCCACGTAATAGCCGTCGACATAGACCTCGGCGTTCTTCGGGTCGATCTTCAGGCGCAGGCTGCCGCTCTCGCGGTACGAGTCGCTGACGGCATAGCCGCCACTCCCGCCGCCGTACCCGTAGCCGCCGCCGGATCCATACCCGCCGTAGCCGTACGGATCGCCCCAGCCATAGCCATAGCCGCCGTAGGACCAGGGATCGTAGAACAGGTACCCGAGGCCGTAGCCGTAGCTCGGACCCCAGAAGCCCCACGGCGAGTACGGGTAGTAGATGATGTTGCCGCCGCCACCGGTCGGAGGCCGCACCGAGCCGCGCTCGACCGCCGTGCCTGTGACCGGACGTCCATCACGCGGACGGCTGTAAGCTGGCACAGCGCCGCGCGAGTCGCCAGAGCTGTCGGATCCGGACGAGGCCGCCGTGCTGCCATCGCGCGGCGCACTGCCGCCGGTGCGCGAGACGGCACGGTCACCCGAGCTGGATCCGCCGCGGGTGCGCTGCCCACCTTCATTCGCCCGGCGAGGCGCTTCCATCGTTGGAAACGATGCCGGTGCGGACGCCGAGCCCGACGAGCCGCTGGACCCGCCGGAACTGCTCGAGCCTCCAGAGCTGCCGCCCGAGCTCGAGCTCCCGCTCGACGAGCCGCTGTCGCCACCGCGAGGCGTGGAGCTGCCCGTCGTGTTCCCGTTGGAGGTGCGATCCTGCGCGGCGGCCAGCGAGATCCCGCTCAGGGCAAAAGCAAGAGCAAAGGTGCCGATAGATGTGCGCTTCATATCGCCGTCATCTCCTGCGCGCAGTCGCGCGCCGTAGTCAAAGAGTGGGAGGTCTGCACGCACCTCCAAGTAGTGGAGAAGCAACAGAACTGCCACCGGCGACGGTGCCGAAACCGGCCGTTTCCGCCATTCTACGCCCAAACGCGCGCCCGAGGCTGTCACCTCCAGAGAGCACTCCGTCACCCCGCGTAGACCACCCGGCTGATTTTGATAGACTCGGGGTCGGATCGGCCTCGTTCCGCGACGAAATGATTCATTCCACAACAGTCCTGGCCATCAGGCACCGCGGCCGGACGGTCATGGCCAGCGACGGTCAGGTCACGTTCGGCAACACGGTCGTCAAAGAGAACGCGAAGAAGATTCGCCGCCTCTACAACAACCAGATCCTCGCCGGCTTCGCCGGTTCCGCCGCCGATTCCTTCGCGCTCTTTTCGCGCTTCGAGGCCAAGCTGGAGCAATATCGCGGCAATCTCGAACGATCGGCGGTCGAACTGGCCAAGGACTGGCGCACCGATCGCCTGCTGCGACGCCTGGAGGCGATGCTGGTCGTCATGGACGGCCGGGCGACCTACCTCCTCTCCGGCAACGGCGACTTGATTGAGCCCGACGATGGGATCATCGCGATAGGATCGGGAGGAGCCTACGCGCTGGCGGCGGCGAAAGCGCTCGCCAGCCACACCGAGCTCACCGCAGACACGATTGCCGAGGAAGCGATGCTGATTGCCGCCCGGATCTGCATCTACTCCAACGACAAGATCACCATCGAGGCACTGTAAGACGACCGCACGCGGCCATGCCCATCTATCTCCCCGAAACCACGACCTCGACCGTCGAAGCGCTGACGCCGCGGCAAATCGTCGCCGAGCTCGACAAGTACGTCGTGGGCCAGGCGAAGGCCAAGCGCGCGGTGGCGATTGCGCTGCGCAATCGAACCCGCCGTCAGAAGCTGCCGCCGGATCTCGCCGAAGAAGTGGCGCCCAAGAACATCCTGATGATCGGGCCGACCGGCGTTGGCAAGACCGAGATCGCGCGGCGCCTCGCCCGCCTCGCGCAATCGCCGTTCATCAAGGTCGAAGCGTCGAAGTACACCGAAGTCGGCTACGTCGGCCGCGACGTCGAATCGATGGTTCGCGATCTCACCGAGCTGGCCGTCGACATGGTGCGCGAGGAGCGCGTCGCCGAAGTGCGCGAGAAAGCCCGGCGCGCCGCCGAGGAGCGCGTGCTGGATCTGCTGCTCCCGCCGCTGCCCCCGTCGGCCGATTACGACGAGCAGGCGGCCGGCATCCGCGAGCAGGCACAGCGCACGCGCGAGAAGCTGCGCGACCAATTGCGCGACGGGCGGCTCGATCAGAAGCAGGTCGAGATCGACGTCCGTGAAAAGACCTTTCCGTCGTTCGAGATCATCGCCGGATCGTCGGTCGAGGAAGTCGACATCAACGTCAAGGACATGCTGCCCGGCCTCTTTCAGGGACGGACCAAGAAGCGCAAGCTGACCGTCCCCGAGGCGCTCGACGCGCTCGCCCAGGAAGAGGAGCAGAAGCTGGTCGACATGGATACGGTCGCGCGCGCGGCCGTCGATCGCGTGCAGCAGTCCGGCATCATCTTCATCGACGAGATCGACAAGGTCGCGGGCCGCGAAGGCGGGCACGGGCCGGACGTCAGCCGCGAAGGCGTGCAGCGCGACATCCTGCCGATCGTCGAGGGCACGACCGTCAACACCAAGTACGGCATGGTCAAGACCGATCACATCCTGTTCATCGCCGCCGGCGCGTTTCACGTGTCCAAGCCCGCGGATCTGATTCCCGAGCTGCAGGGCCGGTTCCCGATCCGCGTCGAGCTCGACGCGCTCAGCCGCGAGGATTTCATCCGCATCCTCACCGAGCCGAAGAGCGCCCTGGTCAAGCAGTACACGGCGCTCCTCTCGACCGAAGGCCTGTCGATCCGCTTCACCGAGGGCGCCATCAGCCGGATCGCCGACTTCGCCGCCCTGGTCAACGAGCGCACCGAGAACATCGGCGCCCGACGGCTGCACACCGTGATGGAGAAGCTGCTCGACGAGGTGTCCTTCGAGGCACCGGACATGGAAGACAAGCACGTGACCATAGACGAGGCCTACGTCGATCGCATGCTCGCGGATATCGTCGGCAACGAAGATCTGTCCCGCTACGTGCTGTGACCGCGCTACGATCCACCACCGTCGCGATGCTCGCGATCGCGCTCTCGGCGCTGTGCGCCGCCTGCGGCAAGCGCGGCGATCCGCTGGCGCCGCTGCGTCTCGTGCCGGCGCAGATGGCCGACTTCTCGGCGCGCCGCGCGGCGCAGCAGGTCGAGCTGCGCTTCACGTTGCCCACGGCCAACGCCAACGGTCCCGGTCCGATCGATCTGGATCGCGTCGAGGTCTACGCGGTGACCGTGGCCGCCGGCGCGTTGCCGCCGCCGAATCGTGACGTGCTCACCAATACCCGCATGGTGGGCACGATCAGGGTGAAGCCCGCGCCGCTGGAAGGCGCGCCGCCGCCGCCGGCGGACGACAAGCGGCCCGCGCCCGGCGATCGCGTCGCGTTCGTCGAGGAGCTGACGCAGGCGAAGGTGACGCCGGTCGCGCTGCCGCCGCCTCCGGACTCGAAACCGACGGCGACCACACCCGCGGCCGGTGCCGCAACACCGACGGGTGAAGCGACCGCACCGGGCGGCGCGGCACCGGCTGGGACACCGCCGCAAGGCGCGCCCGCCAAGCCTGGTGCGACACCGCCCGGATCCGGCGCAGCGCCCGGGGTGCCGCCGCCACCGGTCACGGTGCCCCATCTCACGCGCATCTACGTGCTGCGCGGCATCACGCGATCGGGGCGCCCCGGTCCGCCAACGACACGCGCGATGGTGCCGCTCGAAGCCTCCATCGTCGCGCCCACCGCCGTCGCGGCGCGCATGCCGACGGAAAAGGCGGTCGCGATTGACTGGACCCCCCCGGTGGCGGAGCCAGGCGGCGCGCCAATCCGGTTCAACGTCTACCGTCACGAGACGGCCGGCGCGCCGCTCAACCCGGAGCCAATCGCGACCGCGGCCTTCGAGATGGCGAACGAGGAACTCGGCAAGGAACACTGCTACGTCGTTCGCTCGATTCAGACGACGCAGAACGTCACCGTGGAGAGCGAACCGTCAGCACCGGCGTGTCTGACGCCCCTCGACACGTTCCCGCCGGCGGCGCCGAAGAACCTGCGCGCGGTCGCCGAGGAGGGTGCGATCAGTCTGGTCTGGGATCCGAACGCCGAGCCGGACCTGGGCGGCTATCTCGTGCTGCGTGGTGATGCCGCCGCCGGCGGCGCGCCGCAGCCGATTACCAAGGAGCCGATCTCGGACGCGACCTATCGTGACACCAGCGTGGTCTCCGGCGTCCGCTACGTCTACGCCGTGGTCGCGGTCGACCGGGCGACGCCAACCCGCAACAGCAGTCCGCCCTCGGCTCAGGAGGCGGTGACGGCGCGATGATTCGCCGTGGCAACACCGGCGCTATGATCTGGAGAAGCAACGTGGCAGTATCCACCAGTCCTGGTTCAGTAAAGTAGGCCTACCATGAAGCTGTTCATCGACTCGGGCAACCTGAAGGAAATCGAGACCCTGGTGCCGCTCGGCATCATCGACGGCATCACCACCAATCCGTCGCTGCTCGCGAAAGAGC
>Ga0075421_100009230_pt1 | contig 12149 bp, 12 predicted proteins | sample SoiMetdeltSBSDD5_FD_75292 | JGI IMG/M metagenome (GOLD analysis project Ga0075421, IMG submission 75292) | Bulk soil microbial communities from a Populus tree surrounding site in Tennessee, USA - Soil MetaG P. deltoides SBSDD5 | ecosystem: Environmental > Terrestrial > Soil > Tree plantation...
ATAAGACCGAGGTTCGGGAAGTTCACTATCCTTGGCATCCTCTCTACGGGCAGGAGATCCCGGTCCGTCTTGAGCGGCGCTGGAAGAACGGATGCGTGGCTCGCTGTGATCGTGATAGCGCCCTGGGTCGGAGGGGTTTCGACACTCCGGCGTGGATGTTGGACCACGCAGTTTGCTCGACCATGAAACTGAGCCCGACTCCCTTTGTCGATATCGAGGCGTTGGCCGAGCTGCGACGTCTCTTGGATTGGGCACTGGGCAAGGAAGAACCCCGTGTGGTAGAAGGCGGGTATCGACTTGATGTAGGTCAAGGAGGTACCTATGCCGAAGTTACCACACCGACTCGAGCAACTGGAGTTGTATCGCCAGCCCGAGAGGATTCCTGACTGGAAGGATCTCCCCGAGACCGTCCGAGAAGAGGTGTTGCGCAATCTGAGTCGGATGTTTCGGGATCGATGGGAGCGAATGACTGCGGATCAGGAAGCGGGAGGGGCGAGGAATGAGTGAAAAGATCAAGGCGCATCATTTGAACCGGAATGCCGTGTTGTACGTCCGTCAATCATCAACGTTCCAGGTGACCCACAACGAGGAGAGCCGACATCTGCAATATGCCATGGAGTAACGAATTCGAAACCTGGGATGGCAGGAGGTCAGTGTCATTGATGAAGACCTGGGGCGATCGGCCTCGGGCAATGTCGAGCGGATCGGCTTTCAGAGAATGGTCGCCGAAGTATGCCTAGGTCAGGTGGGAGTGGTCGCAGCGCAAGAGGTATCCCGCCTTGCCCAACAGTAAGGATTGGCAACAGCTGGGTGCTTCCGCAGTCTACTGTTGGTGATTTGCCCTTATCTATCTTTGACAAAGGCACTTGCTGCCGATTTGGAGCCAAGCAGAGTTGGTGACGTCAAAATTTGGCGGCAATACATTGCAGTTCAAGATTTTACATTGGACCTACCAACAGTTGATGACGGAAGCACCAGTTATTGCAATTAAAAAGTAATTAAGAGAATTGGCTGGGAGGCAGGGATTCGAACCCCGATAGGCAGATCCAGAGTCTGCAGTCCTACCGTTGGACGACCTCCCAGCACAAGGAAGGAACTTCCAAAACGCAGCAAGGTTTTAGCATCGATGGTGAGCCTTTGTCAATTGGGCGTCTTCTGGATCTTCTTGATGCGATAGATGCGATCATTCAGTTTCATCAGAACATCTTCAGGGCGGGAGAGCGCCGGTTGGTACGGAGCAAGATCTTTTCGCAGGCTTTCAAACTCCGGTGAAGGATATCTAACTATGACCGGGGAAGTTTGCTCGCTTTCGCCAATAGACGAGTCGCGCCAGAGGTCTCCGCGCAACTCAAATAACTTACCTCCGGCCTCTATTCGTTGAAGAGGCGCGGCCGCAAGGCCTGACGTCTCGCGACGGTCGTCTTCCAGAGAGTGTTTCTTCTCGCTTTTGGCTTGAGTGCTGGAAGCTTCTGTCTGCTCTTTCTGTTGGGCTGTTCTCTCTCGATCTGTTTTGCTCAGAGCAACGGCTGCGGGAGCAGCTGGAACCGCGGCCCGCTGAGGCTTGCCACTGAATCTTTCTCCTGAAGTGGAACGCACGTTCTCGGCGGAACGTGCCGTTGTATTTCCGAGGTCCTGCTGCTGGCGCCCTTCCTGGGAGACGGCCGATTCTTTGGAGACAGTTTCCGAATCCTCTCGCGGCGACGCTGCCTGAGGCGGCGCGCTCGTGCGGGCCTGGTTCAGGGATTTGGCGCCCTCCGACTCCGAAAGGGCGTCTGCCACCGGTTCTGCCGCGTATCGTTCATCCCGCGCCTCATTCGCATCCCTGTCAGTGCGTTCAGCCTTGGATTTCTCCAGTGCCGATCGGGCAGAGGCATCTTTTCGCTCTGATTCGGAGGTACCTTGATTTCTAATGATTGGGCCTTTCAGATTCTGTTTCAAGTCCGAGGTCTCTTCCCGGCTGGACGCTTCCCGTCTGGACGACGCCGAAGAGGGTTGCAGGCCGCCACTGTTAAGACCCGGTGGCACCGGTGATGCGTTATCCTTCTGCATCGACTGAGCGACCTGTTCGGAACGAGCACTCCTCTGTTGCTCCTGAATCAGCCTGTAACCAATGACGCCACTGACAAGGCTGACGATAAGGATCACAAATGCTGGTCTCAAGGCCGGAATCTTCAGCCAGTTGGACCAAAACGAGGCCAAACTCCTCCGAGGCTTTGCTTCGGGCGCCGTCGCCAGCTTTGCCGGGTTCGTTTCTTCAGAGATGGCGCCGCTCTTAAGAAGGAGAGCCAACTCAGTCTGGCAGCGCACGCATTTCAGCAGATGCTTCTCGAAATCTGAGTTGAACCTTTCCGCCTGCGTGCCTTCGAGATAGGCAGTCATTCTGTTTTCATCAGGGCACTGATTCGATGTTCCCTTCGACAGTACTTCTGAGGATAAGTGCCTTCGTAAGAGCAGTTCAAATGAGTCCTTCCGATTCTGGTTCATACTGCCTCTCAACCGTTAGACGGGCAATCCTGAAAAACTTGCAGAGTCAGTCGCTTAGTATCGACTTCAGGTCTATTTCCAGATGGGAGTGAGCCAGCTCAATGACATGCCGGATTTCGACCTTCTTGATCTTGAACTCATCCTGAAGTCGCTTGTTAACCGTCTTCCGCAGTTGGGTCTTCAGCCGCTCGAGCAGCCGGCTGACCGTGGACTCGTGCACTTTGAGCCACTTACCAATATCCTTCAGGTTGACGTTCTGTAAGTAATACAAATTCAAAATAAGCTTTTCCTGTGTGCTCAACTGAGCGAGGGCCGTGGCTAAACTGCTAGAGACCATCTCTAGCGCCCTTTGCATCTCGAAATGCTCAATGGAGTGGATGGTCTGACGTGCCGGTTCCGTCGAAGCAGGCTCGACTGCGAGATCCTCCAGAGAGACATTCTTTTGCTGGATTCGAAATCGATCGATGGCGAGACGATGTATCACCACTTTAATCCAGCCTTCGAGTGATCCCATGCCGTGATACTGTCCGATCTTATTTTCACCTTTGGAAGAGCCGGACGTGCTGGGGAGGAAGAGATCGGTAAGTAAGGTGTCGGCGAGTTCCTGAGCGTCGGCTGTGTTACCTAGAGCGCGAAGGGCAGTTTTGCGAATGGCCGACTGGTATTGAGTCTGAAATGTCTCCCAGGCGGCCTGGTCTCCAGCAGCGCAAGCAGTCGCCAGAAAGAGCTCTTGCCATCTCAGGCTCTCGAGAAAGTCTTGCACATCCATGACAGAGGATGCACTAGCCGACTCAATGGGCAGTTGCTTCCTCATTATGTTGCTAACCTTGAGCAGGAAAGTCTCGAGACTAAGACGAATTCGGGGAAAAGCCGTGGCCGCCAGACTCCATTCCCGTTCCGTTTTTGATCGGAGTTCGGCGAACAGTTCCGCAGGCAAGGCCAGCGAGCTGTTAGCGTTCGCGCTTCGGCCGCAACACGGGCAGACTTCAGAAGTGGGTGGCTCCAATCCGTGGCAGGATGGACAGACCGAACTGGCTTGCATGCCGTCAGTTTATCTGAGAGATTGAAATTATTCCATCAACTGATGGGCCTTTCGAGAAAGGAGTCGACTGAATGTCGGACAAACAAAATCTCGAAGTGGAAGTGAAACTGAGGGTACGCAACGTCAGGACGTTGCGAAATCGGCTTGCGGCGTTGGGTTGGACCGAAAACGTGGCGCGGAGTCTGGAGGAGAATTGGACGTTTGATTTCCCGGACCAGCAACTCAGACGCAGGGGACAGTTGCTTCGCATCCGCCAGTTCGCCAATCAATGCCTGTTAACTTTCAAAGGTCCTCCTGTTAATTCGGAGCACACTTCTGAACACTTCAAGATCAGGGAGGAACTGGAAACTGAAGTACAAAACTGCCAGTCATTACGGCTCGTCCTGGAGAGAATCGGAATGGCCGTGACCTTTCGTTACCAGAAATTCCGGACGTTTTATTCGCGACCGCTGATCGGACAAAACCCTCGTGCGAGCTTGACTTTGGACGAGACTCCGATTGGAGGTTACCTGGAGATTGAGGGTTCCGAGAACGACATTGAACGGATTGCCGCAGAGCTCGGGTATCGAAAAGAGGACTTCATAACAGAAAGCTACATCGCCCTTTTTCTGAAAAGCAACCTGGTCAAGAAACAGCGACATATGGTTTTTGCTGACCGGGATCGAAGAGAAGAAAACCCATAGACCCGTGTAATTTTTATCTTTCGAATGTGCGAGGCTTGTCACATGGCACTTCCTATCTGATTCTCAGCTCAGGGGTTTCTTGCACGGCTGTACTGGCATCCTTCTTGCTTTTAGGGGGAGCAGTAGGAATTTCAACAGTCCGGGAGGAACCTGTGAAAAGAAACTTTTCTACCCTGTGTTCAGCTTTGGTATTGACTCTGTTTGTGTCTGGCCTCGCGCCAAAGACCGCAGAGGCGGGACTTTGGCCATTTGCTTCCAAGAAGCATATTAAGAAGACTGTAGATCCACTTACAGGGCGTGTGACTGAAATGGAAGAAGTGAACCGACAGCACTCGGCTCGAATCACTGAAATTGACGAGCAAACTCAGTCCGGCATTCGCGCTGCGATGAGCAAAACGGAAGAAGCCGATGCCAAGGCAATCGCCGCGGGTCACAAGGCAGGCGAGGCAGAGTCCGCCGCTGCCAAGGCCTACGCCTCAGTTGGTGAAGTCGAAACCCGTTTGAACAGTCGCTTACAGAATGTTGAGAACTACAAGCATGTTCGAACCGTGCAGGTCAACTTCAAATCGAGCCAGACCGAAATCGATGAAACGACTCGCGAGACTTTGGACGGACTGGCGACCGAGCTGAAGGACTCAAAGGGCTACGTTTTGGAGATTCAAGGCTTCGCTGATCCGAGTGGCTCCAAACAGGCTAATTTGCAGGTCAGCCGCCAAAGAGCTGCAAGTGTCGTCAGGTATTTGGCAGAAAAGCACGGAGTCCCACTGTTTCGCATGCGAACACTCGGTATGGGTTCGGCCAATGCGGTTCAGGATGAAAACGGTCGTGTGAGCAGCAAACAAAGCCGCCGGGTTGAAGTTCATATCCTACGGAATGACACGTCGCAGATGGCTTCCAAGTAGGAGTTCGTCGAGCTCAAGTAGGCCGCAGGAAATAGCCGGTTCGCCGGCTATTACTTTCTCCTAGGGGGCTGCACAATGAAGAAATGGACGCCGATTGTTTTGTGTTTCGGTTTGGTTTTCGGTGGTAGCGTGACGAAGTTGATGGCTGAGAAGGGTCGTGGGCAGAACTCTAAACCTACTCAGGGAACTCGCCTAACGGGAACTGGTCAGACGCATGGAAATGCTCAGGGATCTTTAGATCGAGACCTTGGCAACGAGCGGGCAAAAGAGGTTGGTAAAGGAAACAAGAAGGGACTCTACAAAGACCAGTATTCAATTGGCGAAGGCAAGGAAAAACACGGAGAAACCCGAACGAACGATAAGACGGACAAAGCGGAGAAGGGCAAGAAGCACGACGAAAAAGAGAAAGGTAAGCAGCGGAACAAAGACAAGGCCTAGGACCTGATCGCCGCCGTTCACCTCCACACAAAAAGCAGAGTCAACCTTCCGGTTGACTCTGCCCCACCATCAAAAGCGAGAACCTCCGAACACTTCAATCCAAAAAGTTTCGCAACGCCTCAGCCACGCCGCAGTTGTTGTTGCTGGAGGTTTCCCGAAACCCCCTTCCCTTCAATTCATCCACGCAATTCGCGACCGTCACCCCTATGCCTGCAAATTGAAGCATCTCCAGGTCGTTATGGTTATCGCCGATAGCCATGACTCCCTCGCGGCAGATTCCGTAGGAAGCAGCCAAGAACTGGAGCGCCGCGCCCTTGGAACAATTGCTGTGGAGCACGTCTACGATTCCAAGGTTCCGTTCTGGGTAGTACGTCTTTGTCAGTTTGATGCGGTCGAGCAAACCAGAATTCCGCAGATGTGTCTCAATCTTGACCATTGCTCCCAGTTCACCGCCAAACATTACCTGAATCAGCTCCGGGTCCACCATTTCCGGCAGTGACGCCGTTTCCAGGACGGAATTGGGAAACTGGCGAAGATAGTTTTGCATCATTAAGTTGTCCAAACACGAAGGATGCACGACGGTCTGTCCATCGGCCGTTACATCTCGATGCAGGACCGTATATGGCAAGTAGTCTTGAGTGACACCCAAAATCTCGACCGCGACCTCCCGGTTGATAAAGCAACCGAACACGCGGCTGGCACCATTGGGCGATTTGATCAAGGCACCGTTGTGTACAATCAGCGGAAACGGCAGGTTCAGAGAAGCAGACACTCTTCGAGCCATACCCCATCGCCGTCCTGTGACGAGAATGACCTTGACACCCCGCCTCACTGCTTCGGCAACAGCACGGGCATTTCCGTCAGGAAGTTCACCGCGGCTGTCAAGCAGGGTCCCGTCGATATCGAGCGCAACGAGTTGTGTCCGCATGTAGCCTTTGACCGATCGCTGAGCAACGCGTGTGGTACGTTGAGACGCGTCGGGCGTGGGCCGGACCGCCTGGCTCCTTAGCGAACGGCGGGATCAGCTCCAGCCTCTCGCCGAAACGCTTCCAGTGTCCATTCAGGAACGTCATTTTCCCAGCAGTTTCTGAGGATGTAGATATTGTTGTCAGCTGCCTTGACACGAAAATACTTGCTTTCCGGACCGTACCATTGATCCAGCACCTCTTGCACCTCGAGGCACTGCTCCCCGAGGAAGAAGCGCAGCGGCCGTTCATCGGCCTTGTACCCCGAATAACACTCCACCCGAATCCGCATCGGTTTTCTCTTTCGTCATTGAAGCTCAAAAAACTCAATAAGAACTGCTACAAGAAGTGGCGTTCCGCCCAAGGTTGCATCAAGGTCAATGCCAAAGCCCTCTCAGAAGCCATCCTTTGCCCTTCGTTTGATGTCCTTCAGAATCTTCTCCGCCTCTTCCGCTTTCTTGAGAATTTGAATTGAAAGTGTGTCCTTGTTGGACTTTTCAATTAGCTCCTTCAGCTCGCCAGACGTTTGGTAGAGCTTGTCGGTGTCTTCCTTCAATTTCTTCCACTCCGACTCCCGTCGCTCCTTCTCCATCTTAGCGCGCGTGTCGTGGTGAACCTGATCAATCGGATTGCCCTGCTCGTCCTGGGTTCCGTGACGCTGAACGGACAATGAACTGCTCGGGTTCAAGATCAGTATCAAGGCGAGGCATGCCAACCACAGCAATTTCTGTCGAAGAATCATGAATGACCTCCGCTACAAAACTACTCGCTTCTCATTCTATACGGATTTACCCTCTGGACCTGAGCGCAAATCAACAATCGCTTGACGTAGGCGAGGAAAGGCACAAAGCCCTGACGGTGTCAGGAAATCCCGAAGGCGTCGATAGGTGGGAGACTGTTGGCGTCTTGCTGCTTGGCCAGGGCGATCCAAGCGGTCCGTTCTAGCTATGTTTCAGGCATCTATCGGATCTGAGCCATGACTGGTCCAAGCGAGTCATTGTCGGGCTCTCCCTCGTAAGAGACGTCCCGACCGCACTTGGCGAGTGACCTCATACGTGCGGATACAGGATGCGAAAGGCAATTGGCCGGGATCCTGTATTCCGCGTATCTCCATCCGAGCAGCACTGGAAGCCAATCATTGGCCTGTTCGCTTCTTCTTAGGCCAGAATCTCTTCTGCCACCTGCTTGCCTTGCCAGATGGCGTCTTCCATTCCGGAGTACTCCCAGGCCCCGTAACGTCCAATGGTGTAGATATCATTCTTGCGGGCGAAACTGCGTAACTTCTCCACAGACTGTCGGTAATTCCGGTCGTAGATAACATACGCGCAAGGGATGTCGAGGCAGCATTCAGTCAGCACTCGATCGTGCCTGTCGAGGATTCCTGCTTTCAGCAAATCCGCCTTGACTTGATGAACAATGCGAGACTTGTCCAGTGGCTTCCAAGGGGCGTAGGCGACCTCAGCGTAGATGGCACCGCAGCCGGCGGGAGCCTGATGGAGGGAAAAATTGTGCGAAAAACCAACTCGGTAGAAACAGTATTCCGGTTCTGGAAAATAGACCCAGTGTTTCTCACTCAAATTGCGATTGACCCCGAGGTTGATGTTGTAGACCGAAGTGAAGCGAAGCCGTTGGATGCTCTCCTGGATTGGAGCAGGGACCGCCGTGGCAGCCCGCAGCAGCGAGTGCAGCGGAATCGTTGTAACCAGCCGATCATAGCCCACCGATTCACCGTTGCCAAAATGGACCTGCTTTCGCTGCAAATCGAGGCAAACCAGTTCATGCCCAGTATGAATGTTTTGGAGAGAAGCAGCAAACGCTCGCGGCAGTGCCTCAATCCCTCCACGCAGCGGATAAGAGAACGTCGCGTTATAGCCCAGTCGCCGCGACTGATCAGTCAGGGCTCCCTCTATGATCTGCTCCAGAGACGTAGTGGGAACGAATCGTCCCATCCATTCGCAGGTTAGTTCGTTCAGGGGAACAGTCCAAAGCTTCTCGTTGTAAGGTACCATGAAGTGGCGGGCGATACCGGTTCCAAGCGTCGCTTCAATCCAATCCGCAAACGAGGAATACTCAGCCGATCGCCTAGGTTTTGCAGAGCTGTGTCCGTTGGCGCGATTTGCCGGAGCTTGGATGAAACTCAGAATACATTCGCTGATCACTTCGGCCGGGAGCCCGTAAAGGTTCGTCTGAAAGGGGTAACGGTTGTAAACGCCCTTGGAGAATATCCAGGAATCTCGAACTACAGTGTGAAGGTTGTCGCCGAGCAAATCCGAGACGAGCTGCTTGACCTGTTCGTTCCTAAAATGCAGCAAATGCCCGGTATGGTCGAAGGTGAAGCCGTCGACCTGTTCGCTGCGGGTCAGTCCTCCCACGCGCGATTCCTTCTCAAACAGGTGACAATGGTAGTAGCCGGCCTTCTGCAGATGCCAGAGCGTACTCAGGCCAGTCAGGCCACCGCCCAGCACCACTATTGTGCCTTTGTTGCTGCGTTGCGTTGTCATTGTGCTGCTACGAATATTCGCGCGCCGCTCAGAGCGCCTACAGCTACTTCATTCCGCCCCGAGTGTTCAATTGGGTTTTGTCCGCAGGCGATTCCCGTTATAATCAGCCGTCACTCACAGCCTTATCGGCAGGGGGCAAAGCTACATTGAGCAGTAATCAAACGTCTGCATGGACAATCTGACGCATACGCTCTTCGGTTTCGCCCTGGCGAAGACCGGCCTGGAACGGACCACACCGGGAGCGACTGCAGCTCTTTTGATTGGTGCCAATTTCCCAGACATCGATCTGGTGACCCTGCTGTGGGGAAGTCTTAGTTACCTGAAATACCATCGTGGAATCACTCATTCGCTAGCCGGCATCGTGGTCGCGGCTCTTATCATTGGGGGAGTGCTCCACTTTGCCTATCGACGTCGGCTGAGTGCTACCCCTCAACCACGGTTTTGGGCGCTTTGTGTTGTGGCCTTGGCTGGGGTGGGAAGTCACTTCCTCCTGGATTATACCAACAGCTACGGTGTCCGGCCTTTCTTACCTTTCAGCCGCCGCTGGTACGCTGGCGATTTGGTGTTCGTCATAGATCCATGGATGCTGGCTCTACTCTTCGTTGGTTTGGGATTCCCTTTTCTGCTCCGTCTGGTGCAGCAGGAGATTGGTGCCAAGCCGACCAGCTATGGCGTTGGTGCCTGTTTCTCGCTGGGTCTGGTTGTAGCGTTCTGGGGTTGCAAGTTCGTGTCGCATCAACGGGCCATTGAGGAATTGCGGCAGCAAACCTATAGCAGCGGATCCGTTCTGCGTGCTGGAGCTTTCCCTCAATTTCTGAATCCGTTTGGTTGGTACGGTGTTGTGGAGACAGAAACGGCTTATCACCTGGTGTTGGCCGGATGGGCCCCTCTTCGAGGTAGCTTCGAACGCCAGCGAGTGCGAGTGCTGCGCAAGCACAGCGAGATGAGGATTGTTCAATCTGCCACGAAGGCAGAACAGGCGCGGGTTTTTCTCGACTTCGCACGGTATCCGTTGATCCAGGTGAACCCAGCGCCGCAAGGCTACGAGGTCGTCGCTCGAGATCTGCGGTTTGACTTCGCGAGCCAGTTCAGGACGGCTTTTCTCTGCACAGTTCTTTTGGACAAGAATCTGAATGTTATGTCAGCGCACTTTCGCTACTGACCAGCCAGTGCCTCGCTGATATCGTTGGGGTGCACGCTTCCAGCGCACCGGACAGTCTATAGATGCTTGTGAAGAGCGCCCTGGCAGCGTGTATTTCCAACCAGCCCAGTTTTCTTCACGAACAGGAGCAGAATTCGCTTGAAGTCACTCGCTGTTAAGATTCAAAACTTTTTCTTGGCACTCACCGAACCGCTAGGCGGGTGGGCTCTCTTAATCATTGCCTTCATCGACTCTTCTTTCCTCTCGTTGCCAGAGGTGAATGATATCCTGATCATCACGATGTCTATCAGAAACCCGGATCGGATGCTCTATTACTGCACCATGACGACGATCGGATCGATCCTCGGGTGTTTGGGATTGTTTACCGTTGGCAGGAAAGGCGGAGAGGCGCTTCTGAAACGAAGGTTTGCTCAGGAGAGGATCACTCAAGTTGCTCGCTGGTACAGCAAGTACGGTATTCTTGCAGTCATGATTCCCTCTATCCTCCCTCCGCCCACGCCTTTCAAAATCTTCGTCCTATTTGCGGGAGCCTTTCAGGTGAGTGTTCCCAAGTTCGTGCTGGCAGTTATGCTCGGACGAGGGTTCCGCTATTTCTTCGAAGGGTTTCTGGCCGTCAGATACGGCGAGAAGGCCATAGACTATATGCACCAAAACTATCCTTACATCGCATTGGCTATTGTTGTTCTGATTCTGGCTGGAGCGCTCGGCTTCTTTTTCTACCGTCGCAGCCGCAACGCCCGCGCACAGCTCAAGTCTGCCGGGAGGGCTCACTAAACAGTTGACGCCATTAGGTCAGTTTGTTACGGTTAGGGCCGAAATTTGATTGGGGAATTCGCCAACCGTTGAGATCAAAAAAACCAGCCTGCCTCTTAGTTTTTCTTGTCTTCCTGTGTTCTTCCCATTGCAGTTGGTTCCGTGTTAAGCAGACTTCACGTGTACCTGTCAGCGAACAAGCTTTGCCAGCGAAGACGGCCAATCTGGAAGACCTGGCTCGCCTCGTTAACGATGCGGCTCAAGACGTTCAGTCGCTCAAGCTAACGGTCATCTACCAGCTCACCGGGGGATCGATCAACACAGGCCAGATTTCAAATTACCGGGAAACCGATGGCTTCATTCTGCTCAAGAAACCTGAACAGATTCGCTTGATTGGCCAGGCATTTAAGGTGACCGTTTTCGATATGGCCTCGGACGGCAAGGAGTTCCGCATCTATGTGCCGCCAAAGAACAAGTTCATTCATGGGCTGAACAACCAGGAGATCAGGTCTCGCCCCGATATCCCCGTGAACTTGCGCCCGCAGCACATTTTTCAGGCCTTAGCCATCCAGCCGTTGGATCTCCAAAGAGATCGTGATTTCTTGTTTTTGGAGGAAGATCAGGAAGGCAAGCGCAAGTATTACATCCTCAATGTCGTGACCCGGGGCGACAGGTCCATAGCCCTTCAGAGGAAGATCTGGATCGACCGATTCGATTTGAGTCTGACTCGCCAGAAGATGTTCGATGCGGATGGCAAAGTGCTCTCCGATATCGCCTACAGCGACCTCAGAGATTTTGACGGTGGACGCTATCCTGGCATCATCGACTTTAGACGGCCCCAGGAGGACTATTCACTGCGTATTCGCGTTAGCAAGGGCACGATCAATGACTCGCTCCGTCCTGAGCAGTTTGTGCTGGAACAGCCTCCCGGGACCGAATTGATTGATCTTGCCCGAAGCTCCTAGTGAAAGATGAGCACGTCCATCGTCACCGCCAACCTTTTCTACCGGCCTATGCGAACACTGGCCACAATACTGGCTATTGCCCTCGAGGTTGTATTGATCCTGATAGTCGTAGGTCTCACCCGCGGCATGGTGAATGAACAGGCCAGACGCATGGAGGGGCTCGGAGCTGATATTGTGCTGCAGCCGCCTGGATCTTCGTTTCTTCTGGCCACTAGCACTGCGGCGATGTCCGAGAAAATAGCCGATCTGCTGAA
>Ga0075421_100009232_pt1 | contig 12148 bp, 9 predicted proteins | sample SoiMetdeltSBSDD5_FD_75292 | JGI IMG/M metagenome (GOLD analysis project Ga0075421, IMG submission 75292) | Bulk soil microbial communities from a Populus tree surrounding site in Tennessee, USA - Soil MetaG P. deltoides SBSDD5 | ecosystem: Environmental > Terrestrial > Soil > Tree plantation...
GCCTACCTCCGATCGTTCGGGCCGGGCATCGTCATCGTGCTCACCTGGCTTGGGGCCGGCGATGTCGTGGACATGGCCACGGCTGGCGCCAACTACGGATACGCGCTGCTGTGGGTCTTCGTCGTCGCGGTGCTGTTCCGCTTCCTGTTCGTGTCCCTGATTGCGCGATATCAGCTCTGCAACCAGCACGGCGAAGGCGTACTCGACGGGTTGGCACGGCTGCACCCGGTCTATGCGCCCGTTCTCCTGATCGCTGCTGTCGTCATGGGCCACGTCTATGGGTCGTACATGGCGGTCGGCCTGGGCGAGATCGGACGTAACGTGTTCGGGTTCGGTCCTGTGTGGCTGTGGGCGGTCGCGTTCAACGCGACCGCCTACTACGTGGTCTTCTGGTCGAACTATCGGGCACTCGAGTACGTCTTCTACTTCTTTCTTGCGGTGCTGTCCGTGTCGTTCATCGGATCGGCGATCTGGATTGGCTTCAATCCCGGCGATGTCGTTCGGGGTCTCGTCCGCATCGAAATGCCCGAGAGGGCCGGCGTCTACGACCCCGGTCACGTCGCTCTGGCGATGATCGGCGCCGTTGGCGGTTCATTGATGAACCTGGTCTATCCGTACTTCATCGACGAGAAGGGCTGGCGCGGTCCCGAGTACCGACGCGTTCAACTCTACGACTTCGTGCTCGGGGTCACCATGATGCTCGTGCTCAACCTCGCGGTCTGGGTACTCGGCGCCGAGTTGCTGTACCCCGGTCGGCAGGTGCAACACCTTGAAGACCTGCCGAATCTCCTGAGCACGATCCTGGGCGAGGCTGGTCGACTTCTGTTCTATGCGGGCATTTTCGCGGCCGTATATACGTCCGTCGTTGGACATGCCGCCGGCCTCGGCCGCCTGGGCACGCACGCCTGGCTGCGGTGGCAGGCGGGCGCACAGCCGATCTCCACCGACTACCGCAACCATTTCGTCTTCCGGCTGATTGCCTTTATGGTAATGGGGTCGTCGCTGGTGTGGACGCTCCCCGGTATGCCTGGCTTCGTGGCGCTCACGCTCGCCGCCAATAGCGCGCAGGTGGTGCTGCTGCCGCTCCTCGCCGGCGGTCTCTGGTGGATTACCGCGAGCGGTCGGCTGATCGGCGATCAGTACAAGAATCGCTGGTGGGAGAACCTGGTGATGCTCGTGCTCTTCGCGCTCGCGGTCTATTTCGCGATACAGGCTGGCTTTACGGCCATCAGGCAGGCCAGTAACTTCTTCGGGTAACACACGCGCCGCGACACCACGGCCGCGGGCGTCACGTCGCCGCGTGATGCCCGCCGGAGGTTTCTACAGATCTCCCCACCACTGCGCGCCCTGAGCCAGGTGGGCAACGACGACTTCCTTGTCCAGTTCGACACCGGTGCCAGGCTTGTCACTGGCCTTGATGTAGCCCTTCTCGATGTACGAACCGTCCAGCCTAACGACCTTGTCCATCCAGGTCCCGGTACCGGTGACCGTCTCGCCCATCAGATAGTCGCGGATGGTCGTGGCCCACTGCGCCACCTGATAGGTGTGTACCTGGCTGGCGGTATTGTGCGTGCACATCGAGATGCCATATATGCTTGCCAGATCGGCGATGCGCTTCGTCTCCAGGAACCCACCGCTGTTACGAAGATCCGGATTGATGATGTGGCATGCCTGGTTGACGATGAAGGGTCGGAACCCTTCGCGCCGCGCCAGGTTCTCGCCCATCATGATCGTGACGGGCGACGCCGCCATGAGTCGATCCCAGCTCTCGTTGTAGTCGACCATGAGAGGATCTTCCAGAAAGAACGGCTTCACCGGCTCGAGGACTCTCGCGAGTTGTATGGCCGACGCCAGGTCCATTTCCCAGTGGCAGTGACACATGATGTCGTGCTCCCAGCCCACCGCCTCGCGCATGTTCTCGAAGGCCTGCCCGATTCGCCGGAGCTCCATCGTCGTGAGGTGGCGATTGCCGGTGTCTCTCGTGGGATCCAGATACGGAGCGGCACGGCCACCCCCGCGACCCGCACCTGCGGTCGCAGAAGCGGCGCCCGCCTGACCTGCGCCGCCACCTCGTCCCTCGGGCGGCGGCGTGGTCCAAATCGAAGTCGTTCGGAACACACCGACCTTGCTGGCGGTGAAGCCGCTCGGATGCTCCTTGATCATCTGCGCCCATTCGCGGCACGACGCTTTGTCCCACGGGTTTGCTGGACTCGTCGAGCTGTACATGCGGACCCTCTCGCGGAATCGGCCACCGAAGAGGTCCGAGATCGGCACTCCCAACAGCTTGCCGGACAGGTCCCACAACGCCATGTCGATGCCGCTCGCGGCGCGCAAGAGGTTGTGAGCGGATCCATCAGTGCGAGTGCCGGAGAGACTGGGCGCGCCGCGGTCCAGGTTGGTGTAGATGACGTCGATGTCGTGAGGACTCTTGCCGACGAGTCGCGGCTTGATCGCAAGGATCTGGTCGGCGACTGAGACGCCGGGTGAGCCGTAGGCTTCGCCGATGCCATAGGCGCCGTTGTCCGCGACGATGCGCATGAGCGTATAGGTCCGCCCGCCTTGCATCATCATCGTCTGAACGTCCTTGATCTTCGCCCGCGTGCGCTGCAACGCAAACGCCACGGCGCCCGTGCTGCTGCCAAACGCCATCGTCGCGGCGCCGCCGGCGAGCGCGGCCGCGCCGGACCGGAGTGCTTCGCGGCGAGACAATCCTCCTGCTTTGGCCTTCATCGCGGTCATACTGAACCTCCGCTGCGCCTAGTCCGCTGGAGTGGACGAGCAGTGTCTGAAGTTCGTGCTTCAACCTGTCTCAGGGAATCGGAACGGACGGGCCGGGGCCGGAAGACGGTCGGGATCCGGTACGGCCGGCTAGTCGACGGACACGACCCGTCGGATGCGCCGATCGATCGTGACTTCGAAGTCGGAAGGTTGCAGGCCGGCGACGGGACGGGCCCGGGATCGAGCACTTGCCGTCGACCGGAATGAAGTCCCGCACACAGGGACGCGAGCGTCTCTACTTCGGCCTCTCGATGGATTCTACCGAAACGCAGTGGCAGCTACTCGTCTCCGCCCCGACCGCCCTCGCCACCCCGACCGCCGCGACCGCCGCGACCAGGGGGAGCGTCCGGGCCCTTGGTGTAGGTCTGGCGGGAGACCACGGGGGCGCCACCAGCCCCGGGCGTGGATGTCTCAACCACGAGTTTGCCAGTCACGAGCGACAACGTCCGTGTCTGGCGGGCGCCCGCCGCTGTGGTTGTGACAATCACGAGCTTGTCGCCCTCCCAAGCTGCGCGCGATGTTTGCGTTTCCGGGGCGAAGTTGGTCGGAACGGTGTTCTTGGTCTCGGTGCCGTCCAGATTGAAGGTCAGCGTCACCGTAGATGCCCCCTGCGGAAATACGGCGACGAGCTTGTTCGCATCCTGTGTGATTGTGGTCACCTGGTTGGCCCCGCTGAAGCCGCCACCACGCCCCCGCCTGCCGCCGCCTTCACCCTCTTCGCCGCCACGCCCTTCGCCGTCACTCCCAGCTGGTGCTGCGGGGCGATCCGCCGTCCACCTGCCGGAAAAATTCGTCTGCGCCTGTGCCGTCACGATCGCCGCTGATAACACCAGAACGAGCGTCCCCACCCCCACTGCTCGATGCTTCATCGCGATCACTCCTTCGGTACGAGACGTTGCCGGCCCATTCGTGGTCTCCCTTCCTAGCTGTTCATCTGTCGTTCGGCCGCCCTGATGGATGCTGCGATGTAACCGTAGACAAACCCCCAATACGCCTGGCCGCCCGTGTTGTCTCCGGCCGCCTGCACGTTGTGATCCGGGGTGATGTGACCGTCGTACCCGTTCTCGGCGAGCACGAGCACCGCACGCGTGAAGTCCGCCTCTCCCTCGTCCGGCGCCACCTCCGCGTAGTGGTTGCGGTTCCCTTTGATGTTCCGGAAATGAATATTGAACACCTTCTTCCTTGCCGATAGCCAGGTCAGTGGCTCGAAGATGTCCTCCTTGGGATTCGCCATCATCTCGCTCAAGACGCCGAGACATAGATTCAGTCCGTGATACGGGCTGTCCTGGATGGTGACGTACCGCTTCAGGCCATCGGGTGTCGACAGCACCGGAAACACGCCCCGATACCCTTCGTCGGGAACGATGGAGTCGTTCGGATGGTTTGCGATGCGCACCTTGTACTCGTTGGCGACCGGCACCACCCGCTCGAGGAAGTAGGTGAGCCGTTCCCAGTACATGTCCCGCGTGACGATCCCGTACTCGGGAATCACCCCGAGCCTGTCGCTTTGCTCCTTGACGAGTTTGAGGTTGGACGAGGTGTGCGATGTGTCGGCCCGCCCGGGATCGCGCCCGGTCCGCACGTTGCCGAGTATGGACATGAGGTACTTGACGCAAGGGAGCCCGGCTGCTGCTGCGCCCCGGATCATGTTCTGCCACGCTTCGATCTCACGGTCGCGATCCGGACTCTTGCCTTTCAGGATGCCCTGCACTGGCACGTAAGACGTCATGACGCCGATCTTGATTCCGTGCTTGTCCGGCAGTTCGCGAAGCCTCGCAAACTCCTCTGGGGTCGCCTTCATCCGCTGCGGATCAGCAATCTGGATCCCCGCGATGATGCTCTTGACACCGAATCGCTGAATGCGAATGAGGTCGTCTTCGTCGTAGGCGTTGGCGTTCGAGCCGATTTGCAGCAGCAGCGGCTTGCGCCGGCCTGCCGCCGGCCGCGTCTGCGCCTCGAGCGTGGTCGAGCCGCTCAACGGGCCGTCGAGCGCACCGGCGGCCGCCGCAACAACGCCGGCTCCCGAAGTCGTGAGGAACTCTCTGCGATCCATCGGCATCTCCTTCGCGCGAACGCGTGCACACGCTCCGCCGGGTCAGGCGGCCACGGCGCGAGTCTAGCCCCGGCGGACCGACTGCCGTGCTTCAATGTGTCTCATCTGGTCCACACAGGCTGACACACCCGCCGCCGCATCAACGATCGCAGCAGGGCCACAGCGGTTGACGTCGGGGCCAGTGCCGTAGGCGCCAGTCCCGGCCCCATGGTACGGGCGCGGCGATGCGGGCCTCCCCGCATCCCCCGCACACCGCTGATGAGCCGCCTACGCTTCGGCCTTGAGCGCCGCGATGATCGCCTTGATGTAGGCGAGCGCGTAGGTGTGGCCGACCACCGCGCTGCCGTTCGGGCCCTCGATGTCGACCAGGGGCATGTGATCGGGCTGGAGCATGCCGTCGTACCCGACTTCCTTGAACACGCGCGCCATTTTCAGCATGTCCAGATCGCCGTTGTCGATGAAGGTTTCCCGGAAATTGAGAAACCCGCCGTGGATGTTACGGAAGTGAACGTTGTGAATCTTCTTGCGCGTGCCGAACCAGCGGATAATGTCGGGCAGTTCCTCGTTCGGGTTCACGAGCATCTCCGAGATCGTACCAACGCAGAAGTTCAGTCCGTGGTACGGGCTGTCCATGATTGACACGAACTTCTTCAATCCATCGATCATGCCGAGCACCGGTTGGATACCGCGCCACCCCTTCCCCTTTGGCATGCCGGGGTCCTGTGGATGGCACGCGATCTTGACCTTGTATTCGTTGGCGACCGGTACGACCCGCTCGAGGAAGTACGTGAGACGCTCCCAGTACAGCTCTTCGCTGACCACGCCGGCCGGCGTCAGCGGCGGGTCTTGCCTCGCGCCCTGATAGATGAACTCGTTGTAATACGACGCGCCTCTGCCCTGTACGCCCTTGATGGTGACAGGATCTGGCTGACCCGGCTTGGCGACACTGCGGCTCGTGCGCACGACGCCGATGTATGTCATGTTGTACTTCACCGCAGGGATACCCGCCGCGGCGCAATTGCGGATCATCTGACAGATATCCGCGATCTGCCGGTCGCGGTTGGGTCCCGCCAGCAGGATATCGGCCATCGGTTGGATCGAGATGTCGTTCGAGGGAAGCGGCAGCGACGCGAGCTCGATCGAGATGCCATGGTTGGCGGCGAGTTCCTTCTGTTCCTTCAGCAATGGGACCGCCCAGCCCTCGACGCTCGACCCTCCGCCGCCACCGGTGATGTGATTGACGCCGTAGGACGCCAGAAACTTCAGGTTCTCGACGCTGCCACCGCCGCCCGTACCGACCTTGAACAGGACCTGCTGACCGGTACTCCCGGGCACAGCTGCCGAATGCGCTCGCTGTTCGACGACGGTGGCCTCCGCAACTTCAGCGAGAGCGCCGACCGCGACGCCACTGCCGGCCAGACGTACGAATTCACGACGATTCATGTCACACCTCCCGATGCTCGCCGTCACACCCGCGTACCCCACGCACTGCCGCTCACCATCGGCTCACATGTCCGGGTTGGATTCGCGGCCCGGGCGCCTCGTTTCGCAGCGGCGACCCGGGTTGACCTGCTCGTGGTTCGAACGGCTGGTCGGCGCGGGGCGCCCGTGCGAGCACGTCGCTGCGGCCGCCGGCCACACGAGCAGCGTCACGAAGCGATCGGCCCGTGACGTCCGGCTGCCTCATGGACCTCATCCGACGCCCGAGACCGGCGCGAGGCGCAGGTCTGGCGTGAGCTGCCGGGGATCGACCGCAAGGTCCAGAACCGCCGACCCACCCGTGGCGAGCGCGCGTTCAAACGCCGGGGCAAAACCTGCTGTCGTTTCGACGCGCTCGGCATAGGCGCCGAACGCGCGTCCGAGCGCCGCGTAGTCAGGACCACGGAGTACCGAACCAGACACACGCCCTGGGAACTTCCGCTCCTGGTGCATCCGAATGGTGCCGTACGATGAGTTGTTCACCACAAGGACGATGACGCGGGCGCCATACTCCTTTGCCGTCGCCAACTCCTGCGGATACATCAGAAAGTCGCCGTCGCCGGCGACACATACTGACACCCCGCCAGGATTCCTCAGGGCCGCTGCGATTGCAGCGGGCAACCCGTAGCCCATGGCGCCACTGGTCGGCGCGAGTTGGGTCAGTCGCTGCTTGTACGTGAAGAAGCGGTGCACCCAGATCGTGAAGTTCCCCGCGCCGCTCGCCACCGTCGTCGCCCTCGGCACACTCGCAGAGACGTGCCTGATGACCTCGGCTAGATCGACGCCGCGTGGAGGCTCGCTATCTGGAACTGCGCTGAACGCCTCGTGCTCCCGACGCGCGGACCTGGCCCACTCGCGCCACACAGGCGCCGCAATGGGCCCGAGCGTTGCGAGCCGCTCCGCCGTCACCGACGGCGACGCGGCGATCGCCACATCAGCCAGGTAGACGCGATTGAGCTCCAGGGAGTCCGGGTACACGTGCACCAGGCGCATGGCAGGACGAGGCGGCGTCAGGAGCGAGTAGCCCAACGTTGGGATCTCGCTCAGCCTGCAGCCGAGCGAGACGATCAGGTCCGCAGACGTCACGCGCTTCCGCAAGTGTTGGGGCACGCCGACGCTCAGATGACCCACATACTGCGGGTCGTCGTTGTCGATGAGATCCTGCCGGCGAAACGACGCTAGCACCGGCAGCGAGTTCTCGCGCGCGAACCGCCGGAACGCCGCGCAGCCCTCGGCCGACCAGCACGACCCCCCTACTATCAGCAACGGGCGTTCCGCTCTCTGGAGTTCCGAGCGCAGCCGGGACAGGTCGCGATCGCTCGGCGCCGCGAACGAGGGGAAGAACGGTCGTGTGTCTGGCATGGCTGACGATTCTTCGAGCACGTCTTCCGGAAAGGACAGCACCACCGGGCCAGGCCGGCCGGACGTGGCCGTCTCGAACGCACGCAAGACGACGGCTGGAATCTCGTCGGCTCCGTCGACCTCTTCAATCCATTTGGCGATTGGCTGGAACAACTGGCGGTATTCGATCTCCTGAAAGGCCTCGCGACCGCGCATGTGGCGCGGCACCTGCCCTACGCAGAGGATGAGCGGCGTAGCGTCGTGTCGCGCGGTGTGGACGCCGACGCTCGCGTGCGTCGCACCAGGGCCGCGCGTGACGAAGCAGATACCGGGGCGTCCCGTCAGCTTTCCATCCGCTTCCGCCATATTCGACGCTGCACCTTCGTGCTTGGCCACAACGAGATCGATCTCGGGTGTGTCGTAGAACGCGTCGAGCGCGCTGACATAGCTCTCGCCCGGCACGCAAAATACGCGGTCGATGCCGTGCCACCGCAGGGCATCGACCAGAAGACGGCCCCCGGTTCTCATCCTTTCTCCTGACTTCCCGGCTGACATCTGTGCAACTGGCGATGCACCGCTCATTGCGCCGGCTGGGAGGGGCCTTCCGTCTCCGTCACGAAAATGATCGCGCTGATGCTAACCCGCGCCTGCCACCAGTGACCGCCTCTCACGGAACCATCCGGGAGCGAGACGACGCCATGTGCATGGACGACCCCCTGCCCCTGTGCATTGCGGGTGATGCTGCCGAGCAGCGAGACGATCTCAGCTTGCTGATTGAGCTCAATCCGCTTCTGAAGATTGGTGCCGTCGGCCGCGCGCCCGATCTCCGTCCATCCGAACAGGGCCTTGTCGATGGCCCCGATGGCGCTGAAGTAGCCATTTCTGATGTTGTGCTTCTCAGCGAACTCGGTGAGACCCGAGAGGATGTCATCACCTCTTGTCAGGTTCACCCGATAGGTTCGGACGGGTCTTCCGAGGTCGGTCACACGCATCCCCGGTGCGAGGTTAGGCTCGGGGCGCATCCCACGTGGCACATAGCCTTCCGGTGTCGGTGCCGTAGCCGCCGATGCAGCGGGTGGACTCGGCGCGGCAGGCTGCTGAGCAGCCGGACGGGGACTCACCCCAAGGATCGCCGCGAACGAAATCAGGCCAGCCGATAGCGCGACGAACCTGGAGCGGTCACTCATGGTCCCCCCGGGGCGGTTTTCGTGATTCACGTGTCAGGCTGTAGAAGCGTCGTGGTGAAGCCTACCCGCTACTCGGTCGCCTGCGCACTTTTGCGACACTTTGAGACACAACAGCGAACGGTTCCGTCCCATACTCGGCCTTCTACGACGCGATCGGCGGCTGCCGGTTCACCCCTGATAGGTCATTCCGGAGGGAGACTGAGAATGGAACGCCGAGAATTTGCGAAGACACTCGTGACGGGGGCGCTTGGAGCTGCCGCCGGCGTCGCCGTGGGCCGCGGCATCCATCCTACGGAGGCCGCTGCACCCGCGGCGGCCCCTGCACAAGGGAAGAGCAGGCCGGTCCTCATCAAGGTCGGCTGCCAGAGCCGGAACGACACGTCGCAGGCCAGCTGCGAGTTCCTTGCGCGCCACGGCGTCTACCACATGAACCCGGGCAGCATGACCGGCAAGACGTTGGCCGACGTCAAGCGGCAACAGGACGAGGCGTCGAAGTACGGCATCACGGTCATGGCCTACCACCTGACGCTCAGCTCCGGCGCCATTACGGAGCAGAACATCGACAGTCCGAAGGCCCAGATTCTCCTCGCAAGACCCGGGCGTGACCGGGCTATTGAGCAGATTCAGAACGAGATCCGAGTTGCGGGTCAGGCAGGGGTCCAGCGCCTCATGTACAACATGACGATCCTGGGGGTCACGAGAAGCGGCCGGACAGCCGATCCGAATCGCGGGAACGTCAGCTACAGCACCTGGAATCAGGCAGAGGCATACGCTCGCGGGCTCAACAAGGAGCCGACGGTCGCCGGAACCGTGGACGCCGACACGATTTACGAGCGCATCAAGTATTTCCTGGATCGTGTGCTGCCCGTCGCGGAGGAGTTCAAGGTGCGGCTAGGCAATCATATTGCCGACCCACCGCTCCCTGTTGGCTACCGCGGCATCACACGGTGGAACAGCCCGGACGTTGTCGCCGGCATTCGGCGGTACGCGGAGCTTTCCCGCAGCCCGTCACACGGATTCAACCTCTGCCTCGGGTCAACCGCGGAAGGGCTGAAGGACCCGGCCAAAGAAATCCTGGGCGTCGTCGACTACTTGGGTCCTCGCAACCAGATCGTGAACGTGCACATGCGCAACATCAAGGGTGGACTGGGCAACTTCCAGGAAGTCTACGTGGACAACGGTGACATGAACTTCATCCAGGTCATGCGTGCGCTGCATCGCCACGCCTACGACGGAATGGTCATGCCCGACCACGTTCCCCAGCACGCGGCCCCGGGGGCCAGAGACGAGGGCTTCGCGTTCTCGTACGGATACTTCCGCGCGATCCTGCGCATGCTCGAGCTGGAGAACGCGTAGCGCAATCGCCTGTCCAGTCCAAGAGTCGAGTGGGAAGCCCGAGGTCCTGTGCCAGTCAGACCCCCTGGTCGGTGTCCGTACGCATCGGCGTTCGTGAGGCGAAGGACGGCGCCATCGACCGGAAGTTCTCCAGGAGCTGATTCTCGTTCGGGTAGGGCTGCGTTCGATACAACTTCGGAACCAGTCGTGTCGGAACTTGCGGCTCACCGCGAAACCACCGCGAATCGTAGCGGACAAAGGCCATCGTCAACGGGCGCTGGTATTCGGACACGGTCAGTCCGTTCGGCGTCATCGCCGCAGCACCGATCATTTGGCTTACAGAGGGGCGATACGCCGATCACTCGTCTCCGCTGGCGTCGAGAGCGGGCACGATCTGCAGGCCTGATCCCTGACCCCTGAGAGGAACAGACCGAGTGCACGTCGTGCGCGAACGGCGCGTCTCGCGGCCAACCCTTGCTCCGTGGTCACGACCACGGGCGATCGCGATTGGCGACCAGCGAACTGACCGTCCAGCTCGAACCGCCAGGTTGGGAGCAGACCGAGACGTATCTCTAGACTGCCTATGGGTATCCGTTCATTCTCACGATCCATGCGACGGCCTTCGCACTCCCTCTGGCCGACGCGAGCGGCATGGCTGGCGATCACTGTTGGGGCCGTGCTCTTTACGCTCGCCGTCGTACGCAATCTGAGTCGACACGACTCGCTGACCGAATGGCGAGAGACACTCGAGCTCGCAGCCGGCCGGCCCGTCTGGCCGGAATGGTCAGCGTCATGGCCGGATCTACCACCGCCTCCAAAGCGCCGCGATCGGGCGCCGCAAGACCTGCGTGGCGTGTATGCGTACGCGGCGCGCAACAAGGAGTTGTTGCAGCAGATTCCCTGCTATTGCGGATGCGTCCGCGAGGGTCATCGAAGCAACTTGAACTGCTTCGTCAGCGCCTTCAGGCCAGACGGAACACCAATCTGGACGGATCACTCGTTCAGCTGCCCCATGTGCGTGCACATAGCCCGGGAGGCAATGCTCATGTCATCGCAAGGCATGTCGGTGGAGCGGGTTCGACAGGAGATTGATAATCGCTACCGAGCGCTTGGCGACCCGACGAACACCCCGGCACCGAGTCAGTCAAGAGCAGGTCACTAAGAGTAGAGCGGGTCGACAGGAGTCACGCTAGGTTTGGGTGGTTACCACTCTGATCATCACTCGCCCCTTGGGTGGTCCGATGACACGTCACTGATGCGGCTCACCCGAACGCATCGCGGGATCGGTCGAGCCCCGACACGGGCCACCATCCACCTGTGCTTGCTGAAACCCTCGTCGCGCCATCGGAGTCGGCTGTTGAAGGTAACGTCGACGCAATTCGTGGCGCCGGGCGCAACGACGATCGCGTGTCAGCCCGCGGAGCATGGCAATAAACCGGTTCGACGATGACTGGACGAACGCCGGTTGTCTTGTCATTGCGGGCAACTCGGCCGCCCCTTAATCGAAGTGGGTCGTGGACTAGAAGCCATCTCATAAACCTCGCAAGAGAATGAGGCAGCAGGCGAGGTGTAGCATCGCAAGAAAATTCTCGGCGTATCGCTCGTAGCGCACAACGAGCCGCCGAAAATTCTGGAACCAGGCAAAGAGTCGCTCGATCTTTCACCTCCGTCGGTAGCGACGCAGGGGCGACCGTCTTGGGTCGGCGATGTTCGCGTTCTGCGGTGCGGGGCGATCAGTTCCCCGCCACGGCGGGCCAGGTCGGCATCCAGGCGATCCGACTCGTAGGCGTTGTCACCGATGAGACGTACAGGGAACGGTTTGACAAACCGCTGCGCGAGGGTTGCGTGGACCAGGGTAACTTCGTGCGGCGTGGCACTCTCGATGTGAACCGCGACCGGCAGTCCGGGGCGATCGGCGATCGCCATGATCTTCGAGCCCTTCCCGCGCTTCGTCTTGCCCACGCCGGCGCCTCCC
>Ga0075421_100009233_pt1 | contig 12148 bp, 9 predicted proteins | sample SoiMetdeltSBSDD5_FD_75292 | JGI IMG/M metagenome (GOLD analysis project Ga0075421, IMG submission 75292) | Bulk soil microbial communities from a Populus tree surrounding site in Tennessee, USA - Soil MetaG P. deltoides SBSDD5 | ecosystem: Environmental > Terrestrial > Soil > Tree plantation...
GCTTCGGTCGCAGTCGGTGTGCTCTGCCCGCCGACGACGTAGATTGTTTTCCCGATGATCGCCGAGCCAACATTCGCCGCCGCTTGCGGCAGCGCGGGCAGCGCGGTCTTTTCCAACTTGCCCTCTTTCCACCGCAGGCGGAAAACATCAGCGTAATGCCGCGTTCCGTCGGAGCCGCCGACGACGATCACGCCGTCATCAACGCTCACCGCCGCGCCGTAACCGAGCGCGTGGTCGAGTCGCCCGGCGAGCTTCCATTCTTTCGCATTCGGCTCGAGCGCGAGAATCGTGTCGAGCCAGAGCTTTTGCCCGCCGTCCCAGACCGGGACCTTGAAATAACTGCCGCCGATGACGAGCAGCGTGTCGTGGCTCACGCCGGCCATCTGTCCGCCGCTCGCCTGCGGCAGGTCGGGCAGCCGCCGGAAGCTGGTTCGATCTGCATTGTCTTGGGCCATCGCCTCGGTGAAAAGTGAAAGGATGATGAGCGCCAGGACGACCGGCGCGAATTTGAGTTTATCGTTGATCCTGTCCATCGGATTGCTCACCGCTGAATCGAATGAATTTTCTCTTCAAGCTCCGACGCCGCCGGGTGTTGGACGCTTATCCGACCTCGGCCCGGGCGAAGAGTGGTTCGTACAATCCGGCGCCGGTCAGATCGGCGCGCAGTCGCTCGGCTTCGGTTGTGGTCAGGGCTTCCCGGCGCGGCGCGAGACAGGGGCCGCAGTCGATTCCTGTCCAGCCGAGGATCGTCTTGAGCGCGGGAAACAGTGGATAGCGGCAGATCATGAGGATCAATTCATTGACGCGCTCCTGCAGCGTCCGCATCTCGCTCCAACGCCCCTCTTGTCCGAGCCACCACATCTGCATGAACAGTTCGGGGACGATGTTGTAGAAGCTGCCGATGCCGCCATCCGCGCCGAACAGGAGTCCGGCGGCCAGCATCTCGTCGCGCCCGTAAAAAACGACCGCGCCTGCTTGTTTGAGCCGGAGCATCGTATACAGGTCATACTCCGTGAATTTCAACCCGGCGACGTTTGGGATCGCACACAACTCCAGAACCTGATCGGCGGTTTTGACGGCGGGCGCGATTTCGGGAAAGTAGTAGAGCAGCAGGGGAACCTCCGAAGCGCGCGCCAGCGCCTCGTAATAAGCCTTGATCTCGGCGAACGAATATCCTCCCGTGAGCGGCGGCAGCGAGCTGACGGCATGTGCCCCGGCGCGGGCCGCGTGTCCGGCGAGTTCAATGGCTTCCGCCGTCGTATTCGCGCCGACGTGGACGATGACTTGTTTGCCCGGCGGAGAATTCCTGACCGCCGCCTCGACAATCCGTTGGCGCTGCCCGGGCCGTTGCAACATCCCTTCGCCGGTCGAGCCGCAGAGGTAAACGCCGTGAACGCCGGCGGCATAGACGCGCGCCAGCAACTGCTCGAAGGCGGCGGCATTAAAATCACGATCGCCGTCGAGCGGCGTCACCAGCGCAGGAATGATCCCGATAAATGAGCTCACAATTAATTCCTCTTGTCGTCGAATCAGAGCGGGATGATGTTTATTAGCGGCTGCGCCGTGAAGAAGCGGCACAGGTTATCGCAGATCAAATCGCACATCCGGTCGTGTTCCTTGACCGAACGCCCGCTCGCATGCGGCGTGATGATGACGTTCTCCATGTCCCAGAGCGGGCTCTGCGGTGGCAGCGGCTCGGCGGTGAAAACATCCAGCCCCGCGCCCGCCAGGTGCCCGTCTTGTAAGGCTGCGATCAAAGCGGGCGTGTCAATGATGACCCCGCGCGAGAGGTTATAGATGAACGCCCTGCGCTTCATCGCCGCGAGCAGTCTGCGATCGAAGAGGCCTTTGGTTGACTCGTTCGCCGGGCAGACGATGACCACGTGATCGGCCCCGGCCACAGCTCCGGCGATTTGCTCGACGGCGTAAACGCGGCTGGTCAGCGGGTGCGGCCTCGTCGCGTCGGCGCGCACGCCGATGACGTTCATGCCCAGCCCCAGGGCGCGCTTTGCGACTTCGGTTCCGATGTCACCGAGCCCGACGATGCAGACCGTGCCGCCCGTGATTTCGAGATGCTCAGCCTGCCGTTGCCAGCGTTTGCGCGGCTGGTCCTTGATGTAATGGTGCAGGTTGCGCGAGAGCGCGAACATCTGCGCGACCCAGTGCTCGGCGACGGGAACCGACATCACCCCGCGCGCGTTGCACATGACGTAATCCGGCTTCTTCGCCAGCCCCTGACCGGCATACTTCTCATACCCCGCGCTCGGAAGCTGGTGAAACCTGACCGGGCTTTCGAGCAGCGCGCCAACCGGCGGCCAGCCGATCAACGCCGTCGCCGTCATGAGCTTGTCGGCGTAAATCTCTTCGGGCGCGGCCTCGTCAATCCGCTCCCACGTCGCCCGATCGGCCAGCGTTTCGGCGATTCGCGCGAGGTGCGATTCCTCCAGCCCGTTGAGGGCGATGAGCAGGTGATCCTTCATCTCGCTCATTCAGTAATCGCAGCCCGTGATCAGTTCGACGGTGTGATTGTCAATCCAGTCCCAATCAATGTCGACGCCCAGTCCCGGCCCGGCGGGCAAGTGCTGGCAGCCGTCTTCGCGGACTTCGAGCGGATTCCCCTTCAGCCCGAAGCGGAACATCGGGTGGTGAGATTCGAGGAAGCGCGAGAGGCGTGTCGCGCAGCCGACGTGCAGGTTCGCCACGTCGAGCAGCGGCGAGGCGGCGGTGTGAATCTCTAATTCATAGCCCGTCAACTCGCACATGCCCAGGGCTTTCATGATTCCCGTAATCCCGCCCTTGTGGTGAACGTCGCCGCGAATCACGTCGACCGCGCCTGTGGTCAGGTAGTGCGGCAGTTCCGTCAGGCTGACGGTCTCGGCGGCGAGCACCGGCGTCTTGATACTCCGCGAAAGTCTCTTCAATTGCAGGATGTGATGATCGGGCAATGGCTCCTCGAACCACTCGTATTTCAGCTCGTCGAGCTCGTACCCGATCTTGAGCGCGTCTTCAAACGAGAGCACGGCGGAAGAGTCAACCATGAGCGGATAGCCCTCGCCCGCGGCCTCGCGAGCTTTTCTCAGGCGCGGGATGTCGAGCTTCGACCCGCCCGAAAGTTGCAGCTTGATCCCGGCGAAGCCTTGCCGCTTTTTCTTGCGGACTTCCTCCTCAACTTCGTCAACCGTCGTGACCGTCTGCGGCGGGCACGTCGCGTAGAGCGGCACGCGGTCACGATACTTGCCGAGCAGCACGGCGATGGGCAGCCCCGCGACTTTGCCTTTGATGTCCCACAACGCGACGTCCAGGTTCGACCAGACGGCTTCGGTCAGGTTGTAGAGATGCCGCTTCTTCATCCGCAGCCGCTGCCAGATGGCTTCGTGGTTGAGCGGGTCGTGGCCGACGAGGTCGTGGTAGTAAACGTCGTGGACGAAGTAAGCCGAGCCTCTTCCCTGCCCCAGCGGGCAGTAGTCCGAGGTGTAGCCCTCGATGCCTTCGTCCGTGTGCAGCGTCGTCACGGGGAACTCGAAGTATTTCGCGTCGCCCGCGGGGACCGGGCGCGGCGCGTACCACGCTTCGGAGCCGAGCCGGACGCGGCGGGTCGTCATGCCTGTGATTCTCATGCTTCACTCGTCCTGCGGGCGGTTCTCTGTGAGGTTGACGACATTGAGCAGCGGTTCGCCGCCTTTGAGCCGCCGCAGATTCTCGATGAATAGATCGCACAACCGGTCGTTGAGTTTCGCCGACAGCCCGGCGCAATGCGGCGTGATGATCACGTTCGGCATGGCCCACAACGGGCTTTCTTTCGACAGCGGCTCGCGCTCGACGACGTCGAGTCCCGCACCCCCCAGGTGCCCGCTTTCGAGCGCCGCGATCAATGCCGCCTCGTCAGTCACGCTGCCGCGCGAGGCCGTGTAGAAGCACGCGCCCGGCCTCATCGCCGCGAAGACCTCGCGGTCGAAGAGGCGGTCCGTCGCGCGGCCGCCGGGCACGACAGCGGCCACGTGATCGGCTTCAGCGACGGCTTCGGCCAGCGATGTCGAAGCGTGGACGCGCTCGACGATGGAGTGCGGTTTGCCGGCCCGCTTCCGCACGCCGATGACGTTCATCCCGAGGCCCGCGCAGCGCCTCGCCAGCTCCGTTCCCATCCCGCCCAGGCCGACGACGCAGACGGTCGAGCCGGCCAGCTCGCGGTAATGCCAGCGGCGCTGCCAATGCCGGTCGAGTTGATCCTTGAAATGCGCCGGCAGCAGCCGCGCGAGCGCGAACATCATCGCCATGACGTGCTCGGCCAGCGGCGCCGACATGGCGTGACGCGCGCTCGTCATGACGAAACCTTCGCGCGCCTCGAGCCCGGTCCTCAGGTAGGCATCGAATCCGGCGGAGCCGCAGAAGTAGTACCTCACCGGGCTTTCGGCCAGAATCCGTCCGTCGGCCCAGCCGATGACGACCGTGGCGCGGTTCAACTTCTCGCGGAGTTCCACTTCGGGCAGGCTCTGGGCGACGCGCTCCCACGTCGCCCAGGCACCGAGCGTCTCGCCGATGCGCTCAATCTGGCGGTCTTCGAATTGATCGCTGGCGATGAGAACGTGATGCTTCATCTCAAGAGAACTTCTGTTCGGCTTCCTTGAACCGCAGGTGCAACGCGCGCTCCCGGCGGTGCGGGACGAACAGACGCATCTGATGCACATCAGTTCTACAATTCTCGACGCTTCCTCTTCTCCGCAATGTATCGCGCGCTCCGGACGGCCAGCGCGGCGATCGTCAACGTCGGATTCTTCTCTGAGAAAGTCGTGAAGCAACTGCCGTCAACGACGAACAGGTTTTTGATCTCGTGCGACTGGCAGTAGGAATTCAATACCGAAGTCTTCGGGTCTTTGCCCATCCGGCAGGTCCCGACTTCGTGGCTGGCGAAACCGCCCGGCTTGTCGTCGCGGTTGATCACCACCTCAACGCCGCACGTGTCCAGAACCTCCGCCACGCTCTCGCGCATGTCCTGGTAAAGCTTGAGGTCGTTCTCGCCCCAGTTGAATTGGACGATCGGAATGGGGATGCCGAGCTGGTCAACCTTCTTCGGGTCAACCGTGACGCGGTTGCCGGCGCGGTGTTCAACCTTGCCCCAGGCGCCGACCTGGAACATGGCCGGCTGCAATTCGCGGACGCGGCGCTTGTAATTCGATCCGAATCCGGCGACCGATTTCGCGTGATGCGGCCATTGCCAGCTCGCGTAATTCATCTGCATCCCCCAACCGCCAATGTAATCTTTCTTGCCTCGCCGATGGTTGAAGCGCGGGATGTAGGCGTGGTCGGTCGCGCCGTCACCGGTGAATGTGTCTTGGCCGATGAGCTCTTTCAGGTAACCCGTGGCGCCCGTGGTGATGTGACCGCCCAGGTACCGCCCGACCATGTCGTTCGAGTTGGCCAGACCGTTCGGGTATTTCTCGCAGGCGGAATTGAGCAGCAGACGCGGCGATTCGACGGCGGCACCGCAGACGACGATGAGGCGCGCACGAATCTCTTCCTCCTTGCCCGTCGTGCGGTTAATCACCGAGACGCCGGAAGCCAGGCCGTCTTTGTCCACCAGGATTTTCCTCACCGGAGAATTCAGCCGCAGCGTCAGCTTACCGGTGGCCATCGCTTCGGGGATGACCGTCACGTCGCTGGACCAGACCGCGCGCACGTCGCACACGTCCATGCAATGGCCGCAGTAATGACAAGCCCCGCGGCCTTTCTGACTTTTCAAGAGTACGGCTTTGCGTACGGGAATCAGTCTGACCCCGTTCTGCGCCAACTTCTTCTGCGCGATGGTTTCGGAACAGCGCAGGCGCGGCGATTCGGCCACGAAATCGCCGTCGGGCAGTTGCGGCAGATTTTCGCGCGTGCCGAAGACGTGCATCTCGCGCTCGACCTGGCTGTAGAACGGCGCCAGCTCTTGGTAACCGAGCGGCCAGTCTTCCTCGATGCCCTGCAGCGAGCGCTCCTGGAAATCGTCAGGCGAGAAGCGGAGGCAGACCGCGTTCCAGTGAAAGGTGCGCCCGCCGAGCGTGCGAATGCGGTCAACCGAGATTCTGTCGCCCTGATATTCGATGGCGTTCCGGATGTTGTCGCCGTAAAGCGAAGCCTGTTTGAAAAGCCCGAAGCCGCGCTTCGGCAAATCGTAAGGCCAATCGTGAATGTATAGGTCTTCGAGCCGGCCTTTGTTTCCGGCTTCGATGAGGACCGTGTCCGCGCCGGCGGCGGTCAGTTCCTTGGCCATAAAGCCGCCGGCAGCCCCGGAGCCGATGACGCAGACGTCGTGGATTCTCTTTTTGGCGATTTGCATGTCTCCTGCTTAGCTTTCGTTATGATTTCTGCTGAAGGAAGACGTAGACACCTTTCTTGTTCGACGTCACGATGTCAGGCAACTTGTCTCGGTTAATGTCGGCGATGACGAACTGCGTGCCCACGCCCGAATCGTTGTCAATCTCGTGCTTGACCCAGCGGATCTCCCGGCCTGTGCGTTGAAGCTCGAACCAGACGACCACCGCCGGGTCGCCGGGATTGACGTCGCCCGTCGGCCCGTGCGCCCAGAACCTTTTGCCGGTGACGATGTCTTTCAACCCGTCGCCGTTGATGTCCGCCAGTTCCAACGAGTGTGATTGCGAAAAGCTGCCGTCAATCGTCCGCGTGACAAACTGTCCGCCTGCCTGCTGTTCGTGCCACCAGACGCCGACCTTGTGCGCCGAGCTGCTGATGACGTCGTTGCGGCCGTCATGATTCACGTCGTAAACCTGCATCTGCGCGCAATCGTCTCCGAGGTCGGTCGGGACGAATTTCCAGTTCGCCCGGCGCGGGTCGGCCGGGGCTTCCCAATAACCGGCGCGGATGATCACGTCGTTGCGCCCGTCGCCGTTGATGTCGCCGACGCCGAGGCCATGCGAGTAACGGAAGACTCCGCCGTCTTTCGCCTGCTCCTTGGTAAACTTCTCGCTGATCGTGTGAGCGGCGAACTCGGCGTTCGGGTCTTGGTTCGGTTCGTACCAGGCCATCTGCGAATCGTCGAACGGGAAGATTAGTACGGGGTTGTGGCCGGCCCCGGAGAGCGTCGCGAAGGCCGGGCTTTCGTTGCAGGCGTTGCGGAACAGCGTGTGCGCGGGCCAATGGCCCGGCTTGCCTCTTGGGTTTTCGTGCCAGACGACCGGGTGCGTGCCGGGCATGTCAACACGTATCTGGTCGGGCCACCCGTCATGGTTGATGTCGACGGCGAAGTTGACGAAGCTGTTGCTGTACGCTTTCGCCGCGTCGAATTGCTTCGGGGCTTGAATTTCGCGCGGCGCCCAGCCCGGGGCCTCGTACCACAGATTGCCCGCGATGATGTCGGTCTTGCCGTCGCGGTTGACGTCGGCGACCGCGACGCCTTCCGAGCGGAATTCATGGTCGAGCGTGATCTTTTTGAACCGAACCTCTCTCGGCGCTTTTTGCGAACCGGCCCGGGCGTAAAGTTTTTGCGCCGCCGGCAAGGCCGTCAACGCAAAACCGAGAGCCAGAGCCCCGGGCAGGAGCAGGAGCGACAGAGTGGCAGGGCCCGTCAGATGGGGTTTCTTCGTCATGATATTCGTTCTCCGCTGCCGGCCGTCACTGGCCGGGAAACAGGTCTCGTTTGGTCGGCAGTTTGAGCACATCCTTCTCGCTCATCCGCACGTGCAGCACCTGCCGCCAGAGGTGCGGAATGAAGATGTGCAGCTGCCCCTGGTCGGCCAGCACGTCTGAATAGGTTAGCACGTACTGCTCGTTACCGAAGAGCGGACGGCTGGTCGTCGTGCTGGTCACGGCCAGGAGACGTGGCTCGCCCCACGTCAGGCCATCATCCTTCGAGAGCGAGACCCAGAGCTCGGAGCGGTCGTCGCGGTTGAAGCCGCCCCCGCCGTGCCGGTTGTGATGCAGCGCGATCAGCGTCTTGCCGTCCGAGAGCTTCTGGATCATCGGCGGCGCGTCGGGATGGACGATGTGCGTTGGGCGTGGCTCACTCCAGGTTTTGCCGTCATCTGCGCTGCGCAGTTGCCAGACGTGGCCTTCCTGCGTGCGCGCGAACAAGACCACTTTCCCATTGCCGAGGGCGAGCGGCCGGCCTTCGTCCATGCGGTTCGCGGGTTTCCACTGCCAGCCTGCGGGACGCTTGCCCGGCAGCAGCTCCCAGGTCTTGCCCTGGTCCGTGCTGCGCAGGATGTAGAGCTGCGTGTGCAGCGGCTTCTGATTCCAGTCCGCCGCGTGTGGCGCGAGCAGCCATGTCCCTTTGTCCGTCTCGGTCATGTTGATGCACCACATGCCTTGAAAGCCGGGATCGTTCACCGGCTTGATGCGCGTCATCTTCGACCAGCTCCATCCGTCGTCGTCCGAGTAGCGGAAGCCGATCCCGGCGTTCTCGTGACCGTTGAAGTCATCGGGGGCGGGTTCGGTGCTGAACATATAAATCCGCTTCGACCCCCTCGGCACAAGCGGAACCCAGGCGTGCTGATTGTACGCGATGTCGGTCGAAAGATACGGCCCCTGCCACGTCTGCCCCTTGTCCTTCGAGCGATAGAGCAGGATGTCGTTCACTTTATCAGTCGCAGGAGTGCTGCCGTAATGCCACTTGCCGGAGATCATCGTCAGCAGGTACTCGCCCTGCGGCGTGATCAGCGGGCGCGGGCAATCTACGTAAACGGTCGGGTCGACACCCTTCCCTTGGAACCTTGTCACCTTGCCCAAACTTAGGTCAGGTTGCGGGAAGCGATGGATGACGCGCACGTCCACCCAGTCAGGCATGGCCACGCCAATCTCGGCGTGGTTCTTCAATCCTTTTGGCAGCGAGTTGACGGCGACCGGGACACCGCCGATCTGCATCCGCGTGTAAGGCACGAGGTCGGAGATGTCGGACTGCACGCCGCCTCTCGTCAGGTCAAGCTTCAGGTAATCGAGATACGTTTTCGACTTGGATTGCGTCCGCGCGACACACACCGGGACGGCGGCGAGTAGCCCTAGAAAAATGACTGCCGGCAGTCTCTTCATCATCCCTCCGGAAATAAGTTGAAGAATGTGTCCAAATCGGTAGCGCGGTTTCAGCCCTCGAAGAGGGCGGCAGCCCGCTGCTGCGGGCTAATATCCCTCGTTGATCTGTGCACAGCCTTCAAATGAATTAGTCGTCCGCGAAAAGCTCGGGAATCATGCGCCGCGCCACCGGGCGCAAGGCGGCGGCTTCTGTCTCATCTACCCCGCGGTAAGGCCAGCGCAGCCGCGTGCCGACCGGCGCCCAGTTGCCAACCGCCGCCAGCAGCTTGTCGAGCGCCTGGTTCGAGGCCCCGTATTTTTCCCGGAACGGCAGAAGGTGATCGTTCATGAATTTTCGGATGCGCCCCTCGATGTCGAGCGCCGCCGCCAGGTTAGTCTTCATCAATTCGTTCCACCGCTGCGCGCCGCGTGGTTGCAGGCACGCGACGTTCGAGTAAGCGCCGTGCGCGCCTTGCGCGAAGCCGCTGGCCAGAAGGTGGCCCGGCACGAAAACCGACAGGCGGGGGAGCAACGGGCCCATGGCCGCGTACCAATCTTCGTCGCCGCCCGCGACCTTAACGCCGGCGAGCGGCGGGACGGCCTCGCACAGCGAGGCCAATTCGCGCGGCTGCAAGACACGTTTGGCGTGCGGCGGGTTATAAAGCACAAGCGGCGCCAGGGCGACGGCTTCGGCGACGCGTTGCAAAAAGGCAGTCGCCTCTGCCAGAGTCACCGGCGACCAGTCGGGCAGGATGACCTGAATCGCGCCGGGCTTGAGCTCGGCGGCGCGGCGCGCCCTGTCGAGCGCGATTTGCGCGCTCATAAAACTCGCGCCGATCTGAAACGCCATTCCCGCACGCTCGCACTTCTCGGCGAGCAGTTGACTGATGCGGTCGAACTCGTCTTCGCCCTGCGCGTAAAACTCGCCGGCGGTGCCGTTGGAATAAATGCCGTCGACTTCGGCGGCGATCAGGTAATCAATCTCGTCCGACAGCTTTGCGTAATTGATGCTCTCGTCGTCGTTGATCGGGATGAGCAGCGTCGCCCACGTCCCGCGAATCTCCCGCCCGGTGAGTGGTTTCATGTCAGAGCTGCCCGCCTGTCTTGCCTCTTTCGCCGGTTTCCGCGGCAGGTCGTCATGCTTGCCGACAATACGATCGGCACGACAACGCCGCCCGCGAACAGTCTGCCGCATAACCCGATTGATCGCATGAAGAATTGCCCTCCGCAAATTGGCGCGCCCGCCCCCCTCGCGGGCAGGCTTGCCGAGTACTTCTATTCTACCGCCGTGCGCCTCCCCGCACATCTCGCGGGCGCGCCGCCTGGGTTTTCAAAGTTTGCCCTCACGCGCCCACTCCGCCATGATCTTCGCCCGATACGCCTCCGCCCGCTCTACGTCTTCCCGCGCGGCGGCGGAGTAATAGATGAGGCCGAGCGCCTGGCGCGTGCGGCCGCTGTGATTGCTGTCGGCGCGGTGAATCGTCAGCGCGTGATGCGCGAGCACGTCGCCCGGCCCGGCGGTCATCGCCGCTTCGCGCCGTCGGTCTTCGTCGCCGTAATCGGAGACGCCCTGCGAGAAGCCGAGTGTGTCGGTGCGCGCGTGCGGCCGCAAGCCGCGCCGGTGTGAGCCGGTGACGTAGCGGACACAGCCGTTGGTGGCGTCCACTTCGTCGAGCGCCAGCCATATGGTCACGGCCTCGTTCGGTTCGAGCATGAAGTAATAGCCGTCCTGATGCGGCGGCGTCGGCCGACTCACGCCCGGCGGCTTATTGAACCATTGCAGATTCTTGCCGACGACCGCGCCGCCCATGAGCGCCTCGGCCAGTTTGACGAAGCGGTCGGAGTGGAAGAACCGACTGAACCACTCGTCGTAGTGAGACATCCGTTGCAGTTGCTTGAGCGTTTCGGGGCGGCCTTTCACCTCGTAGAAGACCTCGCTCGCGGGAAGGCGCGGCGCAACCTCCGAGACGTAGCGGTCAATCTCGCGGCGCAACTCGGCCACCTCGTCGGGCGAGATAAACCCGCGCAGAGCGACGAAACCCTCTTCATCGAAGCCTCGTTTCAAATCCTGATTCAACTCTGTTGGCGATCTCATTCGCTACTTTCGCTCGAGACTGTCTTTGCCGTCTGTCAGCCATTCGAGGTTGAAGCGCGCGAGCGTGAGGTATCTCGTCCTCGTCGAAACGCCGTCGAATCCGCCGCGTTCGTAGAAACAAAAGATCGCGCCGCTTTGCAGGTCGACGGCCAAATCGGCGTACCCGGCCACTCCCGGATCCAGCGCCTTTTTCACCGGCCAGGTTCGCGCTTCGTCATAGCTCAGCTTGAGCGTCAGGTTTTGGCGATCAGCGTTCGTCCTCGCCTTGCCTTCCACTGACCCTTGCAGTCTCTTCGAATGCAGATTGTCCGGGTTGACGAACAGAATCCGGCCCTTGCCCCCGTTCGTCTTCCCGCTGATTCGGAGAATGCCGCCGAGACAGATGGGTTCGGGTAAGGCCTGGTCAAAGGTCGGAGTCGTCCACCCCCGGGCCCCGTCCCGGCTGACGGAGACGGCGCGGCGGTGCGCGGCTGACTCGCTGCGCATATTCAACAGGACGCGGCCGTCGGCAAGTTCGACGGCGGTCGTCTCGCTCGGGTAGACGAGGTCTTCGGAATGCCGCGCCACGAATTCGCCGCGCTTCCAGGTCTTTCCCTGATCGTCGCTGAAGATCACCGAGACCCACGACGGGCGATGCGCATGCCCCCCCGTGCCGTCCGAGAGCCAGACCGGGACGAGCAGCCGACCGTTGCGGAGTTGAATCCCGTGCCCCGGCCCGGTGGCCAGCACTTTCCAATCATATTCGGGGCGGAACTGCTCGAACGTCGAAGTGATCTCCACCGGCTTTGAGAAGTTCAGCCCGTCGTCGTCGCTGCGCATGTAAAAACAGCGCGCGTATTCGAGGCAGAAAAGGAAATGGGTGGCGCCGCTCCGCTGATCGGCGATGGCGACCGGGTTGTTGTAAGTCACATCGTTCGGGTCGGCGAGCTTCTGCGCGAGCGCGACGGGGTTCTTGCTCTTCGGGCCCTCGACGTTGGCGATCTGGCGCGGGGCGTCCCACGCCTTGCTGCCTTCGCGGCCGCGCCGCAGCAAAATATCAATCGTGTTCCAATC
>Ga0075421_100009235_pt1 | contig 12148 bp, 11 predicted proteins | sample SoiMetdeltSBSDD5_FD_75292 | JGI IMG/M metagenome (GOLD analysis project Ga0075421, IMG submission 75292) | Bulk soil microbial communities from a Populus tree surrounding site in Tennessee, USA - Soil MetaG P. deltoides SBSDD5 | ecosystem: Environmental > Terrestrial > Soil > Tree plantation...
TAAGCCGTCCGGCCGGCCCATTCGACCCGTTTCTTGTGGGCTTCGGCGAGATTGTACACATCGGCGACCGGCAGCCTTGTCCCGCCGCGACGCGGAGAGCCAGTCATCGGCTTCGCACGGGCCCCCCATGATATCCCGGATCGTTCCGGCATATGGCAATCCACGCGTGGCAGGAGTGCGTTGCGCCGCCGTAGGTCATGCTGTCTCGGCCCCCTGCGGAAGCTCGGCACCTTCGCAGCCAGCCTTCCTCACCCTCTTGGCGCAGCCAATGGAGAACACCCGAGCAGGGCCCGGTCACCGACCGGGAGGCTTGGGCGACCGCATCGGCCACGGCGGGGAATGGCCGGACCCATGCCACGGCCAGGACGATCGCCAGTCCGAGCGCCTGGACAGGCCGGCGTCCGCGAAACATAGGCATCTCGCTGGAGGGCTTGCCGCGGGCTTGCAGCACAGATGAGGCCGGGGTGCAACGCACGGCGGATTTTCCTGTCGGCACTCCAGTCGTGGCCCTTGCGATCAGAGCCAAACGGGAGAAAGGATTGATGGTTGCCCGCAAAATTTGGGTGGGGTTTCTACATGGCATTGCGCAATCACATGTCCGCTGTTGCGGTGGGCGCCGGTCTCTTTTTCGCTGGCTTCTCGCAAGCAGCGGTCGCTGACGGGATGCCCTCGCGGGGGTATGTCGCGGCTCCGGAGCGGTCATGGTCGCTCGAGGTCGGCGCCAGGTATTGGTACAGCATCGGATCGAACTCCTACGACTACTTTGACACCACTGGAACACTGCTTGTTTCGCGGCTGTCCTATGAGGACACCAGTGCGCACTCCGGCGAAGCCTTCTTCCGTCTCGATCACAAGAGCGGGCTGTTCGTGAAGGGTTTCCTGGGCGCGGGCACGATCGTGGACGGTACGCTGTTCGATGAGGATTTCCCGCCGGTCATTGCCCCCTACTCCAGGACCTCGAGCGCGCTTGAGGGCAACCTGCGATATTTGACGGTCGACCTGGGCTACACCTTTTTCGATTCAACGCAGCGCGGACGCGACAGTGTGAAGGATGGGCCAAGCGCCCGCACCGGCGTGCGGCTTGGCGGCTTCGTCGGCTACAACTACTGGCACGAGAAGGTCGACGCGTTCGGCTGCACGCAGTTGGCGACGAACCCGGCCATCTGCGTCCCTGGCGCCGTATTGCCCAGCGACAAGGTCATCACGGAGAAGGACACTTGGAGGTCTTTCCGCGCAGGCCTGGTCTCGGATGTCATGTTGACCGACCGGCTGAAGCTCACCGGCGAGGCGGCCTATCTGGTTACGGATCAGAAGGCGCTCGACATTCACTACTTTACCTTCGGCCCCGATCCGGCGAAGGGCGACGGGTGGGGCTATCAGCTGGAGGCAATCCTTGCCTACGACGTGACGAGCAACTTCAACGTCGGCGTCGGTGGTCGCTGGTGGCACCTGGAGACCGATGCGCGAGACGCATTCAATCAGGTGCTCAAGTACGATACGGACCGATACGGCGTATTCGTTCAAGGCAGCCTGAAGCTCAACTGAGAGACGGTATCGGAAACGGATTTCGGGCCCGGCGAACGCTGGGTCCTAAATCCGCACGCCGCCGCGGGCCTCCAGCAGCGCCCCCGACAAAGCCCGCGCGAGATCGCGACGCTCGTCGTCCGTCAGGAACCTGCCGAAGACCTGCTCTCTGCCCTCGCAGACGATCCCGAGGTCCGTGCGCCCATCCCCGCGCCGGCGCAGGCTGACACGGGCCCAGTAAGGGTTGCACTCGAACTGCTCGCGCCGGCCCGAGGGATGCACGCGCGTCCAGGTCAGCCGGAATGCGTCGAGCTCCAAGGTCTCGTAGAGTCGCCCTGAGCGGTAGTTGAGCCGAAACGCCAGGTAGATCAGCGCGACGTCGAGCCCGAGGAACCCCGCCACCGGCCAGGCGCCAGCCATGTAGAAGAGGACCCCGGTGACGAAGCTGACCGCGCAGATCGCTGTCATCAGCACCAGGAAGCCCGCAGGTCCCAGGGAGCGATGCGGCGTGAGCACGGCGCGAAACTGGCCGCCCGGCTCCGCTTGCGCTTGCTCCTGCTTTTCGGTCATGACTGCACTCTAGCAACGCAACGAGCCCTCGCGAAGCCCCGATGCCCAAGGCCGTCCGACCCGGGCCCACGCCCAAAAGCGCGCCCGGGCGCGCAGCCGGAAGCAAGGCCCAGGCAAGGGCCAAGAGCAGCCCGAAGCGCAGGCCCAAGGCTTCACCGGAGCGGGTGGCCGAGATCTTCCGCCGTCTCCGCGACGCCAACCCCGAGCCCAAAGGCGAGCTCGAATACAAGAACCCCTACACGCTCCTCGTTGCGGTCGTTCTGTCGGCGCAGGCCACGGATGCCGGCGTGAACAAGGCGACGCGCGGGCTGTTCGCCGTCGCCGACACGCCCAAGAAGATGCTGGAGCTGGGCCTTGCCGAGGTCGAAAGCCGCATCAAGACCATCGGCCTCTACCGCAACAAGGCCAGGAACGTCATCGCCCTTTCCGAGAAGCTTCTGGCCGAGCACGGGGGGAGGGTTCCGCGCGACCGCGAGGCGCTGGAGGCCCTGCCGGGCGTCGGCCGCAAGACTGCCAACGTGGTGCTCAATATCGCCTTCGGCGAGCCGACGCTGGCCGTCGATACGCACGTCTTCCGCGTGGCCCACCGCCTGGGATTGGCCTCCGGCAAGACGCCGCTCGATGTCGAGAAGGGCTTGCTCAAAGTGATCCCGGAGGCTTATCTGCAGCACGCTCACCACTGGCTGATCCTGCACGGCCGCTACATCTGCCAGGCACGCAGGCCCAAGTGCGATGCCTGCGTCGTCTGCGACCTGTGCGTCTCGCCCGACAAGTGGTTCGACTGCGGCCCGCCCAAAGGCGCCGCACAAGGAGGGATTGCGTCATGACGGTTGCCAAAGGCCGGGAGTTCCTGAGCATTCCCGGGCCGACCAACGTCCCCGATGCCGTGCTGGCAGCCATGCAGCGTCCGGCCATCGACATCTACTCGGGCGAAATGATCGGCGTCACCGACAGCCTCCTGGCCGACCTCAAGTCGCTCTTCGCCACGGCCGGCCGCACCTACATCTATGCCGCCAATGGCCACGGCGGCTGGGAGGCCGCCTTCTCCAACGTGCTCTCCCGGGGCGATACGGTGCTGGTGCTGGAGAGCGGGCGCTTCGCCATCGGCTGGGGCGAAATGGCCCGGATGATGGGCGTCGAGGTCGAGATTCTGAAGGGCGACTGGCGCCGTGCCGTGGACCCCGCGGCCCTCGAGGAGCGCCTGAAGCGCGACAAGAGCCACACGATCAAGGCCGTGATGGTCGTGCAGATCGATACGGCCTCCGGCGTCATCAACGACATCGCCGCCGTCCGCAAGGCCATGGACGCGGCCGGGCACCCGGCCCTGCTGATGGTCGACTGCGTCGCCTCCCTCGGCTGCGTGCCCTTCGACATGGACGGCTGGGGCGTCGACGTCGCCATGTCCGGCTCCCAGAAGGGTCTCATGACGCCGCCCGGCCTTGCCTTCGTCGCCGCCAACGAGAAAGCGCGCAAGGTGCACAAGACCGCCGGCCTGCGCACGATGTACTGGGACTGGACCTTCCGCGAAGGCGAGATCCACTATCAGAAGTATTGCGGCACGCCGCCGGAGCATCTGCTGTTCGGCCTGCGCAAGGCCGTCGACATGCTGAAGGAGGAAGGCCTGCCGAACGCCTTCCGCCGGCACGCGCTGCTGGCCGAGGCGACACGGTCTGCCATCGCCAAGTGGGCCGAGGGCCAAGTGATCGCCATGAACGTCACCAACCCAGCCGAGCGCGCCGATTCCATCACCTGCATTCTCATGCAGGGCCGCGACCCGCAGCCGCTGCTGGACTACGCACGCGACAAGTGCGGCGTGATCCTCGGCGTCGGCCTCGGCGATCTCGGCGGCAAGGCCTTCCGCATCGCCCATATGGGCCACTGCAACGCGCCGATGGTGCTCGGCACCCTCGGCGCCGTCGAGATGGGCCTCAAGGCGCTGGGCATCCCCCACGGTTCCGGCGGCGTGCAGGCCGCCGTCGAGTACCTGGGCCGCGAAGTGGCGGCGTGACCTGGCCGAGTCACGGCTCCGCCCCGGGGCGCCAAGCGCGCCGAGCCGGAACCCTGGACCGCGAGGATTGGGGTAGCTCAGTCTGGGCTCGAAGCGTGTTCCCGTTCGGGAATATCAATGCTCGCGTTGTCTTGAAAAAGCTACCGCCCGGGAACATTGGCCCGTGGAAATGCGCAAAAGCTCCCGATCGGTAACATTCGTCTCGGTTTCTCAGAGTTTGGCTTTAGATGTTCCCGAACGGGAACATGTTCGCGAAGGTTTTGCCTGCCGTTCCGGATTTGTAACTCGTCGAGACACGCCTTTTGCGTCGCAGTCTCAAACCATTCATGGTGTGTTTCGTAGCGGGGGACGGTGACTGGACGAGGAGGATTTTTCTACGGCTTGACCGGCGCGCACGATTCTGTCGCGGAATTGCTAGTGTTTCATTGGTGTGGGTAGGTGCGTAAGACACCCGTCAACGCTCTGCGTGGCGGGTGTTTTTTTGTTTCCGTAGTGTCTGTGTGAGCCGCCGGGCGCAACCTCGGAACGGGCGCAAGCAAGCCCGCTCCAAGCGGGCTTTTTTTATTGAGCTCACCACATGGATCCCTTTGGGTGGGTCGTGCTTCTCTTTGCTGTCGCAGCTGTGTTGCGGGCGATCGCCGCTATCCTCCGAGCATTACTTGAGCTGCACAAGGCTATTGTGAAGCCGGCTCGAAAAATGCGCCAAGGAACCCCTCGGCGCTAGTCGTCGCTAAGCGCACAAGAAAGTGCGCTAGCCTTTCCGAGACAAGGCTCTCTTTCCCTACCAGGCGGGGCGTTGGCTAAACGAGTTGGGCGCGTCTTAGTAAAGAAGAGTGCCGTTTCCTTTACTAAGCTGCGGGCCAAGGAACACGCGCTTTACTAACGAAAAGGGCCGGGCCGCACCTCGGGCCCAGCCCCCTTGCATCTCTCCCAACCGTCGTCAGCCCAGATGGCTGATGAACTTCGTCTGCATGTAGACGGTGAGGCCCTCGGCGCCACCCTCGTGGCCGTAGCCGGAGTCCTTGATGCCGCCGAACGGCGTCTCCGGCAGCGCAATGCCGAAGTGGTTGATCGTCACCATCCCCGCCTCCAGCGCGTCCGCCACCTTGGCTGCGGTCTTGGCATCCTTGGTGAAGGCGTAGCTGGCGAGCCCGAAGGGCAGCTTGTTGGCCCGCTCGAGCATGTCGTCGGTCTCCTTGAAGCGCAGCATCACGGCGACCGGGCCAAACGGCTCCTCGTTCATGATGCGCGCGCTCTCGGGCACATCGGTCAGCACCGTGGGCTGGAAGAAGTTGCCCTGGTTGCCGATCCGCTTGCCGCCCGTGGCCACCTTCGCGCCCTTGTCCTGCGCGTCGGCGACGAACGCCTCGATGGCGTTGACGCGGCGCGGATTGGCGAGCGGGCCCATCTTGCTCTCGGGATCGAGGCCGTCACCCACCTTCACGCCCTTGGCGATGTCGGTGAACTGGCCGACGAACTTGTCGTAGACCTTGTCGTGCACGAAGAAACGGGTGGGAGACACGCAGACCTGGCCGGCGTTGCGGTATTTCATGGCGCCCATGAGCTTGGCGGCGCCGTCGACGTCGGCATCGTCGAACACCAGCACCGGCGAGTGGCCGCCGAGTTCCATGGTCGCGCGCTTCATGTGGCTGGCGGCCAGCGCGTTGAGATGCTTGCCGACCGGCACCGAGCCCGTAAACGAGATCTTGCGGATGATCGGGCTGGGGATCAGGTACTCGGAAATCTCGGCCGGCACGCCGTACACGAGATTGATCACGCCCGGGGGCACGCCGGCGTCGTGGAAGCACTTGACGAGGCCGATGGGCGAGCCCGGCGTCTCCTCGGGGCACTTGATGATGATCGAGCAGCCCGCGGCGAGCGCCGCCGCAATCTTGCGCACTGCCTGCGTGATTGGGAAGTTCCAGGGCGCGAAGCCGGCCACCGGGCCGATCGGCTCCAGGATTACCATGTTGCGCACGCCGTCGGCACGGGCCGGGATGATGCGCCCGTAGGCGCGCTGACCCTCGCCGGCGAACCAGTCGATGATGTCGGCGCCGCTCATGATCTCGAGCTTCGCCTCGGCAACGATCTTGCCCTGCTCCTGGGTGAGTACCTTGGCGATGTCGTCCGCGCGCGTGCGCAAGAGGTCGGCCGCCTTGCGCAGGATTTTGCCGCGCTCGAACGCCGACACCTTGCGCCACGTCTTGAAGCCCTTGTCGACCGCGGCCAGCGCCTTGTCGAGATCGCCCCTGGAGACATGGCCGAGCTCGCCGATGGCCTTGCTGTTGGCGGGGTTGATCACATCCTGCTTCTTGGCACCCGTGGGCTTGACCCAGTTGCCGTCGATATAGTGCTCGAGCGCGGTGTACATGCGTTTGCATCCTTCTGCGGTCATCAGGGAGATGGCGGCTCGACCAGCGCCGGATCGGGCCCGCCCAGGCGGGACAAAAACGCCCGCCCGCACTGCGGCGCCCGCGCGGTCGTCGGGCTACCCAACTGTATATAACGCCCTGCCCGCCCTGGCCAGCGCCACCCGCGCGGCCCGTCCCGCGCCACGCTTCCTCGTTCCGAGCTTGTCGAGGGACGGCCGCACGCGGCCCGCTCGTGGTTCGACAGGCTCACCACGAGGTTTTCGTTTCTTCCCGAGCCGCGTGCTCGCCCCGGTTCCGTTCCGCGCCGCGCTGCCTCGCCCAAGCCCGTCGAGGGACGGCCACGCGCGGCCCGCAAACAGCTCTAGACGGCGGGCCGCTCGTCGCAGGTTGAGGGTTCGCCCTGGCGCCAGCCTTGGGCGTTCCACCGCTGGTCCATCCCGAGGGGGCCATCCTCGTAGGGGGGCTCCCGGTTCATCCCGGCGAGGTAGAACTCGTAGCAGTTGGCGCTGGTCTTGATCGCGGTCCAGCAGCCGCCGTTCAGCGACACCTGGTTCTGGCCTGTGTCATAGAAGGTGCAGAACACGTGGCCGCGGAAATACCACCGCCCCACGGCCCGGCGCGTCGCCTCGCGGTAGTCGAGCTGCCCGTCCGCACCGTAGGTCTCGGTCCACGTGATGCCGTTGCCGTAGTGGCCATCCAGCGTCTTGCCGATGAAGGCTGTGCGCATTCCTTCCTCGGTCATCCAGTGCGGGTCCATCGCCCGCACCGGCAAGGCAGCCGCCAGTGCAGCGGCTGCCATCCCCAGGCATGCCGACAGTCTGCCCATCGTTACGCCCCCCGTTTTGGGCCGCCCTCGGGCCGTTTTGTGCCGCGTCTGGGCAGGGTCGGTAGCCGGCCATTGTGGCCAAGGCTGGACGCGCCTCGCCCTCAAACGGGCGCAATCCTCGAGGTCGAAGGCGAGGGGCGGCGATCCCGTCGGGATCAGGCGGCGCGGTGCGCTATCGCTGCGTGCGCCGCAAGCTTCCGCCGTAACATGAGCAATGGACAGCGCCGCCGGCTGCGATTAAAAGCACGCGCGCAATGCGGCGCATTCTCGCGCCCTGCAAGCTGGAACGAGGCCATGAGCTACACCATCGCCGTCGTCGGCGCCACGGGCAACGTGGGCCGGGAAATGCTGTCGATCCTGCATGAGCGCCAGTTCCCCGTGAAGGAGCTGCATGCGCTCGCCTCCCGCCGTTCGACCGGCGTGGACGTCTCGTTCGGCGACACGACGCTCAAATGCAAGGACCTCGCGACGTTCGACTTCTCCAAGGTGGACTTCTGCCTGATGTCGGCCGGCGGCAGCGTATCCAAGGAGTGGTCGCCGAAGATCGCGGCCAAAGGCTGCATCGTCATCGATAACTCGTCGGCCTGGCGCTACGACCTGGACGTGCCCTTGATCGTGCCCGAGGTCAACGCCGATGCAGTCGCGGGCTACGCCAAGAAGAACATCATCGCCAATCCCAACTGCTCCACGGCGCAGTTGGTGGTGGCGCTGAAGCCCCTGCACGACCGCGCCGTCATCAAGCGCGTGGTGGTCTCCACCTATCAGTCGGTCTCCGGCGCCGGCAAGGACGCCATGGACGAGCTGTGGAGCCAGACCAAGGGCAAGTACGTGCCTGGCCGGGAGGTCGAGCCCAAGAAGTTCACCAAGGAAATCGCCTTCAACTGCATCCCGCACGTGGATTCGTTCATGGAGGACGGCTACACGCGCGAGGAGTGGAAGATGGTGGCCGAGACGAAGAAAATCCTCGACCCCAAGATCAAGGTGACCGCGACCTGCGTGCGCGTGCCGGTGTTCGTCAGCCACAGCGAGGCGGTGAACGTCGAGTTCGAGAAGCCGATCACGGCGGACGAGGCCCGCGAAATCCTGCGCGAGGCTCCCGGCTGCCTCGTCATCGACAAGCACGAGCCCGGCGGCTACATCACGCCGATGGAGGCGGCCGGCGAGGACGCGACCTACATCAGCCGCATCCGCGAGGACGCGACGGTGGAGAACGGTCTCGCCATGTGGGTTGTCTCTGACAACCTGCGCAAGGGCGCCGCGCTCAACGCGGTGCAGATCGCCGAGCTGATGATCAACCGCAAGCTGCTGAAGAAGGCGGCGTAGGCCGTCGCAAGCAAGCGCTGACCCGACGCCGTCCGGCCAGCGCTTCGCTTGCCCGCCGGGCCTTCCCGGCCTTCGCCGGGGTCGGCCCGACCCTACTTCTGCTCGGCAGCGCTCGAGAACCTCTGCAGCGTGTCGACGATGGCCAGAAGGTCATCCACGAACTGCTCGCGCTGCCTCACCGGCAGGGCTTCGAGAATGCGGTCGTCCACGCGCCTGGCCAGAGGCTCGGCCAGGCGGAGCAGCCGCCGTCCTTCCTCGGTGAGCTTGACGGCGTAGGCGCGCGCATCCTCCTTGGTGCGGCGACGCTGCAAGAGACCTTTTCTCTGCATGCGGCGAACGATATCGGCAAGCGTCGAGCGGTCGATGCCCGTGCGGTCGACCAGCCTCGTCTGGCTGACACCCTCGTTCTGGGCGACGGTCGTCAGCACGGCAAGCTGTCGTGGCGTCAGATCGCCGTCTTTCATTTCGGAGTGGAAGATTTCTCCAGCGCATTGTCCTGCGCGGTGAAGGAGATGGATAGGTGACCGGCTAAGCCGGTCCTGCTGTGAGTCCCGTTTCATCGCACTTTCGGAGATTGTCAGATGAGCGTCAGGGTGACGCTTGGCCGGCCCGCGCAGGACGCCCCCAACTGCGCGTGTGGCCGAGCCATGATCCGGAGGCAGGCGACAGGACGCAGAATGGCACACCACCCGACTCGTGTCACGGATGATTGCGCGACACGTTGTCTCACAAATTACAACGTGGTCGGATATTTATTTCAGGTGCCGCTCTTCGCTTCGTAGCGCTTGATCAGCCCGATCTGGGCCACGCCGAAGACGAGGGAGAGCCCGAGAATGCCGAAGAACTTGAAGTTGGCCCAGATCGCATCCGAGAAGTTGCGCCACACCAACTCGTTGAGCGCGGCCAGAAGGACGAAGAAGACCGTCCAGCGAATGGTGAGCTTGCGCCAGCCTTCCTCGGTCAGCTTGAAAGCTTCTCCGAACAGGAACCGCAGGAGTGGACGACCGGTCATCAGCCCAAAGAGCAATATCCCTGCGAACAGCAGGTTGACGATCGTTGGCTTGCGCTTGATGAAGGTCGGGTCATCGAAGAGAAAAGTCAGGGCACCGAACAAGACGACCAGCACCGCCGTGGCAACGGGAACCGGCAGCAGGCGCCCGAGAAAGATCCACGAGGCGGCGAGCGCGAGGACGCTCGCGACCATGATCACGCCGGTGGCCCAGTAAATGCCGCCCGCATAGAACGCAACGATGAAGGCAACGAGGGGCCCGAATTCGATCAGCGGCTTGATGGACGCGCTGCCCTCGGGATGGCTGCCGGTCGTCTCGCTCTTGTCGCCCATGGTCCGCTCCGCCGCTGCTTGCCCGGCCGGAGATCGGCCCTACGAGATCATATCGCCTTGCGGCACGGACTTCGCAATGGGCTCGGGCAGGCGATATTTCTGCAAGAGCCGCACCTGCCACCAGAAGAACAGCGCAGTGGCCGGCATGATCACGAAGATCTTGAACATGATCCAGAGGTCGATGCCGGTGAAGACGCGGTTGAGCGCATTCACATGCGCATGCGCGCAGCCGAGCCGCACCACCTCGTTGGCCACGGCCGTGAGGAGGAAGAACATTGCCACGTTGCGCGTGAGCTTCGTCCAGCCCTCCTCGGTGTAGTGGAAGGTCTTGCCGAACACGAAACGGAAGAAGTTGTGGCCCGTGCGCATGCCCACCCAGAGCATCAGGGCAACCAGCGCGTTGAACAGGGTGACCTTGATCTGCACCCACATGGCGTTGCCGGTGATCAGGGTCAGCGCGCCGAACGTGACGCTCACGGCTCCGGCGATGAAGGGCATGATCGGCGGACGGCCGAGCATGACGAGCGTGGCAACCAGGGAGAGCAGCGTGCAGGCGATGAGGGCCCAGGTGCCCGCGGCGATGCCGTACATCCCGTTGACCAGGAACATGGCAACGAGCGGCCCGATCTCGCCCAGGATATTGACGGTCTGCTCGGCATTGAAGGGATAGTGCCGTTTCCGCCAGCCGACTGCTTCTACTGCCACATGCTATCCTTTGGCCGGAGGCGTGTTAGTCCCCGACTCATCCCTTACTCTTGCCTGTCCAAGTTCAGTCTCAGTCTTAACTCAAGGCCACGGCGCGCGCAAACTCGCCGGCATCGAATGCCGCCAGGTCATCGACGCCCTCGCCCACGCCTATTGCATGCACAGGTAGGCCGAACTTTGCTGAAATTGCGACGAGAATGCCGCCCTTGGCGGTGCCGTCGAGCTTGGTCATGACGAGACCCGTGACCCCCGCCTTGTCCTTGAAGACTTCGACCTGATTCAAGGCGTTTTGACCCGTTGTCGCGTCCAGCACAAGCAGCACTTGGTGCGGCGCCGTGGGGTCGATCTTGCGCAGCACGCGAATGACCTTCTCGAGCTCATCCATCAAGGCCTGCTTATTCTGCAGCCGTCCGGCGGTGTCGATAAGCAACACATCGCTGCCATTCGCGCCTGCCTCCTTGAGCGCGTCGAAGGCAAGGCCGGCGGCGTCCGCCCCTGTGCTGCGCGCGACAACCGGCGCGCCGGTCCGCTCGCCCCAGATCTTGAGCTGCTCGATGGCGGCGGCCCGGAACGTGTCGCCGGCCGCCAGCGTGACCGTCTTGCCGTCCTGGCGGAAGCGCTGGGCCAGCTTGCCGATGGTCGTGGTCTTGCCGGTGCCGTTGACGCCGACGACCAGGATCGTGTGCGGCCGATGCTCCCCCTCCAGCCGCAAGGGCCTGGCTACGGGGGTGAGGACGCGTTCGACCTCGGCGGCCAGCACGGTGCGCACCTCCTCCGGCGCGATCTCCTTGTTGTAGCGGCTTTTGGCCAGGGCTTCCGTGATGCGCATCGCCGTCTCGACCCCCAGGTCCGCCTGGATCAGCGTGTCCTCGAGCTCTTGCAGGGTATCCGCATCAAGCTTCCGCTTGGTGAAGATGCCGGCGATGTCCTCGGAGAGTTTTGCCGAAGTCTTGGTTAAGCCGGCTTTGAGCCGCTGGAACCAGCCGACCTTCCTGGGCGGCTCGGGTGCGGTTTCGGCGACCGCAGGCGGGACCGGCGGCTCAGGCTCGGGCCCGGCAGGCTGCACCGCAGCCGGTGCCTCGACCTGGGCTGGAGGCGGCGCAGCCGGGGGCGGCTCCGAGCGCCGGAACAAGCCGAACAGGCCGCGCGAGGGTTTACCGGGCGTTTCGTTCACGACGCACACATGGGGTCGGCAACTTGTCCGCGCAATCGCTTGCCGCAGGCTGCGGTGATGTGCGCGCTCACCACCTCGCCCGGCTCCGCGCGGGTGTCGATCTCCATCTCGGCGAAGCCCGGCGTGCGCGCCAGGGTGCCGCCGGGGCCCTTCCGCTCGACCAGCACCTCGTCCGTGCCGCCGACCAGGCCCGCCAGGTGGCCGACAAGCGCCGCTTCGCCCTTGCTCCGCAGCTGCGCCGCCCTGTCCTTCACCAGGGTGCGCGCCACTTGCGGCATCCGCGCCGCTGGTGTGCCAGGCCGCG
>Ga0075421_100009236_pt1 | contig 12147 bp, 9 predicted proteins | sample SoiMetdeltSBSDD5_FD_75292 | JGI IMG/M metagenome (GOLD analysis project Ga0075421, IMG submission 75292) | Bulk soil microbial communities from a Populus tree surrounding site in Tennessee, USA - Soil MetaG P. deltoides SBSDD5 | ecosystem: Environmental > Terrestrial > Soil > Tree plantation...
CACGTGGACTCTCGGCGCGCGCGCACCGGGTGCGCCGGGAGCGCTCTGGCCGGAGGAGGATGACCCGCCGCTCGCGCTCGATCCGGCGAGCACCTTGCGGCGCGCCGGCCTGGCCAGCGGCACCTGGGCGTGGGTGGCGGGGAAGTAGTCGAGCCCGCCGCCGCCCTTGAGGGTGACCTCGCGGCGGATCTTGCACCAGGGGCACTCGGCGGCGGCCGACGGGTGGCGGTGGTTCTCGCTGGCGCCACACTCGACCAGGTCCTGCCGCGCGCGGTCGAGCGCACGGCGCCATTCGGCGGCGCGTGGCCGCGCACCGGCGTCGGCGGCGCCGTCTTCGAAGCAGCGCGCGACGAGCTTGCCGAGCTCGTCGCCCAGCACGCTGACCGGCGGCGCGTGTCGGGGTGGGCGGATGGGCGACTGCTTGCGTCCGAAGGGGAAGTTGCCCTTCTCGATGCGGGTGGGGATCGTCCAGCCGTGATCGTCGCTGCCGTTGAAAGGGTGGTTTCCCTGCATCAGGAGCTGGAAGATGAGGACGCCGAGGCCGAACAGGTCGTGCTCGATCCCGCGATCGCGGCTGGCGGGGCTCACCTGCTGCAGCTCGGGCGGTGTGAACTCGGGGGTCTTGACGCTGCAGCGGAAGTGGCCGCTGCCGTCGGGCTTCGGCACCTGGAAGGAGTCGGTGTCGAGCAGGGTCGCCAGGCCCAGCTCGTTGACGAGGATGTTGCGGTCGTTGACGTCGCCGACGACGTAGCCCTTCTTGTGGAGCGCGCTGAAGGCGGCGGCGATGTTGAGCGCCACCACGTGCAGCTCGTAGTTGGTGAAGTGCGGTCGGTGGGTGCGCCGGTTCTTGAAGTGCGCCACCTCGCGGAAGCTCCCGGCGTTCTCGACGCGCTTCATCAGGTAGCCGACGAAACGCCCGGACGGCCCGGTCTCGTGCAAGGTGTCGATGGGCCACGCGATCGAGTCGTGATCGGGCGTCGAGTCGTCGATCGGTGGGTCGGCGAGCATGGCGAGGATCTTGTCGCGGCGCGCGTCCGGCTTCTTGTAGACCTTGGCTGCCAGTGCTCCGGCGACGCTGTAGACGGTCCCCTCGCCGCCCGCGCCGAGCTTGTCCCGTCGCGGATCGATGGTGATTGCCTGGCCGTTGGAGGCTCTGACGAGGCGCATGTCGTGGTCTCCTTCGCGGATGCCTCAGTGCTCGGTGCGGTCGCCTTCGAGCGCGCGCTCCCAGTCGGCGGTGCGCGTGGCGACGAGCAGCGTCACGTCGTCGTGGGTACGGCTGCGCACGGCGTCGGAGCGCAGCATCTGGCGCACCGCCGCGCCGGCGACGGCCGGGTCGGACTGGTGGCGCAGCGGATCGAAGACGTTGCCGAAGAAACCTGGATGGGGCGCCCACTCCCTTCGGTGCAGGACCAACCCCTGCATCCCATCGGTGAACGCCGCCAGCGATTCGACCGCTGCCTCGAGCTCGCCGAAGTGGGCGCGATCGACTGCGCCTTCGGCGGTCACGAAGGTCGTTTCGCCCTCGAACTCTCCGGTGTCCGGCCGCAGCAGGGTTTGCAGCCGGCCGCCCGGATGCTCCACGACCAGACCGCCGTCGCCGACCCCTGCGGCGGCCACCGAGTGGGGCCCGAGGACGGCCACGATCATCGTGCAGGCGAGGTCGCGCGGCGCGACGTTGCGTCTCCTCGCCTCGTCCTCGATCGCCTGACGCGCGGCGGCCAGCGCGTGCTGCAGGGGCGCGCGCCAGCAGAGCCTCGGCTGGACGACGGCGCGTTCCTCGCTGGCCAGGGCCCTGGGAGGCTGCGACGCCGAGGCAAGGTGGCCACGCAGGGACGTGACCAGTCGGCGCACCGCGACGTCGACCGCCAGCCTGGCGCCGACCTCCGCCTGCGCCGCCGATCCCGCGCCATCGGCAAGCGCGATGGCGAGCCAGCCGCGCTCGACGAGCTCGAAGGCGTGGGCGTCCTGGCAAGGCGTGGACGAGCGCAGGTGACCGGCGCCGGTCTCCGAGACGCCCACGACCCGCCAGACCGCGGTCGCGGCGGCGTCCTGCGCTACGCCGGGGGCTCTGCGGGCGCCGAACATGCGACGGAGGAAGGCACGCATGACGTCCACTCCTAGTTGTTGGTCAGCCAGGTGGGCGGCGGCAGCGCCACCTGCTCGCTGACCTCTTGCGAGTGGGAGACGGCGGCGACGCTCTGCGACAGCCACTGGAACATCTCGTTCCAGCGGGCCTCGTTGAGCTTCACCGGGTCGGAGCCGGTGATCGCCTGCAGGGCGGCGACCTCGATCTCGTCGCCGACACCGACGGCGAACACCTTGACCTGCTTCTTCTGCTGCGCCGCTCGCAGCCGCTGCGTGGCGAGCTCCGTCGAGTCGGTGGGCTGTCCGTCGGTGAGCAGGAAGAACCATGGACGGTAGTAGGCGATGCCGGCGTCCTTGTACTCCCGCTTGCGCGACTCCAGCCGATCGAGCGCCTGCACGATCGCCTCGCCCATGTTGGTCACGCCGTCGGCCTCGAGCGTTGGCGCCTCCCATTCGTCCGGGTTGGAGAAGTCCTGCACGAGCGTGACCTCGGTGGCGAAGGTGATCACCGCCAGGTCGACGCGTTTGCTGGCGAGCTCGTCCTCCTTGAGCGCGGCGATCAGCGTCGCAAGGCCTTGGTTGAGCCGGTCGATGCGGCCGGCCATCGAGCCGGAGGTGTCGAGCAGCAGGATGCATGCGAGCCGCTGCTCGTTGTTGATGAACTCGGGGTTGAGGGTGGTGCTCATGTCGGTCTCCTCGGCGGGGCGGGGGTTCGGGTGGGGCTTCGTCATCTGACGCCGCGCCTGCCGCAGCAGCCCGGCGGCGGCGCGCGAGCGCGGCGCCATCCGGGTGGCGCGCTCGAGAAACCTGACGGCGCGTGCGGCATCTCCCAGGTCGTGGAGGAGGATCCGCCCCGCCGTCATGGCCAGCGCGGCGCCGCTCCGCCCGGCGGGAGGAGCGGAGGCGAGCAGGCGAACCGCGCCCTTCGCGTCGCCGGCCCGGCGAGCCTGGAGCGCGCGCTGGAAGGTGGACTCGATCCGTGTCGCGTGCATGGGCGTCCTCAGTCGTCGTCGAGGTCGCGCAGGGCGTCCTCGAGGTTCCGCAGCTCGTCGAGACGTTGCCGGTCGCGTTCGCGGGCCTGCTCGAGCGCCTGGTCGAGGACCTGCTGGGCTCCCTGGGCCGTCTGCTGGGCAGGTGCGTCGTGCTGCTCGGCGAGGCCGCCGCCGTGGCCCTGGTCGGCATCCCGTTGCCTGCCGGCGTCGGCAGCTGCCCGCTCCGCACGCTCGCGGTCGGCGAGGGCCTGCTGCAGGCCGCGTGCGACGTCGCCGACCTCGGCGGCAGTCAAGCCGACGTCGACCGCTTCGACCCGGATGCCCTGCTCCCCCAGCCGCGCGCGGGTCTGCTCGATGTCGACGTCGCTGGGGGTGGCGGCGAGAACGAGGGTCTGCGCCGGCGAGGCTCGCAGGGAGATCTCGCGGATTTGCTGCTCGTCGCGGATCTGGTCTCTTTCGACGAGGACGGTCACCGCTTCGCGTGCGCGAACGTTCTCCGCCACGTCCTCCTTGCTCGCGTGCCCCATCAGGCGCTCGATGTCGTTGCGGAGCTGGCCGGTCTGGTCGGGGCCGTGGAGCTCCTCCATGAGCGCCTCGATCTCACGCCGGTGCGTCGCGCGCAGCTCGTCGCCGTGCGCCCAGCCGCCCGGCTGCCGGTCGTTGTCGGTCGCCCCGGCTCGTTCCCGCAACACGTCGACGGCCCAGTCCTCGAGCACCCGGCGTTGCTCCTGCCCCAGCCGCTCGAAGGCGACGTTCTTCTCCCCCAAGCCGCGAGCGGAGAGCTCTCCCGCCTTGGCCTCGGCGATGGCGGCGACGTCGTAGACCCCTGCCTCGCCGCGCGCCTGGCGCACGATCATGCCGTCGGTCAGGTTCTCGCCCCTGCGCCACGCCTCGGCGGTGGTGACCTCGGCCGTCGCGTCGCCCGGTGGCAACGACTTGATGCTCCCGCCGCGGAAGACCTCGTACTCCGGGCCCATCGCCCGCGCCCGCTCCTCGAGCTCGACGTTGAGGAGCTCTTCCACGATCTGCCCGCGCACGTTGTCGAGATTGGCGGCCAGCGCCAGGATCCGTTCCAGCCCCGCGTCGCCGACCTCGGCGAGCGCCTGGTGCTCGTCGCGCAGGGCCTGCAGCCACTGCTCGCGCGAGGCGGCTTGGGCCTCGACCTCGGCGGCGGCGTGGTCCTGCCCCTGGCCGGCCTGCTTGCCGCGCGAGGTGTCGAGGTCCGCGCTCGTGCGGTCCGCGGCGACCCGCTCGTCACCCTTGCGCAGGTCCTCGGTTGCCGCCGTCGAATGCGTCGCGGCGACGCCTTCTGCGTCGCGCTCTGTCGCCGCCTGGACAGCCGCCACGCGGATGGCGTCGCCGGGGCCGGGCGCCACGGTAGCCACGTCGACCTCCCGCCGCACGAGGACCTCGTCGAGGTCGTCGTTCCAGGCCTTGGCTGCGGTCTCCTTCTCTTCTTTCGTCAGGTCGTGCCCTTCGTCGGTGCGCCGTGTCTGGTCCCCGTCGACCTTCTCGTCCGCCGCCTTGTCGGCGGTGGTCGCGGCCTTGGCCGCGTCGACCAGCTCGTCGGCGATCCGATCCGCGGTGAGCGTGGCCACCTGGGTGGCGGCTGGACCGACCACCACCGCAGCGCCTCCCGTCTGTGCCGCGTCGGCCCCCTCCACCTTCGCCCGCTCCGCGCCGCCGACCGACATCGTCTTGTTGATCTTGGTCATCGCGTTGCCCTCCCGATCGGCGGCGCCGCGGCGGGCTTCGCCGCCGGCTTGCCGTCCCCGCGGAACGGCACCTGGAGGTAGAAGGTGCCTGGCGTCGTCACGCCGCCGTCGAGCGAGCCGATGACGACCCCCTGCCCCGTTTTCACCACCTGCGTCAGCACCGTGGTGGGGAGGTTCGTGCGCACGCGCAGGTCCCGCTGCTGGCTGAGGCTTCGGGAGTCGCCGCCGATCGAGGTGCCCTGCGTGCGCACCCTCCACTCGCTCTCGCCGGCGAGCTTGGAGGCTTCCTCGGCCGTCTGGTTGTCGACCAGCCGCATGTAGATCTTGGCGGCGAAGTTGCTGAACACCGACCGCCAGGTGTCGCGCAGCGACGAGGCCTCGAGGACGTTGACCGACTGGGTGGCGAGCAGCGCCATGCAGCCGTATTGGCGGGCGAGGGCGAGGAACTGGCCGTCGCCCATCGACTGCCCCGCCACCTCGGAGGCGATCTCGCTGTATTCGTCGCACGCGATCACCAGCGGGCGCACGGCGTTCTTGATCACCCCGCTGGAGATCAGCTCGCCACGGCCGAGCACCGTGCGCTGGAAGAGGCTCTTCATCAGCGTCGAGAGGGTCTTGGCGAGGATCGGCTCGGCGGGCGAGATGCTGACGAGGACGATGCGGCCCTTGTCGATGATCTCCTCGTAGAACGGCGTGGGCCCCGGCGGCTGCGTGCCCGAGTAGCACCAGAGCTTCGAGCGGCGGAACATGCCGAACGCCTTGGTGATGAAGGCCTCGATGGTGGCGACGTAGTCCTGGGCGAAGAACCGGCGCAGCGCCTGGAGGTCGGCGCGCAGGTCGGCGCGCCGCTCCGGCTTCAGCTCGTCCAGCCGGCGAGCCAGCTTGCGGGCGATGAGCTGGATCTCCCGCATGCGAAGCCTCTGCTTGCCCTCGACGACCTCGACCTCGTCGAAGATGGCGTCGAGGATGCGGCGGAGGGTGACCGGGCGGCGGGGCCCGCCGGCCTTGGACTCGAGCTCGTCCTGTAGCCGCAGCAGGCTGAGGGTCGAGGTGAAGAGGTTGGTCCACTCCTGGAACCAGAAGGGGTCGGAGGCGTCGATGCCGGCGCTGCGGCCGGCGAGCACCAGGATGGCTCCCAGCTCGTAGGGGTCGAGGCTGCAGTCGATGACGTTGACGGTGCCTCCGGTGCGCCGGAGCTCGTCGGTGTTGACGATGACGAGGTCGTCGGCCCGGCCGGCCCGCTCGACGATGTCGGCGACGTCGTCGATGAGGGCGGCCTTGGGATCGAGGATGAGCGCCCCGTAGCGGCGGTCGGGGTCCTTCGGCGAGTGGGCCAGCACCTGTTCGAGCAGGTGCATGAGGAGCACGGTCTTGCCCGACCCGGGCGCGCCGAAGATGCCGAAGGAGGTGGTGAGGCCGGAGCCCTCGATGTAGAGCTGGCTCTGCTGGCTCTTCGGCTTCTCCGAGTAGCGGAACTCGAGCAGCTCGCCGAGCGAGCCCGAGCCGTCGGCGGGCAACACCTCGAACGAGCGGTTCGAGCCGATGCTGCGGGTCAGGACCGGCTTGTCGTCGCGAAGCTTGCGCGGCTCCTGCAGCAGCTCGTGGTTGCCGCCGAGCAGGATGCGCCCCTCCACCCGCACCTTGTCGAAGGCGCGCCGGGGCCTCATGGCGTGCCTCCGCTACCCGGCTGGAAGACCGCGCAATCGCCGTTGCGGTTGGCGCGCGCGCACATGGCGTAGACCGGCAGCACGACGCCGTTGGCGTAGTCGATGACGATGCGTTCGGCGAGCTCCTCCTGCCGAGCGCGCGCGTCGTTGCCCGCCAGGAGCTCCTTGCGGAGGTCGGCGGCTTCCTGCTTCGAGATCGTCAGCTTGCTGCACCACGGGTGGTAGCGCGGCTCGGAGACGAAGGGGAAGCCGCTCTCCGCGACGCGTTGCTCCTCGATCTTGCGTTTGCCGAGCTCGTCTTCCAGGTACTTGTTGACGGTGTCGGTGGCGCCGGCCGACCGCCCCGCTCGCGGGGCGAACGGTTGCGGGCGTACCGGGAGCACCCGGTGGCGGCAGGCGCTGCAGAGACGGAGGGCGCTCATGGGTGGATCTCCTGTCGAGCGTGAGGGTGGGCGCCACGTGTCATGGCTTGCCTCGCCGGCCGGAGCCCGGGATCAGGCCCCACCCCTTGGCTGGAGAGGCGGCGGCAGCGTCCGCGGGCGAGCTCCAGTCGGGACAGTCGTCGTGCGGGTTCTGCACGGCGCACGGCACGAAGCTCGTACCGCGGGAGTGCCTGGCGCAGATCGAGAGGTACCTCGGCTCCGAGCTCAACGTTCGGTATTGGGAGGCATTGGTCGCCTCCGCGATCTTGGCGGTGGCGATCCACTCCCTGAACTCGTTGAGCTGGGAGAGGCCGCCGTGCTCGCCGAGGGCGACGGCGGTGGCCGCGATGCGGCGGAGGGCGGCGAAGTGGGCCCGATCCCGCTCGGGCCCGGTGGCGAGGACGCGGTGGTGGCAGGTCGCGCAGTCGTGTCGCGGCCCGGGTGGGCGAGCCTGGAAGTCGTCGCAGTCGTTCCCCGGGTTCTTGAGCGCGGCGACGTAGAAGACGTCGCGGGCCTCGTGGAGGCCGCAGTAGCTCTTCGTCTCGGGCTGGACGGTCCACTGGCTCTCGTCTTCGCGCACGAGCTGACGGAGCTGGTCGTCCTCGGCGTCCCCCTTCTGCAGCTCCTCCTGTTTCATCCTCGTCAGGGCGTCCTTGAGCTTCGCCTCCCCGCCGCTGATCTCCCTCTCGAGGCGATCGGTGAGCGGGCGACCGAACCGGCGGTAGAAGCGGCAGCGCGCGCAGGGTTTGTCCATGACCGTTGCCGTCATCGCGACATGCTGTCGATCACCTTGCTCGCCAGGTCGCTGCGCATCTTCCAGATGTTCTGGTCGATCATCAGCGCCTGTTGGCGTGCGGTTTCCTCCCGCAGGCGCACCATGTCGAGCAGGTCCGGGTCGGCCATCGGCGGGCCGGGCGAGGCACCTGAGGCGGCCGGGAATCCAGGCTGGGCGCCCATGGCGGCTACCACGGCCGGTGACGCCGCGTACGGGGGCACGGAGCTGGCGGCCGGCGCATGCCACGCGGGAGCAGCGCCGAGCGGAACGGGGCCGGCGGCGCTGCGCGGCGGCGCGATCGGCGAGAGCTGCGGGGCGACGCCCGTGCAGCCGGGCCGGGCTTGCTCGAGCGTGCGGTGCAGCAACGCGACCACCTCGCCGCGCTCGGTCGGGTCGGCGGCGGAGACGATGCTGGCGAGGATCTGCCGCACCTGCGGGCGGTAGCGGTCGCGGCGTGCCGGCGGTTCGCCGAACACCGTCGTGTGGAGCCCGCCGAGGTAGGCGATCAGATCGGGAACGGAGCCGTCCGGATGGGCCCAGCCCACCAGGATCCGCCTCTCGAGGACCATCCGGTCGAGGCCGCCGATCGCGTTCCCGTACGTCCAGCGCAGGAAGTCGAAGAGGGCATCGAACACGTGGCGGAAGGCCGCGATCTGTTGCGGGGTCGGAGCCGCTTGGGTCATCGTCGTTCTCCCGTGTCCCGGCGTCAGCCCAGGTGATCGAGGAGCCGTGATCGAGGAGCCGTGATCGAGGAGCCGTGGGGCGACTCCTTCCCCCGTGGAGGCGACGTTGCGGCCCAGAACGCAACAACCGGGCGCCGGCGGATTGGCTGGCGTGGGCACCAACGGCGGCGGCCTCTGATGGCGGAGCCGCGAGCTCCGGGCGGCGTCGTCGCAGCGGGAAATCGCTCGGTGGCGGCAGTCTAGAGAGGTGAGGGACTAGCAGCCCCGGAGGACGAGGCATGGACGACGACACGGCACGGACGGAGCGGCCTTCCGGAGACGAGCGCCCGCGCGAGTGCGACCTGGTGATGAAGGGCGGCATCACGAGCGGCGTCGTCTACCCGCTCGCTGCGGTCGAGCTTGCCAAGGTCTACCGCTTCCGCTCGATCGGCGGCGCGTCCGCGGGCGCGATCGCGGCGGCGCTCACGGCGGCGGCCGAGCTCGGGCGCCAGCGCGGCGGCGCGAGCTTCGCGCGCCTCGAGGGCGAGGCGAAGGGCCTCGGCGCCAACCTCCGCTCGCTTTTCCAGCCGAGCGCTGCGCTGGCGCCGCTCTTCCGCATCCTCTTCGCGGCGGTGGGCGCGAAGGGTACGGCGGGGCGCATCGCGCGGGTTGTCACCGCCTGCGCCGGCGCGTATTGGCCGCGGACGCTCGCCGCCCTGGCGGTCGCCGCCCTCGTCGCCGTGCCGGCGGCGCTCACCGGGCGCATCGCGCTCGCCGTCGCGGCGGTCGTCGCACTGCTCCCCCTGCTCCTCCTCGTCCTCTGGCTCCAGCGTCTGTGGAGGGACGTGACGGTCGAGCTGCCGCGCCACGGCTACGGCCTCTGCCCGGGGCCCACGCAGCCGGGGGCTGCGAGGCCCGGGCTCGTCGACTGGATGGCGGGTCTCCTCGACGAGCTGGCGCTGGTGCCGGCAAACGAGGGCACCATTGCAGCGCGGCCGCTCACCTTCGGCGACCTCGAGGGGCAGGGGATCGAGCTGCGTGCGATGACCACCTCGCTCACGCTCGGACGGCCGTATTCGCTGCCCTTCGAGAACAGGCTCTTCCACTTCCGCGCCGAGGAGCTCGGCCGCCTCTTCCCGGCCCGAGTGGTCGCCTGGATGCTGCGCGAGGACGTGCAGCGCCGCGCCGTCGGCGAGAAGGAGGACGAGATCGCCGACGCCGCGGCGGCGCGCGCCGAGGGCTACTACCGGGTTCCCCTCGGGTCCGACCTGCCGGTCGTCGTCGCGGTGCGGATGTCGCTCTCCTTCCCCGTGCTCTTCGCCGCGGTGCCGCTCCACGCCCGCGACTACACCCGACGCGAGGAAACGGCGAAGCAGCGGCTGCGGCGGGTCTGGTTCTCCGACGGCGGGCTCTGCCGCAACTTCCCGATCCACCTCTTCGACAGCCTCTGGCCGAGCCGGCCCACCTTCGGCATCACGCTCGAGCCCTTCGAGCCGGAGTCGCACGCGACGCGCGTGTTCCTGCCCGGCCATGCGCGGCAGGGGATCTTGCGCACCTTCCGCGACGTCGAGTCGCTCGGCGGCTTCTTCGGCGCGCTCGTCGGCAGCATGCAGGAGTGGCAGGACAACCTGCAGTCGACGCTGCCCGGCTACCGCGAACGGATCGCACACATCGCGCTCGACGGCGAGGAGGGCGGGCTCAACCTCGACATGGACCCGAAGGTGATCGATCGCCTGGTCGCCTACGGCACCGAGGTGGGGCAGCGCCTCCGCGACGACTTCGACTGGCCGGCCCACCGCTGGACGCGCGTGCTGAGCGCCGTGCTGCGCCTCGACCACGTGCTGCAGGAGAAGGGCGCCGTCGTCGACCGCTTCGTCGCCGAGCGGGCGACCGACGCCCGCCCCTACACGCAGACCGCGGCGTGGCAGGACGCAGCGGTGAGCCTGCTCACCGCCTGGACGGCGGTCGCCGAGTCGCAGGATGCCCGCACGGTGCGCGGGTCGGCGCGGGAGCCGCGGCCGGTGCCGCGCTTGCGGCTCGTCGCGCGCGAATAGCTCCCGAGCCGGATGGTGCGCGGTGCGCACCCTACCCGAGACCGTCTCCGTCTCCCGTGGGGTGGGCCGCGCGCACCCTACCCGAGACGTCTCCGTCTCCCGTAGGGTGCGCCGTGCGCACCATCTGGTCCTGCTCGGTGTCCTGGCTCGGTGAGCTCCGATCAGGTTGCCGTGAGCGTCGGCCGTTCGCCCGGCTGCGCCGCCGCGGTCGCCACCAGCAGCGCCTGCTCGAGGTCGTCGACGAGGTCCTGCGGGTCCTCGATGCCGACCGACAGCCGCACCAGGTCGGGCGGCGGCGCCAGGCGGCCGCGCAGCTCCGGCGGGATCGAGGCATGCGACATGTGGCAGGGGAGGCTGACGGAGGAGCCGACGGCGCCGAAGCTCACGGCAATGGTGAAGAGCGAAAGCGACTCGACGATGCGACGCGATCGCTCGGGGTCGCCGGTGGTGAAGCTCACGAGGCAGCCGGGTCCGCGCGCCTGGCGTCGCTGGATCGCCCCCTGACGCCCGTCGGCGAGGCCGGGGAAATGGACCCGCTCGACCGCCGGGTGGCTGGCCAGCTGCTCGGCGATGCGCGTCGCCGTCGCGCACTGGCGCTCGACACGCAGCGCCAGCGTCTTGAGCCCGCGCAGGAGGAGCCAGGCGTCGAAGGGCGCGAGCCCGGCCCCTTCGGCGTTCTGGTGGAAGGCGATGCGGTCGGCGAGCCCGGGGTCGTTCGTCACCACGGCGCCGGCAAGGACGTCGCCGTGGCCACAGAGCCCCTTGGTCGCCGAGTGGACGACGAGGTCGGCGCCGAGCTCGAGCGGCCGCTGCAGCACGGGCGTGAGCAGCGAGTTGTCGACCGCGAGGAGGACTCCCCGGCGGTGGCAGACCTCGGCGAGCGCCGCGACGTCGGCGACGTGCAAGAGCGGGTTGGTCGGCGTCTCGACGAGCAGCAGCCGCGTGCGCGGGCCGATCGCCTCCGCCACCGCCGCCGGGTCGGTGGCGTCGACGTAGCGCACGGCGATCCCCTGCCGCGGGGCGACGCGCGAGAGCAGCCGCGCGGCGCCGCCGTAGAGGTCGTCGCCGGCGAGGATCTCCTCGCCGCTCTCGACGAGGCGCGTCGTGGCGGCGAGGGCCGCCATGCCGCTGGCGAAGGCGAGACACGAGCGCCCGCCCTCGAGGGCGGCGATCTGCTCCTCGAGCAGAGCGCGCGTGGGGTTGGCGGTACGGCTGTAGTCGTATTCGCCGAACTCGGTGGCGGTGGGCTGGCGGAACGTCGCCGTCTGGTAGATCGGCGGCGAGGTGGCGCCGTACGGGTCGCGCGAGTCGGTGGCGCGAACGCAGCGGGTGGAAGGTCTCATCGTCGTCACCTCTTCGCTCAGGCGGCCAGCGCGCGGGCCAGGTCGGCGATCAGGTCGGCAGGGTTCTCGAGGCCCACCGACAGCCGCACGAGGCCGTCGGTGATGCCGGTGCGCTCGCGCTGCTCGGTGGGGACCGCGGCGTGCGTCATCGACGCCGGGTGGGTGACGAGCGTCTCGGCGGCGCCGAGGTTCTCGGCGAGCGAGCAGAGGCGCAGCGCGTTCATCACCCGGATGCCCGCCTCGGTGCCGCCCTCGACCTCGAAGGCGAGCAGCGCGCCGCCGCTCTTCTGCTGCCGCAGGGCCAGCTCGTATTGGGGGAAGGACGGGAGGCCGGGGTAGAGCAGCCGCGTCACCCGCGGGTGGCGCTCGAGGTAGGTGGCGACCTCGACGGCGTTGCGCGAGTGCCGCTCCATGCGCAGCGGCAGCGTC
>Ga0075421_100009237_pt1 | contig 12145 bp, 10 predicted proteins | sample SoiMetdeltSBSDD5_FD_75292 | JGI IMG/M metagenome (GOLD analysis project Ga0075421, IMG submission 75292) | Bulk soil microbial communities from a Populus tree surrounding site in Tennessee, USA - Soil MetaG P. deltoides SBSDD5 | ecosystem: Environmental > Terrestrial > Soil > Tree plantation...
CGCGGCTATCGCGACGACGACAATCCGGCCGAGGTGCTCGGGCTGGCACTCTACGGCCTCGGGCTCGCCGAACGGACGCTCGGCGTCGAGAAAGCCGTGCCGTGGCTGACCGTGCATCTCTTCGAGGGGCTGCAGCGCGCGCTGCCGGGCGCGACGCTGGTCGATGTCTCCGGGCTGGTCGAGCTGATGCGCGCGGTGAAGTCGCCCGCGGAGCTCACCTACATGCGACAGGCGGCCGTCGCCGTGGCGGCGGGTATGCGCGCGGGACTGGCCGCGATCCGGGAGGGCGTCAACGAGCGCGAGATCGCTGCCGCCGTGTTTCCGGCCCGGATTCTCGCCGGCAGCCACTTCGTGCGGAACCCGACCTACATCACGGCGGGGCGGCGTTCGGCGCTCGCGCATGCGACCTGGCTGGACAAGACGCTCGTCGGCGGCGACGTCGTCTTCCTCGAGATGGGCGCCAACGTGCGTCACTACGACGCCGCGCTGATCCGCACCGGCATCGTGGGGCCGCCGAGCGAAGCGCTGCGGCGTGCGGCGGATGCGTCCCTCGCCGGATTGACGGCCGCCCTCGCGACCGTGCGCGGGGGCATTCCTGCATGCGAGGTGTATCGGGCCACGCGCGAGGCGATTGCCAAGGAAGGCTGCGAGCCGTTCTTCCTGCATCGCGCCGGCTATGGCATCGGAATCGAGTTCCTCACGTGGATCGAGCGAGGCGGGGTGAGTCTCGACGCCAGCTCGCAGACGATGCTCCAGCCGAACATGACCCTGCATCTCGTACCGTACCTGCTGGTGCCGGGGCTCGGCTCCGTGGGCTTCAGCGAGACCGTGTGCGTCACCGACACCGGCTGCGAGGTCCTCACGCAGTGTCCGCGCGCGCTGACGGAGGGCTGAGCTTCTGCGCGCGCCGCGGCGCGTCAAGAACAGCGCTCTGTGACTTCGGACTATCGCTGGGTGCGCTGGCGCTGGCCCGGTTGGCCCACGATCTCGGGCGCTGAGGTGTGACGATCGGACGGCAGCCGTGAAATCGCTGACGCGGCTGCTGCCACGATTCAACACCGCTACGTGAGCCAGAGCCGTACCGTGCTGGCGGTCGGCCTGGCTGGTTTCGTGGACGAAGGGACCGAGCATGGGCTCTTCGTCCACGAGACGCGCCTGCTTTCGCGTTACCGCTGGCTCATCGCCGGTCAGCGGCCGCGCCCGGTGGTGCTCTCGATCCGCATCTGCCAGAGTGGCTGCCCGAGCTCACGCTCGCGCGATTGCGCGTCGGAGACGCCGTGGTGACGCTCCGGTTCTTTCGTCGTGAGGACGGCCGCAGCGACTACCGCGTGCTCGACCAGCATGGCCCGCTACACGTGATACGTCAGCCGAGCCCGTGGTCGGCGAGCGGCTGACGGATCTCCTCACGAGCCTCCTGCCCGGCCGATGAGCGCGAGCGCGGCCATGAAAAACTTTTCTCAACTCGGGCGCAAATGTTCCTGGCTCCAGTCATCTTTCATTGACGGCGTCCGCGGTGGTGAGTATCGTTGCTCGCATGATCGATCCGATGGACCGAAGTCCCGACCGGCGTGTCCGTGCCGCGAGACGCGTCGCGGCCCCGGCGGGCCACGCTGTGGTCAAGGCCGCCGAGCTCTGGCAGCAGCACTGCGCATGGTGCCCGCGGTGCGATGCAACGAGGCCTGGGTGCGAGCTCGGGCGCCGATCCTATGACCTGTACGCGTGGCTGGCTCGCACTCCGACTCGACGCGCCGGCTGACGTCGTATACCTAACGGGATATGCCATTCGGATAGCGCTGCACCGGGAGTCTGTGAGCTATACTCCGCCGCTCATGGACGCGCCGCTCAGACCGGAGGAGCAACTCGTCGACGCGATCCGCAGTCTCACGCTGACGCTCGAGAAGATGCTCGAGATGCTCGAAGTCCTGGCGTGCGAGCTCGTCCTCGCCGGCGGACCGCCGCCGCCCTTCGATCACCCCGTCAAGTAATCGAACGACATCGAAACACTTCTTCGACCTCCATGTGTCTGTCCGCCTGCCCCATGCTCGCGGGAACGGCCTGTGCCCGAAGGTGATTCGAATGCTGGATGCGATCAGCGCGACCGATTTGGCACCATCGGCTGGATAGTTTCTCGTCGCCTCCCGCGTCTGCGTCCACCGGCCCGCGCTAAATCAGCGATCTTCCGAACACTTCGCCATGGGCCCCCATGGTTACGAGTTTGCACCGTCGCTCCGTCAGGCCGATGCTGAACGGACTGCGCATACTGCTCGTCGACGATGACCCGATCGTGCGCGCGCTCTACGTCTGCGTGCTGCAAGAGGCGGGTGCCGCCGTCGTGTCCTCGGGACTCGCGACAGAGGCGCTGCAGCTCATCGACTTGCAGGTGCCAGACGCGGTTGTCACCGACCTGAAGATGCCAGAGCGCGACGGGATCTGGCTCCTGAAGGAGCTGAGCGCACGGCTGCCTGGTGTGCCGGTGATTGCCGTGTCAGGACGTCTGCACGATGCCGGGCTCGTCGATCTGCAACGGCTCGGCTTCTTCGACGTCCTCGCCAAGCCAATAGGTCTCTCTGTCTTGACCGAGACAGTGGCGCGGGCAGCGGGCCGGTGATGCTGAAGAGTGAGGACGTACAGAAGCTCATCGACGACAACGACGTGCTCCTGCGTCGGATGGCCGACCTCGGCATCGAGGCGGCAAATGTCGCCACGGCGCTGACGAGCCGCGGGGCGCCGGCCGGCGAGACATTCCTCCAGGAGCTGGCCGAGGTCGGGCGCTTGTTCGCCGCCCTCCGTCGTGAGGCCTTCGCGGCAGCGTCATGCCTCCCTCTTCCTCTGCCCCCGCTCGACGCGGTGAGCTCCGCGGCAGATCTGAAGGCGATGCTCGACGCTCTCTGCGCCACCGTCAAAGCCGCCGAACGCCAGGCGGAACTTGTCGCGGCCCGTGAGCTGGCCCTGAGCATTCTCGGCCGGGTCGCCGGGCTCGCGCATGTTGATCACGCGCGGTTCGAGCCACTGCAGCTGTGTCAGGAACGGGCCCGCACGCTGCGCTCGATCCTGGAGCAGAGACCCGCTGAGCCCGATCCAGCGGCGATCACACCGTTCGCCGAGCTCCTCACGTTCATCGACTCAGCTCGAGACCTGGACGATGAGAAATGGAGTGTGCTGCACGACAGCATCGCCGGGGTCTTTGGCGCGCCACTGGCGATGGCCGCCGGGCGAGGCCGCCTCGTCGGTCAGCCACCCTTGACACGCTGACCGCGCCCGCCCATAGTCACCGCGCACCCATGACGGACGAGAAGAAGTCCGACCGGAACACCATGGGCACGCGGCACCGCGCTGGACGTATCCCTGTGACCATCCGTCTCAAAGTGCGCGCGGGGGGCCTCCGCGCGGATGCTGTCGTCGGCGTGATGAAATCATGGGATCCCGAGCTGCGGCACCAGGTCGAGCAGGACCCGGCATACCCGCCCATCCGGGTGCAGCCACCGCGGTCTCAGCGACAAAATGAAGAGTTCGCCAGCGGGCGCAGTGAGCTCGTCATCATCCGGGCGTGGGTGGACCCGAAGTACTTCGAGCTGTTGAGAACGGCACCGTCCGTCGACCACATCGAGCGCGATGCCCGCGTGCAGCCCTTCACCGCGCGGCGAGCGGCGAATGCGTTACGCGAAGACTCTCCACGCGTGGTCTGCGCGACGGCAAATCGAGCCGACGGCGACGTCGCCGCGGTGATCAGAGCGCTCGGGGTCAACCGGCTTCACGCCCGCGGTATCACGGGGGCCGGTGTGGTGGTCGGCGTCGTCGACGGCGGGATTACCGCACACGGACGCCCGGTGAAGGCCGACGCCTGGCCGCAGATCCCTCGCGCGCCAGCGGTCGGAGCCGTGATCGGTGGCTGGCCGCTGGACTGGGGGACGACGGCCGAGGGGTGGGGCGAGCACGGCAACATGATCGCCTTCGACGTCCAGGCGATGGCGCCGGAGGCCGAGCTCTGGGACATCCGCATCTGGCAACCAGAGGTCGACTTCGACTCCTACGTGATCAACGCGGTCCACGGCTTCCGTCTCGCGATCGACCACTTCCGCGCGCAGGGCGTGCCGCAAATCCTGGTCAATAGCTGGGGCGTCTACGACAGCGACACCAGCCCCGACTACGCCTTCAATCCCACGAGCAACATCACCCTCCACGTCGAAGAGGCGATCGACGCCGGCATGCTGGTGCTCTTCGCCGCCGGTAACTGTGGCGAAGGCTGTCCGATCGACAACGGTTCGCTGTGCGGGATCGGCAACCGAGGGCCCGGTGCCAGCATCCTCGGTCCGAACGGTCACCCGGATGTGATGACCGTCGGGGCCGCGACACTGCACGGCGACTGGTGCGGCTACACCAGCCAGGGACCGGCCGTCCTGCCCCCCAACGATCCCGACAAGCCCGACTTCTGCGGGATCTCGCAGTTCGAAGGTTTCTTCCCCAACGATTCCGGCCTCCGTCCCTGGGACGGCGGAACCTCGGCCGCCAACGCGATCGTCGCCGGCGTCACCGCGCTGCTCAGGCAGGTCCGGCCAGAGCTGCGACAGGACGAATGCCGCCAGGTGCTGCGAGCGACGGCGCGGCGGATCCGGACGCCCGCGGCCCACGACGGCGTCGGCGCCGGCATCATCGACGCGCTCCGCGCCTTCAGAGAGCTGTGATGCCGGCGCACATCCTCGTCATGGGTGCGGGGACCGCCGGTGCGGAGAACGTCATCCGGAGCCTTCGTGCCGCGGATCCGTCGCTCGTTCTGTCCGGCTGCCACGAGGACCGTTTCGCGCTGCGGAACTCCGCCGCGGAGGGACGCCATCTCACTCCTTCGCCGGGAACGCCGGCGCTGATCGCCGCGTTGCGCGGGCTGGTCCGCGACCGCCGTGTCGATGTGATCCTTCCGACGACTGACCGTCACGTGAGCGCGCTGTCCGAGGGCCGGCACCTGTTGCGCGGCCGGATCTTCCTGCCGCGCGCCAGCACGATCGCGCTCTGTCGCGACAAGTATCGGCTCATCTCGGCACTCCGGCGGCGCGGTATCGCCGCGCCGGCGACCTACGCCGTGCGCGACGTCGACCGGGTGGATGCGATCTTCGCCCGGCTGGGACGGCAGCATCCGGCGTGGTGCCGTCCGCGCACCGGGACGTGCGCACGCGGCGGCGCCGCCGTCGCCAGCGCGGACGATGCGCGACGCTGGATCGCGCTGTGGAACCGGATGCAAGGCATGCCCGTCTCCGCGTTCACCCTGGCCGAGTTCTTGCCGGGACGCGAGATCCTCTGCCAGAGCGTGTGGCGCCGGGGCCGGATGGTGCTCGCCAACACCTTCGAACGGCTGGCGTACTTCGGTGCCGACAACATCCCGAGCGGTGTGACGTCTCTTTCGTCGCTGGCGAAGACCGTCGTCGAGCCGGCGGCCCTCGATGTGTGCCGTGCCGCCATCGCGGCCGTCGATCCCGAGGCGTCGGGAGCCTTCAGCATCGATATCAAGGAGGATGCGAACGGCCGCCCGCATGTGACCGAGATCAACGCCGGCCGCTTTTTCATGGCGATGACGGCCTTCGATCGTGTCCTGAAGCACAGCATGACGCTCGCGTGGGTGCGGCTGGCGCTTGGCGAGCCGGTCGACTTCGGCGAGCCGTACGACGCCATCGACGACTACTACATGGTGCGCGACATGGATCTCGAGCCGGGCATCTTTCACGCCAACGAGCTCTTCGAAGACGTGCACGACGCGAGCGGTGTCGCTCGTGCACGACGGCGGCCGGGCCGACCAACAAGGAGCTGAACAATGGGCATGGACCCGCTTGACAAGGACGAGTCATACGAAGTCGTCATCGTCCTGGAGGGCCCGATCAAGAAGGACAAATTCCGCAAGTTCCGGGACGAGCTCTACAAGTTCCTCGACGCGTGTGAGCAGATCGATGACGGCATGCCGTCGGGGGGTCGGAAGCTGCAGGTTCGTGAAGGACGCGGCGGCGTCCGCAAGAACGTCACATAGGCAAGCCGGTGGCCGGCCGGAAGCGATCGAGTCGTGCGCTCACCGTGAAGGTGAAGACCAGCCGCCGGGCGGCCGAGGCATTCCGGCTCGAGGTCCGTCGGCTGGCCGCACGCCTGGGAATCCCGGCCGCGGCGGTGACAATTCGCCGAATCGACGAGGCACGGCGATAACGTGTCGCCGCCTTCCTTGGGCGGCGAGTCAGCCGACGACCTGCAACTCGCGTTCCGCGCGGGCGAGATCGGCGCTCATGCCGAGGGCGCGAAATTGTGCGCACGCGCTCTGCAGGAATGGTCGCGCACGGTCCGGATGGCCGCCGACGATCAGCAGACGGGCGCGCCCGATGTCGCACCGCGCCCGTAACGGCAACATCCCGAGACTCTCGGCCAGCGCACTGGCCTCGCCGTATCGGCGTTCGGCGCGCGCACGATCGTCGGCGGTTCCCCGAGCGTCGATGTCGGCGAGCAGCCGCAGGGCGTACGCGGTGTGTCCGCGGGCGCGTTGCGCGGAGAGCCGCTCCAGCGCGCGCGTGGCGGCATCTGCGGCATCCGACGGCCGATCCGCGAGAAGGTAGACCTCCCCGAGCAGAAGCAGCACCTGGGCCGAGCTCGCGCTCTGCTGACGGGAGCTCGCCTCCGTTGCCGCCTGCTCGACGATGGGCACGGCTTCGGTCGCCCGACCGCCGAGCGCCCACGCCAGCGCGAGCTCCGAGCCAATACGCGGACGATAGGTCGGCATGTCGTGCGTGCGGCACAGCGCGTAGGCGCGCTCGAACGCATCGGTCGCGGGGCGCACCTCACCGCGGATGAGATGGTGGGCGCCCACCGCGTGGTAGGCCCAGAGCAGGGTGTCGGGGTGATTGCCTGTCTCGGCCAGCGTCACCGCGTCGGCGGCATGGTGTGCGCTCTCGTCGAAGCGGCCCACCTCCGCCAGGCACTCTGCCAGGTGGCTGCGGGCGAACACCGATGGCAGCACGGGGATGCCGAGGTGATCGTGCATCAGCGGACCGACGAGCTCGGCGACGACGCGCTCGAAGATCTCGATCGCGCGCGCGAACTCGCCGACGTACAGGTGTGCCCGTCCCGCATACATGTCCGTCACGATCCGCAGCGCAACGTCGCCCAGGTCCTCCGCGACGGCGCGGGCGCGGCGGGCGACGTCGATCGCCTCCTGGTGCTCTCCGAGGAGCAAGAGCGAGTTCACCTGAAACGACAGGGCGCGCCCGAGGCGACGGGCATCGCCGGCGCGCTCGGCGATCGTGGCCGCTTCGCGGAGGTGCGCGAGTGCCCGCGCGTGCTCGCCGAGCAACGTCAAGGCGTTCCGGAGGCTCAGGTGCACGTCCGCGGCGTCCGCCTGCACGTCCGACGTCTCGTCCACTCGCGGAAGGATTTCGAGCGCCTGCGTGAGCCAGGTGACTGCCTCGCGATTCGCGGAGCGCCCGAAGGCCTTCGTTCCGGCCTGGCGGAGGTAGCGGGCGGCGCGTTCCCAGAGTTCGCCGCGACGCGCGTGGTTCGCGAGGACCTCGACATGCTCGCCGAGACGGTCGGGATAGAGCCGCTCGATCGCTTCCGCGGTGCGAGCGTGCAGCAACCGCCGACGCTCGCGTACCAGGGAGTCGTACGCCACCCGGCATGTCAGGCCGTGCCGGAAGACATATTCGCAGTCGGGAAGGACGTTGATGTCGTAGAGGAACTCCGCGGCGCGCAGACGGGCGAGCCGGTGCAGCAGCTCGCCTTCCGACATCTCGGCCACGGCGCTCAACAGGCGGAGGGCAACGTTCTCGCCGATGACCGAAGCGCACTGGAGCAAGCGCTTGTCCTCGGCCTCCAGCCGATCGATGCGCGCGGCGAGGACCGCTTGCACGGTCGCCGGCAGACGGATCCGCTCGACCGGTCGCTCGAGGCGATAGGTGCCTGGCGTGCCGACGAGCACCCCGTCCTCGACGAGCGTGCGGACGCTCTCTTCGAGAAAGAACGGATTCCCTTCGGTCCTCTCCACGAGCAAACTCTTCAGCGCCGCAAGCTGCGGATCGTCGCCGAGCAGCAGGCTCAGCAGCGCCGCGGCGTCGTGCCGCGGCAGAGGGTCGATGCGGAGCTGCGCATAGTAGCTCTTGTTGCCCCACGTATGTCGGTACTCCGGCCTGTAGTTGACGAGGAGCAGCAGGCGTGCGGCGGGCAGGCTGTCGACGAGCGTGTCGAGCACAGCCTGGGTCTCGGAATCGATCCAGTGCAGGTCCTCGAGGACGACGCACAGCGGCTGCGTCTTCGCCGTGTGGAGCAGCAGGCGTCGGATCGCATCGATCGTCTGCTGCCCGCGCCGGCGCGTGTCCAGCTCGTGCCACGATCGATCGTCCACGGGGACGTCGAACAGCGCCAGGAGCGGCGGCCGGATCGACGCGACGTCTTCGCCAACGGCCGCCAGCCGAGCCGTGATGACCTGGCGCACGTCCTTGATGTCAGCGTGACGATCGACTCCGAGCAATGAACCGAGGAGCTCGATGACCGGAAGATACGCGGTGGCCTGACCGTACGAGAACGCCCCCGCTTTGAGGACCACCCAGTCCGGCATGCGCTCGGCGCGTGTGATCTCGTGGAACAGCCGCGACTTTCCGACACCGGGTTCCCCGACGACGGCCACAACCTGGCCGCGCCCATTCGCAGCCTCCGCGACCGCACGCCCGAGCAGCGCGAGCTCCGCATCGCGGCCGACAAAGCGCGTGAGCCCGCGCGCCGCTGCGACCTCGAGTCGCCGCCGCGCGGCACCGGGGCCCGTGATCACGTGGACGGGAACCGGCGTGTCCAGGCCGCGGACCGCGCGCTCGCCCAGCGGGAGAGCCTCCACGTAACCCTCGGCGAGGCGCACAGTCTCGGCCGTGGCGAGAATCGTGCCGGGCTCGGCCATCTGCTCCATGCGTGCGGCGAGGTGGGTCGTCTGGCCAACGGCGGTGTAGTCCATGTGAAGGTCACTGCCGATGGATCGCACGAGGACCTCGCCGGAATTGAGGCCGACGCGAATCCGGATCGGCGTGTTGCTGGAGTGCCCGAGCTCGCCGGCGATGCGCCGAGCGCGTTCCTGCATCCGCAGCGCTGCGAGACACGCGCGCACGGCGTGGTCCTCGAGCGCGAGTGGCGCTCCGAACAGCGCCATGATGCCGTCACCCTGAACCTGGTTCACCGTGCCGCCGTAGTCGTGTACCGCCTCCATCATGAGGGCGAGCACCGGGTCGAGGATCCGGCGTGCCTCCTCCGCATCCCGCCGCGCGAGGAGTTGCATCGAGTCCTTCAAGTCTGCGAACAGCACGGTGACCTGCTTGCGCTCGCCTTCGAGCGCGCTCTTCGACGTCAACATTCGCTCCGCCGACGGCCGTGGCGCATGACTCGCGGGCGAATCGAGACGTGCGTCCCGTTCGGCGGCGACTCGATGACCGCACTGCGGGCAGAACTTCGCTTCCGGAGGAAGGTCGCTCGCGCACTTGTCGCACACCGCAGCCAAACGAGCGCCACACTCGAGGCAGAACTTCGCCCCCGGCGGGTTCTCGTGGCGGCATGGCGGACGACTCATCGGCAGCCTCTTCCATCCGGTTCGCGGGCCCGGACGGAGCCCGGTCAGCGTAGCGCAACACATCGCACCGGGCAACAAACCCTGAGTGCGACGTCCGACTCACGGGTCGACCGCTCGCAGAGGTATCATGCGTGGGCGCGCCGCATCCCGCGGGCCGCGCGACAGGGGAGGCCGAGGATGAACCGACGTCAGTTCCTTGCGACAACGACCGCCGGCGCGCTCACGCAATGGCCGCGTCGCGCGTCCGCGCAGGCCAAGACCGGGACCGTGCGCGTCTGGGGCGAGCCCGGACCGTACGGCGCGGTGGCCGTGGACGGCATGAACGAGTGGGCGCAGAAGAACGCGCCGGGGCTGAAGTTCGCCATCGAGACCATCCCGTGGTCGGACGTCTATCCCAAGCTGATGACGGACCTCGCCGCCGGGCGTCCCGCGCACTGCATCAGCGTCGAATCGCCGATCGCCTTCCAGTTGATGGCCGAAGGGCTGCTGGAGCCCGTCGATGATCTCGTCGACAAGATCGGCCGCAACCGGCTGATCCCCGGCATCAAGTGGGAGTACTGGGGGGCGTGGAAGGGCAAGCAGTACGTGATTCCCGCGCACCATCAGTCGCATCTGCTCGTGGTCCGGACCGATGTCTTGAAGGACGCCGGGGTCACGAAGAGCCCGGCGGAGTGGAACTGGGCGGATCAGCTCGCGGCGGCGAAGGCGATCAAGGCGAAGGGCAAGGTATTCGGCATGAGCTTCGCCCTCGGCCGCACGATCGCCACCGACTACTACGTGATCAGCCTCCTGCACTCCGCCGGTGGCCGGATGTTCGACGCCGCCAACAAGTCGGAGGTCGTATTCGACAGCCCGGCGGCGGTCGAGACGTTCGAGTACATCCTCGAGCTGTTCCCCACGATGCCGCCCGGCGCCGTCGGGTACACGTTCCTCGACGTCGTCGACTCGATGGCGAAGGGGCAGGCGGGGATGGCGTTCTACTGGGGGCGCGTCTTCGGGCGCGCGGCCGAGGTGGACAAGCAGGTCTTCGATACCATGGAGGCCTATCAGCACGCCGCGAACCCGAAGACCGGCAAGCGCCTGAACTGGAACGACTTCCAGGGGTGGCTCATTCCGAAGGACAACAACCCCTACATCGCCGAGATCAAGCAGGCGCTCGTGCACATCCAGACGAGCCGTGACTGGCAGATCCGCTACGCGCAGTCGCTGGTGCCGAACGTCTCGCCCGTCTTCCAGGACGTGGCGCAGGATGCGCGGTTGACCCAGCATCCGTTCTTCCAGACGAAGCGGCGGACGATTTTCGAGTACTACGTGGAGGCGCTGAAGCACGCGTCCAACTCCGGCAACGAGCTGCTGCAGGGCATCAGCCCGCTGGCGGGCATCGTGCACGGCCGCGCCATCATCGCGCAAGGCGTCCAGCGCATGCTGATCGACAAGCAGCCGGCCAAGGACGCGGTGAAGTGGACCCATCAGCAGCTCGAGCAGGTGCGTCGCGAGCACATCCGGCTCGTGATCTGACGGCGTGCGCCGCCGTCGGGAGCTCTCGGACCGGCAGCTCGGCGTGCTGTTCCTGCTGCCGTTCGTGGTGCTGTCCCTGGGGTTCGTCGTCTACCCGGCGCTCGACGCCATCCGTCTCGCGTTCCACAGCAAGCTGCCGTTCCGCAACTCGTTCACGTTCGTCGGCCTCGACAACTTTCGCTACCTGAGGGACGATCCTGTCTTCTGGGCCGCCGCGTGGCAGTCGTGCGTGTGGACGGGCGCGTCCATCGTGCTGCAGACGGTGTTCGGCGTCGCCATCGCGCTGCTGCTGCACCAGGCCGTGCGAGGCATCAACGTGTTCCGGGGACTCCTGCTGTTTCCCTACATGGTCCCGACGGTGGTCATCGCGCTGATCTGGCGCTGGATGTTCAACCCCGAGCTCGGGATCGTGAATGCCGTGCTCAAGGGGAGCGGCCTCGTGCGTGGCGAGGTGTACTGGCTGTCCGATCCGACGTGGGCGATGGTGTCGACGATCTTGCTCAACGTCTGGAAGTTCACGCCGTTCGTGGTCATCTGCGTCCTGGCCCGCCTGCAGACGATCCCGGTGGAGATCGTCGAGGCCGCGCAGGTCGACGGGGCCGGGGCGTGGCGGCGATTCCTGCACATCACGCTGCCCCAGCTGAAGGCCGTGCTGGCCGTGGTCGTGGTGTTCCGGACGATCTGGACGTTCAACAAGTTCGAGGAGATCTACCTGCTCACGCGCGGTGGTCCCGGGACGTCGACGTTCAACCTCGCGGTGTACGCCTTCGAGCAGGCCACGGCGAATCTCAAGCTCGGCGTGGCCGCCGCGACCGGCGTCGTCATGCTGACGCTTCTCTTCGCCGGCAGCGTGTTCTACCTGCGGCTGATCCGCCAGCAGGAGGCCGTGTGACGCGCGCGACGCGCCGTCGCCTGCGTGCGGGCGGCGTGTATGCCGCCCTGCTCGTGGTGACGCTCGTCATGTGCTTCCCGCTGCTGTGGGCGGTGCTCACGTCGGTACGGCCGAACGACGAGATGCTGAGCGTCCGGCTGGTGCCACAGCGGGTCACCGATGCGCAC
>Ga0075421_100009238_pt1 | contig 12145 bp, 9 predicted proteins | sample SoiMetdeltSBSDD5_FD_75292 | JGI IMG/M metagenome (GOLD analysis project Ga0075421, IMG submission 75292) | Bulk soil microbial communities from a Populus tree surrounding site in Tennessee, USA - Soil MetaG P. deltoides SBSDD5 | ecosystem: Environmental > Terrestrial > Soil > Tree plantation...
GCCTGCACGTAGAGGGGACCCGTCAGCTGGGCGGCGAAGGGACCCGACGCGAGCCGCTGGAGGCGCGCCACCACGTCGGCCGTCTTCGCGCTGCGCGCTTCGGCCTCGAGGGCGACGTTCTCGAGCCGCCACGCGGTTGCGCCCTCGGCCCCACCCGCCAGGCCCTGGGCCGCCGTCGCGGCCGCCGTCGCATAGTCGCCCTTCGCGAGGTCGGCGCGCGCCTTCTCGAGCTGCGCCTCGGGCTTCACACCGCAGGCACACAGCCAGAGGAGCGGGAGCGCCAGTGCGAGCGGGCTGCGTAGCATCGTGGGCCTCCGGGGATTGCCGAACGGGCATCCAGAGATGGGAGTGGCCAACGGGGGTACCCCACGCGGCGGTGTCTGTCACTCACGAGAGGCCGCGAATCGGGCATCCGTTCGAGGCGGGCCCTACTCTGAGCCGCCCCGTCTGACATAGCCCCCAGGGGAACTGGTCTGATGGCTGACTCGAAGCTCTTCAGGGTGTCGCGCGCGCGATTCGCCTGCGCGCTCGCCGTCGCGCTGGCGCTCCACGCCAGCCCGGCCGCCGCCTACATCGGACCCGGCGCGGGCTTCGCGGTGGTCGGCGCGACCCTGGTGCTGCTCACGACGCTGCTGCTCGTCATCTTCACCCTGCTGACGTGGCCCTTCGCGCTCGTGTACCGCGCGCTGCGCGTCGGCAACCCGTACAAGCGCGCGCAAGCGACGCGCGTCGTCGTGCTCGGCCTCGACGGCATGGATCCCGGCATCGCGCTCAAGCTGATGCGCGAGGGCCGGCTGCCGAACTTCCAGAAGCTCGCGGAGCGAGGCGTCTTCCGTCCGCTCGACACGTCGAACCCGTCCATCTCGCCGGTGGCGTGGTCGACGTTCAGCACGGGCGTCGACGCGAGCCGCCACGCCATCTACGACTTCCTGACGCGCGATCCCTGCACCTACGGCCCGATGCTCTCGTCGACGGACATCCGTGCGGCGAAGAAGGTCGCGAACATCGGCCGCTACGTGGTGCCGCTCGAGAAGCCGCGCATCAAACTGCTCCAGAAGTCGCAGGCGTTCTGGAAGCTGCTCGGCGACAAGCACATCTTCAGCATCATCCAGCGCGTTCCCATCACGTTCCCCCCCGTGCCGTTCCGCGGCCTGCTGCTCTCCGGCATGTGCGTACCCGATCTGCGTGGCAGCCAGGGCACGTTCTCCTTCTTCAGCACGAAGCAGGACGAGCACGGCCACCCGACGCACACCGGCGGGGAACAGACGGTCCTGCGCCGCCAGGGCGACCGCATGCGCACGCGGCTCGTCGGTCCCGACAACAGCATGCTGCGCTCTGGCGGGCGCATGACCTTGCCCATGACGCTCACCGTCAGCGCGGACCGCCAGAGCCTGCACATCGAGATCGAGGGGAGCGAACCGTTCGACCTGCCGCTGCGCACGTACTCGCCCTGGATCCGGCTCGTCTTCCGCCCCGGGCTCCACGTCAAGGTGCACGGCATCGCGCGCTTCTACCTGAACTCGCTCGAGCCCGAGGTCGAGCTCTACACGACGCCGATCCACATCGACCCGGAGCACCCGGCGATGCCGATCAGCCATCCGGCCATCTACTCGGTGTACCTCGCCAAGAAGCAGGGCCCCTTCGCGACGCTCGGGCTGGCGGAGGACACCTGGGCGCTGAACGAGCGCGTGATCGACGAGCAGGCCTTCTTCGAGCAGGCCATGGCGATCTACGACGAGCGCGAGCGCATGTTCCTCGACGCGCTGGCGCAGACGAAGAAGGGGCTGTTGACGACGGTCTTCGACACCACCGACCGCGTGCAGCACATGTTCTACCGCTACCTGGATCCCTCGCACCCCGCGAACGCCGGCAAGGACACCAGCGCCTGGACCGACGCGATCCCGCGCGTCTACGAGCGCTGCGACGCGCTGCTCGGGCGCATCTGGAGCGAGGTCGAACGGAGCGACACGGTGCTGATGGTGATCAGCGACCACGGTTTCACGAACTTCCGCCGCGGCGTGAACCTCAACAGCTGGCTGCACCAGAACGGCTACCTGGCCCTGAAGCCCGGCCACACGACGAGTGGCGACTGGTTCGAGCACGTCGACTGGACGCAGACGCGCGCCTTCTCGCTGGGGCTCACCGGCATGTTCATCAACCGGAAGGGGCGCGAGCAGAGCGGCATCGTCGCGGAGGGCGAGGAGTACCGGAAGCTCGCAGCGGAGCTCTCCGCGAAGCTCGAGGCGCTGGTCGACCCCGAGACCGGCCGCCGCGCCATCCGCAAGGTGGCTGCTACCGCCGACACCTTCGAAGGTCCGTATCGGCTCGACGCCCCGGATCTCCTGATCGGGTACGACGGTGGCTACCGAAACTCGTGGGAATGTGCGACGGGCGCCGTCACGCCGAGTGTCTTCAGCGACAACACGAAGAGCTGGTCGGGCGACCACTGCGTCGACCCGGACATCGTGCCGGGCGTCTTCTTCTGCAACCGCAAGATCGCCAGCGAGCGCCCGCGCCTGCTCGACATCCCGCTCTCGATCGTCGAGCTCTTCGGACAGAAGCGCGCGCGCCACATGCAGGGCGAGATGATCTTCACGGCGGACGCCGCGGTGGCCGGCAGCTTCGACGCCGAGCGTCTCGACCAGTCGGGCGCCGCGCCCGGCGCGCGCGTTACGCGCGAGAGGAACGCGGCGTGACGCGGCTCGCGCTGGCGCTCGCCGCGCTGGCCGCCGGGATCGCCGCCGCCTGCGCGCCGGCGAGCGCGCCGCCAGCCGATCGACCGGGACTCTTCGTGCTCGGCATCGACGGCCTCGATCCCGTCATCCTCGACCGCCTGATGGCGGAAGGGAAGCTGCCGCACTTCGCCGAGCTCGCGCGCCTGGGCAGCTACCGGCGGCTCGGCACCTCGAACCCGCCGCAGAGCCCCGTGGCGTGGTCGAACTTCGCCACGGGCCGCGACCCGGGCGGCCACGGCATCTTCGACTTCGTCCACCGCGATCCCGCCACGTACCTGCCGATCTCGTCGGCGACGCCGCCGGTCGAAGATCACGGCAGCGCGCTCGAGCTCTTCGGCTTCGTCGTGCCGCTCGGCGCGCCCGAGGTGAAGAACAACCGCAGCGGAACGCCGTGGTGGGACGCGCTCGTCGCGGCGGGCGTCGACACCGAGGTGTACCGCTTCCCCGGCAACTACCCCGTGCCCGGCAGCGACGCGAAGGTGCTCGCCGGCATGGGCACGGTGGACATGCGCGGCGGCTACGGCACCTACACGCTGCTCGCCGACCACCCCGCCCCGCCGGACGACCCGAAGGGCGACATCCAGCGGGTCAGCGTTCAGGACTTCGACCTCGACGGCACGCCGGAGACGGTGGAGGCGACCCTCAAGGGCCCGCCCGACCTCTTCCACCTGAAGCCCGGCGAGATCCCCGGCGCGGGCGACTACCTGACCACGCGCATCACCGTCCACCTCGATCCGGACTCCGACACCGCGGTGCTGAAGGTGGGCTCGCAGGACGTGCTGCTGCGCGCGGGCGAGTGGTCGGACTGGGTACAGGTCGAGTTCGAGGCGCTGCCCATGGGCATGCTGAACCTCCAGGGCGCCGTGCGCTTCTTCGCGAAGGAGCTGCGGCCGCGCTTCGAGCTCTACGTCTCGGCCGTGAACCTCTCCGCCGAGGCGCCGCCGCAGGTCTTCACCAGCCCCGACGACTGGGTCGAGACGCTCTACACCGCGCTGGGTCAGTTCTATACGCAGGGCATGCCCGAGGAGACCGGCGCGCTGCGCGACGGCGTCTTCACGGACGACGACTACATGCAGCAGGTCGGCCTGGTGCAGGACGACTCGCGCGCGATGCTCGAGCTCGCGCTCGACCGTTTCGCGCCGGGCGATGCGACCTTCGTGTACCTCTCCGACGTCGACCTGCAGTGCCACATGCTCTGGCGACACGCCGACCCGAAGTACCCGGGCCTCGGTCACCCGGCGCGCGATCCCGCGATCGCGCCCGCGCACGCGCACGACATCGAGAAGATGTACCGCGACGTCGACACCGCCCTCGGCCGCGTGCGCGAGCGCCTGCCGGAGGGGACGCTCCTCATCGTCATGAGCGACCACGGCTTCCAGCCCTTCCTGCGGAAGTTCCACCTGAACGCCTGGCTGCGCGATCAGGGCTACCTGGTGCTGAAGGGCGAGAAGCACACGGGCCGCGTCGGGCTCGACGACGTCGACTGGACGCGTTCGCGCGCGTACGGCATCGGCTTCAACGGGCTCTACCTCAATCTCTCCGGACGCGAGGCACAGGGCATCGTGCGTCCCGAGGACGCGCCCGCGCTGCTCGCGGAGATCGGCGCGGCGCTCGAGGCCGTGCGCGATCCCAAGAACGGCGAGCAGGTCGTCTCGCGCGCGTATCCCGCCTTCGAGGTGTTCCACGGCGAGCGCGTCGCCGAGGCCCCGGATCTCGTGGTCGGCTACAACAGCAGCTACGCCGGCTCGGATCCCTCCACGCTCGGCGAAATCACGGAAGCCGTGCTGGAAGACAACACGTCGCGCTGGTCCGGCAACCACCTGATCGACCCGCGCCTCGTGCCCGGCGTGCTGATGACGAACGCGCCGCTGCAGGACGGCGAGCACGACCTGACCGACGTCACGGCGTCGATCCTCGACTACTTCGGCCTGCGTCCGCTGCCCGGAATGGTGGGGACGTCCTTCCTCGCGGGTGAGGTCCGCTCGAATTCCGCGCCGGTGTCGCCCGGCGCGTAGGATCTGGAGAAAGTCATGTTCGGTGGAAGCACGGTGAAGGTGAAGCTCGACCGCGATCTCGTGGACAAGCTACGCAAGGTGGCCGATGTCGCGGGCTACGCGACGGTCGACGAGTTCGTCACGCACATCCTCGAGAAGGAGATGCTCCACTTCGAGGGTGCGAAGGACGACAAGGACATGCGCGAGCGCCTCAAGGGGCTCGGCTACATCAGCTAGTCCCGGATGATCGCGACCGCGAACACCGCTCTGAGCGCCGTCTTCGACGTGCTGCTCGCGCCTTTCGGCCACGGACCGGCCTGGTTCGACCTGCTGCTCTGGTCGGTCGTCGCGGGCGTGCTCGCGCTGTGGGTATACAAGCGCGTCAGCAACCAGGCTGGCATCGCGCGCACCAAGGAGCACATCCAGGCGCAGCTCTACGAGATCCGGCTCTTCCGCCACGATCCGATCGCGGTGCTGGTCTCGACGGGCAAGGCGCTGCTCCAGAACCTCGCGTATCTCGGCTACAACCTCGTGCCGATGGCGGTGCTGCTCGTGCCCATGCTGGCGCTGCTCGCGCAGCTCGAGGCGAACTACGCGTTCGACCCCGCGCCGGTCGGTCGGGTGGAACTGCTGAAGGTGCGCCTCGATCCTTCGGCGGGCGTCGGTGCGCGGGACGTGAAGCTCGCGCTGCCCGAAGGCGTCGCGTTCGACGCGCCCCCCGTGCGGACGCCCGACGGCGAGATCTTCTGGCGCCTGCGCGCCGAGGCGCCGGGCGATCACGTCCTGACGCTCTCTGCGGGCCCGGAGACGGTGACGAAGACGTGGTCGGTCGGCGGCGCACACCGCAAGGTGTCCACGCTGCGCACGCGCGGGCTCGAGGCGTTCCTCTACCCGGGCGAGCCCGCGCTGCCGCGCGGCTCCGCCGTCGAGCGCGTCTCGCTCGCGTCACCGGAGCGCGACCTCGGCCTGCTGCCGGGCGGCGAGCTCGGCATCCTCGCCACCTTCTTCGGCCTCTCGCTGCTGGCGGGCTTCGCCTTGAAGGGCCGCTTCGGCGTCACCCTGTAGGCAGGCGAACGTGCTCGACGCGATCCGCAACTGGCTGCGCCGTCCCTCGGGTCCCGCGGTGATCGTGGTGTCGGGCCTGCCGCGCTCCGGCACGTCGATGATGATGCGCATGCTCGAGGCGGGCGGCGTCGCGCCCTTCACCGACGGCGAGCGCACTGCCGACATCGACAATCCCGAGGGCTACTACGAGTACCGGCGCGTCATGGAACTCGAGAAGGATCCCGACCGCAGCTGGGTCCGGCAGGCGCGCGGCCGCGCGCTCAAGGTGATCTCGTTCCTGCTGCGCCACCTCCCGCACGACAACGTCTACCGCATCGTCTACATGCGCCGGAACCTCGACGAGGTGCTGACGAGTCAGGACAAGATGCTCGACCGTCTCGGCAACGCGGCGCCCGGCGCCGATCTCGAGGCGATGAAGGAGGCCTACCGCAACGACATCGTCTCGGCGCGCCTGTACGCGCGGAAGCAGCCCAACATGGAGATGCTCGAGGTGCACTACGCAGAGACGGTCGCCGATCCGGTGGCCACCGCGCGCACCGTCAACGCCTTTCTCGGCGGCGGCCTCGACGAAGCGAAGATGGCGGCTGCCGTGAAGGCGCAGCTGTACAGGAATCGCGCCTAAGCGAGGACGAACTCGCAGACGGCGTCGCGGAAGCCGTCGGGGTTGTCGGTCATGACGGAGTGGCCGGCGCGCGCGACGACGGCAAGGCGGCCCTTCGGCAGCACCTCCTCCACCATGCGATCGGCACACTCGGGCGAGAGGATGTCCGAGGCGGCGCCGCGCACGACGAGGGTCGGGCAGGGAATCTTCGCGAGCGCATCCCAGAGGGTGCGCTCGGCCTCGCGCTCACGCGTTTCGGCCTCGGCGGGCGTCTCGCGCGATGACGCGAAGCCGCCGCGCAGCGCTGGATCGATCTTCAGCTCGAAGAGGCCGTCGACGCGGCGGCGCAGCCCGTGCTCTGCCATGCGGGTGAGCGCGTCGGGACGCGCGGCCGGATAGGCGAGCGAGAGATCGCGCGCGTACTCGGCGGCGGATGCGTACACCGGAGAGGGACGCGACTCGACGTCCATGCGGATGCGGAGCTTGCCGCGCGCATCCACCTCCGGCCCGATGTCGACGAGAACGAGACCGGCCATGCGCTCCGGGTGCCGGCCCGCGAAGAGGGTGGCGATGCGGCCGCCGAGCGAGTGGCCCACGACGACGAGGCGCTCGATGCCGAGCTCAGCTGTGACCCTTTCGACGTCCTCGACCATCGCGTCGTGCTCGTAACGCCGCTCGGGATCCCAGGCGGAATCGCCGTGGCCGCGGTGATCGAGCGCGGCCACGCGGTAGTGCGGCGCGACGCTCGGCGCGAAGTCGTCCCAGATGTGCGCGTCGTTGCCGAAGCCGTGGAGCAGGAGCAGCGGGACGCCTTCGTCGCTCCAGGAGAGAAGGTGCAGCGAGAGATCGTGCGCACCGCGCACGCGTCGGGACGTGGGTTGCATGGGCGCCGATCTTAGCCCGAGTGGCGACGGTGCTACCGTGCGCCGCGTGGGGGCGCCCGGACCGGTCATCGACGCGCTCGAGCGACGCTTCGACGAGACGGTCGGAGAGCTGGTGTCCTTGGCGCGCATCCCGGGCGTCTCGGCGCCGGGCTTCGCCGCTGTCGAGCTCGAGCGCTCCGCCGACGCCGTCGCGGCGCTGCTCGAACGAACCGGGCTCGAGCACATCGAGGTTCTACGCGTCGCGGACGCCCACCCGTACGTGCTCGGCGAATGGCGCCACGCCGGACCGGACGCGCCGACGGTGCTCGTCTATGCGCATCACGACGTGCAACCGCCGGGCCGCGCCGAGCGCTGGGAGACGCCGGCCTTCGAGCCGACGCTGCGTTCCGACGGTCGCCTCTACGGTCGCGGTGTCGTCGACGACAAGGCGGGCATCCTGCTCCACGCGGCGGCGCTGCGCGCCTGGCTGGACGCCGAGGACCGCCTGCCGGTCAACGTGAAGGTGATCGTCGAAGGCGAAGAGGAGATCGGCTCGCTCCACCTCGGCGCGTTCCTGCGCGCGTACCGCGAGCGGCTGCGCTGTGACGCGCTCGTGCTCTCCGACACCGCGAACCTCGCGACGGGGCTTCCCTGCATCACGACGAGCCTGCGCGGCATCGTGAACGTCGATGTCAGCGTGCGCGCTCTCGACCACCCGATCCACAGCGGCATGTGGGGCGGACCGGTGCCGGACGCCGCGACAGCGCTCGGCGTGCTGCTCGGACGCCTCGTCGACGCGCAGGGGCGCATTCGCGTGCCGGGCCTCGAGGACGACGTCGCGCCGCTCGACGCGGCCGAGCGAGCGGAGCTCGCACGTCTGCCCTTCGACGCGGCGGCCTTCCGGCGCGAGGCCGGCATGCAGCCCGGTGCCGCATTCTCCGGTGACGGCGCATTCGGCGTCTACGAGCGCATCTGGCACCGGCCGGCGCTCGCCGTGATCGGGCTCGAAGGCATGCCACTCGCCGGCGCCGCGAACCAGCTCGTCGCCGAGGCGAAGGCGCGCGTCTCTGTGCGCGTCGCACCCGGTCAGGACGCGGAACGCGTGCGCGATCGCCTGCTCGCATTCCTGCGAAGCGATCCGCCGCTCGGTGTGCGCGTCGACGCGCAGGCGATCGCGGCAGTGCCCGGCTGGAAGACCCGCGCGCAGGGACCCGCGTTCGACGCCGCGCGCCGCGCGCTCGCGGCGGGATTCGGCTGCGACGCGGTCGCGATCGGCTGCGGCGGCACCATCCCCTTCGTGAAGCCCTTCGTCGAGGAGCTGTCCGGCATCCCGGCGCTGCTGCTCGGCCTCGAAGATCCGCCCTGCAACGCGCACGGTGAGAACGAGAGCCTCGACCTCGCCGACTTCCGTCGGGCGGCGCGCGCGTCGGCGCACCTCTTTCACGAGCTCCGCAGCGTCGCGCCGCGCTCCTAGTGCTAGGTTCGCATCAGCACGCCTTGGAGGAAGCATGCCCGCCATCGAGACGACTCCCGCCTTGGTCTCCCGCGTCTATGACACGCTCGCGAGTCGGATCGAGATCGCGCGGCGCCGGCTCGGCCGCCCGCTCACCTACGCAGAGAAGGTCTTCCTCGGTCATCTCGCCGATCCGGAGAAGCAGGAGCTCGATCCGGGGCAGGCCTACGTGCTGCTGAATCCGGACCGCGTCGCGATGCAAGACGCGACCGCGCAGATGGCGGTGCTCCAGTTCATGCTCGCTGGCCGCAACGAGACGGCCGTCCCGACCACGGTCCACTGCGATCACCTGATCCAGGCGCACGTCGGCGCCGACGCCGACATGAAGACGGCGAACGTCACCAACGCCGAGGTCTATGAGTTCTTGCGCAGCGCATCGTCGCGCTACGGCGTCGGCTTCTGGGGGCCGGGCGCCGGCATCATCCACCAGGTGGTGCTCGAGAAGTACGCGTTCCCGGGCGGCATGATGATCGGCACCGACTCGCACACGCCGAACGCGGGCGGCCTCGGCATGTTCGCGTGCGGCGTCGGCGGCGCCGACGCCGTCGACGTGATGGCGGGCTTTCCCTGGGAGGTGCTCCAGCCGACACTCGTCGGCGTCCGTCTGACGGGCAGCCTCAACGGCTGGACCGCGCCGAAGGACGTGATCCTCAAGGTGTGCGAGATCCTCACCGTGCAGGGCGGCACCAACCGCGTCATCGAGTACTTCGGGCCGGGCACCGCGTCGATCAGCGCGACCGGCAAGGGCACGATCACGAACATGGGCGCCGAGCTCGGCGCGACGACGTCGATCTTCCCGTACGACGCGCGCATGGCGACCTACCTGAAGGCGACCGGCCGCGAGGAGCTCGCCGATCTCGCCAATCGACACGCGGAGATGCTGCGCGCGGATCCCGAAGTCGAGGCGAATCCCGAGCGCTTCTTCGACGAGGTCGTCGAGATCGATCTCTCGTGTCTCGAGCCGCACGTGGTCGGCCCGCACACGCCGGATCTCGCGCGGCCGGTCTCGCGCATGGCCGCCGACGCGCGCGAGAACGGCTGGCCGCTCGCACTCTCGTCGGCGCTGATCGGGAGCTGCACGAACTCGTCGTACGAGGATCTCGAGCGCGCGGCCGACGTCGCGCGGCAGGCCCAGCGCCACGGCGCCCGCACCCGGACGACGCTCTGGGTCACGCCCGGCTCGGAGCAGATCCACCAGACGATCCGCCGCGACGGCCAGCTCGCCGACTTCGAGGCGATCGGCGGCATCGTGCTCGCCAACGCCTGCGGCCCCTGCATCGGGCAGTGGCGCCGCGACGACGTGAAGGAAGGCGACGAGAACTCGATCATCAACTCCTACAACCGCAACTTCAAGAAGCGCAACGACGGGCTCGCGAGCACCTACGCGTTCATCGCGAGCCCCGAGATCGTCGTCGCCTACGCGCTGGCGGGCACGCTCGCCTTCGACCCGCTGCGCGACGAGCTCGAGAGCGGCGGCAAGCGCTTCAAGCTCTCGCCGCCCGCGCCCGCGCCCGAGATCCCGAAGAAGGGCTTCGTCACCAGCTTCGCGGGCTACGAGGCGCCGGCGAAGGACCCGTCGGAGGTGGAGGTGAAGGTCGCACCGAAGAGCGACCGCCTGCAGCTGCTCGAGCCCTTCCCCGCGTGGGACGGCAAGGACGTCACGGACGCCCCGCTGCTGCTGAAGGCGCAGGGCAAGTGCACGACCGACCACATCTCGCCAGCGGGCAAGTGGCTGCGCTTCCGCGGTCATCTCGAGAACATCAGCGACAACATGTTCTCCGGCGCGGTCAACGCCTTCGACGGCAAGGCCGGCACCGGCACCGACGCGCTCTCCGGCGAGCGCGACGTGCCCTTCGCGAAGATCGCGCGCCACTACAAGGCGGAGGGGCTCCGCTGGGTCGCCGTCGGCGACGAGAACTACGGCGAGGGCTCGAGCCGCGAGCACGCGGCCATGTCACCGCGGTTGCTAGGCGCGGCCGCCGTGATCGTTCGGAGCTTCGCGCGCATCCACGAGACGAACCTCAAGAAGCAGGGCCTGCTGCCGCTGCGCTTCGCGGATGCCGCGGACTACGAGAAGGTCAAGGAAGGCGACAGGGTCGGCATCCTCGGGCTGCGCGAGCTGCGTCCGGGCGCGCCGCTGCGTGCGGTGTTCCGGCACAGCGACGGCAGCGAGGACACCGTCTCGGTGATCCACACGCTGTCGGCCGAGCAGATCGAGTGGTTCCGCGCCGGCTCGGCGTTGAATCTGCTCAGACAGCAGCAGCGCTAGCCGAAGACGAGGAGCTTCCCGCCGCGCTCGAGCACCTGCTCTTCTAGCGGCGACGTGTGTGCGCGCGCGAGCAGGTCGTGCACGTCGCGGCCGAGCGCTTCGCCGGGCGCGACGCCGAGCGCGCGTTCGCCCGCGCCGTTGATCAGCGCAACGACGCCGCCGCGGTCGGTCAGCACGAGGCCGAGCGGGAGCTGACGCAGCAGCTCGCGCTGCGGGTACGGCAGAATGTCGAGCAAGCTGCCGCCGAGGAATGCCTCCCGCATCATCAGCAGCCCTGCACCGAGCAGCACCGGATGGGCGTCGTACGGCCACTCGATGACGCCGCCGCGGTGCAAGGTCCCGGCGACGAGCGCCAGCATCGGCACCGTGGCTACGACCAGCACGCGCAGCGCGCGGCCCATGTCGCGCATGCGGGAGGCGTGCACCGCGAGCACCGCGCACCCCACGGCGCATAGCATCTGGTGGTATGTGGTGACGATCAGCCAGAGCTCGCCGCGCTGGTCCTCTCCGCCTTCGACGGTGACCTGGAAGAGGCTCGCGTACCCGGGGCTCCAGAGCAGCGGGTACACACACAGCGCCGGCGCGAGCAGCAGGGCCGGGAACCAGGGCACGCGCCGCGCGACCTCGAGGCCCGCGACCTGGGCCGCGAAGCCCAGCCACAGCGGGGCCAGCGCCAGCGAGCCGATGTACTTGATGCGGTCGCCGATCTGCTCCGTGACGATCTCGCGCAACGTCAGCCATTCGCCGAAGGTCACCGCGAGCACGCACAGGCACAGCATCACGAGCGAGCGCCGGCCGCGGGTCGAGGGGTCGCGCTGCGCGATCGCCAGCGCGATCGACACCGCGAGGAGCATCGAGAGCTCGAGCGGAAGCGCCAGGACCTTCACGCGGGCAACCTCGCGGGCGTGGAGTCGAGCAGCACGGCGTGACCCGCCAGAGTGTCTCCGATCTTGATCGGCCAGCGCGTGCACGCGCTCCGCGGCGCCGCCTCGGCCAGCACGGCGTCGAGCGAGCGGCCGAGCGCCTCCTCGGGCGTCATGCGCAGCAGCACCTGTGCTGCGGGGTTGAGACCCGCTACGACACCCTCGCCGTCGGTGAAGACGAG
>Ga0075421_100009242_pt1 | contig 12142 bp, 10 predicted proteins | sample SoiMetdeltSBSDD5_FD_75292 | JGI IMG/M metagenome (GOLD analysis project Ga0075421, IMG submission 75292) | Bulk soil microbial communities from a Populus tree surrounding site in Tennessee, USA - Soil MetaG P. deltoides SBSDD5 | ecosystem: Environmental > Terrestrial > Soil > Tree plantation...
GTGGCTCACTCTCGCCGGGGCGGATCAGGTGGACGACATCACGTCCCCGGGCGACGAGGAGCTCCGAGATGAGGCGACGATGGCAGCGTTGCCACGCCGTCTCGGCGCACATCAGGCACGTCCTTGGCTCGGCGAGGGCTCCGGAGAGGGCCTCCTGCCACTCGCGAGCGCCCATACCCGCCGCGTAGCCCGCGAACGCGCCGAGGCACGCGAAGCGCTCCTCGCCCGGGACATTCGAGCGGCGCCCGCCGAGCTCGACCGCGTGCCGGTACTCGATGCCCGCTTCGGCGAGCGTCTCCGCGAGAGCTGCCTGGGCGAACTGCGGGTTCCGCCGCGACGCCGGGTAGCGGCGCACGTCGACGAGAGTCTCGACCTCCGCCTCGCGCAGACAGTCGACGAGCTCCAGCGCGGGCCGGCGGCCGTGCCCGATCGTGAAGATCTCGCGAGCCACGCGCATAGAATCGCCTTTCCAGGGGGAAAGGACGGGTGAATGGCCGAGACGGTGACCTGGGATGGGCTCCGCGAGCTTGCCGAGTTCCAGGCGGAAAAGGGCTGCGCGATCAGCCTCTACGTGAACCTCGATCCGAGCACCGCGCCGACGGCCGGTGACGCAGACGCACGCTTCAGCTCGCTCCTCAACGAGGGCGAGCGTCGGGCGGAGGCGAACAGCCGAGGACTAACGCACGAGCAGCGGCAAGGGCTGAAGAAGGACTTCGCGCGGATCCGCGACTTCTTCGAGAACGACTTCGACCGCGACGGCGCGCATGGGCTTGCCGTCTTCACCGCCGGGCTCGACAACGTTTGGCGGCCGCGCACGCTCATCGAGTCGGTGCCCGACGGCGTCCGGGTCGGGCGGGACTTCCATCTCGCGCCGCTCGTGCCGCTTGTCGGCCGCGGCGAGGGCGCGATCGTGGTGGTTGCGGGTCGAGAGCGAGGCGAGCTCTACCGGCTGCGCTCGGGCCGCCTCGATGAGGTCGCCGACCGCAGCGACGAGGTTCCCGGCCAGCACGATCAGGGCGGCTGGTCGCAGTCTCGCTTCCAGCGCCACATCGAGAAGCTCGTCGGCGAGCACCTGCGGGAGGTCGCGGAGGAGCTCGACCGCCGCGCACGCAGGATGCGCTCGCCGAAGCTGATCATCGTCTCGTCCGAGGAGACTCGCGCCGAGCTCGAGGAGCTGCTCGCGAAGGAGACGAAGAGCGCCGTCATCGGCTGGACGAGCGCCGAGGCGCACGCCGGCCCTTCGGAGCTGCTCGCCCTCACCAGTCCATTCCTCGAGCAGGCTCGAGCGACGGAGGAAACAAACGTCGTCGAGCGGTGGCGCGAGGAGGCGGGCCGCGGCGGGCGCGCTGCCTCAGGCTGGGCCGAGACGCTCGAGGCCGCGTCGGATGCGCGAGTCGACGTTCTGCTCTATCAGGACAACGCGCAGCACGAGGCGTGGCAGTGCCCGGCGTGCGGCCGCCTGTCGGCGTCGAGAGGGCAGTGCCCGCTCGACGGCACCGAGACCGAGCATCGTGAGGACGGGCTCGATCCGATCGTGCACCAGACGCTCGCGAACGGCGGCACGGTCCAGCCGCTGAGCTCGCGCCGGGACCTCGATCCCGTCGAAGGCGTGGGCGCGCTCCTGCGTTTCTAACCGTGCGCTACATGGTCGTCGAGGACTTCACCCACGGCGCGCGCCCGATCTACGAGCGGCTCGCGGAGAAGGGTCGGATGATGCCCGACGGCCTCGAGTACCTCGGCAGCTGGATCGACGGGAGCCTCACCCGCTGCTGGCAGCTCATGGAGACGGATGACCCGACGCTCTTCGACGAGTGGAGGGCGAACTGGAGCGACCTCATGACCTGTGAGATCTTTCCCGTCCTCGACTCCGCAGACGCGGCCTCGCGCGCCACAGGCGGGTAACCGCCGCGCGTTTTCGCGATACTGAGGCCACCGATGGCCTCCCTCGCGCGCACGATCCTCGAAGACCACCTCGTTCGGGGCGAGCTCACTCCCGGAACGGAGATCGCGATCGCCATCGACCAGGCTTTGGCGCAGGACGCGACGGGGACGATGGCGATGATGCAGTTCGAGCTCTTCGGCCACGAGCGCGTCGAGGTCGACACGGCGGTCGTCTACGTCGACCACAACATCCTCCAGATCGACTTCAAGAACCCGGACGACCACCGGTTCCTGCAGTCGATGGCCGCGAAGTACGGGGCCTGGTTCTCGCGCCCGGGCAACGGGATCTGCCACTACATCCACTGCGAGCGCTTCGCCGTGCCCGGCAAGACGCTCGTCGGCGCCGACAGTCACACGACGCAGTCGGGCTCGGCCGGGATGATCGCGATCGGTGCCGGCGGCCTCGATGTGGCAGTCTGCATGGCTGGGCACCCCTTCGAGCTGCCGTGCCCGAAGATCGTCGGCGTCTTCCTGGAGAACGAGCTCCAGCGGCCGTGGATCCAGGCGAAGGACGTGATCCTCGAGCTGCTCCGGCGGCGCGGGGTACGAGGCGGCCGCGGCGCGATCTTCGAGTTCACCGGGCCGGGCGTGGCCACGCTGTCGTACACGGAGCGGGGGACGATCGCGAACATGATCGCCGAGCTGGGGGCGACTGGAGCCGTCTTCCCCGCCGACGACGAGACGAAGCGGTGGTTCGACGAGCAGGAGCGCTCGGAGGACTTCACGCCACTTGCGACCGGCGATTCGAAGGACGACTTCGACGAGCACGAGGAGATCGACCTCGCGGCGCTCGAGCCGCTCGTCGCGAAGCCGTCGAGCCCCGGCAACGTCGTTCCGGTCACGGAGCTCGTCGGGACCGAGCTCGCGCAGGTCTGCGTCGGCTCCTCGGTCAACTCGTCCTATGAGGACATGGCCGTAGTGGGCGCGACTCTGCGCGGGAAGCAGATCTCGGAGAAGCTCGTCTCCGCGACTGCGACGCCGGGCTCACGCCAGATCCTCGACCAGATCACGCAGTCGGGGACGTACGTCGACCTCCTCTCGGCGGGCGTGCGCATGCTCGAGCCGGCCTGCGGGCCGTGCGTCGGGATGGGCCAGGCGCCGCCGTCGGGTGCGAATTCGCTTCGGACCTTCAATCGGAACTTCCCGGGGCGGAGTGGGACGGCAGACGACAGCGTCTTCCTGTGCTCCCCCGCGGTTGCTGCCGTCTCGATGCTGACGGGAGTGATCTCCGATCCGCGCGACTTCGACCCGCCGGAGCTCCGCGAGCGCCCCGTGGCGCGGCCCGCTGTCGTGCAGGCGCACATCCTCGCGCCGGCGCCCGCGGACGAGGCGTCCTCGATCGAGATCCCGCGCGGGCCGAACATCAAGCCCCCGCCCGAGCAGAAGGAGCTGCCGGACACGCTCGAGCTGCGCGTTCTGATCGTGGCGCCCGACGACATCTCGACCGGCGACCTTTCACCCGACGGCGCGACCGTCATGGCCTATCGCTCGAACGTGCCCGCGATCGCGGAGTTCACGTTCCAGCACCGCGACCCCGAGTTTCCGCGCCGCGCGAAGGAGTGGGGCGGAGGCTTCATCGTCGCCGGCGACAACTACGGCCAGGGCTCGAGCCGCGAGCACGCGGCGCTCGCTCCGGCTCAGCTCGGCGTGCGGGCCGTGATCGCAAAGAGCTTCGCGCGGATCCACCGCCGCAACCTCATCGCGCAGGGCATCGTGCCGCTTCTCTTCAAGGACGAAGCCGACTACGACAAGGCCGGGCTCGGACAGGTCTGGCGCATCTCGGGGCTCCAGGAGATCGCGGAGGGCGCAGACGATCTGACGTGCGAGATCGACGGCGGTGAGACGATCACGATCACGCACGACCTGCTCCCGCGCGAGCGCGAGATCGTCGTCGCCGGTGGGCTCATCCGATACCTGAAGCAGGAACAAACCGCGGCCGCCTGACCCGTCCGTTCGTCCTTGCCCTCGCGCTGGCGACCTTCGTTGCAGGGTGCGGCGGAGGCTCAGAGTCTGGCCCGCCCCCGCTCGAGGACGCGCGGCCATTCGCGGACGATTTCGTGAACGGGCTCGTCGTCGACGGCCGTTGGGTCGCGATCGAGGGCGACGTGAGCGCCCACCTGAGGCAGCCGATGCGTGACTTTCAGGCGACGATCCGGCGCAACGGGTTGCGCACTGTGCGCGGCCCCGGAGCACTGCGGCACGACTGCCCGCCGAACCAAGTGGTCGTTGAGGCGGGGAAGGACTGCTTCGCCTACCGTCTCGAAGGCCGAGCCGTGCTCACGCCGGGCGTCCCGCGGCTTCGGGCCCGCTTCCGGCTCTGGGTCGAGCCCCAGGACGGAACCTGGCAGGTCATCAACTACGACTACGAAGTGCTGCCCTCGATGCGTTGAGGGTTTCCTGACGCGAGGCGGCGGCGGAGCCGTCGCCGCTCAGGGAAGCGTCAGGCCACAGCCCGAGGCAGCTCGTGGGCCTCGGCGGGCTCGATCGCGGTCTCGTCCCAGTCCGCGGCCTGCTCGAGCTTCGACTCGAAGCGCCCCAACCGCTTCTGCGCGTCGACGAACTTGTTGTGCGCGCGGCCAACGTGCGTCCCGACGAGTTCGAAGTCCTCCTTGAACTTCCCGAAGTCGGTCTGGAGCTGGGCGCAGTACGCCATGACCTCCTGCGCGTGCTGCTCGATCTGGAGCCCCTTCAGGCCGAGCACGATCACCTGGAGATACGCCGTCAGGGTCGTCGGGGAGACCGGGAGAATTCGCTTGTCGTGCGCGTACGTGAGCAGCGCACCGGTCTTCCCGCACGCGAGCTCGTAGTAGATCGCCTCGGACGGGAGGTACATGAACGCGAAGTCGTACGTCCCCTCGTCAGGGCGGATGTACTTCGAGGCGATCGCGTCGATGTGGTTCTTCACGTCGCGCGCGAAGAGCTTTTCGCGCTGCTGCCGCTCGATGTCGTTCTCGGCGGTGACCATGCGCTCGAAGTTGTCGAGCGGGAACTTCGAGTCGATCGGGACGAGCCGGTCGACCTTGATCACCGCATCGACGCGCTCGCCGCTCGAGAAGCCGTACTGGAGTGCGAAGGCGGTCGCGGGGAGCCGGTCGCGGAGCAGGTTCTCGAGCAAGAGCTCGCCGAAGCCGCCTCGAGCCTTCGGCGGCCGTAGCGCCTGCTCGAGCCGTTTGAGGTCGTTCGCCCGCGCGAGGATCTCCTCGTTCGCGCGCCCGAGCTCCCCGAGCCGGCGCTGGATGTCGCCGGCGGTCTGAGCCGTGCCCTCGAGCCTCCGGTCGAGCGTCGATGTCATCGCCTCCAGCCGCCGGTCGACCTCCGCGGTGCGCTCGGCGAGCTGCACCCCCGCTTCCGCGCGCAGCGCGGTGAGCTCGACCCGAAGCTTCCCGAGCAGCCAGAGGCCTCCGGCCGCGAGCGCGGCGAATCCGAGCAGCATGAAAAACGCGATCCACATGGGACCGCTGAACGCTAGAGATCGGGTCGGACGGAGCTGTTAGCTCTCGCGCTCGGCCCGGTGCGCAGCCGCATCTTCGCGCGCAGCCTGAGCCGTTTCCTCCGCGGACTCCGCGCGGTCCTCGGCCTTGCCCTCGGCCTCTTGGTGCGCCCCTTCGCTGCGAAGCGACTCGTCGTCGGCCACGTCTCCGGCGGCCTTCTTCCCGCGGCCCATCAGCTTGTCCCAGAAAGACACGTTCCCTCCTCAGTTGGGGAGCCGAGTATACGGCTAGGTAGGCTCGCGGGACGGCGCGGAGACGTTGCTACCATCGGCGCACACTTGGCCAAGAAAGCACGAACTCCGCCGCCGCCCAGACGGCCGGTGCAGGCACCACAGCAACGCTCGACCCCGCGGGGCCCGCGGGAGAGTCGCACGTTCCTGTACGTGCTCGCGTTCGCCGCGCTCGGGGTCATCCTCCTCGGCGGCATGCTGGCCCTGCTGGCATTCGGAGGCGACGACAGCGGCTCCGCTGCGATCGAATCCAAAGTCTGCAAGGAAGAGTCGTTCCCGGGGCTCGAGCCCAAGCACCTCTCGAGCCCGAACGCGAACGTGACGTACAACTCGTTCCCGCCCTCGAGCGGGCCCCACTACCAGCAGCCCGCTCCGTGGGGGATCTACGAGGACCCGATCAAGCAGACGATCCTCGTCCACAACCTCGAGCACGGCGGGATCGTCGTCCAGTACGGCGACGTCGGTGAGCAGACCGTGAAGGACATCCAGGCCTTCTACCAGGACGATCCGTACGGGCTCGTCGTCGCGCCGTACCCCAAGCTCGGCAAGAAAATTGCGCTCACGGCGTGGAACGAGCCGCGGTATGAGAACAACCAGAGCGAGCCCGGTCAGGTCGATGCCGGGAACGGCCACGTCATGACGTGCACCGAGTGGGACGCCGACGCGGCCAAGCGGTTTCGCGACGAGCGGCGCAACAAGGCCGGCGAGCGCTACGGCAGCGTGTCGGACATGTCGCCTGGCTCGTAAGCGGCCAGGGCTATCCTTCCGCGGCCGGGGTGGCGAAACTGGTCATACGCGCCTGACTTAAAATCAGGTGTCCCCTTCGAGGGGCGTGCGGGTTCGAGTCCCGCCCCCGGCATCAAGAAGCCGCTGCAAGGGGCCCGCTTTGCATGGCTTCAAATCGGGTGTCCCTGTCGGGCGCCTGCGATTTCTGGAACCACCCACCGCCCGGAATCCGTAGGCGGGTCGCTCGGGGGCGACACGCCGTAGCGAAGCCCGCGCCTCGTTTTCGCGCCACGAAGCATGGCTCCCTAAGCCGAGCAGACCTCTTTGTTCCGGTTGACGACGTCGCGTGGCCCGCTGTAGCCTCGCCGCACAGGGCAAATCGAGGGAGGTCCTCATGAACCGAAACGGCGGCGAGCTCTCGAGCTTCCTGACGAAGCTCAGCGAGGATTCACAGCTTCGAGACGCATACGCGCGAGATCCGCAAGGGACGATGCGCGAGGCCGGGCTCTCGGACGACACGATTCAGACCCTCCTCAGCCGCGACTTGGAGAAGGTCAAGGCGGTGCTCGAGAAAGAGCTTGCAGGCGGCGACTACATGCTGTTCATGGTGATCTTCGAGCCGAAGGCCTGATCGCGGAACGCGGCTCGCTCACCGTCGTTGGGACGGGGATCGCGCTGCGAGAGCAGGTGACGCCGGAGGCGACCTCGGCAATCGAGCTGGCGGACGAGGTGGTCTACCTCGTCACGCAGCCGCTGACGGCACAGTGGATCGAGCGGACGAACCCGCGCAGCCGCTCGCTCGACAGTCTCTACGCACCCGGAAAGCCCCGGCGCGAGACCTATGCGGAGATGGTTGAAGAGCTGCTCGCGCCGGTCCGGGCCGGACGCGACGTCTGCGCCGCCTTCTACGGGCATCCGGGCGTCTTCGTCAATCCCGGCCACGAGGCGATCCGCCGCGCCCGCGCCGAGGGTTACCGCGCCCGCATGCTGCCCGGCGTCTCGGCGCTCGACTGCCTCGTCGCCGACCTCGGAATCGACCCCGCGGCGACGGGACTCCAGAGCTACGAGGCGACCGACTTCGTCGTCCATCGTCGCCGGCCCGACACGGCCGCCACGCTGGTCCTCTGGCAGATCGGCGTCGTTGGCGAGCTCGGCTACGCGACCGGGCCGCGCCGCGAGAACCTCGCGCTCGTCGTCGATCGCCTCGCCCGCGCGTACCCGCGCGAGCACGAGGTGATCGTCTACGAGGCGTCGCCGTACCTGCTCGTCGCCGACCCGTTCGTCCTGCGGTTGCCGCTGGAGGAGCTCCCCGGCGCCCGCGTGCCGCTGCTCGCGACGCTCGTCGTCCCGCCGGCGCGAAAGCCGCGGCGAGATCGCGCGCTCGCGGCTCGGCTCGGGCTCAGCTGAATCGCCGCACCCGCTCCGCCGAGGCGAGGTTCCCCTTCGCCTCGTAGAGGACGACAGCCTCCGCGTATGCATCGCGCCGCTCCGCACCCGAGAGCGTCGTCCCGAGAGCGACGAACGCATCGCCGCGCAGATCGAGGTCGTCGGCGCCCTCGAGGAGCGCGATCGCCTCCCGCGCGAGCTCCTCCCCCCGCTGCGCCTCGCCGCGGCCCGAGTACGCCTGCGCTCGTGCCGCGCGCCACCCGACCTGGGCGTGGAGGTCGTCCGGCCAGGCCAGACGCTCGCTGGTCTCCGTCGCGGCGTCGGCCTCGTCGAACCTACCCTGGCGGCAGAGCGACTCTGCGAGCAGCGTCGCCACGACGGCCGAGTTCACCGTCTCTCCCAGCGTCTCGAGCGTGTCGAGCGCCGACCGGGCGATCTCCTCAGCGCGGTCGGGCTCGTCGGCCAGCAGCTCGACCCTCGTCGCGAAGTAGTAGGAGCCGGCGGCCGTTATGCGCCGACCGAGATCCTCGAGGATCGAGGCCCCGCGCGCCGCCTTCTCGCGCCCAGCGTCGAAGCGGTTGCGCATCGCCTCGAGCACCGCGGAGTAGGCGGTGAGGAGCGCCTCCGTGCCCCGCGCACCCCGTGTACGGTCGAGCAGCTCGGCGCACCGCCGCAGCGCATCCTCGGCCTGGGTCGGGCCAGAGACGGTCGATAGCCCGTACATGGTCGTGATGCGCTCGCGCCAGTGCCAATCGTCGGCCCGCTCCGCGTGCACGAGTGCGCGCTCGAGGAGCTCCTCGGCGCGGCCGACGCGACAGCGATTCCAGTCCGCGAGCGCGATCAACCAGAGCGCCTGGGCAAGCCCTTCGTCGTCCTCGAGGCGCTCGAACACCGGCAGCGCCTCCTTCGCAGTCGTCACGAGGTCCTCCGTGCCCACCGGGTCCGTGTAGAGCCGAAGGAAGGCCGCGTTCAACTGGCCGCGGGCCGTGATCCGGTCGAGCCCGCCTGCGGCCGCGCGTTCGATCGCCTCGGCATTGACCTCGGCCGCTCGCTCGAACTCGCCGAGCTCGCGGAGCGCGACGCCGAGACCGAGGAGGCGCTCGATCCGCTCTGGATCGTCCTCGGGGAGGAGCTCGGCCGCCCGCGCCAGCAGCCCTTCCGCGGCAGCCATGTCCGAGCGACCGAGCGCACGGCGCCCCGCAGACGCGAGCAAGCGTCCGGCGCGTACCCCCAGGGCGCCGTCGGGCAGACCCAGCTCGACGCGGTAGCGGTGCGCCTGCTCGAAGTGGTAGCCGAGGACTTCCTCGTAGGCGATTTCCCAGCCGCCCGCCTTCTCCTCCAGCCAGCGCGCGTACTGCTCGTGCAACTCAGCGCGGGTTCTCTTCGGCAGGCTGCGGTACGCGGCGTCACGGATGAGGATGTGGCGGAACCTGTAGGCCGTCTCGTCGGTGAACGAGGGCGTTCCCGGGCGGATGAGCTCACGACGGACGAGGTCGTCGAGCAGCTGCGTCGCCCGGTCGGCCGTCTCGGCGGCAAGCGCGAGGACAGCACCGAAGTGGAAGAGCTGCCCCTCGACTGCGCCGTCCTCGAGCAGCGTTCGCTGGCGCGCATCTAGTCGGTCGAGCCGCTCGGCGAGCAGCGCGTCGATCGTCGGCGGGATCGCGAAGTCGGCGAGGCTACCGCGCCCAACCCAGCGCCCGTCCGGCAACTGCCGCACGAGGTCGTCCTCGACGAGAATGGCCAGCAGCTCCTCCACGAACAGCGGCACTCCAGCCGCTGCTTCGAGTACACGCTCGCTCACGTCCTCCTGCAGCCCGGCGCCTCCAATCAGGTCTTCGATCAAGCGCGCCGCCTCTGCGTCCGTGAGTGGCTCGAGGTGCAGGATGGAGCCCGGCCAGTCGGGCCGTGTGTCGAGCGCCTCCGGCCGGGCGAGGCAGATGATGAGAACCGGGGCCTGCGCGAGTTCCAGGAGCTGTTGGACGAGGTCGAAGAGAGCCTGCTCTGCCCAATGCAGGTCATCGATCACGACGACGAGCGGCCGCTCGCGCGCCAGCCCCTCGAAAAATCGACGAGCCGCCCATGCGATCTCGCCGGTGGCACCGCTCCCGCGCTCGAGCCCGAGCGCCTGGACGAGGAGCGCAGCCACGGTTTCGGCGTCGTCCGAGTCCGCGACAAGCGCCTCGATCCGCTCGCGCGCGACCGAAGTCGCCTGCTCGTTGCCGATCCCCGCCGCCTCACGCACGATCTCCCCGAGCGCCCAGTACGTGATGCCCTCGCCGTAGGAGAGGCACCGTCCCGTAAGGACGCGTGCCTCGGGCTCGACCGAGGCCAGGAACTCAAGGGTCAGACGCGACTTGCCGATCCCCGGCTCCCCGAGGACGGTCACGAGCCGACACGTGTCTTCCGCGGCGGCCGTGGCAAGCTCCTGCCTGAGCGCCGCAACCTCCTCGCGGCGCCCGACAAGCGCGCCCGCGGCGCGCCCGATGCGCGCGCCGCCGTCGGCGGCGACACTCACGAGCCGGTAAGCGGGAACAGGTTTCTCCTTTCCCTTCAGCACGAGCGGCTCGACCGGCTCGGCGGTTACCACTCGCCGGGCGAGGCGGTACGTCAGCTCTCCCAGTAGCACTTCCCCCGCTCGGGCCGTCTGCTCCAGCCGGGCGGCGACGTTCACCGGGTCGCCGCTGACGAACGCCTCGCCCGCGCCCGTGTCGCCGGCGACCACCTCGCCGGTGTTGATCCCGATGCGAATTCCGATCCGGGAGCCGAACCGGCTCTCGATCTCGTCGTTCAAGGCCTCCAGTCGCCCGAGCATCTCCGCCGCGGCCCGGACGGCGCGCAGCGCATCGTCTTCGTGGGCGACGGGGACACCGAAGACGGCCATGACCGCGTCTCCGATGAACTTCTCCACCGTGCCCGAGTGGCGCTCGATCACAACCCGCATCTCGTCGAAGTACCGAAGCATCACCTCGCGCACGGCCTCCGTCTCGAGCCGCTCGCCGAGCTCCGTAGAGCCGCTCACGTCGCAGAAGAGGACCGTGACCGTCTTGCGCCGCTCAGGCGCGGCTTCCATGAGGGGGCTCCGGCACCGGCCGCAGAAGCGAAAGCCTTCGGGGTTGTCGGTGCCGCAGCTCGGACAGGTCGGCATGGGCCGACTTTAGGGCAGCGGCTCCGAAAACCCCTTCTCGTACCAGCGATCCTCAGCGAAGCTTTCCGCTGAGGCGGCGGTGGCGGCGGCGCGGGACCCCGACGCATCTGTGGCCCTCTGACTAGCGGCGGCCGGCAGCGTCAAGACGGCTCAGCGCTGTCCAGGGGCGTCCTCAGCCGCAAGGGTGGCATCAAGAGTGGCTGCGAGACCCGCCGAGACAGGCCGAGACGCCGACACCGATGGGGAGGGCGGAGAGGCCGCGTTAGCAGGAAAAGCTCAGACCGACCGAGATAGGCCGAGACCAGACGGGGCGACTTAAAATCAGGTGTCCCCCCAGGGGGCGTGCGGGTTCAAGTCCCGGCCCCGGCATTCTGGCTCGCAGCGGCGGGATCTTCGGGTAGAGCCGATCGGCTCTTCGACGACCCCGGTGCGCCGACCGTTGCGCTCACAGCTGGAACCTAGTACAACCGGACATGCCTCGACGAAAGGCAGGATGAGCAAGACGGCGCGCGGGAGGAAGGTGCGGCTTTCGATCCTCGCTGCAGTGCTGCTCGCCGCGGTATTGAACCTCTTCGGCGGCCACGATGGCGCTCCTGGACCGCCTGTGGCGAAGGCAGCAGTGAACGCGCGGCCGCACGCGAAGGCGCACCCGCCGTCCACAGAGGTCGGTCCGGAACTGCCGGTGTCCGATCCCGTCTACGTGGACGCGGCACCGTGGCAGTCGGACGCGCAGGTCGCCTTCGACGGCACCAACTACCTCGTCGTCTGGATGGACTACCGCGGGTACGAATCGGACGCCGATTACGCCGACGTCTATGCGGCACGCGTTACCCCGGACGGCACGAACCTGGACCCAAACGGGATCCCGATCGCCGTGAGGGGCGCCTGGTTGGAGGGGCAGCCGGCAGTGGCGTTCGACGGGACGAACTACCTCGTCACGTGGGACCAGGGCGGCTATCCCAACGGAGACCTCTACGGCACGCGGGTCAGCCCGCAGGGCGCGGTGCTCGACGGGGACGGCTTCCTAATCGCGTCGGGTCCCGGGGACCAGACCTGGTCTGACATCGCCTTCGACGGCACCAACTACCTCGTGACGTGGACGAACTATCCCGAGAACGGTGGCGGTGACGTCTTCGCGGCGAGGGTGACGCCCGGCGGAATCGTGCTGGATGCCGGCGGAATCCCGGTCTCGACCGGCTCGGCTGACGAGCTCCACCCAAGCG
>Ga0075421_100009244_pt1 | contig 12142 bp, 9 predicted proteins | sample SoiMetdeltSBSDD5_FD_75292 | JGI IMG/M metagenome (GOLD analysis project Ga0075421, IMG submission 75292) | Bulk soil microbial communities from a Populus tree surrounding site in Tennessee, USA - Soil MetaG P. deltoides SBSDD5 | ecosystem: Environmental > Terrestrial > Soil > Tree plantation...
CCTTCGCCGCGTAGGTCGCGTCGTAGACCTCGGCGATCTCCCGCCCCCACGTGACCGAACCCATGGCCCCCAGCCTCCCGCGACCCGCTGCTCACCACCACGACATTTCGGGCGACACGGTGGGCCGAAGTCGACCTAGGACCTCAGGTGGAGCAGCCATGATGACGAGGTGCAGGGGCGTGACCACCATGGGACCAATGACGGCAACGACGTATACCTCGGGTTGCGAGCGAACGCGCTAGACGCCGCGAACGGGATCGTGCGCCCGACCCCGGCCCATCCTGACGTAGCCGGCCTCGTCGTCGACATCCCCGCCGACGGAGGACATGCGACGATCGTCGCTCTTGCCGACAACACCACGAGCTTGTACACGAGCACGGGCGGAGGCGTGATCGGAGCCGGTGAGCATCCCGAGGTCGCCGCCGTCACGCACCGATTGCTTGAGACCGTCCAGCGGTACCTTGGTCGCTTCGACGCTCCGGATAGCGCAGCGCTCCCGCCGGGAGACGTCGTCAGGCTCCACCTGCTGGCTCCCTCCGGCAACAGGAGTACAGACATTCCAGAGACGGTCTTCTGGCAAGGCGTGCCCCATGAGCTGTTGCCAGTCGTCGCCGCCGTTCACGACGTCATGACAGCGATCCGCACCTCGACGCCCCCTGACAGATAAGGGCGCACCGCCAGAGGATGGTGGAGCCCAGGAGGGGAATCGAACCCCTGACCTGCTCATTACGAGTGAGCTGCTCTGCCGGCTGAGCTACCTGGGCGCGAGGGGCGAGGCTAGCAGCGTCGGCGAAGAGCGCTGAAGGCGGATCAGCCGGGGATCCGGCCGATCCGCCCTCGTCGACGGTCGAGGCTCAGCCCAGGCCGCCGCGCATCGCGTTGATCAACTCGCCGTTGGTGGTGTCGCCGCTCAGCTCCCAGAAGAAGGCCCCGCCGAGCGACTGGTTGCGCACGTAGGCCATCTTTCCGCCGATCGTCGACGGCGTGTCGTAGCTCCACCACTGGCCCCCGCAGAACGCATAGGCAGTGCCGGCGACGGTCCCGGTCGACGGGCAGCGGCCCTTGAGGACCTTGTAGTCGTCGACGCCGGCCTCGTACGTGCCGGGCGCGGCGCCCGTGGCCGAGCCGCCGGGGGCGCTCTGCGTCACCCCGGTCCACCCCCGCCCGTAGAAGCCGATGCCCAGGAGCAGCTTGCCGGCCGGCACCCCCTTGGACCGCAGCTTCTGCAGCGCAGCGTCGGCGTTGAAGCCCTGCATCGGGATCCCGGTGTACGACGTCAGCGGCGAGTGCGGTGCCGTCGGGCCCGTGGCGGCCCAGGCGCCGAAGAAGTCGTAGGTCATCACCATGTACCAGTTGACGGACGCCGAGGCCGCGGCGTAGTCGGTGGCGTCGATCTTGCCGCCCGCGGAGCCGTCGGCCGTGATCGCCGCGGTCACCAGGTTGTTGGAGCCGAAGCGGGTTCGCAGCGCCTGCATCAGGTTGCGGAAGGCGAGCGGGCCGCTGGTGTCGCAGCTCAGGCCGCAGGCGTTGGGGTACTCCCAGTCGATGTCGATGCCGTCGAACACGTCGGCCCACCGGGGATCCTCCACCAGCCGGTAGCAGGAGTCGGCGAACGCCGCCGGGTTGGCGGCCGCCTGGGTGAAGCCGCCGGACCAGGTCCAGCCGCCGAACGACCACAGCACCTTGAGGTGCGGGTACATCGCCTTCAGCTTGCGGAGCTGGTTGAAGCTGCCGCGCAGCGCCCCGGTGTCCCAGGTGTCGGCCACGCCGTCGACGCTTTCGGCCGCGCTGTAGAAGCGGTCGTAGTCGGCGTAGCTGTCGCCGATGGTGCACTGGCCGTTCTGCACGTTGCCGAAGGCGTACGTGATGTGCGTGAGGTCGGCCGCCGACCCGCTCGTGTGGATGTTCTTCACGTGGTAGTTGCGCCCATAGACGCCCCACTCGGCGAAGTAGCCGATGAGGCGACGACCGCCTCCGCCGGGCGGCGTGGTGGTCGACGTCGTGGTCGTCGGCGGGCGGGTCGTCGTGGTGGTCGACGACGACGAGGTCGACGAGGAGGTCGACGATGTCGAGGTGGACGATGGTGACGACGTCGTGGTCGTGCCTCCGCCACCGCCGGAGGTCACCTCGATCGCCGATACGGTCCCGTAGCCGGCCCCGCCGTTCATGGTGAAGCCGACGTTGAGCTGGCCGTCGGCGACAGCGACCGTGAAGGTGCGGTCGCAGGCGGTGAGCCGGCCGCACGCGGCGAAGATGTCGAAGGCGGTGAGCACGACCGTGTTCTCGATCCGCACGTCGAAGCGCCGATGGCCGGGGGCGGTGGCCCAGTCCTCCATCATCTTGAGGGTGACCTGGTAGGTGCCGTTGGCGACGTCGAACTTGTAGCCGGCGCCATTGCTGAACTGGTCGTACGTTTGATAGATGGAGTCGTCGGTGGTTCCAGCGATGGGGCTCGAGGTCGAGCCGGAGTTGTAGAGCGTGTCGTAGCCCCACGATCCGGCGGCATATGCCCTATCGGCCGACCAACTTCGGCCGCCGCTATCAGTCAGCGCCGGGCCATTGGCGTTGACCCGGACGGGCACGGCGACGGCCGCACCCGCACTCGACCTGGTCATAACCACCAGGATCACCGGCAGCACCAGAGCAACGGCCGCTGCGGCGAGCCGAAGCCTCGCGGTAGGACGTGCGCGCATACCGCTCTCCCCCCTTTGGGCGAACCCGAAATCGAGGCGGCTGCCGGTCGTCCCGAGATAATTAGTTAGTGTTCTTTACATATAAAACGATACTCCTCCACCCCCCATTTGGTCAATGAACGTCTCGTGTCAGTTTCTGGCAATCGGAGGACGTTGCCGGCTCACGAGCTCCAGCTGAGCCTCCGCTCGGATCGCTCGTGCCCTGGTCGCTCGCAGCTCGTCGAGGACCGGGACCAGCACCGAGCGCAGGAAGTCGACCCAGTCCCGGACCGACTCCGGGACGTCGGCCGCCGTCATCGCGGTCTCGATGCGGGAACGGAGGGCATCGAGATCCCGCGACCCCAGGCGGACGAGCACCGTCTCCAGCGGGACCAACCGGGTCCGGCCCTCGGTCCGGTAGGGCAGGCGGCCCGACCGGCAGGCGGCGTTGACCGTCGACGGTGAGACGCCGGCCCAGCGGGCCGCGTCGGCGACCGGCAGCCAGGTCGGCTCTTCCTCGACCAGCGGGTTCGGCGGCACCGCGCCGCCCTAGCGGACAGGGGGGAGGTGGGCCGCTAGGGACTGGAGGAGGAGGGTTTCGTTGGGGTAGCGGGCCAGGGCGAGCGCGGCTTCGTCGATGCGGGTCAGGGCGTCGAACAGAGCAGCAGGGTTCGCCGGCTCGGCCGCCAACGCGTCGCGGTAGGTGTTGGCCAGGGTCGCGAGGCCGAAGCGCAGCTCGGCGGAGCGGAAGCGGCGGACCTCCCGCTTGTGCCGGGTCTCCAGGTCCTTCTTCAGGCCCCCGCCCCGCAGGTCGTAGCGCTCGATCTCCTCGGTCAGCGCCTCCACCTCGGCGACCTGACGCTCGTGCAGCGGCCCCAGCGCCTCGTCGATCATCGTCGAGATCTCGGCGATCACCATGTACGCCTGGTGGCCCGTCCCATCGAGCCGCCGGGGCAGCTCGCACCACGCCTTGTACCGCAGCGACAACCGGGCGTCGGTCGCCAGCGTCCGGGCCCGCTCCAGGTCGCCGCCCGCAGCCGACGCGGCCGTCGAAGCAACAGACGCCTCGACCCCCTCCGCCACCAGCCGCGCCTCGATCACCGAGGCCGGCAGCGGTCGCAGGTTGATCCGCACGCACCGGCTGGCGATCGTCACCAGCTCCGGCTCGACCTCGGTCGCCAGCAGCACGAACACGGTCGACGCCGACGGCTCCTCGACGGCCTTCAGCAGGTAGCCGGCCGCCTCGTCCTCCATCGACTCGCACCCCAGGCCGACGACCACCTTGCGGTTGCCCTCGACCGGCGACAGCGTGGCGTGGTGGGCCAGGTTCTCGGCATCGACCCGCCGGAACGTCATGCCCTCCGGCTGCACGATCCGCAGGTCCGGGTGGTGCTCGGCCAGCGCCAACCGCAAGTGCCGCTCGGCATCGTCACCCGACCACCCCGCCGCCAGCAGCCGGGCGGCGAAGCCTCGGGCCAGCGCCCGCTTCCCGCTCCCCGTCGGCCCCAGCAGCAGGTAGGCGTGCACCGGATGGTCCACCGACGCCGACAGCTGGCGGATCGCCTCCTCCTGCCCGGCGGCGTCGGCCCAGACGTCGATCGACGCCGTGACCCCAGCAGAGGCGTCAGTCATCGCCCAACTCGGGACAGCGTTCGATCACCGAGTCCCACACCAGCTTCTCCACGTCATCGGGCTCCAGCGTGCCATCCACGACCACCCACGAGTCGCCCAGTTCCCGGGCCAATCGGCGGAACCCCTCGCCCACCCGGCGGTGGAAGTCGTCGCCGGCGGCCTCGACCCGGTCGGGTCGACCGGTCTGACGGGCGACGGCCAGCTCGACCGGCACGTCGAGCAGCACCGTCACGTCGGGCCACAGCCCGCAGGCGGCCCACTCGGTCAAGTGCCGCACCTCGTCGAGCGGCAGGCCGCGGCCATAGCCCTGGTACGCCAGCGACGAGCCCGCATAGCGATCGCTCACCACGTGGCGCCCAGCGTTCAGCGCAGGCATCACGACCTCGGCGACGTGCTGGGCCCGGTCGGCGACCAGCAGCAACATCTCGGCCCGGTCGGTCAGGTGGGTCTCGGGGTCGAGGAACACCTCGCGGATGCGGGCGCCCGCCGACGTGCCCCCCGGCTCCCGGGTCAGCAGCGCCCCCAACCGGGCCGCCAGCCGTGCCGACTGGGTCGACTTGCCCGACGCCTCGCCCCCTTCGAACGCGACGAACCGCCCTCTCACGGCTTCGCCGCCCGGCTGGCGGGGTCGGTCGCGGGCGGCGAGGTGACCTGGCCGTTGCGCTGCCGGTCGCCGTCGCCGTCGCCGTGCCCGGCAGGCGGCGGAGCGGGAGACGGCGGAGCGGGAGGCGGCGGAGCCGGAGCCGGCTCGGTCGTCAGATCGACGGTGGCGTCGGCCTCGGCAGCCGAGGTGGGCTCGGAGTCCGAAGGAGCCGACCGGCCCAGCGGGAAGCGGGCCTCCCACAGCGAGCGGGCGGAGATGAAGGCGGCAGCGAGCATGAGCAACCCAGCGAACCACAACGTGAGCCGCACGCCGGGGACGCTGACCTCGATCCCGAGGGTGATCTTCTGATCGTCGCCCGCGACGCTGTCCGACAGCCCGTCGAACACGTCGACCAGGAACGGCCCGACCGCCATCGAGAGCAGCACCGACAGCCGCACGAGGATGTAGGTGCCGGCGAACACCCGCCCCCGCAGCTCGTCGTCGACGTTCTCCTGCAGCAGCGTGTAGCCGACCACATACGAGCTGCCGGCGAACACGCCCATGACCATCACCGACAGCGCTGCCAGCCCGAGGGTCCACGTCGACACCCCGACCAGCAGGGCGATGCCCGCCCCGAACACCGAGATCACGAACGTCCGCTCCAGGGGCAGCGACGCCTGCCGGGCCGACACGCCGATGATCCCCGCCCCCACGCCGACACCCAGCGCCGCGACGAACACGCCGTAGCCGCCCTGGCCCGCGTTCAGCACGTCCTTGGAGAACGTCTGCCCCAGCGGCACCAGCATCCCGCCCCCGATCAGCCCGACGGCCAGGCCAAGGTTCACCGCCCGCACGACGGGGGTGATGAAGGCGTAGTGCCACCCCTCCTTGATGTCGGTGAAGACAGCGCCGAGGTCGATGGTCTCGTCCAAGTTGCGGGCCTCGACGTGGTCCTTGGGGATCGACATCCGGGCGATGATCAGCGCCGCGATCACGTAGAAGCCCACCTGCACGTAGAAGGCGACGGCTTCCTGGCTGGTCTTCAGGTAGTCGAGGAAGCTGATGTCGCCGAGCAGCTCGGCCACCTTGGCGAGCAGGGCGAACAGGATCGACGCCACCGGGAACGTGCCGTAGGCGGCGACGAGCCCCAGCGAGTTGGCCGACGCCAGGCGGTCGGCCGGCACCAGGTTGGGGACCGTGGCGTCCTTGGCCGGCTGGAACATCATCGACGCCATCTCCAGCAGGAACGACGCGAAGACCAGCCCGAGCACCGAGTCGACCCACGGCAGCGTCGCCACGACACCGCCCCGCACCAGCATGGTGACGACCATGACCTGCTTGCGATCGAGGCGGTCGATGAGGGCGCCGACCGGGGCCGAGAACAGCAGGCCGGGGACGATCCGGGCCGCCATGACCAGGCCGATCGCCGTGCCCGTCTGCCCCGACGCCAGCCCCAGCCGGCTCGCCAGGGCCAGGATGGCGAAGAACCCGAGCCAGTCGCCGGTCGACGCCGCGGCCTGCGCCGCCCACAGCCGGAAGAAGGGGTGGGAGCCGAAGACCCGGGTCCGGAAGTCGGCCTTCTCCTCGGTGCCGGCCGGCGCCTGCGCCGCCCGCAGGGCGCGCAGCTTGGCGACCAGGGCGGAGGGGTCCTCCACCGTGTGCTCGCCAGTGTGATCGAGGGTGAACTCGAACCCCTGGTCGGCGGGCCGCTCAGGCCGCTCCGGCTTCTCCATCAGCTCACGAACCTACTGGCCCTGATCAGGGCACCCGCGAGGCCGCCGTCCGTGGCCCCTCGGTCGTGTACCCAGCTCAAGCCCTACCCTTCCGTCGCCCGGGCCACCGGCGGGCCCCACCGAGCCCCCAGCCAGGCGGCTCAGTCGGCCGACTTCTTGGCCGCCGCCTTCCTCGGGGCGGCCTTCTTGGCCGCCGCCTTCTTCACCGCGGCCTTCTTCGCCGTCGTCTTCTTGGCGGCCCCCGACTTCTTGGCCGCAGTCTTCTTGGCGGCCGCCTTCTTGGTGCCGCGGCGCCCCCGGGTCGACGGGCCGGCGTCCCGCCGCATCTGCAGCAGGTCGGCCGCTCGCTCGGGGGTGATCTCCTCGACGGTGTCGCCCTCTCGCTCCCGCAGCGACGCGTTGGTCTCGCCGTCGGTGACGTAGAACCCGTAGCGGCCGCTCTTGACGACGATCGGCTTGCCACTGACGGGGTCGGGCCCCAGCTCGCGGAGCGGCGGGGTGGCGGCGGCCCGGCCCCGCTGCTTCGGCTCGGCGAACAACTTCAGGGCCTCGTCGAGGGTGACGGTGAACATCGCATCCTCGCTCGGGAGGTTGCGGTTGTCGCTGCCCTTCTTGATGTAAGGCCCGTAGCGGCCGTTGAGGGCGGAGATCTCCTCGCCTGACTCGGGGTCGACGCCCACCACCCGAGGCAGCGACAGCACCAGCAGCGCGTCGTCGAGGCTGGCGGTCGCCGGGGTCATGGTCTTCAGCAGCGACGACATCTTGGGCTTCTCGCCCTCGGGCAGCGTGTCGGCGTCGCCCAGCTGGGCGTACGGCCCGAAGCGCCCGTTCTTCACGTACACCGGCAGCCCCGATGTCGGGTCGGTGCCGATCGGCGTGTCGCCCTTGGGCGCGGCCAGCAGCTCCAGCGCCTTGGCGACGTCGAGCTCGTCGGGGGCGAGGTCCTCCGGCACCGACGCCGTGTCCTCACCCCGCTTGACGTAGGGCCCGTAGCGGCCGTTGCGCACGACGATCTCGGTGCCGTCGGCGTCCTTCCCGAGAGGGATGGCGTTGACCAGGGCGGGGTCGGCGTTGGCCTTGGCCAGGTCGATGAGGGTCGTGAGACCCACGCCCGACGAGCCATCGCCGTCGCCGAACCAGAACGCCCGCAGGAACGGGACCCGCTCCCGCTGGCCGGCGGCGATCTGGTCGAGGTCGTCCTCCATCTGGGCGGTGAACGAGTAGTCGACCTCGGCGCTGAAGTGGCCCTCCAGCAGGTTGACCACGGCGAACGCGGTCCACGACGGCACCAGCGCCTGGCCCTTGCGCCACACGTAGCCCCGGTCCTGGATGGTCTGCATGATCGACGCGTAGGTCGACGGCCGGCCGATGCCCAGCTCCTCGAGCTTCTTCACGAGCGAGGCCTCGGTGTAGCGCGCCGGCGGTTGGGTGCTGTGGCCCGACGGGTCGAGGGTCGGCGACGGCAGCCGATCGTCGACGGCGACCGTCGGCAGGATGCGCTCCCGGTCGTCGAGGTCGGCCTCCGGATCGTCGGAGCCCTCGACGTAGACCCGCAGGTAGCCGGGGAAGGTGATGGTCCGGCCCGAGGCGCTCCACTCGCTCGGCACCGTAGTGTCGCCGTTGAGCCCGGTCAGGCTCTCGACCAGCGACGTCGCCCGCAGCGGCTCGGTGGCGACCGGGGCCTCGATGCGCAGCGACACGGTCTTGCCGGTGGCGTCCGCCATCTGCGAGGCCACGGTCCGCTTCCAGATGAGCTCGTAGAGGCGCAGCTCGGCGCCCTTGAGCTCGCCGCTGAGCTGGTCAGGGGTGCGCCAGCGGTCGCCGGCCGGGCGGATGGCCTCGTGGGCCTCCTGGGCGTTCTTGGCCTTCTTCGTGTACGTCCGCGGCCGCTCCGGCAGGAACTTGCTGCCGTACAGCTCGCTGACCTGCTTCCGCGCCGCGGCGATGGCCTCATCCGACAGCGTGGTCGAGTCGGTGCGCATGTAGGTGATGTAGCCCCGCTCGTAGAGGCCCTGCGCCGTCGACATGACCTGGCGGGCCGTCATCGACAGCTTGCGCCCACCCTCCTGCTGCAGCGTCGAGGTGATGAACGGGGCCTTCGGGGACGACCGGTACGGCTTCTCGTCGACGGACGTGACCGTGAACGTGGCAGGGGTGGCCGCCGTGACCAGGGCGTTCGCCGAGCGCTCGTCGAGGGCGACCACGTCGTTGCGCTCGAGCCGGCCCCTGGTGTCGAAGTCCTTGCCGGTCGCGACCCGGGAGGCGCCGAGGCGGATGAGGTTGGCGGTGAACGACGGGTCGGTGGGGAAGGCGGCCTGGACGCTCCAGTAGTCGGCCGCGCTGAACGCCATGCGCTCGCGCTCCCGCTCGACCACCAGGCGGACCGCCGGGCTCTGCACCCGGCCGGCCGACAGCCCGGTCGACACCTTGCGCCACAGCACCTCGGACACCGGGTAGCCGAAGAGGCGGTCGACGATGCGCCGGGCCTCCTGGGCGTCGACCAGGCCCTTGTCGATGTCCCGCGACTCCTGGACCGCCTGCTCGATGGCCTGGCGGGTGATCTCGTGGAACACCATCCGACGCATGGGGACCCGGGGCTTGAGGACCTCGGTGAGGTGCCATGCGATGGCCTCGCCTTCGCGGTCCTCGTCGGTTGCGAGATAGAGCTGGTCGGCCTGCTTCAGCGCCGCCTTCAGCCTCCTGACCACGTCCTTCTTGGTCTCCGGCACCACGTAGGTGGGCTTGAAGTCGTCGTCTATGTCGACGGACAGGCCTTTGGGATCGAGGTCGCGGATCGACCCGATCGAGGCTTCGACCACGAAGTCGTCGCCCAAGAACCGCCCGATGGTCCGGGCTTTGGCCGGCGACTCGACGATGACGAGGGACGTGGGCATCGGCGGAACAGTTGATGGTGAAGAGACAGCGACTGTCAAACACCTACCGTGGATTTGTGAGAACCGGATCCCGGAATGGGGGTGGGGTGGGGGCTTCCCCGATGTGACTCGGGGAACGGTGAACCTACGGTGGAGGTGCCCCAACCGCAGGGGCGAGGGAAGTTGTCGTTGGAGGTCGTCGTGGGCAAGCCATTGCTCGATGTGCTGCGAGATGTGGTCCTGGACCCGGCCGAGCAGGCCGCGTTCACGGCCGACCCCGCGACCTACCTGGCCCAGTACGGCTACGACGACGTCCCGGCCGAGCACCTCACCGAGGCGTTCGGGCTGGTCGCCGACACGCTGCCGCCCGACGTGGCCCACGCTGTGGCCGACGCCAGCGCCCCGGTGGCCGAGTCCGTGGGCGACGACACCGCCGCCTTCGACGCCGCCACCACCGACACCTTCGGCACCGACACCTTCGGCACGGTGACCGCCGAGCTCCCCGACGATGTCGACGCTGCGGTGGACGATGTCATGGACGAGGTCGACGACGTCGATCCCGGCGACGACCTCTCGGTCGGCTTCGGCGAGGGCGAGGTCGCCGACACCTCGTTCGACCAGGCAACCCTCGCCGACGACGACTTCGAGGACACCGCCGCCTGGGACACCCCCACCGGCGACGACGGTGGCTTCGAGGCCGACCTGGCGGACGGCGGCCTCGGCACGTTGGCCGAGCCGGACCTGGTGCCCGAGCACCACGACGCCCCGCTCCACGACGACCTAGGCGACGCCGACGACGTCCCCGACCACACCCTCGGCGACGACCCCGGCGACTTCCTCGACGACATCGGCTCCTTCTGAGCCGGCATGTGACCTGGGTCGCATCGTCACGCCGTTCCAGGGCGTGGGATCATGCGTCCATGCGAGGCGGACAGGCGGATGTCCCGGCCAGCGACGACGAGCGGCACCGGACCGTCGAGCTGCTGCAGGCCGCGGGGGCCAGGCTCGACTTCGACGAGCTCCAACGGCGGCTCGACGCCGCGGTGCACGCCACCACCCGAGGGCAGCTCGCCGTCCTCACCTGGGACCTGGCGCAGCTACCGGAACGCCGACCGGCCCGGCCCCACGTCTGGCACAGCACCGGCTTCCGCATGCACGCATGGGCCTACGGCCTGACCAACGGCTTCTTCGTCGGGACGTGGCTGCTGGCCGGCGGTGGGTTCTTCTGGCCCTTCTTCCCGGTCGCGAGCTGGGGCATCGGCCTGTGGCTCCACGGTGCGGCCACCAACGCGTTCCAGCGCCACCAGCTCCAGCGCGTCACCCACCGGCCGGTCCGACCCCAGGCCCTGTCGCCGCCGAACCACCAGGCGCGGGACGTCGTCGTCGCGATGTTCAGCGACGTCGTCGACTCGACGGCGCTCACGAGGGCGATCGGGGATGACGAGTGGTGCCGGGTCCGGGCCCGGCACGTCGAGCTCCTGCGCGGCTGCTACGAGGCGCACCACGGCGTCGACGTGAACGCCAAGGGAGACGGCTTCCTCGCGCGCTTCTCGTCGCCGCTCGACGCCGCCCGCTGCGCGATCGAGATCCAGCGGCGCCTGCACGCCCGGAGGCAGGAGGAGTTCGCCCTCACGGTCCGCATCGGGCTCCACTCGGGCGAAGCGGTCATGGAGCGCGGCGACATCCTCGGCACTGTCGTCAACCTCGCGGCGCGGGTCATGTCGGAGGCGGCGCCCGGCGAGGTGCTCGTGACCGAGACGGTCGCCGACCAGCTCGACACGCGCTTCCGGGTCGAGGATCGCGGGCTGCGCACGCTGAAGGGCTTCAGCGAGCCCCGTCATCTGCTCGCGCTCTGCTGGCAGACGGGTTGACCCGGGGGTTGGGAGGGCCGACGCCCACCGCGCAGCGTCGTACCGACCGCCACCGAGCGCGGTCCTCCAGCCGAGCCGGACCGCGGGAAGTACTGTGTTTTCCCTAGTAAATGGCGTGGTTTGGCGGGTTCCCCAGGCGGTCTGCACTTTCCCCTACGGGGCCATCCGGGCGTGACGGGGTGATCCCCGATGGCGGGTCCCGGTGCCCGTCGTACCGTGCCCTCAGGTCATCCGACGGGCGGGTGACAGGACCAGGAGCTGCGGACAGATGGCTGTCAACATCGATTCATTCACCCAGTGGCTCGGCGGGCTGTTCGGCGACGAAGAGCGTCTCGAGGAATTCCACAACGACTCGGAGGGTGTCCTCTCCAACGCCGGTTTCGGCAACGTCAACGCGGTCGACGTCCAGCAGGCGATGGCTCGCCTGGCGGAGACCAACCAGGGCAACCAGTCCTTCACGTCGCAGGGCGGCTACGCCGACTTCAGCGGCAGCGGTGTGGTGAACCTGCCCCCGCCTCCCCCGGCCTACGAGGCCTACGAGGCGTCGGGTGACGGTGGTGGCATCGCCGGTGCGATCGAGAGCATCAACCACTACACGAGCGTCACCAACGTCACGAACCAGTCCTACGAGGACAACGACACGACGACGATCAACGACCAGGACACCAACATCGACAACTCGGTGAACCAGGAGATCACTGCGTTCGGCGACGTCACCCAGGACTTCGACAACGACGTGGTCACCGGGGACCGTGCAGTGGCGGCCGGCGACGGCTCG
>Ga0075421_100009246_pt1 | contig 12140 bp, 10 predicted proteins | sample SoiMetdeltSBSDD5_FD_75292 | JGI IMG/M metagenome (GOLD analysis project Ga0075421, IMG submission 75292) | Bulk soil microbial communities from a Populus tree surrounding site in Tennessee, USA - Soil MetaG P. deltoides SBSDD5 | ecosystem: Environmental > Terrestrial > Soil > Tree plantation...
ACTTCGATGACGAGATCGTAGAATTCCTTCGGCTTGAGCCGCGGCAGCATCGACATTTGCGCGCGGCTTTCCACTTGAAACACGCCGAGCGAATCCGCGCGTTGCAACATGCGATAGACGGCGGGGTCTTCTTTCGGAATCGTAGAGAGGGTGAAAAATCCCTGCCCATTATTTTGCTGTTCTCGGAATGAACGGAATGAAAGATCATAATGTTTCTCGGTAAGCTCGAATGCCTTGCGCAGGCATGTGAGCATGCCCAGCCCGAGCACATCGACCTTGAGAATGCCGAGCGCATCGAGATCATCCTTGTCCCATTCGACGAAGGTGCGGTCCTCCATTGCGCCATTGCCGATCGGCACGACCTCGTCCAGTCGCCTGCGGGTGATGACGAAGCCACCGACATGCTGGGAGAGATGGCGCGGGAAGGATTGGATCTCGACGGCAAGCGCACGCATTTTCTGCATCCGCGGGCTGTTCACGTCGATGCCGGCGCGCACGAGTTCGGTGGTGCGCACCCCGCCGCCGCCCATGCCCCAGATCGAGGAGGAAAGCGCGCCGATCGTGTCTTCGGACAGCCCGAAGACCTTGCCGACTTCGCGAATGGCGGAACGGCCGCGATAGGAGACGACGGTTGCGGCAATGCCGGTATGGTCGCGACCGTAGTGCTCGTAAATGTGCTGAATTACCTCCTCGCGCTGCTCGTGCTCGAAATCGACATCGATGTCGGGCGGCTCGCCGCGATCTGAGGAGATGAAACGTTCGAATAGAAGGCGGCCATCGCGCGGGTCGACGTCGGTGATGCGCAAGCAGTAACAGACCGCCGAGTTGGCCGCCGAGCCACGGCCTTGACACAGGATGTTTTGGCTCCGCGCGTATTCGACGATGTGATGGACGGTCAGAAAATAAGGTGCGTAATCGAGCTTGGCGATCAGCGCCAATTCATGATCGAGCGACTGGCGGACACTGTCGGGGATGCCGTCGGGGTAGCGCGCTGCGGCGCCCTCCCAGGCCAGATGGACGAGCGCGTCCTGCGGCGTTGCGAAACCTGCGCGCATTTCTTCGGGATATTCATAACGTAGCTCATCCAATGAGAAGGTCAGTGCCGTATCGAGCGCCGCTGTTTCTTCGATCGCTTCCGGCGCATCGCGGAAGAGGCGCGTCATCTCGGCGGACGGCTTGAGATAGCGCTCGGCATTGGCGGCAAGACGGCGTCCCACCGTGTCGATCGTCAGGTGTTCGCGGATGCAGGTGATCACGTCCTGCAATTCGCGCCGGTCCGGGTGATGATAGAGCACGTCGTTGACGGCGATGAGCGGCACGCTGGCTTGACGCGCGATCGCCACACGTCGGGCGAGCCGCGCGCGGTCATTGCCGCGATAGAGCATTGTAGCGGCGAGCCGCACGCGGCCGCGGGCCGCTTCACGCAGGTGGGCGAGCAGATCGTTTGCGCCGGTTTTCTTCTCGGTATTTGCAACCAGCCGAAGGCCGGCCCTTCGCGCAGGTTCGGCTTTGGTCGAGACGGGGAGGGGACTTGAGACGGGCGCTGCTGGCGGCTTCCGCAAGAAAGGAGGCGACCGGTGCTCCCATGTCGATGTCTCCATCACAATAAGCTCGAGTCCATCGATGTGCTCGAGCAAATCATCGCGATAAAGGATGCATTCGCCTTTCTCCGCGCGCAGATTGCCGCGCGTGAGCAGCCGGCAGAGCCGCCCCCACGCGGCCCGATCGCGTGGATAGGCGAGAATGTCCGGCGTGCCGTCGGCGAAGACGAGCCGCGCCCCGGGGTGGTAGGCGAGCGTCAATTCCTGCTCGCGTTTGATGAGATGCGCGCGCACCACGCCCGCGACCGAATTGCGGTCGCAGAGTCCCAGTCCGTCGAGCCCGATATGCGCGGCTTGCAGCATCAGCTCCTCGGCATGCGAGGCACCGCGCAGGAACGAGAAATTGGAGGCGACGGCGAATTCGAAGTAACGCGGCATGTCACGCATACATTCCATGGACGAACCAGCGCGGCGGCGACGGCGTCATGTCGCGATAGAGTCCCGCGCGAAACAGCCAGAAGCGCAGCCCCGCCTTGTCCTCGACGCGGAAATAGTCGCGCGCCGGGCCGCCTTTCTCGCTCCACCAGGCGCCTTCGATGCGTTCGGGTCCTTCGGCTCGAACCACCTCGTGCAAGGCGCGGCGCCATCGGAAGCGCGCCGGCGGGCCGTCGGGCACGAGGGCGAAGACATCGGCGATGAGCTCGGGCTTGGCGAGCAAACGCAGCGGCCGTGAACTCAATCCAGCCTCGACGCGAAAGCGGCGGAACGCATCCCAGCCGAATTCGCCTCGCGTCATGGCTTGCGCCGGCATGACCGCGGCGGCGAGCTCGGGAATGTGGCTGTCGCGGGCGAGAAGACGCGAAACCCGTTGCCGTCCGAGCCGCGCGCTCAGTCGATCGACCAAGCGATCGAGCTCGATCTGATCTTCACGCGTGCCGAGGCCGATCTGCTCATCCGGACAGAGCTCGGCATTGAGCACCGAGAGCCGCGCCAGATCGAAGCCGAAGCCCGGATCGATCTCGTCGCCGAGCGCGGCGAGCCGCTCAACGAACAGCGCGCGGATCGCCTGGGGGTCGCGCACCGGTCGCGAGGTGCCGGCCGCGATGCGCTTGACCGCGCCATCGGTGCGGAAGAGGGCAAGCTCAAGGCGTCGCGCGCCGGCCCCGCGCGCTGCCAGCGCCGTCTTGAGTCGCGCGGCGAGCCGCTCGACGCTCGCAAGCACGTCCTCCTCCCGTGCAATCGGCTCGTGAAAGCTCTTCTCCGCGACGTAGGGCGCGACCGGCAGGCGCGGGGTCAGCGGCTCGTCTTCGCGGCCGAGCGCGCGATCGAGCTGGCGCAAGAGATCGGCGCCGAAGCGGGCGGCAAGCGGTGAGCGCGGCAAATCGAGAATGTCGCCGATGCGTTTCAGGCCGACCCTTGTCAGCGCAGCGACCGTCTCGTCCGGCAGCCGTAGCGCTGCAAGCGGCAACGGCGCAAGCCGTTCGCGCGCGTCGCGAGTAGCATTCTCCATTATCGGCGCATCACCGAAGCGCGCCGCCGCGGATGCGGCGCCAATGGTAGCGGCAATAGCGACGCGGGCCGAATAGCCCAAACGCGTCATTCGCACGAGGAGATCGGCGCGCAGCTTATCCTCGCCGCCGAAGAGATGTGCACAGCCGCCGATGTCGAGCAAAATGCCGTCGGGCGGATCGATAGCGACGAGCGGCGTGTAGCGCTGGCAGGTCTCCGCAATGGCATCGAGAACGCGGGCGTCGGTCGTCTGATCCTCCGGCACAGCAGTGAGCGTCGGGTGCATGGCGCGAGCCTGCGCCAGCGCGAGGCCGGCCGTGAGTCCGAGCCGCTCCGCTGCGGCATCGACCGCAAGCACGAGATCGAGGTTGCCGCGCTTGCCGAAGACGACGAGGGGGGAGGGCGGCTCACGCCACTGCCGTGCGATGCGGTCGGTCGAAAGCCGCTCCAGCCACAGGCTCAGAATACGTTGCGAGCTCGAAACGCTGCTCCACACTGTTCCATTCCACGATCCATGTTCCGAGAGGGCCACGACGGTTGCGCACGAGACGCGCGAGGAAGCGGGGCGAACCGACGTCGTGCGATCGCGCGGCATCGAGGGACGATGCCGCGCCGATGATCCAGCGTGTCACGGCGGCAGAAGGCGCATCGTCAGGCGCGGTGTACAGGATGATGCCCAGCACGTTGCCGGCGGCGGCGGCGAGCGCAAGCCGCCGCGTCGCCACTTGATCGATGCCGCGCGGTCGCATTTCGCCGATCACCATGCCGATGGCGCGGCAGCGCAACGCTTCCTCCATCGTCCACAGCACGTCGCGCGCGCGCGGAGCGGCAACCGTGATCAGCCGCTCGGGAGCAATCCCGATTTCGTCGAGACCGGGGCCATAAAGCGCGCCATTCTCGGCGAGCGAGAGGTCCTCGGCGATCCAGAGCACGCTTCGTCCCAAAGTGGGGACAGGTCTGTCGTCATTGCGCGCGTCGCATGAATTGCCGATCGGGGCTGGCGCCCCCCGCATCCTTCGCGCCGCGAGCGCCAGCGCAAAGCCGCTCGCGGCGGTGACCTCCCGCGCGGCGGCAATCTCGTGCAGCGTGCCGCCGCCGAGCCCGCCGCCAAGAACGGCGTCGATCACCGGGGTGCCGAGCGCAAGCAACGCACTGCATTCGCCCGCAAGGCCGGTTGCCGCCTCGAGCGCGCCGAGCTGGCGGCGCAGCTGGTCGATACGGGCTGAATGCCCCCCGGCAGGAGACGAATTCAGTCGTGCGATTTCGGCCATGGCCTGCAAGCCAGTTCATGTTTTGTTCTATTGATTCCCGAGCCTGCCGGCGGCGTCAAGCGCAAGTCTAATCTATTGAAAAAAAACCCTTTCCCGACCCGTCCCCGGTCCGGAACGCCGATATCATTCCGCTGACCCCACTCGTGGACGCTTACGGCTACGCGAGCACGCTGCGGTCGATGTCGCGAACGCTCTTCATCCCACACAGCGCCATGGTCACATCGAGCTCTCGGGCGAGAATGTCGATGGCGGCGGCCACTCCCGCCTCCCCGCCGGCGCCGAGGCCATAGATGTAGGAGCGTCCCACCATGCACGCGCGCGCCCCGTAGGCGAGCGCGCGCACCATGTCTTGACCGGAGCGGATGCCGCCGTCGAACATCACCTCGATCACGTCGCCTACCGCATCCACCACCTTCGGCAGCGCCGCGATGGAGGAGGGTGCGCCGTCGAGCTGGCGTCCGCCGTGATTGGAGACCACGAGCGCGCCGGCGCCCGTCTTGGCGGCGATCCGAGCATCCTCGACGTCGAGGATGCCCTTGAGGATGAGCTTGCCCGGCCACAGACTGCGTATCCACTCGACGTCCTTCCAATTCAATGTCGGATCGAATTGGGTGGCGGTCCACTGCGCCAATGAATTGACGTTTTCCATGCCGCGCACGTGGCCAGCGAGGTTGCCGAAGGTCTTGCGCTTGCCGCGCAGCACCGAAAGCGCCCAGGCCGGTTTGGTCGCGATATCGATGACATTGGCGAGTGTGATCTGCGGCGGCACGGTCATGCCGTTGCGCAGATCGCAATGGCGCTGGCCGAGCACCTGGAGGTCCACCGTGAGCACCAGCGCACTGCATTTTGCGGCCGCGGCGCGCTCGATCAGTGCGCGGATGAAGCCGCGGTCCTTCATCACGTAGAGCTGAAACCAGAACGGCTTGTCGACCGCTTGCACGACGTCCTCGATCGAGCAGATCGACATCGTCGAGAGCGTGAACGGAATGCCGGCCGCCTGCGCCGCCCGGCACGCGAGAATTTCGCCGTCGCCGTGCTGCATGCCGCACAGCCCGATGGGCGCGAGCGCCAGCGGAAGCGAAACCCGCTCGCCGAGGATTGTGGTGCCGAGATCGCGTTGCGATACGTCGACCAGCACGCGCTGGCGCAGCTTGATGCGCTCGAGATCTTCGCGGTTCGCGCGCAGCGTCTCCTGCGAGTAGGAGCCGGCCTCGGCGTAGTCGAAGAAGGCGCGTGGGACTTTGCGGCGTGCCGTCTGCCGCAAATCCTCGATGCAGGTCATGGTCCGCATGACGTAATCCTTAGCACGATCCAGCCATCACTGAATGCCTGATCCTTGGGGCGGGAACGTCGTCATGCCCAGCGCGTTACGTGTGTGAAGGCGCAAGCCGCGCGCCGCTTGCAGGGAGAGATTGCAATGGGAGTTCCGGGACAGGACCTCGATGACGAGGTCGACGAGAAGACCAAACGCGATCGCGAGGAGGCGCGCAAGCTCGAGCGCTCGCTCGAAGAGGGTCTCGAAGACAGCTTTCCCGCGTCCGATCCGGTCAACGTCACTCAGCCGCCTCCGAGCCCCCACGACAAGAAGAGAAAATAGCAAATCCAGTGTCTTACGAGCACGGCCGCCGCTTGTGCCGGCGCGGCCTCTTATCCATATGCGCACAAACCCGCTCGCATTTTTTGAAGATTTCAGGCAATTGACCTATCATCGTTGGAGACGTCACCCCTCGCGGGTTTGGGGAACATGAATCGAAAATATTTCGGTACCGATGGTATCCGCGGTCGTGCCAATGGCACAATCACTCCGGAACTGGCGCTCAAGGTCGGGCAGGCGGCCGGGCTGACCTTCCGTCGCGGCGATCATCGTCATCGCGTGCTTATCGGCAAGGATACTCGCCTCTCCGGCTACATGATCGAAACCGCATTGGTGGCCGGCTTCACCTCTGTCGGCATGGACGTATTTCAGACCGGGCCGATGCCGACGCCCGCCGTCGCCATGCTCACGCGTTCCATGCGCGCCGATCTCGGCGTGATGATCTCCGCTTCGCACAACCCCTATGACGACAACGGCATCAAGCTGTTCGGACCCGATGGCTTCAAATTGTCCGATGAGGTCGAACACAAGATCGAAGAGCTGGTCGATTCCGAGCTCGTCAAGAAGCTCGCGAAGAGCGCGGATCTCGGTCGGGCCAGGCGCATCGACGACGGGCAGGGCCGTTATGTCGAATTCGCCAAGCGAACGCTACCGCGCAACCTGTCGCTCGATGGTCTGCGCGTGGTGGTCGATTGCGCCAACGGGGCGGCCTATAGGGTTGCACCGCAGGCCTTGTGGGAGCTGGGCGCCGAAGTGATCTCCATGGGAGTGGAGCCCGACGGCTTCAACATCAATCGCGAATGCGGTTCGACCGAGACCGCGCCGCTTTGCCGGAAGGTGAAGGAAATGCGCGCCGATATCGGCATCGCGCTCGACGGCGACGGCGACCGCGTGCTCATCGCCGACGAGCGCGGCCATATTGTCGATGGCGATCAGCTGCTTGCGGTGATCGCGGAGAGCTGGCAAGCGGACGGCCGCCTCGCCAAGCCCGGCATTGTCGCCACCGTCATGTCCAATCTCGGGCTCGAGCGCTATCTCGACAAATTGGGAATTTCGCTGGTGCGCACCCCGGTCGGCGACCGTTACGTGCTCGAACACATGCGCGCGCACGGGTTCAACGTGGGAGGGGAGTCGTCGGGCCATATCATCCTCTCGGATTACACGACGACCGGCGACGGGTTGCTCACCGCCCTGCAGGTGCTGGCGGTGGTCAAAAAACAGGAGCAGCCGGTGTCGAACGTCTGCCATCGCTTCGATCCGTTGCCGCAGGTGCTCAAGAACGTGCGTTATGCGAGCGGCAAGCCGCTCGAGAACGCCAAGGTGCGCAATGCCATCAAGGACGCGCAGGCCCGCCTCGATGGCCATGGGCGACTGATCGTACGCTCGTCGGGTACGGAGCCCGTGATCCGCGTCATGGGCGAGGGCGACGACAAGGTGCTGGTCGAGGAGGTCGTCGACGACGTCGTCGATGCATTGACCAGCGCCGCCTGAACTCAGTCCTCGCTCCGGCCGTCCCTATCCTGTTGCTGCAGCTTGCAAAAACCTAAGCACGCCGCAACGCCGGCCGATCCGTCCCGGCGCACATTGGAATAGCTAAAAAATCGGCGTTTTGTTTTTGCCTGCCGCAGCGCTCTCTTGTATGGATAGTTACATAAAGAACTAAACCGCCCGGGAACGCCAAGGTCCCCTCTATGATCGTTTGTTCTTGCAACGTGCTGAGCGATCACGACGTTCGCACGGCGCTCGGTGGCGGCGATGCGCCGCGCACGACAGGGCAGATCTATGGCTGTCTCGGCTGCAGCGCCCAATGCGGCCGCTGCGCGCGCACCATCCGTAGCATCATGGACGAGGCGATTGCGGCCGCCTGTGCCTGTTGCCCGGGTGGCCCGCACGGCAACTGAACGAGCTTTTGATAAACGACGTTTGGGGCGGCAATCCCCTTGCCGCCCCCCTCTCTTTTTAGAGACACTCTCAACCAGAGATCGGCAATCGGCGACCGCTTTGAAGCGGAGATGTAAACCATGCAGGGCGACGCACGGGTCATCGAATATCTCAATCGGGGTCTGCGGCACGAGCTTGCCGCCATCAACCAGTATTGGCTGCATTACCGGCTGTTGGACAATTGGGGCTATCGGGCACTGGCCAAGAAATGGCGCCAGGAATCGATCGAGGAGATGCAGCACGCCGACAAGATCGTGGAGCGCATCATCTTCCTCGACGGCTTTCCCAACATGCAGGTCATCGACCCGCTTCGAATCGGGCAGAACGTGAAGGAAGTGCTCGACTGCGATCTAGCGGCGGAGATGTCGGCGCGCGCGCTCTATCAGGAAGCTGCCACGCATTGTCACGCGGTCAAAGATTACGTCACGCGCGACCTGTTCGAGGAGCTCATGCACGACGAGGAAGAGCACATCGATTATCTCGAGACCCAGCTCGATCTCGTCGCCAAGCTCGGCCTCGAGCTTTACGCTCAGCACCACATCGGCAAGACGGACGACGATCACGCCGACTGAGGATGGCGCCTGCGCATCCGCGTGTTGACGCTGCGTCGCATTCTCATGGCTGCGACCGGCGCGCGCCGCGATGCAGTGTCCGCCGCTTGACGGGGCTCGGCTCCTTCCTTATGTCCGGCCGCGGGACACCCCTCCCCACCGAGGGGCGCCTATCTGCAAGGATAGACCATGAGCAATCCGATGCCCGCCGTGCGGCCGCTTGTTCCGCACTTCTCTTCCGGCCCCTGCGCCAAGCGCCCCGGCTGGAGCCTTTCAGTCCTCACCGACGCGCTTCTCGGACGCTCGCATCGATCCAAGATCGGCAAGGCGAAGCTCAAGCGGGCGATCGAACTCACGCGGGAAGTGCTCGAAGTCCCACCCCACTACCGCATCGGCATCGTACCGGCCTCCGACACCGGTGCGGTCGAAATGGCGCTGTGGTCGATGCTCGGGGCGCGACCGGTGACCATGCTCGCGTGGGAATCGTTCGGCGAAGGCTGGGTGAGCGACGTCACGAAGGAGCTCAAGCTCCCGAACGTGACGGTGCTGAGGGCCGCTTATGGCGAGCTTCCCGACCTCGCCAAGGTCGATCCCGCATCCGACGTGGTGTTCACCTGGAACGGCACCACTTCGGGCGTGCGGGTGCCAAATGCGGATTGGATCGCCGACGATCGCGCGGGTCTGACCATTTGCGATGCCACCTCCGCATGCTTCGCGCAAGAACTCGACTGGCCGAAGCTCGATGTCGTCACTTTCTCCTGGCAGAAGGCGCTCGGCGGCGAGGCGGCGCACGGCATGCTGATCCTCTCCCCGCGCGCGGTCGAACGCCTGGAAAGCTACGTGCCGCCGCGCCCGTTGCCGAAAATCTTTCGTCTCACGAAGGGCGGCAAGCTCAATCAAGGTATCTTCGAGGGCGAGACCATCAACACGCCGTCGATGCTCTGCGTGGAGGATTATCTCGACACGCTTGCCTGGGCGAAGTCGATCGGCGGGCTTCAGGCATCGATCGCGCGCGCCGAAGCCAATGCTAGGGTGATCGCGGACTGGGTCGCGGCGACGCCGTGGATCGAGTTTCTGGCCCGCGATCCTGCTCTGCGCTCCAACACCTCGGTATGCCTGAAGGTCGTCGATCCGTCAGTGGCGAAGCTTTCCCCCGACGCGCAGGCGGCGTTCGTGAAAAGCATCGCTGTCGCGCTGGAGAAGGAGGGCGTCGCCTACGACATCGACGCCTACCGCGATGCTCCGCCCGGCTTGCGCATCTGGTGCGGTTCGACCGTGGAGCGCGCGGATGTCGAAGCGCTCACCTTGTGGCTCGATTGGGCCTTCGCCAAGAGCAAAGAGGCGCTGCCGAAGGCGGCGTGATGTTCTTACCCGCAAAATTTATGATGCCGGTAGAAGCGTGGGATCCAACACAGCCAGACGTCTCGTCTAGCGCAAAATTGGATAAGCACTGGATTCTGCGCTTGCGCGGACCCTGACAGCGATAGAAGCGAAGCAGACATGTCTCCCAACGTCCTCATTTCCGATGCGCTCTCTCCCGCTGCCGTGCAGATCTTCAAGGATCGCGGGATCGAGGTCGATTTTCAGCCGAAGCTTGGCGCCGATAAGGAGAGACTCGCGCAGGTCATCGGAGATTTCGATGGCTTGGCCGTCCGCTCGGCAACCAAGGTCACGTCCAAAGTCCTGGAAAAGGCGAAACGCCTGAAGGTGATCGGCCGCGCCGGCATCGGCGTCGACAACGTCGACATTCCCGCGGCCACCGCCAGGGGTGTGATCGTGATGAATACGCCGTTCGGGAATTCCATCACGACCGCCGAGCACGCGGTTACGCTGATGCTCGCGCTCGCGCGGCAAATCCCGCAGGCGGATGCCTCCACGCAGGCCGGCAAATGGGAGAAGAACCGCTTCATGGGGGTCGAGATCACCAACAAGACGCTCGGGGTGATCGGCTGCGGCAATGTCGGCTCGATCGTAGCCAATCGTGCGATCGGACTGAAAATGAAGGTCATCGCCTATGACCCCTTCCTTTCGCCCGAGCACGCGGCAGAACTCGGCGTGGAAAAGGTCGATCTTGCCGAACTGCTCAGGCGCGCCGACTTCGTAACGTTGCACACGCCGCTCACGGACAAGACCAAAGGCATCATCGACGCCAAGGCGATCGCGGCGATGAAGAAAGGCGTGCGCATCATCAATTGCGCGCGTGGTGGGCTGGTCGACGAGGGCGCCTTGCGGGCCGCGCTCGATTCCGGCGATGTCGCCGGCGCCGCCTTCGACGTGTTCACCGAGGAGCCGGCGACGAACAATCCGCTGTTCGGGCATCCCAACGTGGTGTGTACGCCGCATCTCGGGGCCTCCACCACCGAGGCGCAGGAGAACGTTGCGTTGCAGGTCGCCGAGCAGATGTCTGACTATCTCCTGCGCGGTGCGATCGCGAACGCCGTGAACTTCCCGTCGATCAGCGCCGAGGAGGCGCCGCGCCTGCGGCCCTTCATCGATTTGGCCGACAAACTCGGCTCGTTCGCCGGCCAACTGACCGAGACCGGCATTCTCAAAGCGCAGCTGTCCTACGAAGGCGGCGTTGCCGGCATGAACACCAAGGCGTTGACCTCGGCCGCGATCGCCGGCCTCTTGCGGCCCATGCTGCAAGAGGTCAACGTCGTGTCCGCGCCGATCGTCGCCAAGGAGCGCGGTATCATCATCGAGGAGATGACGCGCGACGCGGCCCACGACTACGGCAACCTGATCACCGTGACGGTGGTCACCGAGCGGCAAACGCGCTCCGTGTCGGGTACGGTGTTTGCCGACGGTCGGCCGCGCATCGTCAATATCAAGGGCATCCGCATGGATGCCGAGTTCGGCCGCTCGATGATCTATATTACCAATCTGGACAAGCCCGGCTTCATCGGGCGCTTCTCGTCCACGCTCGGGGAGGCCGGCATCAACATCGCGACGTTCCACGTCGGGCGCGATGCGCCCGGCGGCAATGCCATTGCGTTGATCGAGATCGATGGTGACTTGCCCCCGCACGTGCTCGCCGCTGTGCGTGAGCTGCCGCAGGTGCAGCAGGCGCGGTCGCTGAAGTTTTAAGCAGCTGCGGCGCTAGCCGCTTTGCGCATGCAGCGAATGAACGGCGTCTCGCGTCGAGCCGTTGGTTGCCCTCACCTTCGCTGCCTCGGCGGCCGCGACCTCCAGCAGATAGGCCAGGTCGTCCAATTCGACCTTCCGGCACATGCGGCAGAGCTCTCGCGTCAATGTGGCGGCGTACTGGGCGACTTGCGTCCTGCTTTCCATGACTCCCTCCAGGCTGACGAGACGTCCAAGGATGGGAGACAACGACGTGCGCTGATGTGAACTAGTTCACACAGGGCACCGATTGTTTGAACGCGACGCTGATTGATGTGCTTTGCCGGTGTATCGCCGCAGGCAAAGAGGCCCCTTGGCCGGTTGGTATTCCTACATGTCTGCCGCGATCTTGCCGCGAGATTGCCTTGGAGAGAGCGAAATCATCCGCTGTGGTTAGCCCGGCGCGACGGCAAGGGGTGAATAAGACCCGTAAAATCAGGCAGTTGGGCTGCGGACGGTGAGCTCCGTCGCGGCCACGGCGGCTTGCCTGGAGGGGTGAGGGTCCGAATGCCGGGCAAACCTTTGTCGCTTCGAGATTATCCCGGTCGTCGACGACGCGGAGGAAAGCCGCCTCATGGCCAATGTGGTCGTGGTTGGGTCCCAGTGGGGG
>Ga0075421_100009248_pt1 | contig 12140 bp, 10 predicted proteins | sample SoiMetdeltSBSDD5_FD_75292 | JGI IMG/M metagenome (GOLD analysis project Ga0075421, IMG submission 75292) | Bulk soil microbial communities from a Populus tree surrounding site in Tennessee, USA - Soil MetaG P. deltoides SBSDD5 | ecosystem: Environmental > Terrestrial > Soil > Tree plantation...
TCGCGCAGATCCGAGATGCGGCCGTTCGTGCACGATCCGATGAATGCGACGTCGATCGGTGTCCCTTCGATCGGCGCGCCCGGGCGCAGCGACATGAACGCGTACGCCTCCTCGAGCGAGGCGCGCGCGTCGGCCGGCATCTCGTCGAGGCGCGGCAGGCGCTCGCCGACGGAAACGCTCTGGCCGGGATGGATGCCGAACGTCACCGAGGGCGCGATCGCGTTGCCGTCGAGTGCGACCCGGTCCGCGTAGTGGGCGTCGGCGTCGCTCGCGATCGCGCGCCACCAGGTGACGGCGCGCTCCCAGTCGGCGCCCTTCGGCGAGTACTCGCGCCCGCGCAGATAGTCGAAGGTGATCTCGTCCGGGTTGACGTAGCCGCAGCGCGCGCCGCCCTCGATCGACATGTTGCAGACGGTCAGGCGCTCCTCGATCGACATCGCCTCGAGCACGGGGCCCGCGTACTCGTACGCGAAGCCGATGCCGCCGTTCACGCCGAGCTGGCGGATGATCGCGAGGATCACGTCCTTCGCGTAGACGCCGGGCGAGAGCTTCCCGCCGACCTCGATGCGCCGGACCTTCGGGCGCGAGAGGATCATGCACTGCGTCGCGAGCACGTCGCGCACCTGCGAGGTGCCGATGCCGAAGGCGAGTGCGCCGAAGGCGCCGTGCGTGGAGGTGTGGCTGTCGCCGCACGCGATCGTCATGCCGGGCTGGGTCAGGCCCAGCTCGGGGCCGATCACGTGGACGATGCCCTGCCGGTTGCTGCCGGCGCCGAAGAAGCGGATCCCGAGCTGCGAGGTGTTGCGCTCGAGGGCCTGGAGCATCTGCTCGGCGAGGTCGTCGGCGAGGGGCCGCTTCTGGGAGTGCGTCGGGATGATGTGATCTACGGTTGCGAAGGTCCGCTCGGGGAAACGCACCCCGAGCCCCATCTCGCGCAGCGAATCGAAGGCCTGCGGGCTCGTGACCTCGTGGATCAGGTGGAGACCGATGAAGAGCTGGGTCTGGCCGCCCGGCAGCTCGCGCACGCTGTGCGCGTCCCACACTTTGTCGAGCAGGCTCCGGCCGGACATGGCCGAGGGGGTAGCACACAGGTGCGCGTTCCCCGACGGCGGCCGCTTGACAAACCTCCGCCGCCAATGGTCTTCTTGCCGTCTTCCGGAAATGGAAAAGGAGCTTTTCGCGTTGTGAGCGAGGCGCGACTCGAAGACCTTCCCGCGCGCGAGCGCCAGTGGCTGCGGACCCACCGCCGCATCCTCGCGGCCTCCCTCGAGGAGTTCGAGCGGGTCGGCGTCGACGCCGCCCGGGTGGAGCACATCTGCCGCGCGGCCGGGGTCACGCGCCCCACCTTCTATGCCCACTTCCCCACCAAGGACGACGTCCTGTTCGAGATGCAGCGCGAGGGGGCGGCGCGCGTGGCCGAGCAGATGACGACGAAGCTCAACGAGGCCGCGTCGCTACGCGAGGTCGTCGACCTGCTCGCCGACGGGCTCTTCTACACGACGAGCCTCGTGTCGCCGCGCTTGCGGCGCGAGCTCGCGTCGCTGTTCGTGCGCAAGCAGGGCGTCGCCGACTGGGAGGGCACTCCTCTCTATCACGCGTTGGTGCGCTGCTTCCGCGTCGCGCGCGAGTCGGGCGAGATCGCCGCCGATTGTGATCCCGAGGTGCTGGCGCGCTGGGTCTTCGTGACCCTCTTTGGCTTCCTGTGCGCCGACCCGATGGATCTCGAGCCCTCGCGCGGCGACGCGCGCAAGTTCCTGCACGTGCTGATGGCCGGGCTGCGCGAGGGCTGCCAGGAATAGGCGCGTCAGCTCGCGGCGACGGCGTGCCGCTCATCTCGCAGCGATGCCACGTCCCGACGGTAGTCGCGCGCGGCCAGCGCGAGCATCACGGCGCCGACCAGGCTCGTCGACAGCACGATCACCAGCGAGTAGCGCACCGCCTCGACGCCGTAGCGCGGCTCGAGCAGGTCGTTCAGCGCGCCGACGACCAGAGGTCCGGCGCCCTGCCCGAGCAGGGTCAGCGAGAGCACGAGCAGGGAGGCCGCGAGCGCACGCATGTGCGGCAGCGCGAGATTCTGCGCCGCGGTGTAGACGGCAGGCGCCCAGCCGGCGCCGAAGATCCCCGACGGAATCGAGAAGAGCATCGCCGTGCGGGCGTCCGGCCAGACGCAGATCCCGATGAGGAATGGCAGCGAGAGCGTCACGCCGAGAGCAGCGACGATCATCAGCCAACGCGCGTCGCGGCGCGCCAGCCGATCGGCGACGAGTCCCGTGAGGAGGGTGCCGATCATCGCGGGCGGCACGTTGTACCAGGCGTAGACGCTGACGTCGGCGGGGCTCAAGCCGTGCACGCGCATGAAGAGCGTCGGAACCCAGGCGCCGAAGCCGGTGCCCGCGAAGGATGCGAGCCCGCCGCCGAGCACGAGCCAGCGGAACGAAGGCAGGCGCCAGAGCGCGCGCAGGGTCTCGGCGAGCGGCGGCGCCTCGACCGAGGGCGTGGCGTCGAAGGTCCCGCGCCTGGGCTCGCGCACGCTGAACCAGAACACCAGCGCGAGCACGAGACCGGGCAGGCCGGCCACGAGGAAGGTCCGCCGCCAGCCGATCGACTCCGCGAGCACGCCGCCCGCGTAGATGCCGAGGAAGGTTCCCGCGTAGACGCCGAGCTGGAAGACGGCGAGCGCGCGGGCGCGCGCGTGCGGCGGGAAGTAGTCGGAGATGAGCGAGTGCGCGGGCGCCGCGCCGCCCGCCTCGCCGATGCCGACACCGATGCGCGCGAGCGCGAGCTCGAGGGTGCTGCGCGCGAAGCCGGAGACGGCCGTGAAGGCGCTCCACACCGCGAAGCAGACGGCCAGGATCGCGCGACGCGAGGCGCGGTCGGCCAGGCGCGCGATCGGTAGACCCGCCGTCGCGTAGATCACCGCGAAGGCCGGGCCGGTCAGGAACCCCATCATCGTGTCCGACGCGCCGAGCTCCTGCTTGATCGGCTGCAGCAGCATCGAGAGGATGAACCGGTCGAAGTAGTTGAACGTGTACAGCGCGAAGAGCGCGAAGAGCACGTAGCCCGAGTAGGCGCGCGAGGGCTGCACGGCGGCCAGTCTGACGTGGGCGCGCGTGCGCGTCAGCCGCTTCGCTTATGCTGGATCGGCATGGATCTCCTCTACACGGCGCACGTGCCCGCCGGCGACGGCCCCCACCCGACGATCCTCCTGCTGCACGGCTGGGGCGCCTCCGCGCACGACCTGATCGGGCTCGCACCGGTGCTGCACGGCGGCCAGACCCTCGTGCTGTGTCCCCAGGGCCCGCTCGCCTTCCAGGCGGGACCGGGCATGCTCGGCTACGGCTGGTTTCCGCTCGTGCCGGGACGGCCGCCCGACCCGGCCGCCATCGAGACGTCGCGCCTCCAGGTCGAGGCGTTCCTCGACGGTGCGCTCACGCGCTACCCGATCGACCGCGCGCGCCTGATCGTGGCCGGATTCTCCCAGGGCGGCTTCCTGGCCTACCAGATCGCGCTGCGCTCGCCCGACCGTTTCGCCGGGCTGATGGCGCTCTCATCGTGGCTGCCGCAGGAGGTCGCCAGCGCGATTCCGGCGCAGCCGGCGCACAAGCAGCTGCCTGCGCTCGTCGTGCACGGCAGCGACGACCCGATGGTCCCGATCGCGCGCGCCTACGCGTCGCGCGACGCGCTGCTCGCGCTCGGGGTGCCGATGGTGTTCCGCGAGTACCCGATGGGCCACGAGATCCGGCCCGAGGCGCTGCGCGACATCGTGCGCTGGCTCGAGGAGCGGGTCCTCTCGCCAGTGCTGCGGGCCTAGTTCGCGTCGGAGCACGGCGTAGCTCGCCAGAGGCGAGCGGGTCGCCGCAAGCGGCGGCGATGACCCGATCCGCGCCTCCTCGAACGCCGCCGCGCGCAGCGAGGCGCAGCCGAGCGGAGTACCCTGCTCGGCGCGTCGGGGTGTAGCTCAGCGGCCAGAGCCTGAACTTTGGGGGTTCAGCGTCGTGGGTTCGAATCCCACCACCCCGACCAGCTCCTCACGCGGCCTTCAGGGATGCGCGTCGCCGAGGCGCGCCGCCTCCGCGAGAGCAGCCCGGACGCACGCGTCGTCCTCGATCACGCGGCACGCGTTGGCGCGCGCGCGCAGATCCGCCTCCGTCGGGTGCGTGAGCGTCAGGCTGTTCTGCACCCAGCTCGCGGCCATCTCGCGCAGCAGCGCCTGGAACGCCGGATCGCGGCGCACGACGTCGTAGACGGGCGCCTGCGCCAGCACCTCGAAGCGGTCGTAGCCGCGCGCGGCGGCTGCGCGCAGCGCGGTGACCGTCGCGGCGGCGTCGCCGCGGAGCGCGCCGCGCTGCGCGGCGAGGAGCTGCGCCGCGAGCCCGTCCGGGTAGCGATCGGCCGACGCCAGCGCGAGCGTGACGGCAGAGCGCCAGTGGCCAGCCTGCGCGTGGCTGCGCCAGGCGAAGAGCGCGAGCACCGCGAGTGCGACAGCGCCGGCGGCACGCGCAACCCAGTAGAGCGTCGCAGGGGAATGCGCGTGACGCCGCCAGGTGTCACGCGCCGCGAATGCGCAGCCGCCGATCAGGCCGGGCAGCGCGAAGTAGAGGTAGCGATCCGCCATCGGGCTGATGAAGGTCGTGCCGATCTGCGCGATCGGCAGGTACGCGGCCGCGGCGCCGATCCACCAGGCCGCTTCCTCGCGACGCCGGCGCAGAGCGAAGAGCGTCCGTGCCGCGAGCGCGACGAGTGCAACGAGTCCCGCGAGCCACCAGGGGTCGAGCGGCGATAGCGCCGGCGGCGGCTCGTGGCTCGGCGCGACGCCGAAGCCCGTCGCGGCCATCGCGATGTAGCGGCCGGCGATCGCGACGATCGTGCGCGCGGCGACCCAGGCATCCGGGTGCAGCGGCTCGTGCGCGGCGTCCATGCGGCCGAGCACGCGTAGCTCGGCGAACGCATAGGGGACGAGGATCAGCCCCCACCCGAACAGCCAGCGCGAGCGCGCCCGCCACGGTCCGCCCGCATCGCGGTCGAGGACCGCGAAGACGGCCGCCATCGGCAGGGCAAAGGCGGCGCTCGCCTTGGTCAGGAGCCCCAACGTGAAGGCGCCGACGGCGAGCCCGGGGCGCGACGGAAGGAGCAGCAGCGCGCCGAGCGCCAGGGCGAGCGCCAGGGTCGTCTTGATCTGGAAGATCCAGGCGCTGGCCTCGACGTTGGCCGGATGGAGCAGGAAGAACGCACCCCCGACGGCGGACGCCGCAAAGGCCAGGCCGCGCGTCGCGAGCAGGGCGGCCAGCAGCGCCGCGGCGGCCGCGTGGGCCAGCGCCTGCGCGACGTGGTAGCCCCGCACATCCTCGCCGAAGAGCTGCCACTGGAGCGCGTGCACCAGCGTGTGGACCGGGGCGTAGTTGAAGGTTTCGGCGGCGGGCGCGCCGCCCGGGTCGAGGATCGCTCCCAGGTTCTCGAGGCTCAGCGTATGGACGTACGGGTTGTAGAGGAGGTTCGGAAGGTCGTCCGAGACGAAGTCGCCGCCCCTCGCCGGGCCGAGCACCCACAGCGCCGCCAGCGCATAGACGGTAAAGAGCCCCAACCATCGGATCGCGCCGTCTCCCCCGACGTGCGCGCGCGGCGCGGATCGATCGTCTTCCACCGGAACCCTGCTCCGACCCTTAACCCCGAGCCGACCTGCGCGCGAGCTGCCGCATTCGAGCGAGGTCGAGTGGTCGGCTCGCCTTGACACCGGCGTTCCATTGATTACCTACCGGCGCCTCTGCGAGGGGCGCGCCCGGCCCCGGCAACCTGGAACGCCAGGGCGCGTCTCGAGCCCCACAACCCCGTCGAACCGGGACGGCACAGGCCGTGCCCGGAGGAGATCGATCGATGGCGAAATTCCGACCGCTGCACGACCGCCTGCTCGTCCAGCGACTCGATGGAGAAGAGAAGTCGCGAGGCGGGATCATCATCCCGGACACGGCCAAGGAGAAGCCCCAGCAGGGGCGGGTCCTCGCGGTGGGCCCCGGCCGGCGCGACGAGAACGGCGAGCTCGTGCCGCTCGACGTCCGCAGCGGCGACAAGGTGATGTTCGCGAAGTACGCGGGCACCGAGATCCAGATCGACGGCGAGGACCGCGTCATCCTGCGAGAGGAAGACGTGCTGGCCATCGTCGAGTAGCGAGGAGAATCATCCAATGGCAGCCAAGGAAATCCATTACGCGCAGGACGCCCGCGAGCGCATGCTGCGCGGCGTCGACCGCCTGGCCAACGCGGTTCGCGTGACTCTCGGGCCGCGCGGCCGCAACGTCCTGATCGAGAAGAGCTGGGGCTCCCCCACCGTGACCAAGGATGGTGTCACGGTCGCGAAGGAGATCGAGCTCGAGGACAAGTTCGAGAACATGGGCGCGCAGATGGTGAAGGAGGTCGCTTCGAAGACCTCCGACGTCGCCGGCGACGGCACCACCACCGCGACCGTGCTCGCCCAGGCGATCTTCCGCGAAGGCGCGAAGCTCGTCGCCGCGGGCCTCGACCCGATGGAGCTCAAGCGCGGCATCGAGCGCGCCGTCGCTGCGATGTCGGAGGAGCTCGGCAAGCTCTCCAAGCCGACGCGTGACGCCGAGGAAATCACCCAGGTGGGCACGATCTCGGCGAACGGAGACCAGGAGATCGGCCGCATCCTCGCCGACGCGATGGCCAAGGTCGGCAAGGAAGGCGTCATCACCGTGGAAGAGAACAAGTCCATGGAGACGACGCTCGACGTGGTCGAGGGCATGCAGTTCGACCGCGGCTACCTGTCGCCCTACTTCGTGACCGACCCCGAGCGCATGGAGGTCGTGCTGGAGGATCCGGTGATCCTGCTGCACGAGAAGAAGATCAGCTCCATGAAGGATCTGCTGCCCCTGCTCGAGCAGGTCGCTCGCCAGGGCAAGCCGCTCTTGATCGTGGCGGAGGACATCGAGGGCGAGGCGCTCGCCACGCTCGTCGTGAACAAGATCCGCGGCACGCTCTCGGTGGCCGCCGTCAAGGCGCCGGGCTTCGGCGACCGCCGCAAGGCGCTGCTCCAGGACATGGCGATCCTGACCAGCGGCCAGGTGATCGCGGAGGAGCTCGGGCTCAAGCTCGAGAACGTGACGCTGAAGGACCTCGGCAAGGCCAAGCACGTCAAGATCGACAAGGACAACACGACGATCATCGACGGCGCCGGCAGCAAGAAGGACATCGAGGGCCGCTGCGCCGAGATCCGCAAGCAGATCGAGGAGACCACCTCGGACTACGATCGCGAGAAGCTCCAGGAGCGGCTCGCGAAGCTCGCGGGCGGCGTCGCGGTGGTGAAGGTCGGCGCTGCGACCGAGGCCGAGATGAAGGAGAAGAAGGCGCGCGTCGAGGACGCGCTCCACGCGACGCGCGCGGCTGTCGAGGAGGGCATCGTCCCGGGAGGCGGCGTGGCGCTGCTGCGCGCGCTGAAGGCGCTCGACGGCATCGAGGACGGCCTCTCCGAGGACCAGCGCGCAGGCATCCGCCTGGTGCGCAAGGCGGCGGAGTTCCCGCTGCGCTGGATCGCGCAGAACGCGGGCATCGACGGCTCCATCGTCGTCGACAAGGTCCGGAACTCGAAGGGCGGCTTCGGCTACAACGCCGCCACCGACACCTACGAGGATCTCGTGAAGGCCGGCGTGATCGACCCGACCAAGGTCGTGCGCACCGCGCTCCTGAACGCCTCGAGCGTGGCGTCGCTGCTGCTGACGACCGAGGCGATGGTGGCCCAGAAGCCCGAGAAGAAGTCGGGCGGCCACTCGCACGGCGGCGGCGGCATGCCGGGCGGCATGGGCGGCATGGGCGACATGGGCGGCGACGACTTCTAGCAGCGCGCGAAGCGAGCGGGTCTCCGCAAGACGGCGGAGACCCGCTCTGCTTTTCGACTCCAGCTCGGTGTAGCGCGCAAAGCGCGCGGGTCGCCGCAAGCGGCGGCGGAGACCCGCTCGGCGCCTCCCCGTACGCCGCCGCGCAGCGAGCCGCAGGCGAGCGGAGCTCGGAACGGGCGGCGCCCTTCGCGCTTTCGGGCGATGCTCGGTGGCGCACGGAGGGCTCCATGGCCAAGGATGCGCAGGCCGACGCCGCTCGCGCTGCCCTGCACGGGCTGCGCCTGCCGCGACGGGCGCGACCCCGCACGCCCCCGCGCGGCTCCAGTCCGGGGACGATGGCCCCGGTGTCGGGGCCCGACCCCGTGATCCAGCTGATCGCCTACACGCCGGACAAGGTCGAGGAGCGCACCCTCGGCAGCGTCGAGGAGATCGCTTCGCTCGTCGGCGACGGCTCGCGCGTGGTGTGGTTCGACGTAAGCAGCTTCGGCGACGGCCGCGTGATCGCACGCATCGGCGAGATCCTCGGCATCCACTCCCTCGCCATGGCCGACGTGGTCAACGTGCCGCAGCGGCCGAAGGCCGACGTCTACGGTGATCGCCTGCTGCTGGTGACGCAGATGGCGCGCATCGAGAAGGGCGCTATCGACCTCGAGCAGGTCAGCATCGTGCTCGGGCCCGGCTGGGTCGTCACGTTCCAGGAGCACCCGGGCGACGTCTTCGAGCCCGTGCGCGAGCGGATCCGACAGGGCGCGCGGGTGCGCCGCATGGGACCCGACTACCTGACCTACGCACTTCTCGACGCCGTCATCGACGGCTACTACCCGGTGATCGAGTCGATCGGCACCCTGGTCGAGTCGCTCGAGGAGGAGGTGCTCGGCCGCCCGACGCGCACGACCCTGCGACGCATCCACGCCGTGCGCCGCAGCCTGGTCGCGCTGCACCGCATCCAGTGGCGCCAGCGCGATGCCTGCGGCGCGCTGCTGCGCGACATCGATTGCCCGATCACGGAGCCCGTGCGCATCTACCTGCGCGACGCCTACGACCACGCCTTCCAGACGGTGGACGCCATCGAGACGCAGCGCGAGCTGGCCACCACCTTGATGGAGCTCTACCTCTCGAGCGCGAGCAACCGCATGAACCAGGCGATGCGCACGCTCACCGTCGTCGCGACCATCTTCATCCCGCTCACCTTCGTCGTCGGCGTCTACGGCATGAACTTCGATTACATGCCCGAGCTGCGCTGGAAATGGGGCTATCCCGCCGTCTGGATCGTGATGATCGCGATCGCCGCCACGCTGATCGCGTGGTTCCGCAAGCAGGGATGGATCGAGCCGCGGGACGACGCCTAGCGCTGAGGTCGAGCGTTCACAGCGCGGCGGATGGCGACGGCGCGCTCGTCCGGGCCGGGATGCGTGGAGAGGTAGGCGGGCAGCAAGCCTGCCGACGACTGCCCCTCGAGGCGCGCGAGGACCGACGCGAGGGCCTCCGGGTCCCTGCCCGTGTCGGCGAGCAGGGCCACCGCGTAGCCGTCGGCCTCGTGCTCGAAGCGACGCGAGTACTGGAGCTGGAGCAGCGTGGTCGGCAACGTTGCGCCGAGCGACGAGATCGAGGTGACGTCGCCGAGCGTCGCGGCGATCAGCAGGACGATGCCGGTGTTCTGGAGGAGCGAGCGCAGCGCGTGGCGCTCCGCGACGTGACCCAGCTCGTGGGCGAGCACCGCGGCGATCTCGGCGTCGTCGGCGGCGAGCTGCGTGAGCTCGTCGGTCAGGATCACCACGCTGCCCGGCAGGGCGAAGGCGTTCGCGCCGACGCGCCCGCCCTTACGCAGCACGAGCCGCGCGCCGGGCTCCACGGGACGGGCGAGCGAATCGAAGAGCGCACCGAGCTCCTCGCGGCGCGCGGCAGGCAGCGCACTGGCGGAGAGCAGCGACTCGTCCAGCGCGGCGAGCGTGCTCTCGCCGAGCTGCGCGTCGATGTCCGCCGGCAGGGAACGCGCGGCGGTGTGGGCCAGTGCGGGGATGCCGAGCCAGACCACGGCGGCCAGCGCGGCGACCGTCAGCACTGCGGCGGCGAGCGCCAGCGGCGCGCGGCGCTCGAGCCGATCGAGGTGACGCCGCCAGCCGGGTCCGGAGGAGAGCGCACGGTCCAGCTCGTCGTCGTCCGCCAGCTCGCAGCGTGCACCGCCCGGCAGCGTGAGCACGCGCGGCGTGCCGCCGAGTCGCGGCGAGACGCGCACGGCGTCGCGCGCGAGCCGCAGGCTGAGCCCGTCGCCCGCGATCGTCAGGGTCCCGTCGGCGTAGAGCGCGAGCTCCACCTCCGTCGCGCGCGAGCTCGTGCCGTCGAAGTAGCGCCCGCTGCGCCGGATCACAGCCCGAGATCGAAGTCGAAGAGGTCCGCCGTCTCGCTCGCCAGCTCGCCGAGCCCGCCTGCGGGCTCGGAGGCCTGCGCGAACGCATCGAGACCCGAGGGCGCCACGAGGGAGAGCGCGTCGGCGCGGAAGCGCGCGAGTCGCACGCTCGCCCACGGCGTCGCCAGGCCGAGCGTCAGGATCACGGCGACGGCGTTCGTCACGAAGAGCCACGCGAGCGGCTGCGCGCGCAGCTCGGAGTGGAAGCGCAGATCGCCGACGCGGGCGTTGCGGTAGAGAAGATTCGTGAGTCCGGCCTGCCCGATCGCGACGGCGAACGCGAGCCCGGCGAGCAGAGGGAGGCCGAGGCCCGCGAGCGCGAAGCCGGCGCTCGTCCGGTCGGGCATGGAGCCTTTCAGTGCCACGAGCCCCACGACGCCGATCACGAGCCCCGCGGCCACTGGCAGCGACGCCTTTGCGAACAGCCGGTAGTAGGGCTTCACGCTCCGATCGAACTCGAAGCCACTGCTGCCGTACGCGCTGTGCTCCACGACGAACGCCTGCCGGCGCGCGTACCACCAGGGCAGCGCGAGTCCCAACGAGATCGTGGCGAGGATCGGCCCGACCAGAAGCACGTTGGCCGCATCGACGTAGGGTGCCGAGAACCGGAATCGGATGCCGCGGAACAGCGTGTGGCGATGGTGGAACGCCGTGGAGCGCACCGCCGCGGCGGGGAACAGCATGAGGGTGCCGATCGCCAGCGCGACGCTGGTGGAGGGTGAGAACCAGTTCACGAGGCTGTACACGCCGAAGCCCGCCAGCACGATCAGGCGCCCGATCAGGATGCGCACGGGGTCCGCGTCATAGTCGAACGCCGAGCCGCCGACCCGGAGATTGGCCGCGAAGTAGCGGCGCGTGCGGACCTTGGCCCACGGCGCGTAGAGGCCGAGCGTCACCACCGTGAGACAGAGATTCACGATCCAGATGCGGAAGTACTCGGACGCACTCCCGTGGAATGCGAAGGGCAGGGCGGCCGGCTCCTCGGCCGCCGAGACATGCGACACCGCTAGCTGCGACACCCAGTGCTTTCCCCGCCGCATCATCCGCGGCGGCGAGGCGCGGCGTCAACCGAAAGGTCGTTCGACCCCCGAATGGGCGATCAAGCGCACGGGTGTGTCGGCCGATGCGACCTCGGGGTGTCCGGGATGGCGATGGGCGCGATTCCGTCGATCAAGGGCTCCGTCTTCGCCAGCGTGGTCGAGGACGTGCGCAAGCTGATCGAGCGCGGCGGGGTCTCGCGGGACGAAGCGGCGCGCCGCCTGACGCCGGCCGACCTGCGCCTGCTCGAGACCGAGATCTACGTCTCGCACTGGTACGACATCCGCGCCTACGCGCGGCTCTCCGAGTTGCTGCGTGACACCGAGGGTGAGGGCGACAGCGAGTTCCTGCGCCAGAAGGGCCGCGAGACTGCGAAGCGCCTGCTGGAGGCCGGGCTCTACGCGCAGCTCGAATACCTGCAACGCGCGGGTGTGTCGAAGGCCAAGGACACGGCCGCGCGCTTCGAGGCCTTCGGCCGCGATCTGCGCCTGCTGACGACGCTCAGCGGCAGCATCCTCAACTTCTCGCGCTGGATGCCGCTTCCCGACCCGGTGCAGAAGGGCCGCTACCTGATCCAGGTCTCCGACGCGAAGGACATGCCGGAGGCGCTCTGCTGGCGCTCGGACGGCTTCGTGAACGAGATGGCGACCCAGCACGGCGACAAGGATCTGTGGACCTGGGAGCGCCAGCGCGCGGACCTCGTCGTCTTCCGGATGACGCGCTCGCTCTGATACTCCGCTCGGCTTCGCCTCGCTGCGCGCGGTGGCGTCCGGAATTGAGATCCACCCGGGTCTTCGCCGCCGCTTGCGGCGACCCGCGCGCCTGCGGCGCGCTTCGCCGTGCTCGAGC
>Ga0075421_100009250_pt1 | contig 12137 bp, 5 predicted proteins | sample SoiMetdeltSBSDD5_FD_75292 | JGI IMG/M metagenome (GOLD analysis project Ga0075421, IMG submission 75292) | Bulk soil microbial communities from a Populus tree surrounding site in Tennessee, USA - Soil MetaG P. deltoides SBSDD5 | ecosystem: Environmental > Terrestrial > Soil > Tree plantation...
TCCCACCAGCCCTCGCGTGACACGTCGTCACGAGGCTGGGCCGGCCGCAGTTCGGAACTGGCAGCTCCGAGCTCCTTGTACGCGGGCGGAACGGGCACCTGAGGCGCGACGTAGCGCGGCCCGGCTGCACACGCGGCCAGGAGCAACGCCGTCGAGAGGCACGTGAAGACCGTGAAGACAGCTTTGGTAGTTGGGAGTTGGGAGTGGTTGGACATTGGCAGTTGGACATTGGGAGTTGACGTCATCTTTTCCGCGAGAGGCGATCCATCGCGACATAAAGCGCTGGTGTCGTGTACAGCGTGAGCAGCTGGCTCACGATCAACCCGCCGACGATCGACAAGCCAAGAGGACGACGAAGCTCCGAGCCGGTTCCGTTGGTCAGGACCATCGGCAGCGCGCCAAAGAGTGCCGCCATCGTGGTCATGAGGATCGGCCGCAGACGCAGCAGCGAGGCTTTCCGGATCGCGTCCTCCGGCGACAGCCCCTCGCGGCGCTGGGAATCGAGTGCGACGTCGATCATCATGATCGCGTTCTTCTTGACGATGCCGATGAGCAGAATCAGTCCGATGAGCGCGATCACCGTGAACTCGGTCTTCGTCGCCGCGAGCGCCAGCATCGCGCCGGCGCCCGCCGACGGCAGCGTCGAGAGAATCGTCAGGGGATGAATCAGGCTTTCGTAGAGCACACCGAGCACGATGTAGACGGCGGCCAGCGCCGCGGCAATAAGCCACGGCTCATTGGCCAGCGACTCCTGGAACACGCGCGCGGTTCCCTGAAACGATCCGTGCAGGCTGACCGGCATCCGAATGTCCCGCGCGGCACGATCGATGGCCGCGACGGCATCGCCCAGCGACGCGCCAGGTCTCAGATTGAACGACAGCGTGACGGCCGGAAACTGTGACTGATGGTTGACGGCCAGCGGCGCGGCCGATCCGCCGAACTTTGCCATCGCCGACAGCGGGACGAGTGAAGCCGCTGTCGGCGACAGCGGGACGAGTGGAGCCGCCGTGGGCGACGAGGGCACGAGCGGAGCCGTCGTGCCGGCCACGTAGAGCGCACTCAGCGTGTCGGGATGCTGCCAATACTCCGGCGCAACCTCCATCACCACCCGGTACTGGTTGAGTCCCTCGTATAACGTGGCGACCTGGCGCTGGCCGAACGCGTCATAGAGCGCCTGGTCGATGGACGCGACGGTGACGCCGAGCCGTGCGGCGGTATCACGATCGATCGAGACGAAGGCGTCCGGTCCGCTGTTCTGCTGATCCGAGTTGACGTCGGCGACGAGCGGCTCGGTGCGCAGCCGAGCCACCAACCGCGGGGCCCAGGTGGTGAGCGACGCCAGATCGTCACCTTGAAGGGTGTACTGGTATTGCCCGCTGGCAAGCCGTCCTCCGACACGAATGTCCTGCGCCGCCTGCAGATAGAGATTCGCGCGCGGGTCGTGGGCGAACTGCGGCCGCAGTCGTGCGATTACCTGGTCAGCACTCATCTGGCGCTCCTGCCGCGGTTTCAGCGACATGAAGAGCCGCGCCTGATCGGCGGTGGTACCGCCGCCCGTGAACGCCACGACGGTATCGATGGCGCGATCTCGGCGAAGGCGGCGAACATCGTCGTCGAGGATCTGTTTCATCTGCTGGAACGAGGTGCCCTGGGCTGCCTGAATCGTGCCGGTCACCAGGCCATTGTCCTGCTGCGGAAAGAAGCCCTTCGGCACGACGGATATGAGATAGCTGTTCAGCAGAATGGTCAGGAGCAGGATGGTGAGCGTCACGCCTGCATGCTGAAGCGCCCATCCGAGCGTGCGGTCGTAGCCGGCCCGAAGACGCGCAAACGTCCGGCCTGTCGATTCAGCCGGGCGGCGCGCCCGCAGAAAGACGGCGCACAGCATCGGCGTCACGGTCAGTGAAATGACCAGGGACACCGCGACGGCAACCGCCAGTGTCACGGCGAATTCGCGGAAGATGCGCCCGACCAGGCCGCCCATGAACAAGAGTGGAATGAACACGGCGACAAGCGACAGACTCATCGAGATCACCGTGAACCCCACTTCGCGCGCACCGATGAGCGCGGCCTCGACCGCTGGACGTCCCTCGTCGAGGTGCCTGGCAATGTTCTCCAGCACCACGATGGCGTCGTCGACGACAAACCCGGTTGAAATGGTCAGCGCCATCAGCGACAGGTTGTCGAGGCTGTAGCCGAGAAACCACATCACGCCGAAGGTGCCCAGCAGCGACAACGGCACCGCGACGCTGGGGATCGCCGTTGCCCACCCGCTGCGCAGGAACACGAACACCACGACGACCACCAGGCCGATCGCGATGAGCAGCGTTCGTTCGACGTCGTGGACGGACGCGCGAATCGTCGTCGTCCGATCGATGGCGACGCGAAGATCGACCGCCGCCGGCAGCAGGGCGCGAAATCGCGGCAGCTGGTCCCGGATCCGATCGACGGTTTCGATGACGTTGGCCTCGGGTGCTGTCGTCACGATCAGCGAGACTGCGGGGTGTCCATCCCGCAGACCTGCGGCACGGACGTCCTGGACGCCGTCGGTTACGGTGCCCAGATCGGTCAGGCGAACCACCGCGCCCTGCCGCGCCGCGATCACCAGTGGCAGATAGTTGGCTGCCTTGAACAGTTGATCGCTGCTGTGGATCTCCCAACTGGTGCGCTCATCGGCGACTTGCCCTTTCGGCTGCCGAGCGTTCGCCTGCGCAAGCACCGTGCGCACCTGCTCGAGCGAAATCCCGTACTTGTTCAACGCATTCGGATTCAACTCCACGCGCACCGCGGGGAGCGCGCCGCCACCGACGTTCACCTGGCCAACGCCGTCGATCTGGGCGACCTCCTGAGCCAGCATCGACGACGCCAGATCGTAGATGCGGCTGATCGGTACGGTGTCGGACGTCAGCGACAGGATCATTGCCGGCGCATCGGCAGGATTGACTTTCCGATACGTCGGGTTGCTCGGCAGATTCGCCGGCAACTGCGCACGAGACGCGTTGATCGCCGCCTGCACGTCGCGAGCGGCGGCATCGATGTCGCGCGACAGCTCGAACTGCACGACCACCGACGTATTGCCCAGTCCGCTGGACGAGGTCATTTCGGTCACGCCGGCAATGCGACCGAGCTGACGTTCGAGCGGCGTCGCCACCGCGGCGGCCATCGTCTCCGGACTGGCGCCCGGCAACCCGGCGCTCACGACGATGGTGGGATACGCAACCTGCGGCAACGGGGCGACCGGCAGGGACGCAAAGGCCAGTGCGCCGGCCAACCCCAAGGCAATCGCCAGAAGGCTGGTTGCCACAGGGCGCCTGATGAACGTCTCCGACACGGTCATGACTCGCGACTCCGCACCAGTCGCTTCACCCGGTAGGACAGTCGTTCGAACGCCAGATAGATCACGGGCGTCGTGTACAGCGTCAACACCTGGCTGACGAGAAGGCCGCCGACGATCGCAATGCCGAGTGGACGCCGCAGCTCTGCCCCTGTGCCTGACGCCAGCGCGAGCGGCAGCCCGCCGAGGAGCGCGGCCATGGTGGTCATCATGATTGGACGAAAGCGCAGGAGCGATGCCTGATAGATCGCCTCGTGCGGCGCGACACCGCGTTGACGCTGCGCCTCGAGCGCGAAGTCGATCATCATGATCGCGTTCTTCTTGACGATGCCGATGAGGAGCACGAGGCCGATCACCGCAACGATGCCAAGGTCCTGCCTCGTGACCAGCAGTGCGAGCAGCGCGCCGATGCCAGCCGAAGGCAACGTCGAGAGGATGGTCAGCGGGTGGATATAGCTCTCGTACAGCACGCCGAGCACGATGTAGACCGTCACGATCGCGGCGAGGATGAGCCAGCCCTCGTGCGCGAGCGATGCCTGGAAGGCCGCCGCGGTCCCCTGGAACTCGGCGCGGAACCCGGCCGGCAGGCCGATCTGCTGCGACGCCCGCTCGACGGCATTGACCGCGTCGCCAAGCGAAGCCCCCGGTGCGAGGTTGAACGACAACGTCGCCGCGGGAAACTGTCCCTGATGACTGATCGCGAGCGGCGTGGGTGCGACGCTGGTCTTCGCGTACACGGGCAGCGGCACGGGATGGCCGTCGCTCGCCGGCACATACACGCTGCGCAGCGCGTCAGGCGTGCGGCGAAACTCGGGCTTGACCTCCAGCACCACGTGGTACTGATTCAGCTGCGTGAAGATCGTCGATACCTGTCGCTGTCCAAAGGCGCTGTAGAGCGCATCGTCCACGTCGCGAGTCGAGATTCCGAATCGCGACGCGGTGTCTCGATCGATGGCGACATCGACCCGGACACCGCCGGTCTGCTGATCCGTAGCGACATCCTGCAGCGTGGGCTCCCGCCGCAATCGTTCGAGCAGACGGCCGGACCAGCGATCCAGCTGTGCCTGGTCGGGATGCTCCAGGCTGTACTGGTACTGCGTGCGGCTGACACGGTCCTCGACCTCGAGATCCTGAACCGCTTGCAGATACAGCGTGATCCCGGGCACCGTCGCCGCCTGTGATTGCAGGCGACGGATCACCGTGCTCACATCGTCCCGGCGTGTGTCGACCGGTTTCAGATTGATCTGAAGACGGCCGCTGTTCGGCGTGACGTTCGTGCCGTCCACGCCAACGAACGACGACATGCTCTCCACCGCGGGATCAGTCACCAGTGCCTTCACGAGTGCCTGCTGGCGTTCGGCGAGCCCCACGAATGAGATCGTCTGCGGCGCCTCGGTCACGCCGACGACCAAGCCCGTATCCTGCACAGGAAAGAATCCCTTCGGGATGACGAGGAACAGAACGGCCGTTGCCGCCAGGGTGACGCCAAAAACGATCAGCGTGGCTCCCTGACGCTGCAGCACCCACACGAGCGAACGGTCGTACGCCTGCTTCATCCGCTCGAAGCGGCTGTCGAGGAACTGCGCGAAGCGGCTCTCACGCTCGGGTGGTACATGCGAGAGGATGCGCGCGCACATCATCGGTGTGAGGGTGAGCGAGACGACCGCTGACACCAGAATCGTCACGCTCAGCGTCACGGCAAACTCACGAAACAGCCGGCCGACGATGTCGCCCATGAAGAGCAACGGAATCAACACCGCGATCAGCGATACCGTGAGCGAGACGATGGTGAAGCCGATCTGCGCCGCCCCCTTGAGCGCCGCCTGAAGCGGGGCCTCACCCGCCTCGACGTATCGCGCGACATTCTCGATCATCACGATGGCATCGTCGACAACGAAGCCGGTGGAAATCGTGAGCGCCATCAGCGTCAGGTTGTTGAGGCTGAATCCCGCGAAGTACATCGCGGCAAACGTGCCGACCAGTGACAGCGGCACTGCGACCGCTGGGATGACGGTCGTCGACAGCCGGCGCAGAAAGAGAAAGATGACGCCGACGACCAGCGCGACGGTCAGCATCAGCTCGAACTGCACGTCGGCCACCGAGGAACGGATCGTCGTCGTGCGATCGGTGAGCACCGAGACGTGGACCGCTGGCGGCAGCGTGCCGGCGAGCTGAGGCAGGAGCGCCTTGATGCGATCGACAACGGCGATCGTGTTGGCTGACGGCTGCCGCTGGATGTTGACGATGACGGCCGGCGTCGTATTCACCCAGGCCGCCTGATGCACGTCTTCGACACCATCCACGACATCGGCGACGTCGGAGAGCCGCACCGGCGCGCCGTTCTTGTAGGCGACGACCAGCGAGCGGTAGTCGACACTCGACGTGAGCTGATCGTTGGCGTCGATGGTGTAGGCGCGCTGCGGACCATCGAACGTGCCCTTGGCCTGGTTGGCGTTGGCCGCGGCGATCGCCTGCGTCAGTTGCGCAAGACCCAGCCCGTACGCCGCGAGCGCGGCCGGATTGACCTGCACGCGCACCGCTGGCTTCTGTCCGCCGCTGATGGTGACGAGGCCGACGCCGGGCAGTTGGGAGATCTTTGGAGCGAGCCGCGTATCGGCAAGCGACTGGACGTCCCGCGAGGGCAGAGCGTTCGAGGTCAACGCCAGGGTCAGCACCGGCGCATCGGCGGGATTCACCTTGCTGTACACGGGTGGACTCGGCAGATCGGCCGGAAGCAGCGTGCCGCTCGCGTTCACCGCCGCCTGGACTTCCTGCTCGGCCACATCGATGTCGAGCACGAGGTCGAACTGCAGCGTGATGACCGAGCTGCCAAACGAGCTCGTGGACGTCATCTGCTTCAGACCGGGCATCTGTCCGAACTGCCGCTCGAGCGGCGCCGTCACCGACGTGGCCATCACGTCCGGACTGGCTCCCGGATAGAAGGTCGTCACTTGAATCGTCGGATAGTCCACCTGGGGCAGCGCGGACACCGGCAACTGCTGATAGGCGACGGCACCAGCAATGACCAGCGCCACCATGAGCAGCGACGTGGCAACGGGCCTCAGGATGAAGGGCCCGGAAGGACTCACCGCCGTACCTCGACTGCGCTGCCCTCGCGAAGGCGATCGACGCCCTCGGTGATGACGAGGTCACCGGCGTTCAGCCCATTGGCAATCGACGCGCGTTCGTCTTCGACGGTCGCGACCGAGACGGCTTGCACGACGGCCTTGCTGTCGCGAACGAGATAGACGAACGTCCCCTGCGGCCCCTGCTGCAGCGCCGCGGCCGGGACGACGAGCTGTGCGCGTTGAGTGTCGGCAAGCAGCTGCACGTTGACGAACTGCGACGGAAACAACGCGCGATCGTGGTTGTCGAATACCGCCTTGATTCGCACCGTCCCGGTGGTCTGATCGATTTGATTGTCAACGGTGACGACCGATCCCGTGGCGAGCCGTGTTGCGCCGCTGCGATCGAAGGCATCCACAGGCAGGCTGGCGCCCGCGCGAATACGCGGCAGCACCGTACGGAGCGAATCCTCCGGGAGGGTAAACACCACGGCAATCGGCTCGACTTGTGTGATCACGACCAGTCCTGATGTCGAACTCGCGCTGACCACGTTGCCGACATCGACCAGCCGGAGCCCGACGCGACCGCTGATCGGCGCGGTGACCCGCGAATACGTCAGGTTCAGGCGTGCGCTGTCGATCGCGGCCTGGTCCACTTTCAGCGCGGCGTCGAGCTGGGCGACGGTCGACCGCTGCGCATCGACGTTCTGCCTGGCGATCGAGTCCTCGTTGAGCAGCGTCTGGTAGCGTTCGAGATCGACCTTCGCATTGGCGAGCTGTGCCTGATCGCGCGCCAGCTGACCCTCGGCCTGTTCGAGCTGCACCTGGAACGGCCGGGGATCGATTTCGGCAAGCAGCTCGCCTCGCGTGACGAACTGGCCTTCGCGAAACGACACGCGCATGAGCTGTCCGTCGACGCGCGGGCGCACGGTCACCGTATTGAACGCAGCCACCGAGCCCAGAGCCGTCAGCCGCACCGGAAGGTCGGCGCGCGACACGGTCGCGACGGTGACGGGCACCGCCGCCGACGCAGCCGAATTGCGCGCCGGCGCCGCAGCCGCTCGTGCCGTGCGAAGCACCACCACCACGATCACTCCGAGCAACACCGCCGCGACGAACACCATGACCGTCCGCCGTCGGAACCACGCAGGCCTTTTCCACACACGCACAGGCATCTTGCTGTGAGGCTAAGCGACTCCCGGAAGGCCGACTACTAGGAGTACTGACAGGCGGCGGCGAAAGATCTGCGAGGAATGCGATGGGCCGCCTGAAGGCGGTCCCTGCGTGCGTGGAAGGCACTCCTTGTGCTCATAGCCCTACTCGAGGAGAGAGGGAAATGCGCATATCGCCGCGATTTTCAACACTGCTGACGCTGCTCACGGTACTGGTCGCTGTGGCCGTTGTGTCGGTCCGGGGCAAAGGCGCCACAGTGCCAACCGCACCCAAGGCAGCCACATCGTCGACCCAGCCGCGCCCGGATTTGCCCGGAGCCGCGATGGACGTCAACCTGTTCCGCAACATCGCCCACCGCGTGAACCCGGTCGTCGTGGCCATCATGACGCGTTCTCAAGCGGAATCCGGGAGCCGTATTCAACGCGGCCTCGGGTCCGGGTTCCTCATCAGCGAACAAGGCGACATCCTGACCAACAATCACGTCGTCGCCGGCGCGGACGTGATCGAGGTGGCGCTGTTTGGTGACGATCGCACCACGCACCGGGCGCGACTCATCGGTCGCGATCCGTTGTCCGACAGCGCGCTGATCCGGCTGGAACACGCACCGCGCGGGCTGCCCGTGGCCACGCTCGGCGACTCGGATGCCATCGAACCAGGCGATTGGGTGATGGCCATCGGCAACCCGTTTCAGCTCGGTCACACGGTCACAGTCGGGGTCGTGAGCTATCTCGGCCGGCCGTTCGAGGTTCAGGAAGGCCGATGGCAGAAGATGATTCAGACCGATGCGTCGATCAATCCCGGGAACTCCGGCGGGCCGCTGCTGAACGTTCGCGGCGAGGTCGTCGGTATCAATGCCGCGATTCTGGGCGCTGAATCAGGCGGCAACATCGGAATCGGCTTCGCCGTACCGATCAACAGCGTCAGAGAGCTGCTGCCACAGCTTCGCACCGGCACGGTGGTTCACGGCCGCATCGGCATTCAAGTGCGGAGCGGCGTCGTCACCGACGACGAGGCCAAGGCGCTCGGGCTGTCGAAACACGAAGGCGCCATCGTGACGATGGTCGAGCACGACTCGCCGGCGGATCGAGCCGGCATTCACGCCGGCGACGTGATCTCCGGTTTCAACGGCACGCCAGTCCGCGACGGCGACGACCTGGTTCCGCGCGTCGCATCCACACCGCCGGGATCGGACATCGTCCTGACCGTCGTGCGCGATGGCCGCGAGCGAACGGTGCACGTGAAAGTCGAGCAGCTGGCATTGGACGACGAGCGCGAGGCTCGTGGCCATGCGTCTGAGACTCGCGAGTTCGGTCTCGAGCTTGGAGGTATCACGCCGTTGGTCGCGCGCCAGCTGCAGCTGCCAGCCCGGATGGAAGGCGCGGTCGTGTATGGCGTGGAGCCGGACAGCGACGCCGATCGTGCCGGGCTCAAGGAAGGCGACGTGGTGCTGAGCGTCAATCGCCAGGCCGTCCACAACGCGGCGGAGGCCGCAGAGCAACTGCGTCGCATCCGGGCGGATCAGCCCGCGTTCCTGCTCGTCTGGCGCGACGGCAATGAAGTGTTCGTGCAGGGGCGAAGGGAGTCGTGAGTCGCGGCCTTTCGCGGTCCCTCGTCCTTGGACCAAGGACGGACCGAGAACCAAGGACCAGGGACCACGTCAGTCAGTCTTGAGCGCGATCGCCGGCTCGATCGCTGTGGCGCGGCGAGCGGGGATCAGCGTCGCGGCCACGGTAGACACCACAAGTGTTCCGGCTGACGCCGCGAGGACGAGCGGATCGTCCATGCTGCGGATCGACCATCGGGCGAGGACCGAGCTGAGCGCCGCGCTCAGCGTCAAGCCGACGGCGAGACCGGCGGCGACGGCAACGGCCATCGATTGCAAGGCCGAACGCAGTACGGCACCCCGCGCCGCGCCCAGAGCGATGCGAATGCCAAACTCGCGCGTGCGATGGGCGATCGAGTACGAGGCGACGCTGAAGAGGCCGAAGGCGGCGAGCAGCAACGCAAGAGCGGCAAAGCCGAGCAGGACCGCGCTGACGAATTGACCCTGTTGCCAGCCCATGAAGGTCTCTGGCGTGATGAACCGGATGATCGGGAGATTGCCGTCCGCCCTGGCGACCGCCATTCGGAGATCCCGCTCGGCAGCGGCCGGATTGCCGGTCGTGCGGACGAGGAGCACTGCCGTGTCGCTGAGTGCGGTCGTGTACGGGTAGTACATCGCCGGCGCAATCGGCTCGCGCAACCCTCGATTCGGCGCGTCGCGCACGACACCAATCACGTCGAACCAGCCATCGCGTCCCGGCGCATTGAGGACCCATTGCGCGCTTCGCTCGAGGAGAGCCGCATCACGCACCCGTTTGCCGATGGGATCCTCGTTCGGCCACAACTGCCGCGCCATCGTTTCGTTGATCACGGCCACTGGCCGGGCACGCGCGTCGTCGGACGCCGACCACATCCGGCCGCGCACCAGCGGCATCTTCAACGTCGAGAAGTAGTCGGACGCGACCAGGTGCGCCAGCACTTCTCGATCGACGGAAGAGCCGCCTCGAGGCCCTGAGCCGTCGGCATCGATACGCGTCGCCACACCAGTGCGCGGCGGCGGTCCGGTGGGAATGAGACTGAGCGATGAGCCCTCGACGCTCGACACGCGGGCGACTTCCGCTCGCAGCCGCTCGTAGAGTGCGACACGTTCCGGCCAACTGGTGTAGCTGCCGATCGGCAGATAGATTTGCGCGATGCTGACGCGTGCCGGGTCGTAGCCTGCCGGGGCGCGATACAGATCGACGAGCCCACGGATCGCCGCGCCGGTTCCGGCGAGCAGCACCACCGCGATCGCCACCTGCGCGGCCACGAGCACACCCGAGCCCACGCGGCCGGCGCTGGCGCCGGTGCGTACCGCTGACGCATTCCGCATCGCGTCGCTCCGGGAACGCGAGACGGACACGGCGGGCCAGAGACCGGCCAGCAACGTCGCGATCGCGCTGAGCGATGTGGCAAACCACAACGCCGTGGGCCCAACCACGATACGGGGCGCGCGTTGTGAGACCACGCCGGGCACGCCGTCGAGAAGCAGCGGCAGCAGCTGCCGCACCGCGAGCACGGCGAGCACCGTCGCCACACACGTGATGAGCAGCGTTTCGAGCAGCAGCAGGCTCATGAGACGGGAACGGTCGGCGCCGAGCGCGTAGCGGACGGCGATCTCGTGAACACGATTCCTGCCCCGCGCCAGGAGCAGGATGGTCACGTTCGCGCATCCGATGAGCAGCAGCAGCGCCGCCGCGGCAAACAGCAGACCGAGAATCGGCACGTGGGCGCCGCCGCGCTCCTCGTCGACCAGACGGCTCAACTGCACGCGGAAGTTGCGCGGAAACGCCTCAGGCCTGATCCGCGCGAACTGCTCATACACCTGTTGCAGTTCGGCCTGCGCCGTCGCGATCGTCGCCTCCGGCTTCAGACGCACGTGCACCGGCCACGTCGCGGCGGCATCGGCCGTCATCCGCAAAGGAAGGACAATGTCGGTGATGTCGAGGGCATAGTCGGGCGGGATGACACCGATGATCGTGAACAGCTCGCCATCGAGGCGCAGCGTCTGTCCAATCGCGTTCGGCTGGCCAGCGAAGTTGCGCTGCCAGAAGCGATGCGTCAGCAGCGCCACGCGCTGCGGCTCGGCACCGGCCGGGGCATCGGCTTCGGTAAAGACGCGACCGAGCAGCGGCCGGACGCCAAGCAGCCCCAGCGCGTTGCCGGTGTAGTACTCGGTCCACACCGATTCTGGAAACGATCTCCCGCCCAGCGTTTTCGTGAAGCTGTCCCTGATGTAGACGTCGTCGAGCGTCGAGGCACGCCGCAGCGCCGAGAACTCGTCGGCGGTCGCCATGGCAGGCCGCGGCGGCCCGGACGGCGGCACCAGCCGCACGCGCGCGATGCGGTCGGCTCCCGCGTACGGCAACGGATGCAAGACGACGGCGTCGACGACGGCGAAGAGTCCCGTGCTGGCGGCGATGCCGACGGCGAGAATCAGGATGGCGGACGCGGCGAAGCCGCGATTCCTCCACAGCGTCCGTGCGGCGTGGCGAAGGTCCTGTGTCAAATTGGCGGGCATACGATCCTTTCGACCTTCGACGTTCAGAGGCTCGTGAGCGTTGGGAGCACCAGCGCACGGAATCGCGCATCGGCTTCGGCGGGTGTCAACGCCGCGCCGCTCTCCACCCACCAGTCCAGGGTCAGCACGAACGTCGAGGCGACATACCGTGCGACGAGAGCAAGCGGGACGTCGGGCCTCGCCTCTCGCGAGCGACGCCTCATCGTGGCGAGATTGTCTTGGAGAACCTCAGCCAACACGCGCCGGAGGTGCGCGTGCACAATCGCGCGGCTGTCGGGGGGCATTCCAGGGCCGTTCACGTGCCGATGGCGATCGACGAATTCGAGAAACGGCCGGCTGAACGCCAGTACCCGATCGACGGCGCTGCTGGATTCCGGATGTCGATGCGGCGCGCGAAGTATCTCGTGAATGCCGCTCAGGAGCAGTTCATCCTTGTCGCCGAAGTGTTCATAGAACGTCGAGC
>Ga0075421_100009251_pt1 | contig 12137 bp, 5 predicted proteins | sample SoiMetdeltSBSDD5_FD_75292 | JGI IMG/M metagenome (GOLD analysis project Ga0075421, IMG submission 75292) | Bulk soil microbial communities from a Populus tree surrounding site in Tennessee, USA - Soil MetaG P. deltoides SBSDD5 | ecosystem: Environmental > Terrestrial > Soil > Tree plantation...
TCGCGAACGGACTCCGTACCGTACCGCTGTCCAGGTTATCCAGTGACACCAGCGCTCTACCTGCTGGTATCGCTCGGTGTGGCGGTGGCGAGCGCAGTGCAGGATTGGAAGCAGGCCCTCTACGGCGTGCTCATCGTTCTGGCGGGAGTCCCGGTGTACGCGTGGTGGCAGCGCGGGAGGCGTCGCCGGAGCCCGATGGCTTGACCGAGCCTGCCGTGTAGTCGGCGACGACGACGGTGACGTTGTCGCGCCCGCCCCTTTCCAGGGCGAGGTCGACGAGAGCGGTGCAGCTCGCCGCTGGTGGTTGCGGGCGCTCCAGCACAGCGCCGATCGCCTCGTCGTCGATCATGTCGGTGAGCCCGTCGGTGCAGAGCAGGAGGCGGTCACCGGCGTGGATCTCGACGCGCTGCATCTCCACTTGCAAGGACGGGTCCCCGGCCCCGAGGGCTTGAGTCAGCACATTGCGCAGCCGGCTCGTGGCCGCTTCTTCCGGCTGCATGGTGCCGGCGTCCAGGAGCCGCTGCGCCTGGGTCTGGTCATGGGTGAGCTGACGCAGGCGCCCGTTGCGAAAGAGGTAGCAGCGGCAATCGCCCACGTGGGCGAGGAAAAGATCGGTGCCAATGCTGGAGCCGACGGTCATCGTGGTGCCCATGCCCAGCAGCTGCTCGTGCGAGCCTGCGTACGCCGCCAGGGCCTGGTCCACGCGACGGTAGTAGCTCGTCATGCGCTCCTTGAGACGCGGCATGTTCGCTTCGTCGAAGCTCATGATCCAATCGGGGACGTCGAGAAGCAGTTGCACGAGGGTACCGATGGCCATCCGACTGGCGACCTCGCCACCGGCGTGCCCGCCCATGCCGTCGGCGACGATCATGACGAAGCCGGTGGAGTCGAAGCGGTCCGGGATATCTCCGGTAGGCAGATTCGTCATCAACGTCTGCAGGGAACGTCCCGCGCGGGTGACCAGATAATGGTCCTCGTTATTGGAACGCACCTTGCCGGTGTGTGTCAGCGCCGAAACTTCGACGTGCAGCGAGGTGTGTGATGCAGCCTGGTGCTGGCGCTCCCGCTCCGGGTGCAGAGGGAACTCGACGGTGTCGACGCTTTTCGGACCTGCCATCGCTCCCTCCCGAAGGGAGGCTTCACCATCGTGGCAGTCCCGGATGCTGGCGGTCCTTTGGCGCACGTTGGTAACGTGCAACATCGCCTCATGCCAGCAACGGTCCCGTGGACTGGAGTCTAGACCGCAGGCAGAGGGAAGGCAACACGGCTCGAGAACGGCCCGCTGGGGCGCCGAGGCAGCGCGGCGGACAGCCGCGCTTGACCCTCGTGGCGCTCGGCCGTTAACATTATCTGTTCCATACGCGAACTTCGTGCCCCCCAGGCCGGAGGAACGGAATGAACCGGGTATCCGCGAGCGCCGCAGCGGTGGCCCCGAGGCTTCCGGGAGCGAGTGCCGTGGGCGCGGCGCCGCTGTGGATCCTGAGTCGCGCCCGGGACTTCGTCCTCTTCGTCGGCACGCCCATCCTCATCCTCCCCGTGGTCATCCTGGCCGAGCGCCTTTGGCACGCCAGCCAGATGTACTTGGTGGTCGCCGCTTTCGGGGCGCTGGGGCACCATCTCCCGGGTATGATGCGGGCCTACGGCGATCGCGACCTGTTCGCGCGCTTCAAGGCCCGCTTCATCGCCGGACCCATCGTGCTCATCGGCACGTGTTTCGCCTTCGCCCTCCTGGATTCGGGCATGCACGCCATCACCCTCATCGCCTACGGCTGGGGTGTGTGGCATGGGGCCATGCAGGTGTACGGGTTTCTACGGATCTACGATGCCAAGGTGAAGTCCTTCGCCCGCTGGACGACACGGCTAGACCAAGCGATGTGCATCGCCTGGTTCGGCGCCGGGATATTCTTTTCCTCCTCGCGCACCCATTTCATCCTGGAAGCGTTCTACCTGGCCGGCGGGCCGGCCGTGCCGCAGGTGTGGCTGCACTCACTGCGCAGCGTCTGGGGTGTCGGTGCGGCGGTGGTGACGCTCGGGTACATAGGCAACGTCTTCTATTGCTGGCATCGAGGCCAGCCGCAGAGTCCGGTGAAGCTCTTCGGTTTGGTGACGAGCTTGGCTTTCTGGATGTATTGCTGCCTGGTGGTGAAGAACCTCCTGGTGGGCATCTTGATGTTCGAGATCTTCCACGACGTGCAGTACCTCACCATCGTCTGGTTGTTCAACCGCAAACGCGCCCTCACCTCTCCCGCCGCCGTGGGTAGGGCGACGCTGGCCATCTTCGGGCGGAGCCAGGCGCGGGCCATTTTCTATGTCGCCCTGGTCATGGCCTATGGAAGCCTCTATTTCGTGGAGATGCTCTTCAAGAACTGGAAGCCAATGAGCTCCGCGGCCGATGCGACGCCGGTGTGGGGAGGCATCCTGGCGGCTTCGGGCTTGCTGCACTTCTATTACGACGGCTTCATCTGGAAGGTGAAGGAAAAGCCCACGCGTCAGCTCCTGGGCCTCGATGGGGGCACGGAGGTCGTGCGCGCCGCAGGCCGCTGGTGGAATCGCAGCTGGAGCCGGATGCCCGCCTGGGCCGAGCACGGTCTCAACTGGCTACCTTTCGCCGCCGCCATCGTGCTTCTCGTCTACACCCACGCGCATCCGGCGATGGACGAGCACCAGACGCGGGTGGTGCTGGGAAGTACCTTCCCGCGCTTCGATCTGGCACAGACCAATCTCGGCATCGCCCTGTATACCCAGGGCGACCTGAAGGGTGCCATCGAAGCCAACAAGCACTCTCTGACACTCAACTCCAGTGACGAGGACTTGCTGGCGCAGACGCGCAACAATCTGGGTTGGGCGCTCCTGGAGCAAGCCGAGAAAGACCTGACGCTGGGCGACGCCAGAGCGGCGGCGGCGAGAACTCAGGAAGCATTGGCGCTGGAGCCCACCTTCGTCGATGCCCTGAACAACAAGGCTACGGAGACGATGCGCGCTGGGGACCCGGCCAAGGCGATCTCGATGTACCGCGTGGCGGTGCTCATGGCGCCCGAGCATGCCGGGTTGCGCATGAACCTGGCGCTCGCCCTCGCGTCCATGAGCCGCATGCAGGAGGCCCTGGCTACGGCGCAGGAGGCGCAGAGGCTCGCCCCGGACGATGCGAGAATCGCCCGTCTCGTCCAACGGCTCCAGGCGGCGCAACTCAGCGCCGCGCCCGCTCGCCTGCCGTGAAGAGACTTCGAATGTTCCCGAGCATGTCGGCGCCTACGCCGAGGAGGAGAGGCGTGTTTCTTCGCGCCCGCGGCTTCGTCGCCGAGAACATCCTGGTCCTCGCTGTGGCCTGGCCCTTGTGGGTGACTACGCCGCAGACTTCCATTGCCGCGGAGGCACCGGCGCCAGAGCTGACCGCCGCGGTGGCGGCGCGCTTCGCGCAACTCGCCCTGGATTGCGTGCACCGGGAGTATCCCAACAAGATCGCCCACGTCCTCTCCAGTGACGCCGACGCTCTCCCCCCGCGCCAGCTGACGCCGGCTTTCTACGGCTGCTACGACTGGCATTCAGCGGTGCACGGTCACTGGCTCCTGGCGCGGTCGCTACGGCTGTTCCCGCAAGCGCCCTTCGCGGCCGCGGCGCGGGCGGCACTGGAGCAAAGCCTGACCCCGGAGAACATCGCCTCGGAAGTGCGCTATCTGGAGGGAGCGGGACGGAACACCTTCGAGCGCCCCTACGGTCTGGCGTGGCTGCTGCAGCTGGGGGCGGAGCTGCGCGAGTGGAAGGACGCGGATGCCGTACGCTGGGCGACGAACCTCGAACCCCTCGAACGTGCCGTGGTGGCGCGTCTCACCAACTGGCTTCCGAAGCTCTCCTATCCCATCCGTGAAGGCGAGCACAACCAGACTGCATTCGCCTTCGGCCTGGCGTGGGACTGGGCGCAGGGTCGGAACGACGCGGCCATGCTGCGCCTTCTCGAGGAGCGCATTCGCACCCTCTACCTAGCGGACCGGGATTGCCCGTTGGAGTACGAGCCTTCGGGTCAGGACTTCCTGAGCCCGTGTCTTGCCGAGGGTGACTTGCTCCGGCGCATCTTGCCTCCCGGCGAGTTCGCGCGTTGGCTCGACGCGTTCCTCCCCGGAATCCCGTCGCAACCTTCCTCCACCTGGCTCGAACCCGCCGTGGTCACCGATCCCACCGACGGTAAGCTCGTGCACTTGGACGGCTTGAACCTGAGCCGGGCGTGGATGCTGGAGGGCATCGCGGCAGGGCTGCCAGCGGGAGATCCGCGGCTGCCGGCGCTGCGCGAAGCCGCCGCCCGCCACCGGGGCTCTGGATTGGCCGCGGTCACGGGCGAGCACTACGAAGGTGGTCACTGGCTGGCGAGCTTCGCCATGTACCTGCTCACGCAGCGCGGCCTACCTGCCGGCAGCGGCAATTGAGGCGGCGGCCGCGCCGCTATCCTGCGAGAGAATCGGCTCTGGTGCTGAAAGCCCATGATGCGGACGAGGAACTCTGGAACCCCGGCGGAGTCTCCGGATGGTTGGGCGAGACCACATCGTCGATCACCAGCGGCGAAGAACTCCAAGCGACCGACCAACTATAAGAAACACCGAGCGATTGCGCCCACCAGGGGCTGACCAGAGGAGCCAATGACCGTGCCCTCGACGCCGGGTGAGGACGGTGCCAAGGTTCCGCCGTCACAGCCGGACAAGAACAAAGCGCACAACGCCAGGGCGCCGCGGGCGCTGCCACAGGTTTTCATCGCTTCAAGCTCCCGGTTCGTAACCGAGAACCGGCGCGAGCCACGCTTCCACCTCGGCGAGAGGCAGGCCACCGCGTCGGGCGTAGTCCGCCGCTTGATCGCGGCCGATGCGGCCGGTGCCGAAGTAGTGGGCTTCGGGGTGGGCGATGTAGAACCCGGATACCGAAGCCGACGGCTGCATCGCCAAGCTCTCGGTCAGCTGGATGCCGACCTGCTCCGGCTCGAGCAACTGCCAGATCTGGCGCTTCTGCGTGTGGTCCGGACAGGCGGGGTAGCCTGGAGCCGGACGGATGCCGCAGTACTTCTCCTGGATCAGATCCTCGTTGCGCAAGGATTCCGACGGCGCATAACCCCAGAATTCGCGGCGCACTCGCTCGTGCAAGCTTTCGGCTAGTGCCTCGGCGAGCCGATCCGCCAAAGCCTTGAGCAGGATGCTGGAGAAGTCGTCGTGGTCGGCGGCGAAGGCGGCGAGCTTCTTTTCGATGCCGAGACCGGCGGTGACGGCGAAGGCGCCGACGTAGTCACCAACACCGCCGTCACGGGGCGCGACGAAGTCGGCGAGGCAGAGGTTCGGCGTCGCGGCGGTCTGTTCGCGGTCTGCGCCAGAACGGGGAGCACCGGCTGCACCGGAGCCGGCAGCGCCTCCGGCGGCGGTGGCGAGCAGCGCCGGAGCCGGTGACGGAGCGGTGCTCTTCGCCGCTTGCTGCCGCAGGAAGGAGAGTCGCGCCAGCACCTGGCGCCGGCTTTCGTCGGCATAGATCTCGACGTCGTCGCCGACGGCATTGGCGGGGAAGAGGCCGAAGACGGCGCGGGCCTCGACCCAGCCCTCGGTGACGAGGCGGCGCAGCATCTCCTCGGCGTCGCGATACAGGTGGCGCGCCTGCTCACCCACCACCGCATCTTCCAGGATGGCGGGGTAACGCCCGGCCAGCTCCCAGGCTTGGAAGAAGGGCGTCCAGTCGATGCGCCCGGTCAATTCCGCCAGAGGATAGGGAGCCAGCACCTGACGGCCGAGAACGGCGGGCCGCGTCGGCCGGTAGGCCGTCCAATCGAGTTGCAGCTTGCGGGCGCGGGCTGCTTCCAGGGAGAGGAGCTTGCCGGCGCCCTCCCGGGCGCGGCGCTGCTCGCGCATCGCGGCGTACTCGCTCTTCGTGGCGCGCACGAAGTCGGCGTGGCCGCTGCCGCGGAGCTGCCCGACGACACCCACGGCGCGGGAAGCGTCCAGCACGTGCACCACTGCACCGCGGTACTGGGGATCGATCTTCACCGCCGTGTGCAGACGCGAGGTGGTGGCGCCACCGATGAGCAAGGGCAGCTCGAACTGGAGACGCTCCATCTCGTGCGCCACGTGCACCATCTCGTCCAAAGAGGGCGTGATGAGGCCGGAGAGACCGACGGCGTCGGCCTTCTCGGTGCGCGCGGTGGCGAGGATCTTCTCGCTCGGCACCATCACTCCGAGATCGACCACCTCGTAGTTATTGCACTGCAGCACGACGCCGACGATGTTCTTGCCGATGTCGTGCACGTCGCCCTTGACCGTGGCGAGGACGATCTTGCCATTGCTGCGCCGCGCAGCGCTGCGCTCGGCCGCCAGGAAAGGCTCCAGGTAGGCCACGGCCTTCTTCATCACCCGGGCGGACTTCACCACCTGGGGGAGGAACATCTTGCCGGCGCCGAAGAGATCGCCGACGACGTTCATCCCCGCCATGAGCGGCCCCTCGATGACTTCCAGGGGTTGGTCGCACTGCTGGCGCGCCTCCTCGGTGTCGGCCTCGATGTGATCGGCGATGCCGTGCACCAGGGCGTGCTCGAGACGCTTCGTCACCGGCAGCTGCCGCCAGGAGAGATCGGCGGCCTTGGCGGCGGCGCCGTCGCCCTGGTAACGCGTGGCGAGCTCCAGGAAGTGCTCGCTCGCGCCGGGCCGGCGGTTCAAGATCACGTCCTCGGCGCAGTCGCGCAGCTCGCGCGGGATCTCCTCATAGATCTCCAGCTGTCCGGCGTTGACGATCCCCATGTCCATGCCGGCCTGGATGGCGTGGTAGAGGAAGACGGAGTGCAGGGCCTCGCGGACGCGGTCGTTGCCGCGGAAGGAGAAGGAGACGTTGGACACGCCGCCGGAGATGCAGGCGTGCGGCAAGCTGCGCTTGATTTCGCGACAGGCCTCGATGAAAGCAAGGGCGTAACCGTCGTGCGCCTCGATCCCGGTGGCGATGGCGAAGATGTTCGGGTCGAGGATGATGTCCTCGGCGGGGAAGCCGGCGGCGGTGAGGAGGCGGTAGGCGCGCCGGCAGATGTCCAGCTTGCGTTCGAGGGAGTCGGCCTGGCCGCGCTCGTCGAAGGCCATGACGACCACGGCGGCGCCATAGCGGCGCACGCGCTCGGCGCGGTGGAGGAATTCCTCTTCGCCTTCCTTGAGGCTGAGAGAGTTCACCACTCCCTTGCCCTGGATGCACTGCAAACCGGCCTCGAGCACTTCCCACCGGGAGGAGTCGATCATGATCGGGACGCGGGCGATGTCGGGCTCGGCGGCCACCAGGCGCAGGAAGCTCTGCATGGCGGCGACGGCGTCGAGGAGGCCCTCGTCCATGTTGACGTCGAGCATCTGGGCGCCGTTCTGCACCTGCTGGCGCGCCACTTCCAGGGCGGTCTCGTAGTCCCCCGCTTGCACGAGGCGGCGGAAGCGCGCCGAGCCGGCGACGTTGGTGCGTTCGCCGACGTTGACGAAGAGAGCATCGTCGTCGATGCGGAGCGGCTCGAGGCCAGAGAGGCGCGTGCACGGCGCCAAGCGCGGCACCTGGCGCGGCGGCAGGTCCGCCACGGCAGCGGCGATGGCGCGGATGTGGTCCGGTGTCGTGCCGCAGCAACCGCCGACGATGTTCAGGAAACCGCTGCTTGCCCACTCGGCGAGCGCCATGGCCATCATTTCCGGCGTGTCGTCGTAGCCGCCGAAAGCATTGGGGAGGCCGGCGTTCGGGTGCGCGGAGACGGGCACGTCGGCGAGGCGCGAGAGCTCCTCCACGTGGGGGCGTAGCTGCAGGGTGCCGAGCGCGCAGTTGAGGCCCACGGCGAAGGGCCGGGCGTGACGCACGGAATACCAGAACGCTTCGACGACCTGGCCGGAAAGGGTGCGCCCCGAGGCGTCGGTGATCGTGCCGGAAACGATGACCGGAAGACGTAGGCCGCGCGACTCGAAGAACTCCTCGATGGCGAAGAGAGCTGCCTTGGCGTTCAGCGTGTCGAAGATCGTCTCCACCAGCAGGATGTCGGCGCCACCGTCCACGAGACCGCGGGCCGCATCGCCGTAAGAGGCGGCGAGCTCGGCAAAGGTGATGTTGCGCAGCCCCGGATCGTTGACGTCCGGCGACATGGAGGCGGTGCGGTTGGTCGGCCCGAGCGAGCCGGCCACGAAGCGCGGGCGCTCCGGCGTGCGGCGCGTCCAGGCGTCGGCGGCGGCGCGGGCGATCTGCGCCCCGGCGACGTTGATGTCGTAGGCGAAGGAGCCGAGGTCGTAGTCGGCCTGCGACACCGAGGTGGCGGTGAAGGTGTTGGTGGAAACGATGTCGGCACCGGCATCCAGGAAGCCCTCGTGCACCTCGCGCACTACCTCGGGGCGCGTCAGACAGAGGACGTCGTTGTCGCCCTTGAGGTCGCGCGACCAGTCGCGGAACCGCTCGCCACGGAACTCCGCTTCCCCCAGCCGGTAGGTCTGCAGCATCGTGCCCATGGCGCCGTCGAGGACGACGATCCGCCGGCCGAGGCTCTCGAGCAACGGCTGGATGCGCTTCTGGTTCGTGTACTCCATCCGTTCCTTCTCTGTGGACCGAAGCTGGAAACGCAGGCACTCGAGCGCAAGGGCCAACGCCATGGATGGTATCACGGGGCGGGGCGCCAAGAGCGGCAGGGACGACGCCCCTCGTCGAGGCGCCGAAAGCAGCTGGCGCCGCGTCCCTCGTCGAAACGCGGCGCCCGCGATGTCCGGCTGGCGTTCAGAGCGCTGACCGCGTCGGCGCTCCCACGCGCCGTGCTCCTGGCCTCAGTCGGGGATGGTCCCACCGCCGCGCTGGTTCAGGTTGTTGAACACACTGAACTCGTTGGGTCTGCGGCGACACCGGCGATTCCTGCAACGAACAGCCAGCCAGGACGAGGCCCAGGCTGGCCGAAAGGACGAAGAAGCCCTTCAGCATCTCGGGGTGCCTCTCTCGAGCGGGTCGATCTGGGGGCGGGAATGTAGCGGGACTCAGGAATCTTACCGGAGACTTCGGGTCGGGTCATGTTCGTCGGGTGAAATTCGTCGGGTCAAATTCGTCAGGTCTAGTTCGTCGGGTCGAGTTCGACCAGGCTTCAGCTCGGTTGCCGACTGGCCCGGATCGCCTGGGCCCGCCGTTCCAGGGATTCTGCGTCTCCGGCGCGCCCTGCTTGCCGCAGGAGTGTGGCGTAATTGTCGAGGCACTTGGCGAGATCGGGATGATTGGAGCCGAGAGCCGTATCGAAGGCCGGTACGGCGCGCTTGAAATAGGCTTCGGCGGTGGAGAACTCGTGCCGCTTGGTGAAGAGGATGCCGAGGTCGTTCAAGGTCCACGCCACGCCGTCGCCCTGGTCGAGGCGTTCGAAGGAGGCGAGCGCCCGCCGGAAGAGCGGCTCGGCGGCGGCATAGTCGCCGCGATCCCGGTAGAGCACGCCGAGATCGGCAACGGTCCACCACACGTCGGGGTGGTCCGGTCCGAGAGCACGCTCGCGGATCTGCAAGGCGCGCCGGAAGAGCGGTTCGGCTGCCGCATCGTCGTTCAGCTTCATCTTCACGTTCGCAATGTTGTTGAGCATGGTGGCGACACTCGGGTGGTCGGGACCGAGACGCTTCTCCAAGATAGCGAGGGAGCGCTCGAAGAGCGGTGCCGCCTTCGCATAGTCTTCTAGTTCGTTGTAAGCGCGGCCGAGATTCCCGAGGGCCTGCCCCGTGCGCGTGTGTTCCGGACCCAACACCTTCTCGTAGATCGACACGGCGCGTTCGTAAGCTGGGACGGCGTCGGCGTACTTCCCCACCGTGAGATAGAGAATGCCGAGGTTGCCGAAGGCCCGTCCGAGGTCCGGATGATTCTCGCCGCGCGTCTGTTCCCAGATGGTGATGGCGCGCAAGTAGAGAGACTCCGCGGCGGCGTAGCGGCCCTGGCGCCAGTAGAGGACGCCGAGGTAATTGAGTGTCTCGGCCAACTCGGGGTGCTGGGGTCCCAGGGCGTGCTCGCGGATACCGCGGGCTCGGACCAAAGTCGATTCGGCGTCGGGGAACTTGCCGTGCGCCGTGTAGGCCACACCGAGCTCGTTGAGGCTGGCGGCCACCTGGGGATCGTCGGGTCCGAGGAGCTTCTCCTTCGCGGCAACGGCTTCGACGAGGAGTGACTCTGCCATCGTCAGGTTTCCTCGCAAGCGCGCCAGGTCGCCCAGGCTGGCGAGATTGCTGGCCAACGCCAGGTCCTCATCGTGTCGCGAACCCTGCCGTAAGTGGTAGGACTTCTCGAGTAGCGGCTGCGCCTGACCGTAGAGTCCGAGATTCTTGTAGACGTTGCCCATGGTGTAGAGGAGGCGGGCCTGGGTCTGCGGCTGATCCTGTAGTTCGTGCTCGATGCGGGCCGCGCCCTGGTCGAGGATCTGCCGAGCGGTGATCGTGCTCCCGAGGGTGGATTCAGGATCGGCCACCTTGAACAGACCGACGAGGAAGTCGGAAACCTGCCGGGAGGTGGCGGCTTCCTCGCTGGCAACGCGCTGCGCTCGGCGTGCGCGCAGCAGGCCCAAGGTGGTGCCGACCATCCCCAGGATCACCGCGGCCATCACCGCCGACGCGGCCGCCACGCCTACCTTGTGGCGCAGGACGAACTTCTTCATGCGATAGCGGTGGCTGGGTGGGCCGGCGAGGACGGGCTCGTTCTTCAGATGGCGGACGATGTCGGCGGCGAGATCGGAAGCGGAGGCGTAGCGCCGCGCCCGGTCCTTCTCCATCGCCGTCATGACGATCCAGTCGAGATCACCGCGCAGCTGTTTGGACAACGCCACCATCTCGGTGCGCGGGCGCGGCGCAGCGTCACCCGTCGACGCGAGGACGGTGAGGCGCGTGCTGGGCCGCTGCGGCTCCTCCTCGCGGATCTTGCGGCGGATTTCCTCGTAACCGCCTTGGCGCAGGGTCTTGGGATCGAAGGGGAGGCTGCCCACGAGGATCTCGTAGAGGAGGACGCCGAGGGAGTAGACGTCGGTGCGCGTGTCGATGTCGAGGCCGGACATCTCGGCTTGTTCCGGGCTCATGTACTCCGGAGTACCCATCATCTGGCCGAGCTCGGTGAAGAGGGTGCGGTCGGTGAGGGATTGGGCCGTGGCCTTGACCAGGCCGAAGTCGATGATCTTGGGGATCGCCTTGTCCTCGTGCACCGTGACGAGCACGTTGGTGGGCTTGAGGTCGCGGTGGATGATGCCCTTCTGGTGGGCGTGCTGGACACCCTCGCACACGCGCAGGAAGAGCTCGAGCCGTGCCTTGGTGGGGAGACGACTCTTCTCGCAGTAATCCGTGATCGGGATGCCCTTGACGTACTCCATGACGAAGTACGGACGGCCGTCGGGGGTGGCGCCGGCGTCGTAGACCTTGGCGATGCAATCGTGATCCATGAGCGCCAGGGCTTGGCGCTCCGATTCGAAGCGCGCCACGATGGCGTCGGTGTCCATGCCGCGCTTGATGAGCTTGAGGGCGACTCGACGGCGGATGGGCTCGAGCTGCTGGGCCTCGTAGACCTCGCCCATGCCCCCGGCGCCAATGCGTTGCAGCAGCTTGTACTTGCCGATGAGGCCGTCGGTGGGTGCCGTGTGGCCGGCGCTCGGGACGTCGGCGGAATGCAACGTCGCCTCCACGTCGTGAGGCATGCCTGGCGGCGCTTCTTCGGGCGCGGAGGGAGGTGGTGGCGTCGGTGGAGGTGCCGCACTATGCGGCTCACGCTGCGGGGGCCGGCCCGGCTCGATCGGGTTGCCGTCCGACCAACCCGGAACGATGGTTTCGTCTTCGGACATGACCACGCTCTGCTGCGCCGCGCCAAGGACACGGATCGGGGACGACGTGACCCGGGATGGGGGAACGCCTGACCGGAGCCTACAACGGCCGCGACGGGATCACCAGTGAAGCAAACGGCCAGCCCGCTGCGCCGAGCCCAGGCTGCTCCATGCTAGGATCGCCGCCGATCCACGCTTGCAAGGGCTAAGACGCCCCGGACGCACACCTGGCGAAGGGCTCGTGGCTGCTCCGCTCCCGTATGCCGAGCCGGTATGGCACGGACTCCACTTCGGAATCCGGTGTCTCGTTGCGGTCTTGGTGGTCACCGGCGCGGCGGAAGGCGAGCGGCCGCGCCTCCGCGACCTCGGTGTG
>Ga0075421_100009252_pt1 | contig 12137 bp, 7 predicted proteins | sample SoiMetdeltSBSDD5_FD_75292 | JGI IMG/M metagenome (GOLD analysis project Ga0075421, IMG submission 75292) | Bulk soil microbial communities from a Populus tree surrounding site in Tennessee, USA - Soil MetaG P. deltoides SBSDD5 | ecosystem: Environmental > Terrestrial > Soil > Tree plantation...
GAATCTCCGCCTCGACGAGCTGCGCGAGGAGCGTGAGCGATTCCTGCCATCCCAGGTAGCAGCTCTCGATCGGGATTACGGAGGGCACGCCCTCCTGCACGATCTGGAGCTCGGTTCCGCCGTCGACCTTGCGCAGCGAGATCGCAGTTTGCATCTCGCCTGGCATCGCGGGGTCGTCGAAGCGATCCGTGTAGCGGATGCGCTCGTGCGGCGTGAGCTCGACGTACCTGCCGCCGAAGGAATTGGACTTGCCGCTGCCGAAGTGCGTGAACGACATCCGATACCTGCCTCCGACCCGGGCGTCCATCTCGTGGACCTTGCCCGTGAAGCCGTGCGGCGGAAGCCATTTGGACATCGCGTCGGGATCGACGAAGGCGCGGTACACGCGCTCAGCAGGTGCGCGCAGCACGCGGTGGAGTCGAATGGTGTGCGTGGCGTCGGACATGGATTGCCTCCTTCGACCTGATTGACGCGCCAGACCGCGGCCAAGAGACAGCTAGTGCGCGTCGCCCTCCGCGAGCCCCGCCACATGCAGCGCCTTCCTCTTCGCGCCGTCCATGTCGTAGTGGCGTCGCGTGACGATGCGCTGCGCGAAGAGGCCGCCGCCCGCCTGGATGTTGGTCACGAGCTTCCAGCCTCCGTACGCATCCGCGGTGAGGTCGCGGATCGCGTGGAACAGGCGCATGCGGTACTCGCCCGGCACGTCGCGCATCGTGCCCATGTACTTGGCGACGAGCGCGCCCGTGTCCGGGTTCTCGAGGTCCGCGACGGCGGGCGCGGTGAGCACCGAGCCCCCTGCGATGTCGTGCAGATGCCGCACCATCAGGCCGTAGTTCGCGGCGCCGTGGTACTTGCCGGCGTTGGTGTAGAGCTCGTCCGGGAAAACGGCCCCTTGCGGGCCCTCGGCGCAATGGGAGATCGCGGCCTCGAGCGACGCGCGGATCAAGGTCGCGTGGATGATCATCTCGGAGATCTTCTCGCGAACGTGCGACACGCTCGCGAGTCCGTTCGCCTCGGCCACGAGCTGCGCCAGTCCCACGAGCACGTCGGCCTCGTCGGCCATGGAGGAGAGGCCCCCGAGGCGCTCCCACAGGCCCAGGGAGTGGGCGAAGACGGCGGCGTAGGCGGTATCGCCGTCGAGGAAGATGCGCTCGTTCGGAACGAAGACGTCGTCGAAGATCACGAAGCCCTCGGGAACGTGGGAGCGGGCCGAGACCGGGAAATCGCGCACGTCCGCGTGGCGTGGGGCGTAGCTCGTGTTGACGATCTTCACGCCGGGCGCGTTCACGGGCACGGCGCAGCCGATCGCCCAGGCCTCTTCGCCCGACTTCATCGACTTCGTGGGAATCGTCATGAGCTCGTGGCCGAGCGACGCGCCGGTGATGTGGAGCTTGGCGCCGCGGATCACGACGCCGTCGGAGGAGCGATCCACCACGCGCACGTAGGCGTCCGGATCGTCCTGCAGCTTCGGCGGCCGGCTGCGGTCGCCCTTGGCGTCCGTGATGCACTGGGTGATGCGCACGTCGCGCCGCTGCACGTCGTCGACGTAGGCGCCGATCCGCTCGAGATACGCGGGGCTCGCGTCCTGCATGCGGCCGGCCGCGGTCGTGAGCGTCATGATCGACGTGTAGGTGACGTGCGCCATCATGCCCGACTCGTGCAGCAGCGGGATGTGGCGGCGCAGATCGTCAGCGGAGCGGGGGATCTGCATCAGAGGACTCACGGCGCCCGCGCCGGGCCGGTACAGGCGGTCGTAGCCGCAGGCCACGTTCTCGACGCACACGCCGAGGATCGGGTGGCCCGGAAGATCGTCGACGCGCTGACCCTCGAAGTAGGTGGCGCGCCCGTCCTTCAGCGAATCCTTGTACTGGCTGCCGGTCATCATGGGTCGGTCCCTCTCTCCGTTCTATGCGCGGCGCAATCCCGACTCGGTCGCAGGATCTCCCGCGATGCGCGTGTGGTGCAGCACGCGCGGCACATTGCCGTCGTACGGCCGCGCGCGGTGCAGCACGCAGCGGTTGTCCCAGATCGCGAGATCACCGGGTTGCCAGCGGTGGCTCAGCACGCGCGGCGGTCGGCACGCGAAGTCGAGGAGCTGGGCCAGCAGTCGCTCCGACTCGTCCGCCGCGAGGCCAGGGATTCCGAAGGCATGGCGGCCGATGAAGAGCGCGGGGCGTCCCGTGACCGGATGGACCTTCACGAGGGGACGTAGCGGGGCCTCGCCCTGGTCGAGGCCGTACGAGTAGCCGGCGTTCGGCTGGTCGTCGTACCCCGCGCGCGCCTGCGAGTACTTGAGCGAGTGGTAGGCGGCGAGCTGCTCGACACGCCCGCGCGTCGGCGCGTCGAGCGCGCCATAGGCCGCGCGCATGTCGGCCCACTCCGTCTCGCCGCCGCGCTCCGTCACGATCTCCGCGGAGAGCAGTGAGGCGCGCGCCGACACCCGCATGTAGGAGCTGTCGGTATGCCAGCCCTCGTTGCCGAGCAGGATCTGCTTCACCGGATCGGCGTCGTCGCGCAGGGTTCCGTCGGGACGCCGGTTGCTGATCGGCACGGTGCCGGTCTTCGCAACGAGCGGATCGAGCTCTCCGAATCGCTGCCCGAAGCCGGCCTGCTCGTCGTGGGAGAGGTGCTGGCCCGGGAAGATCAGGACGGCGTGTGCGTGGAAGGCGTCCTCGATCGCGCGCCATTCGTCGGCGTCGAGCGCGGCCAGCTTCACGCCGCGCACGACGGCGCCGAGGGTCGCGGGAGCTCGTTCGATCTCGAGACTCATCCGGCGTGGCTCCTCGCGGGCGGTTGCGTTCCCCATCTCTTCTATCACTTGGAGATTGACAAGTACAGCCGCACGCCACCATGCTGCGCGCGATGGGTCGTCCTACACCGATTCGTGTCGTGCAGTGGACCGCGGGAAACGTCGCGCGCGAGACCGTGCGCGCCGTACTGGCCCGCCCCGATCTCGAGCTCGTGGGAGCGTACGTCCGCAGCGCGGAGAAGGAGGGGCGCGACCTGGCCGCGCTGTGCGGGCTTCCCGACCCGACGGGCATCCGCGCGACGCACGACGTCGATGCCGTGCTCGCGCTGCGACCGGACTGTGTCGTCTACACGCCACTCCATTTCGACTTCGGGGAGGTCGTGCGCATCCTGCGCGCCGGCGTGAACGTGGTGACGAGCTCCGAGTTCATGACCGGCAGGACGCTCGGCGTCGAGAGGCAGCGCGCGCTCGAGGCCGCGGCCGTCGAAGGCGGGGCGAGCCTCTTCGGCAGCGGCATGAACCCCGGCTTCGGGCAGCTTCTCGCGGCGCTCGCGACCGGCATCAGCCGCGACGTGCGCCACGTGCGCATGGTCGAGTCCGTCGACGTCAGGCTCTTCGCGGCGGACTCGAGCATGGACGGCCTCTGCTGGGGACGCTCCCCGCACGACCCCGCCGTGAAGGGCGAGATCGAGCGCGCGACCGCCGTGTTCGCCGAGGGGCTCGACGTCGCCGCGCGCGTGCTCGCGGTACCGGACTACGAGCCGCGCTGCAGCGTGGATTGCGCCACGGCGACGCGCGACCTCGACATCCCGGGCCGTCCGATCGCCGCGGGGACGATCGCCGGCCTCGACGTCCGCTGGGAGGCGCTCGTCGCCGGGAAGCCCGTCATCGAGCTGCACCAGCGTTGGGTGATGGGCTCGGACCTCGAGCCCGCCTGGAAGGTGTCGCACGGCTACTCGGCCGAGGTCGCCGGCGACCCGAAGGTGCGGCTCCAGCTCTCCATCCTGCCGGCGGGCGATCTGTCCCAGTTCGGCGTCGCCGAGATGCGCGCCATCGGCCTGCGCATCACCGCGCTCCCGCTGGTGAACGCGATCCCGACCGTCTGCGCCGCGCCGCCCGGCATCCGCACCTACGCAGACCTGCCTCTCGTTGCAGCGCGCATCCAGTTGTCGCACTGACGCGCGCGCGTTTCGTTTCGCGTGCCGCCGCGCCTTGGCGACGGCGCGCCGCCCCGGTCAGGTCGGCCGCCCCAGTCGTCGCAGCGCCGACTTCGCTGCGTAGTACCCGCACATCCCGTGCACGCCGCCGCCGGGCGGCGTCGCGGCGGAGCAGATGAACAGGCGCGGGTTCGGCGTCGAGTACGGATCCCAGCGCGTGACCGGGCGGTTCCAGAGCTGGAGCAGGTCGGCGACGCCGCCGGTGATGGCGCCGCCCACGTAGTTCGGGTTGTAGCGCTCGAAGTCGGCGGGGCTCGTCGCGTGGCGCGCGAGGATGCGGTCGCGGAAGCCCGGCGCGAAGCGTTCGACCTGACGCTCGATCGCGTCGGTCATGTCGACCGTCGAGCCGCCCGGCACGTGACAGTAGGCGTAGCCCGTGTGCCGGCCCGCCGGCGCGCGTGACGGGTCCACCTCGCTCTGCTGGCAGAGGATGAGGAAGGGCCGCTCGGCGTGACGGCCGCGGTACATGTCGCGCTCCGAGGCGCAGATCTCCTCGAGCGTGCCGCCGACGTGGACGGTCGACGCCTCGCGGCAGGCGGGGTCGCGCCAGGGAATCGGCCCGTCGAGCGCCCAGTCGAGCTTGAAGGCGCCGGGCCCGTAGCGGTAGCGAGCGAGGCGGCGCCGGTAGCCGGACGGCAACGCGTCGCCCGCGATGGCTGCTAGCTGATCCGGCGAGGTGTCGAAGAGCACGACGCGCGAGGCGGGCAGGTCGCCGAGCTTCTCGACGCGACGCTCCGTCTCGATGCATCCGCCGAGGCTCGTGAGGTACGACGCGAGCGCCCGGCCGATCGCGCGCGAGCCGCCCTGTGCGACCGGCCAGTCGACCACGTGCCCGGTGACGGCGAAGAGCACGCCCATCGCCGCGGTCAGCGGCTGCGTGAGCGGCAGGAGCGAGTGCGCCGCGCAGCCCGCGAGCAGCGCGCGCGCCCGCTCTTCACGGAAGCAGAGCCGTGCGAGACGGTTGGCGGAGAAGGCGGCGCGCAGGCCGAAGCGGGCGAACTGAACGGGCTTCGACGGGAAACCGAGCGGCGCCATCGCGTCGGCGAGCAGCGCGTGCGGATCGCGGAGGAACGGGCCCACGAGGCGCATCCACGCGCGCGCATCCTGGCCGAGGCCCTGCGCGGTGTGCTGAAGCTCGCGGTAGAGCATCACGGCGGGGGCGTCGTCGAGCGGATGCGCGACGGAGGCGCGCGGGTGGAGCCACACGAGCCCGTGCTCGGCGAGTGGCAAGGTGCGGAAGAACGGCGAGAGCTCGCCCATCGGGTGCACGCCGGAGCAGACGTCGTGCACGAAGCCCGGAAGCGTCAGCTCGGCACTGCGCGTGCCGCCGCCGACCTCGTCCGCGAGCTCGAACACGCGCACCGCTGCGCCCGCGCGCGCGAGTGCCACCGCGGCGGCGAGCCCGTTCGGGCCGGCGCCGACGACGACGGCGTCCGGGGCGGCCTCCGCCATCGCGTGGACCTACGCCGTCGCGCGCCGCTGCCGCAGGAACGCTTCGGCGTACTCGCCGGTCGGCCAGGGCTGGAGCCCGCGCATGCGCGAGATGGTCGTCCTGCCCTCGTCGACGAGGCCCGTCGCGGCGTCCACGATCTTCCAGTGCATGGTCGAGCCGAACAGCGGCTGCCCTTCGACCGATACGACGCGCACCTCGCCCGGCTCGAAGCCGCACTGCGGCTGGATCGCGCGCAGCAGTCGCTCGTCGTTCAAGTGTCCGTCGCCGAAGTTCCAGCCGAGGATCATGCCGCCGAGCACCTCGCCCTCGAACCACTCGTAGTCGTCGATGTCGTCGACGGCTCTCGGCAGCGCCTCGAGCAGAGGGCGCCCCTCGAGGTGCATGAAGCGGTGCGCCAGCGACATCGTGAGCGCCACGTCCACCATCGTCGGGTCGGGCAGCAGCTTCTCGAGCTGCTCGCGCATGGTGCCGGCCGCCTTCTTGAGCTTCTTGAACTTGTGTGCGCTGCCCTTGCGCACGAGCCAGATGTTGTACGCCCAGTTGCCCGCGTAGTAGCGCATGGCCAGCAGGAACGAGACGCGCGACGGGAAGAAGTTGCCGTAGCAGGGCACGGCAAAGAGGCAGAAGAAGAGGAACGCCACGAGTCCCGGCATCTGGAAGATCGCTGTCGGGCTCGCTTCGGGGTGGAAGCCGAACAGGAAGATGCCGCCGTAGATCATCAGGATGTTCCACTCGATCGGCATGCCGCTCGGGTTGTTGATGGCGATGTAGCCGTGGAAGCAGACCATCACGACGAGCGTCAGCGCCGTGACGATCTCGTTCTGGCTCGTGAGCAGCACGAAGGGCAGGGCGTACTCGGTTGCGGTGCCCATGCGCGCCATGAAGACGGCGAGCGCGGAGGGACGCAGGTCGTCCGGGTAGTCGACGAAGAGTCGCAGCTTCAGCCACTTCGGGAAGAAGGGGCCGTTGTTCATCATCACCTGGATCACGGACGGGAAGTGGTCGTTGACCTTCGACGTTGCGGCCCAGAACCAGATCCCACCCCAGACGACCTTGCAGGCGGAGATCCAGAGGGCGTCGCCCGCGGCGACGGTGAGACACACGAGCGCGACGTAGTAGTGCTCGCCGCGCGCGGCGAGGAAGAGCGTCTTGTCGAGGACGCCCATCAGCGGAATCAGCACGAAGGAGGGCAGCAGCAGCTCGGGCGTGATCTCCGGCGCGAGGAGCGCGCGCAGCAGGAAGAGCTGGTTCGCCGCGTAGAGCGCGACGTCGAGCCAGCTGCGCGTGATGCCGCCGATCAGCGGAGCATTCGGGAAGAGCGCCAGCTTCGTCGTGCCCGGCCGCAGGAAGTGGAGGAAGCCGCCGAACGGCGGGTTGAAGCGCGCGTTCATGGGACCCGAGCCGCAGCCGAAGCCGGTGAGCTCGTAGAAGAGCGCCCACAGCACGGCCTTCTGGAACGCGTCGTTCGTGAAGGCCCAGCCGAGCGGCGACGTGAAGCCCGGATAGCCGGCATCGAACGAGACGAAGAAGGCCCAGCCACCGATGAAGAGCACGAGGTACTTCGCCCAGTACATCGCCATCACGATCATCGGCGTCGGTGCGATCTGTGCAGCCCAACTCCTGCACACGAGCCGCACGCGCTCGGGGAAGGGAGCCGACAGCATGCGCTGCGGGTCGTAGGGCGGCAGATCGGCGTCGCTGCGGGTGGTGGTCACGTTCGAGAATCTCCGGGAGACGTTGAGGCAGCGCGATTCTACGCGACGCTCGCCGCCGCCGTGACCTCGATCACCTGGGCGCGGCGCGTGTCCGCGTACCCTCGTTCGATGTGAGATCGGTGTGCGAGCGCGTCCTCCGGCACGGCCTCTACGGGCTTCTCCTTGCCATCACACTCGAAGCCAGCGAAGCGCGCGCCACGATCTATGACGTCGGCCCCGGGCATCCGCTCGCCGCGATCGGCGACGTGCCGTGGGCGACGCTCGCGCCGGGCGACGAGGTGCGGATCCACTGGCGGCCCGCCCCCTATCGCGAGAAATGGGTGATCGGTCGCGCTGGGACGGCGGCGGCGCCGATCGTCGTGCGTGGCGTTCCCGGCCCCGGCGGCGAACGACCGGTCATCTCGGGTGACGGCGCAACGACGCCCGATCCGCTCGACTTCACCAACGATCAGCGAGGCTTGATCAAGATCGGCACGTCGAACGTGCCTCCGAACGTGCTCCCCGCCTACATCACCGTCGAAGGCCTCGATCTCCGCTCGGCGCACGCCTCCTATTCCTTCACCGACGATCAGGGCGCGACGCGCACGTATGCGAACAACGCTGCGGCGATCTACGTGGAACGCGCGCAGCATCTGGTGATTCGCGATTGCGTCCTCTCCGATTCGGGCAACGGGCTCTTCATCGGCGCCTTCGACGGCGATACGCGCGACGTGTGGATCGAGGGCAACTGGATCCACGGCAACGGCAACGTCGGCAGCGGCTTCGAGCACAACGCCTACACCGCGGCGATCAGCATCGTGTACCAGGCGAATCGCTTCGGGCCGCTGCGCGCGGGCGCGGGCGGCAACAACCTGAAGGATCGCTCGGCGGGTCTCGTCGTCCGGATCAACTGGATCGAGGGCGGCAACCGCCAGCTCGACCTGGTCGACGCCGAGGACAGCGACGTGCTCGTGAACCACCCGAGCTACGGCCGGACTTTCGTCTACGGCAACGTGCTGATCGAGCCGGACGGAGCGGGCAACAGCCAGATCGTCCACTACGGCGGAGACAGCGGCGCGACGGAGATCTACCGCAAGGGAGTCCTCCACTTCTTCCACAACACGGTCGTGTCCCTGCGCAGCGGCAACACGACCCTGCTGCGGCTCTCGACCGACGACGAGAGCGCGGATGTGCGCAACAACCTGCTCTACGTGACGGCTTCCGGCAGTCGGCTCGCGATGCTCGACGCCGACGGCGTGCTCGCGCTCTCGCACAACTGGACGAAGCCCGGCTGGGTCGACAGCCACGGGACCCTCTCCGGGGTGATCGACGACGACGGCACGGGCGTCGAAGGGGCGTCGCCGGGCTTCGTCGACGAAGGCGTGCAGGACTTCCGTCCGCTCGAGACTTCGCAGGCCGTCGACGCCGGTGGCGATCTGCATCCCGAGGTGTTGCCCGACCACGACCCGGTCGCGCAGTACCTCGAGCATCAGATGCAGGAGCCACGCCCGGACGACGGCGCGCCCGACCTCGGCGCCTACGAGCTGCCCGAGCCCGACGTGGGCGCCGGAGTGGCGGCGGGCCTGGTCGCGCTCGCCGCCTTGTCGCGACGTCGACAGCGGATGGTGTCGAGTAGCCCGAGCAGTGCGAGGCCGGCTCCGAGCAGCAGGCCCTGCGCGGGCTCCGGCAGGTAGCGGACGGCGAACGTCCCGCCGAGCGTTCCGGTCACGAGATCGGAGGTCCCGTCGCCGTTCAGGTCGGCGGCGGCCGGAGCCGAGCGATCGCCGAGGTCCGCGTCGCCGAGCGGATTGCCGATTCCATCGAGCGGCTCGAACAGCGGGAGCGTCACGTCGCCGATGTTCTCGAAGTACGCGAGCGTGCCATCGAGTCGTCCCGCGGCGAGATCGAGATCGCCGTCGCCGTCGAAATCCGCAAGGGTCGGCGTCGATGCGGTGCCGACGTCCAGGCCGTAGAGCGGATTGAAGAATCCCGTGCGTTCCAGAAAGGCTGGGCTCGTCGCATCGCCGGTGTTCTCGAAGAAGGCGAAGTCTCCCGACGCACGCCCGACGACGACGTCGGAATCGCCGTCGGCATCGATATCCCCGAGCATCGGGGCCGACTCGCTGCCGACCCCGGTGAGCCCGAACGGATTCGCGAGCGACGCCGCGAAGAGGGGGATCGTCGTCGTGCCGGTGTTCGCGAAGTAGTCGAAATCGCCGGCGAGACGACCGGAGAGCAGGTCGACGTCGCCGTCGCCGTCGAGATCCGCGAAGGCCGGCCTGGCGGATGCCCCGATGTCGCGCCCGTTCATCGGATTCGCAGCGCCGCTGCGCGCGGCGAACGCGGGATCCACCGCCGTGCCCGTGTTCTCGAAATAGCGGAACGTGCCGAGATCCTCGCCCGCGAGCAGGTCACGGTCGCCGTCGCGATCCAGGTCCGCGAGCGCGGGCGCCGCGCGGGACCCGGCGCTCTGACCGTGGAGCGGGTTCGCCGCGCCCGCGAGCTGCAACCCGGGAAAATGGGATGGCAGCACGAAATTCTCGAAGTAGTTGAACTGGCCGAACCCCAGGTTGGTGAGGAAGAGGAAGACCACGAGATCGGGAAGACCGTTCCCATCGAGATCGCCGAGCGCAGGCATGGAGGAGCTCTGCGGCGGGGTAAGTGTGGGCGGGATCGGGCTCGCTGGTCCTGCGCGCAGAACGAAGGCCGGGTTCGCTGCGTTCCCGGTGTTCTCGTAGTAGAAGATTGCGCCACCGGAAGCGCCCGAGAGCGCATCGAGATCGCCGTCGCGGTCGACATCCTCGAGCGCAGGGGACGGCGCAGATCCGACGTTCTCACCGTGGAGCGGGTTGCTGGCTCCGACGCGCAGCACGAACGCCGGGCTCGCCGCGCTGCCGGTGTTCTCGAGGTAGGTGAAGCCTCCGAATTGGTCGCCGGTGATCAGGTCGAGGTCGGCGTCGTCGTCGAGATCGCCGAGGGTCGGGGACGCGTTCGCGCCGACATTCAGTCCGTCGAGCGGATTCGCCGCGCCGGTGCGCGCGACGAACGCAGGGTTCGCAGCGCTGCCGGTGTTCTCGAAGTAGAAGAACGTTCCGGAGAACGCTCCTCCCGAGAACAAGTCGAGATCACCGTCGGCGTCGACATCGGCGAGCGACGGGCTGCGGCCAACGATCAGCCCGTCGAGCGGGTTCGCAGCGCCGGTGCGCGCGATGAAGGCGGGACTCGTCGCGCTGCCGGTGTTCTCGTAGTACAGGGTGGTGCCGTTGTTCAATCCCGACACGAGATCGCGGTCCCCATCGGCGTCGAGGTCGCCGAGCGCGGGGGCGCCGCCGCCGAATTGGAACACGCCGTCCAGCGGGTTGGCCGCGCCGGTCCGCTGCGAGAACCGCCCCGCATCGCTGCGGACTCCGGTGAGAGTGCCGTCGAACTCCCCCGACAAGACATCGAGCGCGCCGTCGCCATCGACATCGCCGAGCGCCGGCGCCGAGGTGGATCCCACATCCTGCCCAGCCAACGGGTTCGCGTTGCCCGTGAGTGCGACGAACGCGGGACTCGTCGCGCTGCCCGTGTTCTCGAAGGTCAGGAACGTGCCGAAGTTCTCGCCCGAGACGAAGTCCAGGTCGCCGTCGCGGTCGAGATCGCCGAGCGCGGGGATGCCGCCCGGCACGACGACACCGAGAAGCGGGTTCGCCGAGCCGGTGCGCGCGACGAACGCGGGGCTCTTCGCATCGCCGGTGTTCTCGAAGTAGAAGAAGACATTGTTGCCGCCCGCGACGAGATCGAGATCGCCGTCGCGGTCGAGGTCGCCGAGCGCGGGGCTCGAGTAGGAACCGGCGCTCTTTCCAGCGAGGGGGTTGGCGGCGCCGGTGCGCTGCACGAACGCCGGGATGCGAGCCGTACCGGTGTTCTCGTAGTAGACGAAGCTGCCGGACTGCTCGCCGGAGACGAGATCGAGGTCCCCATCGGCATCCAGGTCGCCGAGGCTCGGGGTCGAGAAGTTGCCGACGTCCTGACCCGCGAGCGGATTCGTCGCGGCCAGGCTGAGGCCCGGAAACAGAGCGCTGAACCCCTTGAAGTAGACGAAGCCGCCATAGAGCTCACCGGCGACGACGTCGAGGTCGCCGTCGCCGTCGAGATCGCCGAGCGCGACCGTCGAGTCGTGCCCGATGTCGTCACCGGTACTGAATGGCGAGCCTCCGATCGGCGCGATCTCTGCCGCGGCCGGCGCGGCAGAGAGTCCCAGAAGAGCGACGGCGAGCACCGACGAGGTGGCGACACCCCTCACGACCCAGCGCAGGTAGGAGGCGTCGCGCCCGTGGCGGCGCACGAACCGCCGCGCTGCGGCACGCAGCGACTGCCGGCTACCGACGCCGCCTGCGCGCGCGGAAGCGACCAGCGCGCTCGCGCAAGTCGTGGCGAGCGCCGTCTCTCTCTTGGCCGCGCTTCTTCGGCTCCGCACGCGAGATGGCGCCCCAGACGTAGTGAGACCGTCAGTCTCTCATGGGGGATCTCGGGTTCTCAAGGCGGGAGTTTCCCGCCGCGCGCGCCGCAGCCGTAGCGACTAGGAAGCGCTCAGGCGCTGGTCGACCATCTTCGCGATCTCGCGTCCTGTCTGCTCCAGCGCGTCGGGCGCAGATGGAACCAGGAACCCGACGAGCGTCGTTCGCGTGCGCGTGTCGAGCAGACGAAACTCGACCTCGTGGCCGCCGTCGTGCACGCGCGCCACGAAGCCGATGACGACGTAGTCCGCGTTCGCGCGACGCCAGTCCTCGTAGCGGACGTCGCCCAGGGCCGTCGGGTGCGACGGCAGAGCCGCCGCGTCCATCGGTGCGAAGCGGCCGCTCGACGCGAGATCGGCTCGGATCACCTCGGCGACGTCCACGGGCGGCGCCGAGCCGCCCTTCGCCGCGCCGAAGGGCACGACGGCGACCCTGATGCGATCGGCCTCGCCCGCGTGGCAGGCGAGGCCGATCGCGCAGAGCGCGACGAGGTGAAGGAGCGAGAGCTGCTTCGCGACTCGCCGT
>Ga0075421_100009254_pt1 | contig 12135 bp, 8 predicted proteins | sample SoiMetdeltSBSDD5_FD_75292 | JGI IMG/M metagenome (GOLD analysis project Ga0075421, IMG submission 75292) | Bulk soil microbial communities from a Populus tree surrounding site in Tennessee, USA - Soil MetaG P. deltoides SBSDD5 | ecosystem: Environmental > Terrestrial > Soil > Tree plantation...
TTCCCGATGACGAGCGCGAGCTCACACGGGAGCTCCCCGCTGCGATGCCGGTAGAGGATGTCCGCGAGGCAGTGGTCGAACTTCGAGACGAAGATCGCGACCCTGGGACGCGCCCGGGAAAGGCTCACGCGCCACTCCATCCGGAAGCGCGCGGCGATGGGCTCGAAGCGGGCGGCGAGCTCCTCGAGGGAGAGCTTGAAGTCCGCGAGGTCCCACTCGATCCGGGTGAGGAAGAGCGAGCACTGGGCATCCTGGTGCTGGTCGGCGTGGAGGATGTTCGCGTCGTGCTCGTAGAGGAAGCCCGCGATGGCCGCTGCGATGCCCTTACGGTCGGGGCAGCTCACGAGTAGGATGGCGGTGTTCTTCACGGGGCGGACCTGCAGGCGACGAGGGTAATCCATCCCGCCCCTCCGGGATAGGCGGCGAAGAGCATGTTCATTCCGTACGGCACGGACGCGCCCCTGTACCACCGGCCCTGGGTGACCGGGGCCGTGATCATCACGAACCTCGCGGTCTTCATCGCGGGCTCCCCGGACGCACTGATCCTCCGTCACGACGTCCTCGAGCCGCACGCGTGGGTCACCTCGAACTTCGTTCACGCGGACCCGATACACCTCGTCGTGAACATGCTCTTCATCTGGACCTTCGGCCAGATCATCGAGGGAAAGCTGGGCTGGTGGCGGTTCCTTCTCGTCTATCTCGGTATAGGAATCGGCGAGTGCATCCTGGAGCAGGGAATAGCGCTCGCACTCGATCAGGCGACCGCATCGCTGGGAGCTTCGTCCATCATCTACGGCCTGATCGCGATGGCCTGGGTATGGGCGCCGGAGAACGAGGTCGAGGTTTTCTACTGGATCATCGCGCCGGGGACGATCTCGGTCTCGAATCGAACACTGGCCATCATCTACATCGTCCTCGATGCCATCGGGGCCGCGCTGGGCTTCATGGCGGGAGTGCCGATCACCACGTCCTTCCTCCACGTCCTCGGCGCCGCGATCGGCTTCCCCCTCGCGGTGATCCTCCTCCGGCGGGGCGTCGTCGATTGCGAGGGGTGGGATCTCTTCTCCCTTCGCCATGGCAATCCGAGGGTGAGCGGAATAACGTACGCGTCCGATGCGCTTCCCGAATCCGAGAGGAACGTACGCCTCCGCGACAAGCGGCGGACCGCGCTGACGGAGGCCGCGGCCCTCATCGAGTCCGGAAAGCCGGCGAGCGCCCTCGAGGTCCTCGACACCATCGTCTCCGGCGAGCCGGTGGAGATCGCGGAGAAGGAGCGGCTCGAGGCCCGCGCGAGGGAGCTCATCGACAACGGAACCCTGGAGCTCGACATCGAAGAGGAATGGTCCCCCACCCCCTGACCTGCGCCGCGGCGCTTCTCGTCTCCGTCTCCCTCTCCGCCGCCGAGCCCTGGGCCGACCCGGGGCTGACCGTGCGCGACGGGATCGTCCTCTGGCTCGACGCCGCGCGCCTCGACGAGGGCCGCGCGGCGCTCGGGAAGCCGGCCCTCCGGGACGGCGACCCCGTCGACCTCTGGCCCGATGCGTCCGGAAACGGCCTCCACGCCTTGCAGGATGCGGCCGGGACGCAGCCGTCCTTCCGCCCCACGGAGGGCTTCGCCGCCGTCCGCTTCGATGTCCGGGGGACGTCCCTTCGCGTCCGGCGCCCCGGCGCCTCATCCGAGGGGGCCACCGTCTTCATCGTCGCCGCGCCGTACTCTCCCGGCGAGTGGTTCTCCGCCTTCTTCTCCGCGAGCGCTCCCGGAGGGAACGACTTCCAGACCGGGATCAACATCGACCAGGGCATCGGCGATCCCAGACAGCTCCAGGTCCTGAACGTCGAGGGCGCGGGCACGGAAGGCATGCGGGACCTCCTCGATGAGGCCCGCGACTACGGAAGCGTCGTCCGGGCGTGCGTCGTCTCCTCGCCCGGGAAAGGCGCGACTTACCTCCGCCTCGACGGCAAGCGCCAGGGCGCGCGCGACCGCGCGGAGGGCTCCCGCATCCGGTGGGACGAGATCGTCGTCGGCGCGCGCCGCTTCACCCACGGGGGGCCCCCCGACGTCCGCGCGAGCCTCGACGGCGACATGGCCGAGCTGATCGTCTTCGACCGCGCGCTCGCCGAGGACGAGATCGCACGGGTCGAGGACTACCTCGCGAAGAAGCATGGCTCCGTAAAGAAGCTGCCGGTCCCCCGCGCCGAGGGAGGAAAGCCTCTCGTCCGCGTGACTCCCCCGCCTCCGGTCCAGATGCTCGTCCCGGGGTTCTCGGCGAAGGCTCTTCCCGTCGACCTCCCCAACATCAACAACGTCCTCTACGGCCGGGACGGGAAGCTCCTCGCGCTCGGGTACGACGGCGTGGTGTGGCTCCTCTGGGACGGCGATCGCGATGGGATCGAGGACAGGGCCGAGGTCTTCTGGGACGGGAAGGGCAGCCTGCGCGCCCCCATCGGCATGGACCTCACCCCGCCCGGATGCCCGCACGGCAGCGGCGTCATCGTCGCCGCCAAGGGCAAGTGCTCGATCATCGCGGACAGGGACGGCGACGGGAAGGCCGATACCGAAGTCGTGGTCGCCGATGGCTGGACCGAGCTCGCGCACGGCGTGGACGCGCTCGGAGTCGCCGTCCACCCGCGCGACGGGAGCATCTACTTCGGCATCGGGACGCGCGACTTCACGGATGCCTACGGCCTCGGCAAGGATTCCGTTCCGTACCGGATCGACTCCGAGCGCGGGACGATCCTGAGGATCGCGCCCGACCTCCGGAGCCGCGAGATCATCGCCACGGGGATCCGCTTCCCGGTCGCGCTCAGGTTCAACACCCTGGGCGACCTCTTCGCCACCGACCAGGAAGGCGCGACATGGCTCCCGAACGGAAACCCGCTCGACGAGCTCCTCCTCATCCAGGAGGGCCGCCACTACGGCTTCCCGCCGCGGCACCCGAAGCATCTCCCGGGGGTGATCGACGAGCCGAGCGTCTTCGACTACTCCCCGCAGCACCAGTCCGCCTGCGGGCTCCTCTTCAACGACCCGGTGAACGGCGGCCGCGCCTTCGGCCCGGATGCCTGGCGCTCGGATGCGTTCGTCGCCGGCTACTCGCGCGGAAAGGTCTGGAGGACGAAGCTCGTGAAGACCCGCGCGGGCTACGTCGCCGGGACCCAGCTCATCGCCTGCATGGACATGCTCGCCGCCGACCTCTGCCTCTCGCCCGCGGGCGACCTCGTGATCGCGGCCCACGGCGGCGGCCCCGACTGGGGAAGCGGCCCGTCTGGAAAGGGCAAGCTCTACAAGGTCCTCCACACGCGACGGGACCTGCCCATGCCGGTCCTCGCGTGGCCCCAGGGCCTCCGGGAAGCGCGTGTCGGCTTCGACCGGCCGCTGGATCCAGCCCTCATCGATGGCCTCTCGGGCAAGGTCGTCATCGAGCGCGGGAAGCACGTCGCCGCCGGAGACCGGTTCGAGTCGCTCTGGCCGGGGTACAAGGTGGTCCAGGACCAGATGCGCTCCGCGCGCTTCGATCTCCCCGTGAGGAGCATCCAGGTCACGCCCGATCGCCGCACGCTCATCCTCGCGACGGCGCCACACGAGGAGGCGGTCGGCCACGCCGTGACCCTCCCCGGCCTCGGGAGGCCCGCCGCGCACGGACCCGGCGAGCTGCCCCAGGCGCCCGAGACCGATGTCCGCTACGACCTCTCCGGCGTCGAGGCCGCGTGGCTCCCCGGCGGGGACGGCGATCCTTGGTCAGGGTGGCTCCCGCACCTCGACCTCGAGGCGGCATCCGCGCTGACTCGCGGGAGCGCGGAGCACGATGCCCTGTGGGCCCGCGCGCCAGGGCCTGGCGAGCTCTCGCTGAAGACGCTCCTCGACCTCCGGCTGATGCTCCACCCCGCCATCCAGCCGGGCTCGCGCATCGATCACGAGTACCCGCCGGAGCGCGTGAAGCTCGCCTTCCGATCGCGCTCGCGCTTCACCGTGCGCATCGGGGAGGAGCCTCCCATCACCGCCGCGGGCGGCGATGCGGAGTACGCGGCCGAGGTCTTCGCCGCGGGGGGGGACCGCATTCCGGTGTCGGTCGCCATCCGCTCCGGCGAGGGCCCGCCGGACCTGAGCGTCTCCTGGAGCACCGCGGAGGATCCGCGCGCGCGGCCGCTTCCGCTCCACCGCATGCTCCTCCCGTGGGCGCCGGCCGAGCGCGGCGATGCATCCGCCGTGGCCGCCGCTGCTCCCCCGGCGGCCGATGCGCCGGAGCTCGAGGGCGGCAACTGGGCCCGCGGGCGGCGGATCTTCCTCGGCGAGGAGGCCGCCTGCTCCCGGTGTCACGCGGTGCGCGGAGAGGGCGGCGACATCGGCCCCGACCTCTCGAACCTTCCCCACAGGGACTACGGTTCCGTGATGCGCGACATCGCCCAGCCGAGCTTCGCGATCCACCCCGATCACATCCAGCAAGTCATCCTCCTCGCGGATGGGACCACGCTCGCCGGCTCGGTCCGTACGCGCGGCGACGATCTCCTCGTGGGCGACAGCCAGGGGAAGGTGACCGCGGTTCCGCGCGGCGACGTCCTCGGCATGGAGCCGTCCTCGACCTCGTCCATGCCGGAGGACCTCCCCCGCCTCCTCGGCCCCGAGCGCCTGCGCGACCTCCTGACCTTCCTCCTCACCGAGCCTCCTCGGATGCCGGACTACGGAAAGGAAGCTCCCCCCGAGCCTCGTCGAAGGAGCGAGGTCCAGGCGGTGCTCGCGGGCGCTCCGGCAGCCGCCGCGCAGCTGAAAGTCGTCTCGCGACCGATCGTCATTGCGCTCGTCACGGGACCCAAGGACCACGGCCCCGGAGAGCACGACTACCCCGCGTGGGAGAAGGCCTGGTCGCGGCTCCTCCGCATGGCGGAGCGCACCACGGTGCGGACCGCGCGCGACTGGCCCTCGCCCGAGGACCTCCGCGCGGCGGATGTCCTCGTCTTCTTCCAGCAGGGCAAGTTCGACCCGAACCGGGCGAAGGATCTCGATACCTTCCTCGCGCGTGGCGGCGGCGCCGTCTATATCCACTACGCGGTCGACGGCGGCGGGGATCCGCCGGGGTTCGCGCGGAGGATCGGGCTCGCGTGGCAAGGCGGGCGCTCGAAGTTCCGCCACGGGCACCTCGACCTCGACTTCGCCCCCGGCGCGGGGCATCCGATCACGCGAGGTCTGGGAAAGCTCCACCTCCACGACGAGAGCTACTGGCAGCTCGTGGGCGACCCGGAAAGGATCAGGCTCCTCGCCACGGCCCCGGACGACGGGAAGCCGCAGCCCCTCATCTGGACCGTGGAGCATCCCCAGGGCCGTGTCTTCGTCTCGATCCCGGGCCACTACTCGTGGAGCTTCGATGATCCGGTCTTCCGCACCGTGCTCCTCCGCGGGATCGCGTGGGCCGCGGGCGAGCCGGTGGACCGCTTCGCGGAGCTGGCGCTCCCCGGCGCGCGGGTCGAGGACTGATCCCCCCCGCTCTTTCCCTCTCCCGCTCCCCCTCCCGGTCTTCCTCCCCTCCGTGCCTCCGTGGTGAATCCCTCCCCCTCCTCTCTTCAGGGCGGGCTCGCCGCGATCTTCCGGATCTCCTCGGGAGCGGGCGCGGGGGACTCGAACCGGAAGCGGGCAATGGAGCCGTGGAAGGACTCGTCGCCGCCGAAGAGCGGATTGCCGCCGAGGCCCAGGAGCTCCGCGTGGGATTCGATGACCTCGGGCACATCCGCGGTCGTTCGCTCGGCGCCCGAGACGTAGAGAGCGAGCTTCGGTCCCGCCTTCACCGCGGCCACGTGGACCCAGCGGCCGAGCTCGAGCGGCACGCCCTCCGTCGAGAACCGGCGGCCGTTCGATTCGATCCTCGCGAAGAGCTTGCCGCCCTCTATCGTGATCCTGAGCGGGTCGTCGCCGGGACGGCACCAGGCGCTCATCACCTGCGCGATGCGGCCCTCGGGGAAGGAGGCCGGAGCGATCCAGCCGTGCGCCGCGTAGCCGTCCTCGGGAAAGTCGTGGATCCTGTAGCGCGCGCGCCCGCCCTTGCCATCGAACTTCATCGAGCCGTCGGCCTCGCCGCCCGGGCCGGCCGCCGGCAGCGCGCCCTGCACGTCCTCGAGCTCGCCGCGCCCGGGCTCCGCGGTCCCCCGCAGGGGCAAATCGAGGAGGGAACCACTTCCGGCCGCGCTCTGCGGGGGCAGGGCCGGATCGACGCGCACGGGCCGGGTCTCGCTCGCGGAGGCGCCGATTGCGTTTCGCGCCTCGATGCGCCACAGGTGCTCCCCCGCGGCGAGCCCCTCCACCACGAATGTCCGCCCCCGCTCGATCTCGATTGCGCGCTTCGCCGCGGAGTCGCCGGCCGGCGCAATGTGGAGCGAGAGCCGCTCGCCCGGAGCGGCGCCGTGCCGCGGCCGCACAGAGAAGGCGGCGCGGCCAGCCGGTATGGCCTCCCCGGGCCGGGGACGGTCGAGGATGACGGGAGCCGGCGGCGCGTTCACGGCGGGGAGCCAGCTCCGGTAGGCGCGGCCGGTCGAGCCCGCGCCGGCGAAGTCGCAGAGACGCACGGAGCCGCCGCGGGTCGCGGGCAGGGTCACGAGGAGGATGGGCGGGAAGGCATCCGCGCCCGGCGCCTCCACGCGCGCAACCGAGCCTGCGACCGCGGCTCCGTCCAGGGGAGGCATCGCGTCCTCGTCGAACGGGTTCCACCGCGGGTCGAAGGCGAGGAGAAGGGGCCCGCGGTAGAGGGAGATCCTCCCCGCCTGCTCGCGGAGCCCCGCCTCGACCCGGGTCCTCTCGTCGAGCCTGAGGACGAGCGCGTCGCCATCCCTCCAGCGCCGCCTGAGGGCGAGGTACGTTCCGGCGTCGGCCCGCAGCGCTCCTGCCGCGGGCCCGTCGACGGGCTCGAGTCGATACCAGGTGTCCGCGGACCAGCCCGGAACGCGCACGCGCAGCGCCGTCTCCACATCGGCGCCGGGGCGCATCGTGATGCGGACCGTCTCGAGCCCGGCGGGGTACGTCCCCGACACCTCGATACCGAAGGGAGACCCATCGGCGAGGACGAAGCGCGCGGTCATGGGGCCGAGGTAGTTGAGGAAGGGCCCGGAGGGGTCCACGAGGACGGCCCAGTCGGAGAGCATGCCGAGGCCCCGCGGCCCGTTCACCGAGCAGCAGTTGAGCTCCGACGTGCCGGCCCTCGCCTGAAAGACGATGGAGTGGGCCGAGGCCTCGCGAACGCCGTCCATCGGCGTCGAGTAGGTCCACCACCTCCCCGATGGGTGCTGCGATCCGAGCATGCCGTTCCAGGTCGAGAGGTCGAGCTCGTCGGCCGCGCGCGGGTCCGCGGTCAGGCGCAGCATGTCCACGGTGAGCGCCATCCAGGCGATCGTGCAGCAGGTCTCGATGGGGAGAGGCGAGTAGGGATGCCCCACCGCCTGCTCGCCGGAAGAGAAGCCTCCCGTGTTGTGCCGGTCGAGCCGGGCGATGCTGCGCCAGAGGTTCTCGAAGGACTTCGAGTACCTCTCGTCGCCCGACGATCGCCGGAGCTCCACGAGTGCCTGGAGGTCGTGGAGGCTCTCCCACCGCGGCCTGGGGGTCCGGTAGAACTCCTGGCCCGCGAGGCCGCGCCGGAGGTAGTCCCCCGACCCCTCCCAGTCCTTCTCGATCTCGCGCGCGAGCTCGAGATAGCGCTTTTCACCGGTCTTCCTGTGGAGGATGGCGAGCCCGTGGATCAACGCCATGTTCATCTCGGGGGAGCCGGCATCGATCACCCTCCGGCTTCCGCCGAGGTACGTGCGGCACGCGAGGTCGGCCGCGCGGCACGCCGCGGCCATCGCGTCCGCGTCGCCTGTCCTCTCGTGCCAGAGGAGGAGGCCCAGGATGACGTGGTAGTGGCCCCAGAGGTCCCAGTGCCCGAGGAGCCTTTCCGCCTTCGGGAACGGGCCCAGGTATCCATCCTCGGCCTGGGCCTCGATGAGCTCGCGCACGAAGCCGGCCACGCGCTCGCGGAGGTCGCGGCGCGAGGTCATGTCGAGGGCGAGCACCGCGGAGACGAGGTACTTGCCGGCGAACTCGCCTGCCCACGGGACGAGGTTCGGGACGGGCTTCCGGTCCCGCGCGCGGAGCATCTCGAGCATCCCGGGATTGGAGATGGGCGCCGGCAGAAGCCAGGCGTCGATGTTGCGATCGATCCGCCGGCCCATCTCGCCCCCGAATTCCAGGCGAAGCTCGCGGGGGCGGTCGAGGAGGAGAGGCGCCGCCTCCGCCGCGGGGCCGGCCTCGCAGGCGAGCGCCAGGAGGAGCGCCGCCAGCACGGCTACTTCTGGGTCCCCCAGCGCCGGTGGAGGAAGTTCTCCCACGGCGCGAAGAACACCTTGTCCGCGAGGAGGCCTATCACGGTGATCACGAGCATGATCCCGACGACCTGGTCCATGGCGTTCAGCTCGCGCCCGTAGTGGAGGAGGTGCCCGAGCCCCAGGCCCGTGATGATCGTGACGTAGATCTCCGCGGCCATGAGGGACCTCCATGCGAAGGCCCACCCCTGCTTCATGCCGCTCACGATGAACGGGAGGGAAGCCGGGAGGATGACGTGTATCCAGGTATGGAGTCGCTTCGAGCCCATGGTCCTCGCGGCTCGCGCGTAGATGGGAGGGACGGTACGCACCCCGTTGTCCGTGGCGATCAGAACCGACCATATGGTGCCCATGAGCACGACGAAGAGCATGGCGCCCTCGCTCTGGCCGAACCAGATGAGCGCGAGGGGTACCCAGCAGACGCTGGGCAGGGTCTGGAGCCCCAGGGCTACCACCCCGATCGTGTCCCGGCAGAACTTCGAGCTCGCGGTGAGGAACCCGAGCGGGAGACCGAGGAGGAGCCCCGCGAGGTAGCCGAGGAGGAGGCGCTTCATCGTGATGCCCGTCGCATGGAACAGGCTGCCATCGACGATGGACTTCTGGAGGTAGAGGGCTACTTTCCCGGGCGAGGGCACGAGGACCGGCGACCATATCCGGAGCCTCACGAGCGCCTCCCAGATACCCAGGAGCGCCACGAAGAAACCGAGGACGAGGAGCTTTCGTTTCACCGGATCACGCGACAGGCGAGGACATGTGGCCCCGGAGAGCGGTCATGATCTCCCTCGCGTGCGTGGCGAGCTCGACCGAGTTCACCTCGCGAGGCCGGGGGAGGTCGATGCGGAACTCCTCGCGGATCCGCCCGGGATGCGGGGAGAAGAGCATGACGCGGTCGCCCAGGCACACGGCCTCGCGCACGTTGTGGGTGACGAAGAGGATGGTCTTCCGCCGCTTGCTCCAGATCTGCTGCATGTCCCCGTAGAGCTGCTCCCGGGTCATGGCATCGAGGGAGGCGAACGGCTCGTCCATGAGGAGGACCCTGGGATTCGGGGCGAGCGAGCGCGCGAGGGCCACCCTCTGCTTCATCCCGCCCGAGAGCTCGTGGATGTTGGCCATGGCGAACTTCTCGAGCCCGACGAGCTGGAGGTAGTATTGCGCCACCTCGCGGCGGTCGGCGTTCCTCAGGTTCGGCTTCAGCTTGAGGCCGAAGAGGACGTTCCCCATGACATCGAGCCAGGGGAAGAGCGCCGCCTCCTGGAACATGACCATGCGGTCTCGCCCGGGTCCCGTCACGGGAGCGCCGTCCGCCATGACGCGCCCGCTGTCGGGCATCTCGAGCCCGGCGATGATGTTGAGGAGGGTAGACTTCCCGCAGCCGCTCGGGCCCACGAGGCAGACGAACTCGCCCTCGGCCACCTGCAGGCTGATGTCCTCCAGCGCCTGCACGGTTCCGCTCCGCCCGGGAAAGGCCTTGTAGACGTGCTCCACGAGGACCTTCTCGGGAGGGACCGGTTGCAGCTCATCCAGGGTCATGGTTCGAGGTTCACCGGGGCACGGCCACGAGTTTCGAAAGATCTCCCATCTCCGTCAGGTAACCGACCTCCTGGGCCTGTCGCACCATGTCCTTGAGAGGCGCGAGCTCGATGGCGGTGTTCAAGGTGAGCCGCTTCCACGAGCGATCGAGGAGCTCCGCGGGCACGGCGCGGGTCGTGAGCGCCTCGAGCTCGGCTCCCACGAGCTTCTTCGCCTCATCCTCGTTCTTCGCGATCCAGTCCGTGAGCTCCGCATGGGCATCCGCGAATCGCTTCACGAGGTCCTTCTGCTCGGCCAGGAACGCGGCCCTCGAGACGAGGACGGTCGTCACGGCCGTTTTCTCCTCGAGGAAGATCTTGCCGCCTCCCTCCATCTCGAGCCGGGAAACCCACGGCTCCACGGTCCAGACGGCATCCAGGTTCTTCGACTGGAACAGGTTGAGCTGGTCCGGGTTCAAGGTCGGGATCACCGTGACGTCACCCCCCGTCTGGGTGATCTGGAATCCGTTCTTCTTGAGCCAGGCGCGGCAGGCGACGTCCTGAGTGTTCCCGAGCTGGGGGGTGGCGACCCTCTTTCCCCTGAAGTCCGCGGGGGATTTGAGGCTCCCGTCGCCCTGGACGACGAGGGCCGATCCGCCCACCGCTGCGCCCGCGATGATCCGGATCTCCTCGCCTCCGGACCTCAGGTACGCGTTCAGGGCCGGGCTCGGCCCCACGTAGGTGATGTCGAGCCCCTTCGCGAAGATGGCCTCCATGGCGCTCGGGCCCGCGTTGTAGGAGTACCACTCGATCTTCACGCCGAGCCGCTCCTCGAACCAGCGCTTGCGACGCGCCACGAGGGCCTGCGCGTGCGTGATGTTCGGGAAGTGCCCGACGCGGATCACCTCGACGCTCTTCTTGCCATCGGCGTCGTTTCCGCCGCTGTCGCAGCCCGCCGCGACCAGGACGAGGAGGAGGTTCTTCCAGCAGATTCTCATGATGGCCTTTCGTTGCGTGCAAGGGGTCCAGAGGGGCGCTTTCCCCGGGCGAGCCGCCCCAGGATGGGGATGACGACTCCGTCGCGGCGGAGCTTGCGGAGCGTGATCTCGACAACGTCCGCAAGCGTGTGCCGGTCGAGGATGCCGGCGATGGCGCTCCGGACGTCCTCCATGAGGATCCGGAGCCCGCAGTGAGCCTCGTCCGGGCAGGAGCAGGGCTCGTACGCGGTCTGGCTCACGCACCGGATCGGGGCGAGCGGGCCCTCGATCTGACGGATCACGTCGCCGAGGATGATCCGGTCCATGGGCCTGGCGAGGAGATAGCCGCCGCTCTTCCCTCTCCGGGACTCGAGATAGCCCGCGCCCTTCAGCTCGACCAGAATCCGCTCGAGGAACTTCTCGGGGAGCCTCTCCTTCTTCGCCAGCTCTCCGATGCGGAGCATCGGAATGCCGCTCGCTTGAGCGAGCCCTATGTCGATGAGGGCGCGGAGGGCGTACTCGCCTCTCTTGGAGAGTTTCATGGACCTGAAAGTCTACTCAGAAGGTGGACATTGGGAAAGGGGGTACCCGGCCCCGGCTCGGCCGCCCTCAGAAACGCTTCGAGGGCTCCTCTCCCCGGAGCGCCGCGAGGGACCGGCGCGCCAGCGCGGCTTCTCCCTCATCGGGCGGCGGGGTGCGAGCGAGGAAGCGCTCGAGCGCCTTCGAGGAGGGCTCCGAACGGAGGTTCCCGAGCGCCTTGATGGCGGCGCGCCGGACGCCCGGGTCCGCATCGTCCAGTGCCGGCGCGACGACGCCGGCGTTCTGCGAATCGCCGAGAAGCCCCAGGGCCTCCAGGGCTGCGGCCTTCACCTCGGGGTCGCCGGATCGCGCGTGCCGCGACAGGGCCCCGGCCGCCGAGAGGAGGCGCGCGCGCCCGAGAGCCCGGGCGGCGGCGGCCCGGAGCATCGGCCCCGCGGAGGGGTCGTCGAGGATCTCGAGGAGGGCGGCCGATGCCTTCCGGCCGTCGAGGCGCGAGAGCCGGAGCGCCGCCTCGGGGGCACGCTCCGGGACTCTCCTCGCGATGTCCGCGAGGGCTCGCGCCGCGCCATCGCCGCCGGCGGTCTCGAGCGCGCGCATCGCGTCCATGAGATCCTCCTCGCGGCCGGAGCTCCGGCTGAGGGCCAGGACCTGGAGGAGGACTCCGATCCCGAGGAGGAGGAGGCCAGCTCCGATGGCGAGGTGGCGCCGCGTTGGCCGTGCCGTGTGCAAGGAGACCGAGAATACCTCAAGCCCCGCCAGGAATGAAAAAGACCCGG
>Ga0075421_100009255_pt1 | contig 12135 bp, 12 predicted proteins | sample SoiMetdeltSBSDD5_FD_75292 | JGI IMG/M metagenome (GOLD analysis project Ga0075421, IMG submission 75292) | Bulk soil microbial communities from a Populus tree surrounding site in Tennessee, USA - Soil MetaG P. deltoides SBSDD5 | ecosystem: Environmental > Terrestrial > Soil > Tree plantation...
ACAGCCGCAGCTCGCTGTCGACGGCCCACGGCCGCGGCAGCTGATGCTCGTAGAAGATCCCGAAGCGCATGCACCGATCCTCCCGGAATGGTCGTGCACTATAGCATGCGCGTTATGATGTCCCGCACCGCCGGCGAGGCGGGCACCCTATTGACACACCGGTGTCGATTGCGCACATTGGGGCGCCTCGGTTCGCTGGACTCGCGCGCTCGCTAGCTGCCTTTCGCGTTGCTCGCGGAGGAGGGTCCCATGAACAGCGGAGCACCGGATCCGACGCTCACGCGTCGCGACCTATTGAAGGCGGCCGGCGTTGCGACCATCGCCGTCACCGGACCGCAGCTTCTCAGCCGGCCGGTCGAAGCCCAGACACCGAAGCGCGGGGGCACGCTGCGCACGTCCGTGATCAGCGATCCCGTGACGGGCTTTGACCCGCACCAGACGGTCTCGTTCGTGACGATGGTTCCGCTGTCCTTCGCCTACAGCCGTCTGCTCAAGGTCAAGGCCGGGCCGGACGTGAAGCCGATGACGTATCCAATCGAAGGGGACTTGGCGGAGTCGTGGACGCGACCGGACGACAAAACGTACATCTTCAAGCTCCGAAAGGGTGTTCGCTGGCATCCGAAGCCGCCCGTGAACGGGCGCGAGCTGACGTCAGAGGACGTCAAGTACACCTACGAGCGATTCCTCAGCACGAAGAACAACGGCAATCGGCCTGTGCTCGAGTCGATCGAGCGCATCGAAACCCCCGACAAGTACACGGTGAAGTTCCTCCTCAAGGAGCCCAACGCCTGGTTCCTCGACATGCTCACGTCCACGTCGACGTGGATCATCGCCAAGGAGTGCGTCGAGAAGTTCGGTGATCTCAAGAAGGCCGAGTCCGTGGTCGGCACCGGCCCCTGGATGCTCGAGCGCTGGGAGCCGAACGTGCGGCTCTCCTACGTGCGGAATCCCAACTACTTCATGCCGGGCCTGCCCTACGCCGACGCGGTCGACGTCCTCATCGACAAGGATCCGTCCTCACGGCTCGCCACGTTCCTGGCCGGCAAGCTCGACTTCGCCCCCGAGTACCAGCACGTTATCCGTCGTCTCGACCTCGCCGTGGCCAAGCAGCGGAGGCCGAACCTCCAGACGGTCGAGTATGCGTGGTTCACCAGTGGCAGCACCGGCTTCAAGCTCGACAAGGCGCCGTTCAACGACATTCGGGTGAGACGGGCCCTTTCGCGCGCCATCAGCCAGGCCGAGATCTATGAGAGCAACGCGTTCTCGCAAGGGCACTTCGTGTTGAATCCCGCCGTGCCGGCCGCGTCGGCCGAATGGTCGATCCCGATCGATCAGCTCGGTCCCGAGGGCCGCCGGCTGTACGAGTACTCGACGGCGGAGGCGAAGCGCTTGCTGGCGGAGGCCGGTCATCCGAACGGTTTCAAGACGGAGGTGGAAACGCCGGGAACCGGCTACGGTCCGGACTTCCTCGACTCCGTCCAGGTGGTCGTCAAGAGCTGGAAGGCAGCCGGCATCGACGCCGACCTGAAGCTGAAGGAGTATGGCGCGTTCATCTCCAGCACGATCTACGGCAAGTTCGACCACATGTTTCTCGGGCTGCGCGGCGCCTCGACGGACCCCGAATCGTACTTCTACCGCTCGTTCATGCCGGGGCAGCCGCTCAACGTCTGGAACGTGAACGATCCGAAGCTCACCGACATGATCCATCTGCAGCGCCGCACGTTCGAGGTCGCCAAGCGCAAGCAGATCGTCTACGACATCCAGCGCTACCTCGCGGAGCACGCGTACTTCGGAACCAACGCCTCGACCAAGGTCGTCTCGGCGTGGGAGCCGCACATCAAGAACTACATGCCGAACAACGGCTTCGATTACGGCGGTCGGATGATGGCCGCCTGGATCGACAAGTAAGAGAGTCGCCGACGCGCCGCCCACATCACGGGCGGCGCGGCTGACGCACGATGCGTAGGTACGTTCTCCGCCGGCTGCTCATCGCCGTTCCCTCGCTTCTCATCGCCTCGCTGATCGTCTTCACGCTCCCCCGGCTCATCCCCGGCGACGTCGTCCAGCTGATGTTCGAGGAGAAGGCCTACGCCAAGGACATCGAGGAGATGCGAGCGAAGCTCGGGCTCAACCGGCCGATCCCCGTGCAATACGTCGAATGGCTCGGTCGTGTCGTGCGTGGCGACCTCGGTGAATCGCTGTGGACGCGACAGGCGATCGTCGACGAGCTCGCTCGCCGGATGCCGGTCACCGTGACGCTGGGATTCGAGGCGCTGGTGGTGGCGATCTTGATCGGCGTTCCAATCGGTATCATCGCCGCCGTCCGCCAGGATGGGCCGCTCGACTTCTTCGCACGGAGCGCCGCCATTCTCGGTCTCTCGGTTCCAGCGTTCGTCACCGCCATTGTCGTGATCCTGCTCCCCGCGATCTGGTGGGGCTGGAGCCCGGTGAGCACATTCGTCCGCTTCTCGAGCGATCCGGCCGCCTACGCGCTGCAGTTCATCCTGCCCGCCATCATCCTCGGCATCGCCTCAGCGGCGGCCATCATGCGTCTCACCCGCGGCATGCTGCTGGAGGTGCTGCGACAGGATTACGTCCGCACGGCGTGGGCAAAGGGGCTCGGCGAGCGCGTGGTGGTGCTCAAGCACAGCCTGAAGAACGCCCTCATCCCCGTCGTCACCGTGCTCGGGCTCCAGGTAGCGCAGATCGCCGGCGGCGCGGTCATCATCGAGACCATCTTCGGGATTCCCGGGATGGGACAGTTTCTGGTCGAAGCGATTCTCCAGCGCGACTACCCGGTCATCCAGGGCATCAACCTGCTCATCGTCATCATCATCGTCGCCACCAACCTGCTCGTCGATCTCACCTACGCGCTGCTCGATCCGCGGATCCGCTACTGACGACATGGCCAAGGCTGTCGACGCCGTTCCCGTCCGCGACGCGGCGCCCCCTGCGCTACGGGTGCCGACGGGCGCGACCCTCGTGCTTCGCCTCGCGTGGCGCAAGCCGCTCGGCGCCATCGGTGCCATCATCGTCGTCGGACTGATTCTCCTCGCCGTCTTCGCCGATCAGATTGCGCCCTACGCATATGATCACGCGATCGCCGGCGCCCGGATGAAGCCGCCGAGCGCGCAGTTCTGGATGGGCACAGACAATCTGGCGCGCGACATCTGGAGTCGCGTGGTGCACGGTGCCCGGATCTCGGTCACCGTCGGCTTCGCGACGGTGACGCTGGTCACCCTGCTCGCGAGCATCATCGGGGTCTCGAGCGCGTACGTCGGCGGCGCCTTCGACACCGTCGTGCAGCGCGCGGTGGACGCGTGGATGTCCTTCCCCGCCCTCGTCATCGTGCTCTCGATGCTGGCGGCGCTCGGGCCGGGCCTGCTCAATCTCATTCTGGCGCTCGGGATCCTGGGAGCCGCCGGCACGTCGCGGGTCATTCGAGGGGCGACCCTGGCCACCCTCCAGAACCCCTACATCGAGGCGGCGCGCGCGCTGGGCAGTGGCCATCTCCGCATCATCCTGCGCCACGTGCTGCCGAACGTGATGGCGACGATCATCATCCTCGCCACCGTCGCGCTGGGGACGGTCATCCTCGCGGAATCGGCGCTGTCGTTCCTCGGCTTCGGCGTGCCGCCACCCTACCCATCGTGGGGCGGGATGCTGTCGGGCTCGGGACGCTCGTTCATGTACCACGCGCCGTGGATGGCGCTCTGCCCCGGCGCCGCGATCTCGCTGGCCGTCTTCGGCTTCAACATGCTGGGTGACGCCCTGCGTGACGTGCTGGATCCGCGCCTGCGCGGCGGCACGTCCCGGATGCGCGTGTAATCGGCTTTCGCTACTTAGATCGAGGCGCGAGATAGAGGAGTGCCCCGGCTCCGCCGGGGCGCTCCGAAGGCTGGGGGGTATGGGGGGCCATTTCGGGGCCCCCCATCAGGGCCTCCCATAAGTCCCGCCGCCCTGCGCGCGATCGCGCCGACGCGCCGCCGGAATGGCGATGCCGGCCACGATCAGCAGCGTGAGGACGACGCCGCCAAGCAGCAGGACCGCGGCCACCGGCAGCCCGAAGACTCGCGTCTCCGCACGGGGAACGACGTTGCCGGCCGACGCGGACGGCGCATCCCCGTCACGATTGCCGGGGCGGACTTCGGCGGCGTTGGGCTGCTGTCCGCGCTGGACCACGCCGTCCGTCTTCGGGCCGGCGCTGCCCGGGGCGCCTTGCTCACGATTGATCCCGGCGGCGGGGCGCTCCTGCGCCTCGACCGGAGCGGCCGCGGCGAACAGCACGGCGAGAGCGAGCAGAAGCCAGTTCATGTCGTGAGCCTCCCGTGCAGCAATCGAGCAAGGCGAGTGCCAGCGAGAGCGGCCGGCGCGGCCTGCGCGAAAAGCTGGTAGCATGCGCCGCACGGAGGATTCCCCATGACGCGTGCGTGGATCTCGCTCATCGCCATCGTCGCCATCGGCGCCGCCCTCGTCGGCGCGCCGCTGGCCCAGCCGAAAGAAGTGGTCATCGGCGTGCTCTACCCGATGTCCGGCAATGCCGCGCAGGTCGGGATCGACTGCGTGAACGCCGTCAAGCTGGCCGCCGATATCGTCAACACCGATCACGATCTCAACATGCCGCTCAGCAAGGGCGAGGGGCTGCCCGGGCTCGGTGGCGCGAAGATCCGGCTGGTGGTCGTCGACCACCAGGGCAAGCCCGACGTGGGCCAGGCCGAAGCCGAGCGCCTCGTCACCCAGGAAAAGGTGCACGCACTGTTCGGCGCCTACTTCTCGGGCGTGACGCAGACGATCGCCCAGGTGGCCGAGCGCAACGGGATCCCCCACCTCAACGCGGAGTCCTCGTCGCCAGCGCTCACCGAGCGCGGGCTCAAGTGGTTCTTCCGCACGTCGCCCCACGACGGGCACTTCAGTCAGGCCATGTTCGATTTCATGCGCGACCTCGAGAAGCGGCGCAACGTGAAGATCAAGTCAGTGGCGATCATGCACGAGGCCACGCAGTTCGGCTCGGACTCGGCCAAGGTCCAGGAAGAGCTGGCGAAGAAGGCCGGCTACGAGGTGGCGACGAAGATCACCTACCGCGACAAGGCGACGAACCTCGACGCCGAGGTCGGCAAGCTCAAGGCCGCCAACGCCGACGTGCTGCTGCCGTCGTCGTACACCAACGACGCCATCCTCTTCATCCGCACCGCGAAGAACCTCGACTACAACCCGCGGCTGCTGATCGCGCAGAACGCCGGCTGGACGGATCCGACCTTCCTGAAGGAGATGGGCAAGGACGCCGAGGGGCACATCACCCGGGCGCCGTTCGCGCTCGACATGGCGGCGAAGAAGCCGATGATCACCCAGGTGAACGAGCTGTTCAAGAAGACGGGCGGCCGCGACATCTCCGACGCGCCGGCACGCGCGTTCACGGGCTTCATCACCCTGGCCGATGCCATCAACCGCGCGAAGTCGACCGACCCGGAGGCGATCCGCAAGGCGCTGGTCGCGACCAACATCCCGGCCGATCAGCTGATCATGCCGTGGAACGGTGTGAAGTTCGACGAGAAGGGTCAGAACAGCGGCGTGCGCGCCATCCTGCAGCAGGCGCAGGGCGGCAAGTACGTCACCATCTATCCCTTCGACCTCGCCGCCGCCGACGTGGTCTACCCGCTGCCCGCGTGGAAAGATCGTAAGTAACCGCTGACGCTCGAGCTGATCCTCCAGGGAGTGGTCGGTGGGCTCTTGATGGGGCTGGTCTACGCCCTCATCGCCGCCGGCCTCTCCCTGATCTTCGGGCTCATGGAGATCGTCAACTTCGCCCACGGCGAGTTCCTGATGCTCGCCATGTTCGCGAGCTTCTGGGCGTGGGCGCTGTGGCGACTCGATCCGCTGGTGTCGCTGCCGCTGTCGACGCTGGCGCTGGCCGCCCTCGGCTGGGCGACGTACCACGGTCTGGTCCGCTTCATCCTCGACGCGCCGATGCTCGCCCAGATCTTTGCCACGTTCGGCCTCGCCGTGTTCCTCCGCTCCGGCGCGCAGGCGCTGTGGGGTGCCGATTTCCATCTGGTCAAGGACCCGCTCGTGCAGGGCCGCCTCGCCATCGGCGGGGTGTTCATCGGCATGCCGCAGGTGGTGGCCAGCGCGGGCGCGCTGCTCTCCTTCGGCGTTCTCTACTGGTTCATCACGCGCACCGAGACGGGGCTGGCGCTCCAGGCGACCGCGCAGGATCGCCAGGCCGCCTCGCTCATGGGCATCGACACACAGCGCATGTTCGCGCTCGGCTGGGCGCTCGGCGGCGCCTGCGTCGGCGTGGCGGGCGCGCTGCTGACCACCTTCTTTTACGTCTTCCCGGACGTCGGCGCGTCGTTCGCCCTGCTCGCCTATGTGGCGGTGGCGCTGGGCGGCTTCGGCAACGTCCCGGCCACGCTGGCCGGCGGCGTCGTGGTCGGGCTGGTGGAGGTCGTGGGCGGCGTGCTGATCGATCCGTCGCTGAAGCTCATCGGGGTCTTCGCGCTCTACCTGATCGTCGTGCTGTGGCGGCCGCAAGGCCTGTTCGGCCGGTTCTGATGTCGCGCGCGAGCGTGGGCCTCGGTATCGCGCTGCTCGGCGCGGCCCTCCTCGTCCCCGTCGTCATCGCCCTGCCCTACCCGCGCGACGTCTTGATTCGCATCTTCCTGTTCGCCACCCTCGCCCAGGCGTGGAACATCCTGGCCGGATACTGCGGGCAGATCTCCCTCGGCCACGCCATCTTCTTCGGCACCGGCGCTTACACGTCCGGCATGTTCGTGGCGAAGGACGTCGCCTCGCCGTGGGTGGCCATGGTGGTCGGCGCCATGCTCGCCGTCGCCCTGTCGCAGCTGATCGGAGCGCCAGTCTTCCGGCTGCGCGGTCACTACTTCGCCATCGCCACCATCGCCGTGGGCGAGATCGTTCACATCCTGGCCGTGAACTGGGAGCTCATCGGGGCCGCGCGCGGGCTGTACATCCCGATCAAGCGGCCCGACAGCCTCGTGAACTTCCAGTTCCACCAGTCGAAGGCCGTGTACTACTACATCGTGCTGGGGCTGCTGGTGCTCGGCCTCGCGATCACGCGGCTCATCGAGCGGTCGCGCCTCGGTTACTACTTCCGCGCCGTGCGCGAGGATCAGGACGCGGCGGCGAGTCTCGGCGTCCGGGTCGCGCGCACCAAGCGCGTGGCCTTCGCCATCTCGGCCGCCCTCACCGCGGCCTGCGGCACGTTCTACGCGCAGTACGTCCTCTTCATCGACCCGGAGTCGGTCTTCCCGCTCTCGCTGTCGATCCTCATCTGTCTCGTCGCCGTGCTGGGCGGCGTCGGCACGCTGTGGGGGCCGCTGCTCGGGGCGGCCGTGCTGATTCCGCTTGGCGAGGTCACCCGCATCTATCTCGGCGGCACCGGCAAGGCGCTCGACCTCGTCATCTATGGCGCTCTGATCATGGTCATCTCGGTCGTTCAGCCCGCCGGCCTCGTGGGCATGCTCCGGCGTCGGCGGCGCGCGGCGTGACCGTGCTGCTCGAGGTCTCCGGCCTCACCAAGCGCTTCGGCGGCCTGGTGGCCAACCGGGAGGTGTCGTTCACGGTCGCGCCCGGCGAGCTGGTCGGCATCATCGGCCCCAACGGCGCGGGCAAGTCGACGCTGTTCGACCTCATCACGGGCTTTCAGCGTCCGGACGCCGGCGTCGTCCGGCTCGACGGCGACGAGATGACCCACCGCCGTCCGGACGAGATCAGCCGCCGCGGCGTGGCGCGCACCTTCCAGAAGCTACGGCCGTTCGGCGGGATGACCGTCCTCGAGAACGTGATGGTCGGCGCCTTCCAGAAGACGGCGGACGTCCGCGCCGCGCGTGACGTCGCGCGGCGCGCGCTCGCGTCGGTGAATCTCGCCGATCGCGCCGACGCGCACGCCCAGGGGCTGTCCACCGGCCAGCGCAAGCGGCTGGAGCTGGCGCGCGCGCTGGCCACGGGACCGCGCTTGCTGCTCCTCGACGAGGTCACGGGCGGCGTCGATCAGGCCACGATCCCCGGGCTGGTGCGGCTGGTGCGCGACCTCCACGCGGGGGGGCTCGCCCTCGTGGTCATCGAGCACAACATGCGGGTGATCATGGAGATCTCCCAGCGCATCGTTGCCTTACAGCTCGGCCAGGTCATCGCCGACGCGCCGCCCGCGGAGATCGTCCGCGACCGCCGCGTGATCGACGCCTACCTCGGCGAGAGCTGGCGCTGAGCAGGGAGCCGCGCCATCTCTGACAGGCTACCCACGCTCCAAGCCGGCCACGCCCGCCCCGCGACGACAATGCTCGAGGTCCGCGACCTCGAGGTGCTGCTCGGCGACTACCAGGTCCTGTGGGGCGCCCGGCTCGCGGTCGCGCCGGGAGAGATGGTCGCCCTGCTCGGTCCCAACGGCAGCGGCAAGTCCACGCTGATGAACAGCGTGTCGGGGCTGCTGCGGCCGCGCGGCGGCCACATCGTCTTCGAGGGTGTGCCGATCACCGGGCAGCCGGCGCATCGCATCGTCGGGCGGGGCATCAGCCACGTGCTCGAGCGGCGGCGGCTGTTTCCGTATCTCTCCGTCCGCCAGAACGTCTGGCTTGGCGGCTACAACCAGACGGCACGCCACGGCCGCGAGGAGCAATTCGAGCGCGTCACGCGACTCTTTCCGATCATCGGCACACGCGCGGGGCAGGCGGCGCACTCGCTGTCGGGCGGCGAGCAGCAGATGGTCGCCATCGCGCGCGGGCTCATGGCGCGGCCCCGCCTGCTGATGATCGACGAGCCCTTTCTCGGCCTGGCGCCGCGCGTGGTCGAGGAGCTGAGCGCGGCCATCAAACGCGTGAACGCCGACGGCGTGACGGTCCTGTTCATCGAGCAGAACGTCGAGCTGGCCCTGTCCATCGCCTCGCGCGGCTACGTGCTCGAGTCGGGCCGGACCGTGGTGGACGGCGGCTCCGCCGAGCTGCTCCGCTCGCCCGAAGTCCGGAGGATCTTTCTCGGCGGGTAGGGGGCGGCCGACCGCAGCGGTCGATGGCGCATGCCCGTCGACCGAAGCGACGGAGATAGCGAGCGACGTCGAGACGTTCGAGGGCGGCGGCACGCTTGACGGCCACGCCCACGCCGTGGTCTAACGACACACCTGGGAGGGCGGCCGATGAAGGTCAGCGGCGAGCAGCTCGAGAGTCTCTACACGACGATGGTGAAGATCCGCCGATTCGACGAGCGCACGGCGGAGCTGTTCCTCGAAGGCCTCGTGAAGGGCACCGCGCATTCGTACGTCGGCGAGGAGGCGGTGGCGGCCGCCGCCTGCGCCAATCTCCGCGAGGACGACTACATCGTCGGCACCCACCGCGGCCACGGTCACTGCATCGCCAAGGGCGCCCGCGTCGATCGGATGATGGCCGAGCTGATGGGCCGCGTGGACGGCTACTGCCGCGGCCTCGGCGGCTCCATGCACATCGCCGCCCTGGACCTGAACATCCTCGGCTGCAACGGGATCGTGGCCGCCGGACTGCCGATCGGCACCGGGGCCGCGCTGGCCGCGCGGATCCGCCACAGCGACCGCGTGGTCATCGCGTTCTTCGGCGACGGGGCCTCCAACCAGGGCGTGGTGCACGAGTCGCTCAACCTGGCCGCGGTGTGGAAGCTGCCGATCATCTTCCTGTGCGAGAACAACCAGTACGCGCTGTCGACGTCGTCCAAGCGCACGGTGGCCGGCGACTCGATCGCCGGCCGCGCGGCGGCCTACGCGATTCCCGGCGTTCGCGTCGACGGCAACGATCTCGGCGCCGTCTACGACGCGGTGAAGACCGCCGTCGCGCGCGCCCGCGCGGGCGCGGGCCCGACGCTGGTGGAAGCGATGACCTATCGCTGGGGCGGACACTCGATGCGCGCCAATCTTCCCGACTATCGCACCAAGGAAGAAGAGCGCGAGTGGATGCAGCGCGACCCGATCGCGCGGCTGAAGCCCGAGCTCGAGCGCGCCGGCAGCACGCTGATGCGGCTCAAGGAGCTGGAGGAAGCGGTCGAGGTGGAGCTCGACCGGGCGGTGAACTTTGCCAAGACGAGCCCCGAGCCGACCGTCGAGGTCATGGAGTCCTCGGTCTACGCGCCCCACGCGCCGGCCACGGAGCCGACGGATCGGCACGGACCCGAGCGCACGATGGCGGAGGCGCTCAACGAGGCGATGTACGCGGAGATGACGCGCGATGAGCGCGTCTTCGTCATGGGCGAGGACGTCTCGCTCATCGGCGGCATCTTCGGCGTCACCCGCGGCCTGCGGGAGAAGTTCGGCGAGGAGCGGGTGCGTGACACGCCGATCTCGGAGGCCGGCTTCCTCGGCGCCGGCGTGGGCGCCGCCATCGCCGGGCTGCGGCCGATCGTCGAGATCCAGATCTGGGACTTCATCGCCGTCACCATGGACCAGGTCGTGAACCAGGCGGCGAAGTTCCGCTACATGCTCGGTGGCAGTCCCACCGTCCCGCTGGTGATCCGCGGGCCGCAGGGCGGCGGAATCCGCCTGGCCGCACAGCACTCGCAGAGCCTCGAGGCCTGGTTCGCTCACGTGCCGGGTCTCGTGGTGGTGGCGCCGTCGACGCCGTACGACGCCAAGGGGCTCCTCGCCTCGGCCATTCGCGACGACAACCCGGTGATCTTCCTCGAGCACAAGGCGCTCTACGCCGTGAAGGGCCCGGTGCCCGCCGAGCCCTACGCCATCCCGCTCGGCAAGGCCGACATCAAGCGCGAGGGCACCGACGTGACCGTGATCGCGACGCAGGCGATGGTGGCGCGTGCGCTCGCCTCGGCGGCCGAGCTGGAGAAAGACGGGCTCAGCGTGGAGGTGATCGACCCGCGCACGCTGGTGCCGCTCGACGAGGCCACGCTGCTCGCCTCCGTCCGGAAGACGCATCGGCTGGTGATCGCGCACGAGGCGGTCAAGCGCGGTGGCTTCGGCGCCGAGCTGGCCGCGCTGGTGGCGGAGAAGGCGATCGACGATCTGGATGCCCCGATCGTGCGTGTCGGGGCGCGCGCGGTGCCCATGCCCTACAACGACGCCCTCGAGCGCGCGACGATCCCGAGCCAGGCCGACATCACCGCCGCCATCCGCAGCCTGTTCTAAGCGGCCAGCGCCGGCGCCGGCACCCGACGCGCACGCGTCGGATATGGCTCCGCCGCGACGAGAACGATCTCCGCGGTCGGGCCCAGCTCCGCCTGCGCGATCTCGACCATCAGACTGATGTGCGGGTGACCGCCCACCACCGGCAGCACGCCGATCCAGCCCCGGCGACCGCGACGCACGACCGGCGCCACCACCGGCCCCAGCACGCGATGGATCGCGTCGGTCAACGCGATCTGCCGCGCGACCACCTGCTCTCGCCGCGCGTGCATGACGTTGGCCAGCCGCAGCAGCGCGATGAGCACGGCCACCGGAACCGCGAGCACGACGGCGATCGCCAGCGCGGTCATCAGGCCGCCTCGCTGAGCACGAGCAACGGAACCTCCGCCCGGGCGCGCAGGTGCGTGACCACCCGGCCGAGCGTGCGCCGCCACCAGCGCCACCGCGCCGCGCGCAAGACGATGACATCGGCCTCGAACGCGTCGGCCTCGCGAAGGATCTCCTCGCGCGGATCGCCCGTGCGCACGCCGTGCTCGACGGCGATCCCGTCGAGGCGCTGCGTGAGATCCTGCAGCCATCGCTCCGCCTCGCGGGCATCACGCTCTTCCTGCTGGTGCGCGTAGTGAATCACCCGGTCGTCCGGCGAGAACCGCGTACGCGAGTACGGCGTCACGTGCAGCAGTCGCACCGTACCACCGGCCGCGCGCGCGAGGTCCGCGACCAGCGGCAGCACCGCGTCGGCCCGCTCACTCGTATCCAGCGGCACCAGAATTCGCTTCGCCATCATCCACCTCCGCCCGGTAAGACACCACGCGGACCCGAGCGTGAAATAGAGCCGGCGCCACGGCTTGGCCGGGGCGCGACGAACGTCGGGGGGTGGGGGCCATGTCGGGACCCCCATGTCTTCATCCCGCCAAGGGATGAAGATCGGGCCGGCAGTCGCTACAGGGCTCGAGGCCCAGAGCCTCGACGCCGGCGCGCGAGGCGATCAGCGTCAGGTTGGCGAGGCTGTGCGAGGGGAGATC
>Ga0075421_100009256_pt1 | contig 12134 bp, 12 predicted proteins | sample SoiMetdeltSBSDD5_FD_75292 | JGI IMG/M metagenome (GOLD analysis project Ga0075421, IMG submission 75292) | Bulk soil microbial communities from a Populus tree surrounding site in Tennessee, USA - Soil MetaG P. deltoides SBSDD5 | ecosystem: Environmental > Terrestrial > Soil > Tree plantation...
GTTTGCTTGCTTTGGCTATTCTCGCACTCTCGCGCCTGAAGCCTAAGCTTGCGCAGCCGTACCGTCGCTGGCGCAAGTAAGAAGAAGGCAAGTGCAGCGTCGGGCGGTACGACCTACTAAGGTCTCCCGTGTTCGGTCGCTATAAGGCGGCCGTTTTTTGCCCCACACGCTATTGCCGATCGCGTCTTCGATACTGAACTGCTTCCGCGACGTGTACCGCAGTGATCTCGTCTGCACCGACGAGATCGGCGATCGTTCTCGCCACCTTCAGTATTCGGTGATACCCACGCGCTGAAAGGCCGAGCTTCTTGATCGCGCTTTGCAGGATCGCCGCCGCGCGATCATTCAACGAGCAATAGCGCTCCACCTCCGCGCTCGTGAGCTTCGAATTCGGCTTGTCCTGTCGCGCCATCATCTTCGCGCGTGCACGCTCGACGCGTTTTCGTATGTCGCTCGAGCGTTCACCGCCCTGCGCACGCGAGAGGTCGTCGATGGCGACCGCCGGCACTTCGATGTGGATATCGATGCGATCGAGGAGCGGACCCGAGATGCGCGAGCGGTAGCGCGCGATCTGGTCGGGTGTGCACCTGCACCGACCATCGTGATGACCTAGATAGCCACAGGCGCATGGATTCATCGCCGCGACCAGCTGGAACTCCGCGGGGAACTCGGCCTGCCGGGCCGCACGCGAGACGCTCACGCGGCCCGACTCGAGCGGCTCGCGGAGCACTTCGAGCACACGCCGCTCGAATTCCGGCAGCTCGTCGAGAAAGAGCACGCCATGCATCGCCATCGAGATTTCACCCGGACGTGGATCGCTGCCGCCTCCCACCAGTGCAACTGCCGATGCGGTGTGGTGCGGCGCTCGATACGGACGCTCACGCCAGGTCGAGATCCTGAAGCCCCGCGTACCGAGGGACTGCACCGCTGCGGACTCGAGCGCTTCCTGCTGCGTCATCGCAGGCAGAAGCCCCGGAAGTCGCATCGCGAGCATCGTCTTGCCGGTCCCCGGCGGACCCATCATGAGCAGGCTGTGACCACCGGCGGCCGCGATCTCCAATGCCCGCTTCGCATGCGCCTGGCCTCTCACCTCCTGCATGTCCGGATACGCGACGCGCGTCTGCGGAGCGCTCACGGTGTAGCGACCGAGCGGCTCGCGCCTGGCGAGATGCGCGCACACTTCCAGCAGATTGCGCGCGGCGTAGATCGCCGCGTCCTCGACGAGCGCAGCTTCCGCAGCGTTCTCGCACGGCAACACGAAGGCCCTGCCCGCGCGCTTCGCACCGAGCGACATCGCGAGCGCGCCGCGGACCGGGCGCAGCTCGCCGGCAAGTGCGAGCTCCCCTGCGAATTCGAAACGGGCGAGGTCTTCGGATGGCAGCTGCCCCGTCGCGACCAGTATCCCGAGCGCGATCGGCAGATCGAAACGTCCCGATTCCTTCGGGAGATCCGCGGGCGCGAGGTTCACGGTTATGTGTCGCGCCGGGAACTCGAATCGCGCGTTCTGCAGCGCCGCGCGCACACGGTCACGCGCTTCCCTGACTTCCGCTTCGGGCAGTCCGACAATCGCGAAGCTCGGAAGCCCGTTCGCAAGATGAACTTCCACCGTCACCGGCGGCGCATCCATGCCCGCCAGGGCGCGGCTGTACAGCACTGCGAGCGCCACGAGCGTCCCGTCCGCGTATCACATATATAACGATCAACGCGCGTGCGACGGAAGTGCAGCTAGACCGAACGACCTAGGGGGTTTCCGGTATCGACGGTTGCTCGTCCGCAGCGGGGCCGCTGCCACCGAGCTTTCTTTCGAGCTCCGTAACCCGCGTTTCGAGCACCGTCAGCTTCTCGCGGGTGCGTAGCAACACCTGCCGCTGGATGTCGAACTCCTCGCGCGTGACGAGGTCGAGCCGCGCAAAAAAGCCGCCAAGAAGCGACCGCAGGTTTTTCTCCAGATCGGCGGCGGGGCTGTGTGCGAAGACTTCGCGCATGCGCCGATCGATATCGTCCAGAATTTTTCGATCCATCGTTCGCTCTGCAGAGATGTGCCATTGTCCCATGCGGCACTCGCGCGAGCGCCAGAGTTCCCCGCCCCATTTTTGTGCGCATGCGGCGCGACACGCATCGAATCGGTGCGCACAGCGTTCCACAATGTAGCACACTGCAGGTAAGTCCCTGACCTGTCTCACTGTTTCTTTTGGCACGGTCCGTGCTGAAGCGCCCCCCGCGCACGTACTTCGACAACAACAGAAAGGGACACCATGCTCAAGAAAACCGCGATCGCCGGCCTCCTCGCTGCCGCGGCGACATCCGGTCTCACTGCCGCCGCCGAACCTACGCCCGAGCACACGCTGACGGGCAACGTCGGGCTTTTCAGCCAGTACATATTCCGTGGCCTCACGCAGACCAACAAGGAGCCTGCGCTGCAGGGCGGTTTCGATTACGCGCATTCGAGCGGGCTCTACGCCGGCACCTGGGCCTCGAACATCAGCTGGCTGCGCGATGGCGGGGCCTATCGCGCGGGCGGCAGTCTCGAGTGGGATTTTTACGGCGGGTGGAAGCCGACGTTCGGCGATTTCGCTTTCGATCTCGGAACGCTCTATTACTGGTACCCGGGCGATGCCGCGTTCTCGGCGCCCGGCGCGCCCGGCAATCCGAAAGCCGACACATGGGAGCTCTATGCCGGCGCGGGCTGGAAATGGCTCACCGCGAAGTTTTCTTACAGCATGAGAAACAAGACCTTCGCAGTGCTCGATTCGAAAGGCACCTGGTACCTGGATCTCACCGCTACCGTTCCGCTGGGCGATTTCGCAAAAGAGCTGACCGGTGTCACGCTCATGGCGCACTGGGGCAAGCAGAAGTACAGCGGCACCGATCCACGCACGGCTGCGCTCGGCAGCAACGACGCGCTCTATTCTTATGAAGACTGGAAGGTCGGGATCTCTTACGCGCTGCCGCAGAACTTCACGATAGGCGCGTTCTACACCGACACCTCCGGTGCCAACCCCCTCGGTTACGGAAGCGTCAGCGAAGGCGGTGTGTTCCCCCGCAACATCGCGAAGGGCACCGGCACGATCTACATACAGAAGACTTTTTAACGCATCAGGCGGGGCTCGCACTCCACCTTCCTTACGGGGAACTTCAATGAAACTGGTCACGGCAATCATCAAGCCTTTCAAGCTCGACGAAGTGCGTGAAGCGCTTTCGGCGATCGGAGTGACGGGCATCACCGTCACCGAGGTCAAGGGCTTCGGGAGACAGAAGGGCCACACGGAGCTCTATCGCGGCGCGGAGTACGTGGTGGACTTCTTACCGAAGGTCAAGATCGAGGCGGCCATCAAGACAGACATGCTCGAGCAGGTCGTCGAGGCGATCGAGAAGTCGGCCAACACCGGGAAGATCGGTGACGGCAAGATTTTCGTTTTCGAGCTCGAACAGGTGATCCGCATTCGCACCGGCGAAACCGGTGCGGAAGCGCTCTAGGAGAGGATTATGAAAAAACTGATTTCCATACTGGCGCTGTTCCTTGCGTTCGCCGCGGTCGGCACGCCGGCGTATGCACAGGACAAGGCGGCAGATACGCCAGCTGCTGCTGCCGCGGCGCCGACCGCAGCGACGGCAGCCCCTGCTGCGACGCCGGCGCCGACTCCGAACAAAGGCGATGTCGCGTGGATGCTCACGTCGACGGTCCTCGTCATCATGATGAGCATTCCGGCGCTCGCGCTCTTCTATGGCGGCATGGTTCGCGCGAAGAACATGCTCTCGGTGCTGATGCAGGTATTCGTGACCTTCTCGCTGATCGTGGTGCTGTGGTGTATCTATGGCTACAGCCTCGCGTTCACCGAAGGCAACTCCTTCTTCGGCGGTTTCGATCGGCTGTTCCTGAAAGGGACGATCGGCGAGGGCGGCGAGTTTGCGCCTGCGGCAACGTTCAGCAAAGGCGTCGTGCTCCCCGAGCTCCTGTTCGTCGCGTTCCAGGCAACATTCGCAGCCGTCACGTGCTGCCTGATCGTCGGCGCTTTCGCCGAGCGCATCAAGTTCTCGGCGGTGCTCGTGTTCATGGTGATCTGGTTCACATTCGCCTATACGCCGATCGCACACATGGTCTGGTTCTGGCCGGGACCGGATGCGTACACGGATCCCAAGCTCGTCGAGTCCCTGAATGCGAAAGCCGGGCTGCTATGGCAATGGGGCGCGCTCGACTTCGCGGGCGGCACCGTCGTGCATATCAACGCCGGTATCGCAGGTCTGGTCGGCGCGTATATGGTCGGCAAACGGATTGGCTTCGGGCGTGAAGCGATGACGCCGCACAACCTGCCGATGACGATGATCGGCGCATCGCTCCTGTGGGTGGGCTGGTTCGGGTTCAACGCGGGCTCGGCCCTCGAAGCCGGCAATTCCGCGACCCTCGCTTTCATCAATACGTTCCTCGCGACCGCCTGCGCAGTGCTGTCGTGGACGTTCGGCGAGTGGATGATCAAAGGCAAGCCGTCCATGCTCGGCGCCGCCTCGGGCGCGGTGGCTGGTCTCGTCGCGATCACGCCTGCAGCGGGCAACGTCGGCATACCCGGCGCGTTCGTGATCGGCCTCTCCGCCGGGATCGTCTGCCTGTGGGGTGTGAACCAGCTGAAGCGCATGCTGGGCGCCGACGATTCGCTCGACGTGTTCGGCGTGCACGCAGTCGGCGGGATTCTGGGTGCGCTCCTGACCGGCGTCTTCTGTTCGCCGGGGCTCGGCGGTCCCGGCTTCGTGTCCGATTGGGTCACCGGCAAAGTGATCACCGCGGGCGAGTACTCCATCGCCAGCCAGGTGCTCACGCAGGCGCAGGCTGTGGGCGTAACCATCGTGTGGACTGCGGTCGTCGCCTGGGTCGCCTACCTCATCGCGAACATGGTGGTCGGACTGAGAGTGAGCGAAGAAGAAGAGCGGGAAGGTCTCGACGTCCGGTCACATGGCGAAACGGCGTATCACACGTGATCGCTGCCTGCGCAGCGACAGCGGCGATCTAACGGTCGCTCCGAGCCCATAAGCAGCGGAACGTAAATTGCGGGCGCCTTCGGGCGCCCGTTTTGTTTGGGCGCTAGAATACGGCCCCGTGGAACCCGCTGCTACCGTACCCCGCCTCACCACCGCCCTCTCCGGTCCCCCGCCCGAGCTCGAGCGAAAGATCCTCGATACGGCATCCTCGATCGAGCACTGGCTGCGCGGCCAATGGCAGGACCACGAGACACCGTTCTATTGCTCGGTAGACCTGAGAAACAGCGGTTTCAAGATCGCGCCGGTCGACACGAATCTCTTTCCGGGTGGATTCAACAACCTCAATCCGGAATTCCAGCCGCTTTGCGTGCAGGCCGCGATGACTGCCCTCGAGAAGATATGTCCCGACGCTCGCGGCGCAGTGCTCGTGCCGGAGAACCACACCCGCAATCAGTTTTACCTGCAGAACGTCGCCACGCTCGCGAAGATCCTTCGTCAGGCCGGCATGCGGGTGCGGATCGGCAGTCTCATGCCCGAAGTCACGGGGCCGACGGACGTCACGTTGCCCAACGGCGGAAAACTCACCCTAGAGCCGCTCGAGCGCCGTGGAAATCGGGTGCTCGTAGGCGATTTCGACCCGTGCGTCGTCATCCTGAACAACGATCTGTCCGCCGGGATACCGGGCATACTCCGTAACGTCGAGCAAGCGGTGCTGCCACCGCTGCACGCCGGCTGGGCGATCCGGCGCAAGTCGAACCACTTCGATGCCTATCGCGGCGTAGCCCAAGAGTTTGCGGCGCTGATCGGCATCGATCCCTGGCTCGTCAATCCGTATTTCGAGCGCTGTGGGCGTATCGATTTTCGCGAGCGCAAAGGCGAGGAGTGCCTGGAAGGCTACGTGGCCGAGATCCTCGACGACATACGTAAGAAGTACCACGAGTACTCGATCGATGCGGACCCGTTCGTGATCGTCAAAGCGGACGCCGGCACGTACGGTATGGGCATCATGACGGTGAAAGATCCGTCGGAAGTGCGAGGGCTCAATCGCAAGCAGCGCAACAAGATGGCGGTCGTGAAAGAAGGCCTGCAGGTGCACGATGTGATCGTGCAGGAAGGCGTTTACACGTTCGAGACGATGAATGACGCAGTCGCCGAGCCGGTCGTCTACATGATCGATCATTACGTGGTCGGCGGTTTCTATCGCGTTCACATGAGCCGCGGCAAGGACGAGAACCTGAATGCGCCCGGTATGCAGTTCGCGCCGCTTGCTTTCGCCGCGCCATGCTCGTCCCCCGATCCGGATGATCCGCACTGTCCGCCGAACCGGTTTTACGCGTACGGCGTGATCGCCCGGCTTGCGCTCCTCGCCGCGTCGATCGAGCTCGAGCACACAGAAAGCGCGCTCGAAGGCGCTCCGGCCGCCGACCCGGCGGCCTCACGCGCCGTGAACGAGTGAACCAGTGACCGCGGCCTCTCTTCCCATGACAGCGCCCTTCCTCGTTCACTCGCTCACTCGTTGACCCGTTCACGAATGAAGTTGGCTTTCATCGTCGATCCGCTCGACGAATTCAAGATCTACAAGGACACGACTTACGTCATCATGCGCGAGGCCGCCCGGCGCGGCCACGAGCTCTACACGCTGCATCAGCGCGATCTGGCGTGGACGAAGACGGCCGTGACGGGCTGCGCCTCGCGGCTTCATCTCACGAGCGAGAAGCCCGACGGATGGTACCTGCTCGAGCCGCCGACAGAAACGGCGCTCAGCGCATACGACGCGGTCCTCATGCGCAAGGACCCGCCCTTCGACATGGAGTACGTCTACAGCACGTACCTCCTGGAGCTCGCGGAAGCGCAAGGCGCGCGCATAGTGAACCGGCCGCGGGCGATACGCGATCACAACGAAAAGATGGCGATCGCCAAATTCCCGCAGTTCACCGCGCCCACACTCGTTACGCGGCGCGACGATCTCATCCGCGGTTTCCTCGCCGAACACGAGGAAATCATCCTGAAACCGCTGCACGGCATGGGCGGCACGTCGATTTTCCGGGTGAGCGTCAGGGATCCCAACCTGAACGTGATCCTCGAGACGCTCACCGCGTACGGCACTCAGACGATCATGGCCCAGCGCTACATCCCGGAGATACGCCACGGCGACAAGCGCGTCCTGCTGATCGCGGGCAAACCCGTCCCGTATGCGCTCGCGCGCATTCCAAAACCCGGGGAAACCCGCGGCAATCTGGCGGCGGGCGGAACGGGCGTTGCGCGGGAGCTCGGCGCGCGCGATCGCGAAATTGCCGAAACGCTCGCACCGATCCTGTGGCGCGAAGGGCTGATGCTCGTGGGACTGGACGTGATCGGCGATTACCTGACCGAAGTCAACGTGACGAGCCCCACCTGTTTCCGCGAAATCATGGATCAGACCGGATTCAATGTCGCGGGCATGATGGTAGATGCGTTAGAGAGTATGTAGCGCTGAAAGGCGGCGTAAAATACCCGGTGTCTGCCCGCCCTCCCGCTCCTAAATGATCGGCATACTCATCATCGCGCACGGGACGCTCGGCGAGAGCCTGATTCATTGCGCGAGCCACGTCCTCAACAAGCGGCCTCCGCGCCTGAGGCAGCTTGGCATCACCGCGCAGGATGACCCTCTGCTTCTCCTTCCGCACGCGCGTTCGCTCGTGAAGGAGCTGGATACCGGCAGCGGCGTGATCATTCTGTCGGACATGTATGGCGGGTCGCCTTCGAACATCGCCCAGAAGCTGCTCGTGCCGGGCAAGGTCGAAGGTGTCGCGGGCGTGAACCTGCCGATGCTCATCCGCGTGCTGACCTATCGCGACAAGCCGCTCTCGACAGTTCTCACGAAGGCGGTGAGCGGCGGGTGCGAAGGCGTCATACGCATTCCTCCGCTGTCGCTGCGCAATGCTGCAACGGGAAGTTGAGATCGTAAACAAGCTGGGCCTGCACGCCCGGGCGTCCGCAAAGCTCACGCAGGTCGCCGGCCGTTTCACGGCGGATGTCTGGCTGAGCCGCAATGGCCGGCGAGTGAACGCTAAAAGCATCATGGGGGTGATGATGCTCGCCGCCGCCAAAGGCTCCACCATCGTCATCGAGACGGACGGCGGCGACGAAGCCGAGGCGATGCAGGCGCTCGAACGGCTCGTCGCGTCGCGATTCGGCGAACCGGAGTGAGTGCATGAGCTTCGCGCTTCACGGCATTCCCGTGTCCGGCGGTATCGCGATCGGTCATGCGCATCTCATCTCGCACGCGCCGCTCGAGGCGGCGCATTACCGTGTGCCGCCGAACCAGATAGAGGACGAGGTCCGGCGGTTCGATGCGGCGGTCGGCAGCGTGCGCACCGAGCTCGAAGCCCTGCGCGCCAACGTTCCCGCCACCGCGCCGGCCGAGTTCGTGGGCTTCATAGACGTGCACCTGATGATCCTCAACGATTCGATGCTGTCGGTCGAGCCGAGGAACATCATCGAGAACGAGCAGTGCAACGCGGAGTGGGCACTGAAAGTCCAGATGGACGCCCTGCTCGCGCAATTCGAGCAGATCGAGGACAGCTATTTGCGCGAGCGCCGCAGCGACGTGATCCAGGTCGTAGAGCGCGTGATGAAAGCGCTGCTGGGGCACCCCGGTTATGCGCCACCGCCAACCGACGGCAATCGTAAGCTGATCCTCGTTGCGCGCGATCTGTCCCCGGCGGACGTCGTGCAGTTCAAGCAGCACCATTTCGCGAGCTTCATCACCGACGTCGGCGGCACGACGTCGCACACCGCTGTCGTCGCCCGCAGCCTCAATATCCCTTCGATCGTCGCGTTGCACCACGCGCGGCAGCTCATACGCGAAGACGAGCTGCTGATCGTCGACGGCACGCAAGGCGTCGTGATCGTCGATCCGGACAGCCAGGCGCTCGCCGAATACGAGTTGAGGCAGCATCAGTTCGACCTCGAACGGCTGAAGTTGCGGCGCCTGCGAAACACACGCGCGACGACTCTCGACGGCTTGGCGGTCGAGCTGCAGGCGAACATCGAGCTGCCGGACGACGTCGTGCAGGCGAGGGAGAACGGCGCGACCGGCATCGGGCTTTTCCGCAGCGAGTTCCTGTATCTGAACCGCAAGGCGCTGCCCGACGAGGACGAGCAGTTCGAAGCCTATCGCCGCGTCGCCGAAGAGATGCGGGGCCTTCCGGTCACCATTCGCACCTACGATCTCGGCGCCGACAAAGATACCGACGGCACACAGCGCATCATCCCGAACCCGGCGCTCGGACTGCGCGCGATACGGCTCTGCCTCATCGAGCCGGAGCGCTTTCTCATTCAGTTGCGCGCGCTGCTGCGCGCTTCGCGCTACGGCAAGATCAACATACTCATCCCGATGCTCGCCAGCGCACGAGAGCTCGATCAGACCTTGAGCTTCATCGCGCAAGCCAAGCAGAGCCTCGACGACGAAGGCGTGCCGTACGATCGCGGAATCAAAATCGGCGGCATGATCGAAGTGCCTGCTGCAGCGCTCGCGCTCGGCATTTTCACCCGCAAGCTCGATTTCCTGTCGATCGGAACGAACGATCTGATCCAGTACACGCTCGCCGTGGATCGCACGGACGACGCCGTGGCGCACCTTTACGACCCGCTGCATCCCGCGGTCCTTTCACTGCTTGCGCACGTGCTGAAGACTGCCGAAAAAGCACAGGTGCCCGTCGCGCTGTGCGGTGAGATGGCCGGCGATCTTTCGCTCACGCGTCTTCTGCTCGGTCTCGGCCTGCGGCAGTACTCGATGCATTCCGCCCACCTGCTCGACGTCAAGCAGCGCATCCTGCAGTCGAACGCGGCGCAGCTGAAGCCTCTGGCGCTCCGGATGCTCCGCGAGAACGACCCCGACCGGCTGCACACGTTGCTGCAGAGGCTCAATGCTTGAGCCTCCCTGCTTGGGTGTGCCACCTCAGAAGAAAACCCCTGGTGTCCCTCTGAGGTGTGCACCGGCCGATAAATCGGCGCCCGCCCGCCAGGAAAGGAGGCTCACGGAGGGAAACCATGGGTTTCCTTCCGTGTCGTTACCGGCGCTGTGGCGCTGCGCTGCGCGAGCGGTGATTGGCACGGACGCGGTTGTTGACACGTAAGGACAGCTCGGAGTAATTTGGGCGCAGCGCCGATTTGATATCAGCTTGCGGGCGCTTAATAAATACGGCTAAAGAGATGACCTGGAATCTCTCGAACCCGGTGCGAGCGCGTAAGCCCACCGGGTTTTTGCATTTATGGATACGATAATCAACAAAGCGCCGGATACTCACTCCGTCGGCATCATCGCGCCGCAGATCGCGCGTTTCACCGAACCGCTTCGGCTGAAAAGCGGCGCGGTGATCGACGAATACCAGCTCGCGTACGAGACATACGGGACGCTCAACAGCGACCGCTCGAACGCGGTGCTGATCTGTCACGCGCTCAACGCCTCCCATCACGTGGCCGGGTTCTACGCCGATCAACCGACGAACTACGGCTGGTGGGACAACATGATCGGGCCGGGCAAGCCGGTCGACACGCGGCGGTTCTTCGTCGTTGGCGTGAACAATCTCGGCGGCTGCCACGGATCAACCGGACCGGCGAGCATCAATCCGCGGACGGGAAAGCCCTGGGGCGGCCGGTTTCCGGTGGTTACGGTGGAGGACTGGGTTGCGGCACAGGCACGGCTCGCTGACAGGCTCGGCATCGATCGATTCGCGGCAGTCATGGGCGGGAGCCTGGGTGCGATGCAATCGCTGCAGTGGACGATCAGTTATCCCGACAAGCTCTCGCACTCGGTGGTAATTGCCTGCGCGCCCAATCTCTCGGCCCAGAACATTGCCTTCAACGAGGTCGCCCGGCAGGCGATCGTGAGCGATCCCGATTTCCACGGCGGCGACTACTACGAGCAAGGCGTGAAGCCGCATCGGGGATTGCGCGTCGCGCGAATGATCGGACACATCACCTATTTGTCTGACGACGAGATGGCTTCCAAGTTTGGCCGACAGCTGAAGAACGGCAAGTTCAGCTATTCCTTCGACACGGAATTTCAGATCGAGTCCTACTTGCGCTATCAGGGCGACAAGTTCTCCGACTATTTCGATGCGAATACGTATCTGCGGATCACCAAAGCGCTCGACTATTTCGATCCGGCTTTCGAGCACGGCGGCAACCTGACGCGTGCGCTCGCCATCGCCAAGGCCGCTTTCCTCGTCGTGTCTTTCACCACGGACTGGCGCTTTTCTCCCGAGCGCTCCCGCGAGATCGTCAAGGCGCTGCTCGACAACCGCTGCGACGTCACATACGCGGAAATCGATGCGCCGCACGGCCACGACGCATTTCTGCTGGACGATCAGCGCTATCACCGCCTCGTCGCCGCCTACTTCGATCGCATCGCCGATCAATGCCGGGCATGAAAAACGGCAACGGCACGGCCGCACATCGTCCCGATTTCGCGGCCATCGCGGGCTGGATCAACAGCGGTTCCAGCGTGCTCGACCTCGGATGCGGTGACGGGACGCTGCTGCGCTACCTGAAGGAGACGCGCCGCACGACCGGCTACGGCGTCGAGATCGACGACAGCGGCGTCCTCGCGTGCGTGAAGAACGGCGTAAGCGTCGTGCAGAGCGACCTCGAGCGCGGTCTCTCCGGTTTCGGGGATGGTTCGTTCGATTACGTGGTGCTCTCGCAGACGCTGCAGGCGATGAAGAACAGCGAGATCATCATTCGCGAGATGCTTCGGGTAGGCCGCGAAGGGATCGTCACGTTCCCGAACTTCGGCTACTGGAAGAATCGCCTGGAAGTGTTGCGAGGGCGCATGCCGATTTCGGAAAACCTGCCTTACGAATGGTTCAACACGCCGAACGTGCGCTTGTGCACCGTGGCCGATTTCGAACGATTCTGCAGCGAGCGGGGAATACGCATCGTCGAGCGTAAGGTCCTGACGCACGGCAAGCCGGTGAACGTGCTGCCGAATCTTCTAGGCGCGCTCGCGGTCTACCACTTCGGAAACGGCCGCAAAGCGTAAGAGTGCCTCATTATGTTAGGCACTCTAAGAGCCTGTAACAAAATGAGCTAAACAGCTTGTACTTTTCGCGCCACTTCGGTACGGTGCGCTGCGTCTGCAGTGTAGAGGGAGAGCGCCGGAAGTGGCCAAGCCGATT
>Ga0075421_100009257_pt1 | contig 12134 bp, 9 predicted proteins | sample SoiMetdeltSBSDD5_FD_75292 | JGI IMG/M metagenome (GOLD analysis project Ga0075421, IMG submission 75292) | Bulk soil microbial communities from a Populus tree surrounding site in Tennessee, USA - Soil MetaG P. deltoides SBSDD5 | ecosystem: Environmental > Terrestrial > Soil > Tree plantation...
TATGACCATTCTCGCTTGGATCGTGCTTGGGCTCGTGGCGGGCGCGATCGCCAAGGCACTGATGCCGGGCCGTGACCCTGGCGGGATCATTGTCACGATGCTGATCGGTATCGTCGGCGCCTTCCTCGGTGGCTTCCTCGGCAACCTGATCACGGGCGCGGGCCTGAACGGCTTCTCGATCTGGAGTATTGTTCTGGCCGTTGTCGGCGCCATGCTGCTACTTTGGATTTATCGTCTGACGACTCGCACGCGTACCACGATCTGACGCACTACGCGTCGGGCCCCGGGCGTCTGCATAGCGGACGTCCGGGGCCGTTCGTTGCACGGGAGTAAGGGTTGCCCCTCTGGCTCTACTGGGTGTTGCTCGGGCTGCTCGCCGGATCACTGGCGAAGTTCCTGGTCCCGGGCCGCGACCCCTCGGGGTGTATTGTCACCATCGTGCTCGGCATCGCCGGGGCGTTCATTGGTGGCTTGATCGGGCACGCGCTCGGATGGGGGCGCGTGACCGCCGGCGAGCTGGACCTGCGCTCGCTCGGAATCGCAACGTTCGGCGCGATCGTCGTCCTCCTCGTTGGGCGAATCCTTCGTCGATTGCGCTAGCGCCCGAGTTCGGCCCTCCGGTGTTTCTTCGCCCCGCGCCGGGTTAGCTTTCGCGCCGTGAAGGACGCCATCGTCGTGCGGGGAGCACGCCAGCACAATCTGAAAGGCTTCGACCTGGAGATCCCGCGGAGGAGCTACACGGTCATCACGGGGCCGTCAGGTTCGGGCAAGTCGTCGCTGGCGTTCGACACGATTTATGCCGAGGGCCAGCGACGCTATGTCGAGTCGCTCTCGGCATACGCCAGACAGTTTCTCGAGCGGATGGAGAAGCCCGACGTCGACTCGATCGATGGGCTCTCGCCCGCGGTCGCAATCGAGCAGAAGAACCCGACCAAGACATCGCGTTCGACGGTTGGGACGGCCACAGAGATCTACGACTATCTCCGCCTCCTCTGGGCGCGCATCGGCCGCACGTTCTGCCCCGTGTGCGGCCGCGAGCTCAAGCCCGACACGGTTCAGTCGGTCGTCGACACCGTCGTGGGGCTTCCGGAAGGGACGCGCTTCGCCGTCGCATTTCCGCTCGTCCTGTCCGAGAAGGTCACGCACGAGGTGGTCGTCGAAAACCTCCGCGCGCAGGGGTTCGTGCGCGTGAGCATCGCCGGCCGGATCCTCCACCTCGATGACGTCCAGGCGGAGGGGATCGACCTCACGACAGTGAAGGACTTGCTGGTCGTCGTCGACCGACTCACGGTGTCGCCTGACGTGAGCGGGCGATTGGCGGATGCCGTGGGAACGGCGTTCCGAGAGGGGGATGGGGATTGCGTTGTACTCGTCGTGGGAACCCCCTCTCCCCACACGCTTCGCTTTACGGAGCGCTTCCAGTGCCCTCACGACGGCACGACCGCGCCCAGTCCGACACCGCAGCTCTTCTCCTTCAATAATCCGCGCGGCGCATGCCCGACGTGTAACGGCTTCGGCGCTGTGCTGGAGTACGACGAGGCGCTCATCGTCCCCTACCCCGATCGCACCCTGCGTGACGGTGCGATCGATCCGTGGACGAAGCCGCGGTATGACGGCAAGCGGCGCGCGCTCGCCGAGTTCGCGAAGCGCGAGGGCATCCCGATGGACGTGCCGTGGCAACGCCTCTCGGCGGCGCATCGCGACCGGCTGCTGCGCGCGAAGGCCCGCGGCTACAAGGGGATCCTCCCGTTTCTCGTCGATCTCGAGGAGAAGCGCTACAAGCAGTACATCCGCGTCTTTCTCCGACAATACCAGAGCGCGCGCGAGTGTCCCACGTGCCACGGGACGAAGCTCAAGCCGGAAGCGCTTCAGGTCCGGGTGGACGGTCGCAACATCGCCGAAGTCGCAGAGCTGTCCGTCGACCGGCTGATCGAATGGCTGAACGCGCTCACGCTGACGTCGTTCGAGCGCCAGGTGGCCGAGCACATTCTGAAGGAAGCGCGCAACCGCGTACAGTTCCTTTGTGATGTCGGGCTCAATTACCTGACGCTCAACCGCGGCACACGTACGCTGTCTGGCGGCGAGGCTCAGCGCATCGGCCTCGCGAACTCGTTAGGCTCTCAGCTCGTCGATACGCTCTACGTGCTCGACGAGCCGTCCATTGGGTTGCACCCCCGGGACATGGACCGGCTGCTGCGCCTCCTGCTCCGCCTCCGCGACGGCGGGAACACTGTCCTGGTCGTAGAGCACGACCTGGATGCCATCCGCGTTGCGGATCACATGGTGGAGCTCGGGCCGGCGAGTGGGGAGCAAGGCGGCCAGGTGGTCTTCGCGGGCCCGATGAGCCGCGCCGCGGAAAGCCCGCTGACGGGTCAATACCTCACCGGCGCCCGCGCGATCCCGCTCCCCGCGGAACGTCGGCATCTCGGCCCGCGCTGGCTCACGCTCAGCGGAGCGCGCGAGCATAACCTCAAGAGCGTCGATGTGCGGATCCCGTTAGGCGCGCTCACGGTCGTGACGGGGGTTTCCGGGTCCGGCAAGAGCACGCTCGTGCACGACGTGCTGTATCGCGCGCTCGAGACACGCCTGACGGGCGAGCATTCCGCCAAGCAGCACCTCGGCGAACGGGTCGGCGCGTTCGCGGAGCTCACGGGGTACGAGGCGCTCGAGGGCGTCGTCCTCGTCGATCAGCAGCCTATTGGCAAGACGCCACGCTCCAATCCCGTCACCTACGTGAAGGCGTTCGACGAGATTCGCAAGCTGTTCGCCGACGCGCCCATCGCGCGGCAGCGGCGCTATACGGCGAGCACGTTCAGCTTCAACGTCGACGGTGGCCGGTGCGAGCATTGCGAGGGCGCGGGCTACCTCGAAGTCGAAATGGTGTTCATGGCCGATGTGTACGTGCCCTGCGACCACTGTGGCGGCAAGCGCTTCCGCCCGGAGGTGCTCGAGGTGCTCGTCCACGGTAAGAGCATCTACGACGTGCTTCAGATGACCGTCGATCAGGCCATCCGGTTCTTCCCGTACGAGGAGAAGCTCGGCCAGGCGCTCTGGCAGCTGCAGCAGGTCGGTCTCGGCTATCTGCGTCTTGGGCAGCCGGCGACCACGTTGTCCGGCGGCGAAGCGCAGCGAATCAAGGTGGCCCGCGAGCTCGCGCTTGCGAAGCGCAGTGGTGGGAAAAAGCTCTACATCATGGACGAGCCGACGACGGGGCTGCATCTCGAGGACATCCGCAAGCTCGCCGGCGTGCTGGATCGCCTGGTGGACGCCGGGCACACTCTCATCCTCATCGAGCACAACCTCGACGTCATCAAGCTCGCGGATTGGGTCATCGATCTCGGTCCGGATGCAGGCGACCGCGGCGGTCAGGTCGTAGCGATAGGCCGTCCCGAAGAGATCGTTCGCGTCGAGGCATCGCATACCGGACGCTGGCTGAGAGACCGCCTCACGGGCCCGACATCAGCGCCGCGCAAGTCCGCTCGTCCGCGAGTCCGCGCCCGCGCGTCGTAGCCGGGCCCTAGCGACTCCGGCCCGGCCCGCCGCGTCGTCGCTCCTGCAGGCGGCGGACGATCCGCGTCATGCGTCGCCGTGTCAGCAGCCGATTGGCCAGCACAACCACCTTGTTGCGGAGCCCCGTCACGACGACGCGCTTTCCCTGCGCCGCGCCACGGTAGGCGGCTTCGGCGACCTCGCGCGACGTCATCCGCGGCGCCCCGACATTCGGCGCGTTGGATCCGATGCCAGCGGACTCGTGGAACTCGGTCACCGTCGGCCCCGGGCAGATCGCGGTGACCGTCACGCCACTCCCGTCGACCTCCTCCGCGAGCGCCTCGCTGAACGACTGGACGAACGCTTTCGAGGCGTAGTAGGCCGCCATGAGGGGACCCGGCTGAAACGCAGCGACCGACGACACGTTCATGATGCGTCCGCGCTTTCGCGCGAGCATGCCCGGCAGCACGACCTTCGTCAGATGCACGACCGCGGTGATGTTGACTTCGATGAGCGCCAGCTCGCGTTCGAGGTCCGTCTCGTGGAAGTAGCCGTGCGTCCCGATCCCTGCGTTGTTCACGAGCGCGTCGACATGCTGATCGACCGTGCGGATGCGCGCCGCGAGATGCTCGCGTTCGAGTCGTCGCGAGAGGTCGGCGACGAACGGATCGCAGGAAACGCCGTAGCGCTGCGCGAGTGTCCGTGCGAGCGACTCGAGCGCATCCTGACGGCGGGCGACGAGGATGAGGTCGTGCCCGTCACGCGCGAACAGTTCGGCGAGATCGCGGCCGATGCCACTCGACGCTCCGGTGATGATCGCGATTGGCCGCCTCTCACCACGACGAGCGGGCGCGGATGCGGGAAGTGCCGTCACGCCACTGCGCTCGCTTGACCGGCTTCTGTAGCGCCTCTAGGTTTCGGGCTCATTCCCGAGTAGCTCAGGTGGTAGAGCAGGTGACTGTTAATCACCGGGTCGGGGGTTCGAGTCCCTCCTCGGGAGCTCCATAAGGATTGGAACGACAAGCACTTGCCGCCAGCGGGTCAGGATTCCCTGCCCGCTGGCGTTTTCTGTTCGGGCTGGCCAGCGCGACAAATCACGCGCGCAGCGACGGCGCCTGGCCTAACGCGATCCGACGGACGTCGGACGCGCCGTCAATTCGCTCGCTGGTCCGGCGGTAGTTTTCCATCGAGTAGAGCACGAATCGCCGTCTCGATGCGCGGCCACGTCCACTGAGTAGCACTCGCGACCTCGAAGTGTCCGGCTCCCGGAAAGATGAGCGCCCGTGCAGAGTCCCCGGCCTGGACGGCCGCCTTGATATATGCGTCGACCACCGCGCGCGGCACGAAGTCCTCGTACTCGCCGATCGCGATCACCTGCGGAACGCCGAGTGGCAGCAGGGCCATCGGCGACACCTGCGCATAGCGATCGGGAACCGTGCTCGGCGTCCCACCGAGTAGCGTCGTGATCACAGAGTCGCGACACAACGTCTCGTACTCGCGGACATGCACCGTCATGTCAACTGGGCCCGCCAGGTCGACGACTCCGCGCACAGGGAGCGCACTCGACGCATGCAGTGGGCTCGCCTTCGGCACGCGCGAACGAGCCGCCGCCCACATCGCCAGGTGGCCGCCGGCGGAGTGACCAACGACAACGACCCGTCCGAGATCGAGCTTGTACCGTGGCGCGAGGGTGCGGAGATGGTCGACGCCGTGCCCCACATCGAGGTACGTGCCGGGCCATCCGCCACCGGGCTGGCCGAGCCGTCGATACTCCATGTTCCACGTCGCAATCCCCTTCGCTTTCAGGGCATCGCCCATCTGTCCGAAATAGCCGGCGTTCGCGTAGGCAGCTTTGAAGCATCCACCGTGAATGAGCACGACGACCGGATGGGGCCCGGCTCCGGGTGGTACTCTGAGCTCCCCGTATTGACTCGAGTCCGACCCGTAGGCGATCCGCTCGTCCGGCGGCTGACTCGGCAGCGCGGTGAGATCGTCCGGGGTCATTAGCTTCGGCGCCACGCCGGTGTCGGATTTGGCCGCCGTTTGTGAGGTGTCCGCTGATGGTGTGCCTCGCGAGCACCCAACCGACAGCGCGAGCAAGAAGCCCGTTAGGCATGCGACTCGCCGGTCCGCGAAGCCGGTTTTCATGGCAGCCGCTCCGGTCAAGGTAGAATACGACCGTGTCGTGCGTGGATGCGAAATGTTACGGGAACACAGGACGCCCGGGAAAGCCTCGGCGCTCTCCTGCCTAACGAAGCGGCCTCCGCCTCCGCGGGTGCCGCCGACGGGAAGCGCTACTGACCGTCAGGCGCGACCGCGCGGACGATGTCGCGGAATCGTGGTTCGCCGCGAATCGGGTCGAAGCCCGGGTCCTTGAGGGCCATCGCAAGCGTCCCGTCGTCGCGGGTCTTCAACAGCGTGTTGAGCGCCCGGCGCGAATCACCAACCGCGACGTACGCCATCGCGAGTTGGCTGCCCTGCACCGCCGTGTACGGGACGCGCTGCGGGACCCGTTTCGCGAGCGCCGCGAGTCGATTCAACGCCGCCCGGCGCTCGCCGACGCGGGCCTCGAACGTCGCGATCAAGGTCTGCGCCTGCCAGCTGTCGCCGAGCCGCTCCGTTACCTCGGCATCCGCCCATGCGGCGCGAAGATCACCGCGCGCGGCGTTCGCGCGCGCACGGAGCGCGTACGCATCCGCGTCGGCCGGCGTGATCGCGAGCGCGCTGTCGATCATCCGACGCGCGGCTGTCGCCTGACGCGAGCGGAGCAGCGCCGCGGCGGCGTTGGCAAGCGCGCGTGCGCGCGGGTCGACGACTTCGCGCGGCGTCGTGACCGGAGTCGGAAACGCGAGCGCGGCACTCGACGACGAAGCGGCGACGATCGGGGCAGCCGAAGCGGGCGGGCCTATCGTCACCGACCGTGGGTCACGAGCGTCCGAACGAGTCGACGACCTCGGCAGACGCTCCAGTAGCTCACGAGACGGCTCGGGCGTCGCTGGTTCGTTCGTCGCAACCGAGCTTCCGGATTCGACTCCCGGCACGCGATTTCGCGACCCGTCGGCGCTCAGCTGCTGCACGCCACCGTCGCGCGAGGGGCCGGCCGCGGCTGCACGCGGGTCGAGGCGCGGCGCGGCGTCCACGGCGTTGCTGTTGCCCGCGCCGAACAACGCGTAGAAACCAAACGCGCCGGCCAATGCGCTACCGGCGATCAGCATTCCGAGACGCACCGGCGATGGCGCGACGGGGACATTCTCCTTTCGCGCGGCACTGGAGTCGACGGGCGATTGCGCGGTGGTCGCGGAACCGTCGTTCGCTCCTCTCCGGAAGGGGATCGTGGAGGCGCCGGCCGACGGAGGCTCGATCGCGGTTTCGCCGCTCGACAACAGGGCACCCGCCGCTTCGCGCCGCTTGAGCATCGCCGCGCTCGGCGTATCGGACCGCAACTGCTCCACGAACTCGGATGCGGAGCTCCAACGCCGCTCGGGATCCTTGTCGAGTGCGCCCTCGAGTGCCAGCAACAGGCGCTGCGGGGTGTCCGGTCGAAGGAGCGTGAGCGGGGCGAGATCCTGATGCTTCTGCTTGTAGATGATGCCGAACAGGCTCTCGCCTTCCCACGCGCGTCGGCCCGACAGCATCTCCCACCCGACGACCCCGAGGCTGTACAGGTCGGCTCGGCCGTCGACCGCCGCATTGTCGATCTGCTCCGGCGCCATGTACGCCGGTGTGCCGATCGCCATGCCCGTCGCGGTTACTTCTGCGTCGCCCTGCGTCGCCTTCGCGATGCCGAAGTCGGACAGGAGGGCGACGCCCTTGTCCGCATCGATGAGGATGTTGTGCGGTTTGACGTCGCGGTGGATGATGCCGTTCGCGTGCGCGTGCTCGAGCGCCGTCCCGATGTCGCGCAGAATCTGCGTGCACTCGTCGAAGCGCAGCTTGCCACGACGCCGCAGAATCGTAATGAGCGACTCCCCGCGCACATACTGCATGACGAGCGCGACGTGGCCGCCACGCAGCCGCCGCAGCTCGTACTGGTGCACAATGTTGGGATGCCGAATACGCGCCATGAGCCGCGCTTCGCGATCGAACCTCGACAGAGCGTCCGAATCCGCGATGTACTTCGACGAGATGACCTTGATTGCAACGTCGTGCCCGGCCGTGCGGTGCCGCGCGAGGACGACGGAGCCCATGCCCCCTTTGCCGAGCTCGCGCTTGACGATGTAGTCGCGCTCGAGCTCGGAAAGATCGATGCCGGGTTCTGGGCGAGTTGCGGTCATTTGATTTGACGAGCCGATCTATTAGCGCACGCTAATACACCGGACGAAAACGGTTTGGAGCAACTCTGGCGCACAATGTAACGTTTAGAGCCAAAAAGTGCCTCGACACCGTTTTACCGGCGCCGAGGATACTGCTCGCGGCAGAGGGCCGATAGGTCCGCGGCCGAAAAAAGCCCAGCTAGGTAACTCGCGGCGACGGCGTGAAACGGAGATCCATTCCCCGCTCGCCCTGCGGTGTGTCCGCGCCGTAGTACCCGTCAATGAACCAGCGGACCACGCGGTCCGTCAGCTCATTCGCTGCTCGATAGCTGATTTTCGCGGCCGCGGCGTCGAAGACCGCCCGCTTCAGCGACACGATCACCAATTCAGGCTTCCGCCGTTCCGCTTTCGCCGCGCGCACGTATTCGAGCACTGCGTGACGCAGCTCGTTCTCGTCGCTCGCCGGCTCGGAGAAAGACGTCGCAAAGAGCTGGCGGAGGTCTGGCCGGTCATTTTGCTCACGTGATTCGGCGGATCGGCTCATTCTCTACCTTCAGCTGCAATAGGAGCGATGAGGCCATGATGCAACGGCACGAACGCTACAGTTAATTCCCTTTCCCACCGCCCCCGCGAACGTCCCGCCCGGCGCGTGGGCTGAACTATCGCACCGATTGACCGGTCCGAGGCGCCGCGAGAATGGGCCGCTAGGATGCTGCAAGTTTCATGATCCTCTACTTGGCGGCCGCGACCGTGATCACCACTGTCGCAGTTCAGTCAAAATGGCCCCCACTTTCAGGGTGCTCACGGCCCGTTTCGTTAGGGCCGGAGACGCCGAAGCACGCGGGGTGGGGCGGCCCAAAGAAGCCGCGCGGACCCTCGTGCTGCCCCGCTCGGAACTTCGAGCAGGCACGCGGCGCCCTTTTTCAGCTCGACGGCTGTTCGGTCCCCTGCCCCGGTCAGAAATCCCACGAGGCGCCCGAGCTGCGGCTCGTGACCGACAATGGCGACGACATCGTCGCTCGTCGTCGCCAACCAGCGCGCCACCTCCTCGACTCGCTGATCAGGAGCGAGCTCACTAACGGTGACCACGCAGTCGAGCCCATACTCGGCACGGACAATCTCGGCCGTTTCGGCCGCTCGGGTTAGCGAGCTCGCGGCGAGCAGATCGATCGACGGCACCAGCCATCGAAGCCCGCGAGCGGCGCGCTGCATCTTCTTCGCGCCCGCCGCCGTCACGGGACGCAGGCTGTCATCCTGCCCCGACGCCGCGAACGCGTCTCGATCTCCCGCGATCGCGTGCCGGATGACGAGGAGGCGCATAGCGCCGCGTTAGGGCTTCTTTTCCGTCAACGCCTTGATCGACGGCGGCATCGCGAACGTGCTGTCGGTAGCCGTGTCGTATTCCACCGCGGTGAACCGCATGACCTGTTCCTGCCCCATCGCCTGCTGCGCGACACGCGTCGCCACCTTCTGGCCACCGAAATCCTTGTAATCGCCAATGAGGTTGGTGACGTCGATCGTGCCCATCGGGGACTCCTGCTTCACGATCGACGCGATGAGCAGTCCCGTCGCCACGCTGTAACAGTCGAACGTCTCACGCCCGGACTTCCACACCAGCTTGACCTTGTAGCACGCCTCGCCGTTCATCTCGGTCTTCTCGACGGTCTCCGCCGACGCCACGTTAGGCCCCTGTCGCGACGACACACCGAACGACGACTCCTCGCGGACCTGTTCCAGCTCCCGCCCCGTGAGGAGACGCGGCCCCTGCATCGGATTCACCGACCACGCCGTCGTGCCGTCGAATCCCTGCTGCATCTCGCCGACGCCAGGCAGGTTCACGTGCATCACCGACCGGTTCGGGCGCCCCTGTGTAATCGTCAACTCTCCGGAGAGCCCAGCCGCCGGCATCTCCAGCGTCCCCTTCGCCGTCACCGATTTGTGCTTCGCGAGCACGGCTGCGCTGTTCGTCATCGAAACGAACTTCGCAATGAGGTCCTTCGCCGCGGGCAGCGCCGTGGCGGGCGTCTGAGCCGCAATCGAGCTCGCACCCGCAATCAGCAGCGAGATGACGGTCGTTGCGATCGACAGCGACGAGGACGACGAATAGACGGACTGGCGCATGTACGAGCTCCTGAACCGTGAGTGCAATGAGTGGTGGCGCACGAGAAATATGTCGACGGGAGCGGCTGTCAGGGTTTATCGTTTGCCGTTACCGCGACGCAGTGTCCGGCCGAGCTCGCTCGACCCAGCGCACGGCAGCCTCCAACGCCGCGTCGCGCCCCATACGCAGCGCTTCGAAGCGCAGCGGTACGCTCTCGTCGGGAATGACACCCCGACCTTCGATGCGCGTGCCGTCGGGCGTCACGAAGTCGGCAATCACGTACATCAGGATGTCACCGTTCGGAAGGCGCGTCGCCATCGCCGGCAACGCTTGACCCGCCGTTCGTTCGCCGAACACCCGCGCGCGCTTCGTACCTTGGAGCGCCGCCGCGAACATCTCCGACGTGCTCGCCGAAAGGCCGTCGACGACGATGGCCACCGGCCCCGCGTAAGGCACGACCGCGACGCCCGCCGCCGTAGCGCGGCGTGGGTTCGCGACGAAGCGCATCTCCTCACCCCGGGATCGCATCGTCCCGAGTACCCGTTCATCGTTCAAAAAGTGGCCGGCAACGCCCATCATCATCCCGGCCACGCCGCCGAGATTCCCGCGAAGGTCAATCACGACGCCAGCACAGTCGCGAACTTCATCGACGGCGCGGTCGATGGCCGGTATCACCGGCGGAAGCCAGTACTCGAAGCGCATTACCCCGATACAGCGAGCGTCCGACAGCGTGACACGCCGGGACTCGAACGTGGCCGGCAGCGGGGGAAGGTTGCCGAAGCGCGAAACGGGTCCGTGGACACTGTCGCGCGAGAACACGAACTCCCGCGTGGCTCCCGCGTCGGTGCGGACGACGATCCGGACGGACGTTCCCGGATCCCCGGCGAGCGCGCGCGTCGCGCGCATGAGGACAGTCAGTCGGCGGAGCCCAAGGCTATCGCGCGCCTCGAGCTCCGGAAGGACCAGGTTATCGATCCGTTCCACGACCGCACCGGCTCTTACGCCAGCGCGCCCCGCGGCGCCGCCACTGTCCACTCGCCAGACCGCCAGTCGTCCCTCCACGAACCGCACCGAGAGACCCGCGCTGCCTAACGTCGATGGACTGCGGCCACCCGACCCCGAGCCCGGCTCGGCATCGGACGACGGCATGATCGCAAAGTGCGATTCGCCAACACGCCGCAGCATGGCATCGATGATGCCGCGCAGGACCGAGTTCGATCCAGCTCGCGCCGCCGTTGGACGAAGCTCGCGTCGAACTCCATCCCAGTCGAGACGGCCCACGTTACGACTTTGGAGCGATAGGCCGACCGTTCGCCAGGCCGAGTCGAAGGTCGCGAGGGCGGTCACCGAGTCAATGCGCTCACGGACACCCGCCGTGTCCGAGGACGCAACGCGACTCGCTAGCTGGGGCGGAGCCGCGCCGGCTGGCACGCCGCGGCCCGCGACCGCGAGGGCGATCACCAGCAACACACGAAAAGAGACGCGGACTTTCGGCATATGATGGATCGGAGTCAGTCGGGAGAACGCGTAGGAATCGCCAAGGCCGGTCGGCGGGCGAGACCCGACACCATAAAGGACGAGCATGGAGAGGGCTGGTTTACGCACTGCCTTCGCGGCGATACGGCGCGAATTGTGCGCTCGCGCACACCCTTCGGCGGCCGGGCGAACGCTGGGCGACCTACCGCGTAAGGCAAGCAACCGTTGGGACCACGTGACAGCGGTCGCCTGCGTGCGTCAGTTTCGTGTCCGTCGAGAACCCACCGAGGCTTCGCGCTCACTTGCGCCACCTCTCGGGCCACAATTAGAAAACAGCATGTCAAGACTCCGTCGCTCGATGAACGTTGTGGCTCTGGCATTGTGTCTCGCCATCCCGTCGGCCCCCGCCCTCGCGCAGCAGATGGCGCCCGGCACTCGCGTCCGCGTCAAGTCGTCCCAGGTCGTCGCCCCGATCGTCGGCAGCTATCAGGGGATGCGTCGCGACACGCTCGTCATCATCGAGGACGGGACCGCCGCGAAGCTCTGGTCCTTTGCGACGCCGACAATCGACCGGCTCGAAGTGAGCGCCGGTCTGAAGGGCGGCAACCGGGGACCGATAACCAAGTGGGCGCTGATCGGCATCCCGGCCGGAGCCTTTGGGGGGTATCTCGTCGCCGTCATTCTCGAGGGAACGAGCGATAGCGAGTACGACGACGTCCTGAGCGCCGTTATCGGCGCGGGCGTTGGCGCCGCCGCCGGGGCGGCCTATGGCTACCGCTTCAAAGAGGAGCATTGGACGTCTGTGCCCCTCCCGC